>Ga0097691_1002188_pt1 | contig 13455 bp, 11 predicted proteins | sample NGESurdeep072012_8_FD_72858 | JGI IMG/M metagenome (GOLD analysis project Ga0097691, IMG submission 72858) | Arctic peat soil microbial communities from Barrow, Alaska - NGEE Surface sample 210-1 deep-072012 | ecosystem: Environmental > Terrestrial > Soil > Wetlands > Peat ...
CAACGTCGCGCAGCGTAACGGGTACCAGTACGACTACCTGACGAGCGGCAGCGGCATCGGCAACGTGTACATAAACGCGAAGTGGGTCTTCAAGGTGAGCGGCATGTACCAGGCGCCGCTCGGCGTGAACCTGTCGGCGTTCTACAACGCGCGGCAGGGCTACCCGTACGAACGGTTCATCCTCAGCCCGTCGCGAGCCAACGGCGCCGGCACGGTGTCGGTGCTGCTCGACAACGTGGGCACCAACCGCCTGCCGAACTTCCAGAACCTCGATTTCCACATCGAGCGCCCGGTGAAGCTCGGGATGGTTCACCTGATTCCCGCGATCGACGTGTTCAACATCAGCAACAACAACACGATCCAGGCCATTCGCGGCACGCAGAATGCCTCGAACGCGAACAACATCCAGGCGACCGTGGCGCCGCGGGTCATGCGCGCCGGCTTCCGCGTCACCTGGTAAGGTTGACCGACGTCGCTTTGTTCTTTCGATGGGCGGGGCTTCGGCCCCGCCCTTTTCTTGCGCTATTCTGGTGTCAGTGATTCGGCCACAGCTGGTCCACAGCTTCACCCACGCGGCGCTCAGCCCGGATCCCGATCTCGCGATCGCCGCGCTGATGATCGCGCGCGTCGAATATCCGAAGCTCGACGCCGGCCCGTATCTCGACCAGCTCGATGCCCTGGGCCGCGAGGCGCGACTGCGCGTGGCGGCCGCTCCCATCGTGGCCGGCGAGGCGCCCCCGCGCGTTGACCCCGATCGCCACGCGCGCGTCGTCGCACTGAATGATTATTTGTTCAAGGAGTTGGGCTTCGTCGGCAACGAAATGCAGTACGAGGACCCGCGCAACAGCTTTCTGAACGAAGTGCTCGACCGTCGCACCGGCATCCCGATTACGCTCGCGCTCCTCTACATGGAGGTTGCGCGGCGGGCCGGTCTCTCAGTCGAGGGCATCAACTTTCCCGGCCATTTCCTGCTGCGATGTCCGGCTCGGCGCGGGCTGCCCTACTCGGAGGATCTCATCATCGACGCGTTTCACGGCGGAGCGCTGCTCTCCGAGGACGCCTGCCGCGAGCTGCTGCGCCGCCACGCCGGGCCCCCTGCGAGCGATGACAGCGATGACAGCGACGACAGCGACGACACCGGCCACGGCCCCGTGTTCGAGTCGAGCCTGCTGCGCCACGCCACCAAGCCGCAGATTCTCGCGCGCATGCTGCTCAACCTGAAGCGCGTCTACGTGCGGATGCACTCGTTCCCTCAGGCGCGCGACGTGACCGAGCTGCTGCTCGCCGTCGATCCGTCCGCGCTCAACGAGCTCCGGGATCGCGGCCTGCTCGCGTACCACCTGAAGGACTTCCCCGCCGCGCTCCGCGACCTGCAGCAGTATCTCCGGCTCTCCTCGACCATCGGCGCGCTCGACGACGAAGACCGCGAGGAGCACGCGCAGATCTGGGAGCACGTCAAGACGCTCCGCAGACGCGTCGCGTCGCTCAACTAATCCGCTAATCTGCAATCAAGCTAATCTGCAATCAATCTGAAATCTTCAATCTGCACTCTGCAATCTCTTCTGTCCCTCCGGGCACTCTTCCAGCAGCGGACACACCGAGCAGTGCGGGTCGCCCTCCGTGCAGGTCGCCGCGCCGTGCTGGGACAGGAGGAGGTAGGCGAGCCGATACGCCGCGATGGTCTCGGGCAGCTGCGCCGACACGGCGATCCGGATGCTCCGCGCCGTTTTCTTGAAATCGGCGTGCTGTTCGCCGTAGCCCAGACGCGCGGCCGTCCGGCTGACGCGCGCGTCGACCGGCAACACGGCATGGCCGCCCGCGAAGAGCAGCATCCGGTACGCGCCGCCTTCTCCCATCTGCGGAAACGGCTTGAGCACTCTGAGCGCGGCCGGCGCCGGCCCTTTGATGACGGCCGTAATCTGCGGGGAGCGCCGGAACAGATCGACGCCGGTACGCAGCGCACGCATCCGCTGCTCGACGTAAGGACCCGCGAGCGTGACGCTCTCCTCGAGCTTCTTCTGCGGCGCGCGCCACATCGCGTCGGGCGTCAGCGCGCGGATGCGCTTCAAGGCGCCGAGCGCGGCGTCGCGTTTGCGCGGCACCGAGTGCACCGACAGCACCTCCCACACAAACAGCGTGAACGGATCGGCCGGAGGCGCCGGCAGCGCGCCGTAGAATTTCCGCAGACGGGCGAGAAGACCGTCGAGGCGCGACACGCGAGTCAACGCGCGATGCGCGCCATCTCGTCGTAGAGATACGCGGACGCGATGATCCCGTTGTGGAAGTTCGAGACGTCGAGCTTTTCGTTCGGCGCGTGCGCATTTTCGTCCGGCAGGCCGACACCGAACAGCACCGACGGCAGCCCGAGCTCCTCCTGAAACGTCGAGACGACGGGGATCGATCCGCCTTCCCGCGTGAACACGGGCTTTTTTCCGAAGCCCTTCTCGATGGCGCGGCCGGCGGCCTGCACGAACGGGTTGTCGAAGGAGGTCATCCACGGCTTCCCGCCGTGCATCCTCGTCGTCTTCAACGTGACGGTCTTCGGCGCCAGCTTCTTCACGTACGCCTCGAAGAGCTCCGCGATCGTGTTCGGATCCTGGTTCGGGACGAGGCGCATGCTGATCTTCGCCATCGCCACGGCCGGCAGCACGGTCTTCGCGCCCTCGCCGGTGAAGCCTGACAGCAGACCGTTGATCTCGAGCGTCGGCCGCGCCCACGTCCGCTCGAGCGTCGAGTAGCCGCTCTCGCCGAACAATTTCGGGATCCCGAAATCCTTCTTGTATTTCTTTTCGTTGAACGGCAACTTCTTCCACTCCTCGCGCTCGGTCTCCTGCAGCGGTACGATATCGGCGTAGAAGCCGGGAATCTTGACGCGCCCGCCGCGATCCTTCATCTGCGCGATCATCTGCGCGAGGACGAACGCGGGGTTGGCGACGGCGCCGCCGAAGGAGCCCGAGTGCAGGTCGGTGCTGCTGCCGCGCAAGTCGATCTGGAAATACACGAGGCCGCGCAGGCCGTAACAGATCGAGGGAATGCCGCGGTCGAACATCCCCGAGTCCGAGATCACCACGACGTCGGCCGCGAGCTCCTGTTTGTGGGCGCGGACGAAGCCGTCGAGATTCTCGCTGCCCACCTCCTCCTCGCCTTCGAGGATGAACTTGATGTTCACCGGAAGGCGCCCGCGCTGCTTCAAGTGCGCTTCGACCGCCTTGAAGTGCATGAAGACCTGTCCTTTGTCGTCCGCCGCGCCGCGCGCGAAGATCTCGCCGTCGCGGATCGTCGCCTCGAACGGCGGCGACTCCCAGAGGTCGAGCGGATCGACCGGCTGCACGTCATAGTGGCCGTAGAACAGAATCGTCGGCGCGCCTGGCGCGCCCATCCACTCGCCACACACGACGGGGTTGCCGGGCGTCGAGACGAGGTGGACGTTCTGCAGGCCGATGCGGCGCATCTCGTCGGCGCACCATTCGGCGCACCGCTTCACATCGGCCGCGTGCTGCGGCAGCGCGCTGATGCTCGGGATCGCGAGCAGCGCCTTCAGCTCGTCGAGATAGCGCTCGCGGTTGACGTTGATGAAATCGATGACCTTGTCCATGTCCAGCGTTGCTCCTCATGCCCGATCTACGGTGTGCTGTCGGCGCCGGCCGCGGTGACCGGCAGCTCCATGTGAAAACGAAATCCGCCGTTGTCCCTGGCCTCGACCTCGAGCGAGCCGCCGTGGGCTTCGAGGACGCGCCGGCACGCCGCGACGTCGGCGGACCAGGCGGCCTCGTCCGCGCTTTCGGCGATCGTGAGATCGTCGAGGTCGATCAGGATGCGGTCGTCGCCGCGCCGCGTGGCGACCGTGATGCTCGATTCCAGCCTGCCGCCGGCGGCGAACGCCGGGACGTGCATCGGCCGCGCGAGCAGCGTGCCGATCACCCGTTCGAGCTGCCGGCCGTCGACGTAGACGAGCGGCAGACGCTCGGTGCCCACCAACTGCGCCCGGACGCCGGCGCTCTCGAGGTCGCCCCGGCAGGCATCGACGGCCCGCGCGATGATTTCGTTGAGATCGTGCCAGCGCCTCAAGAGCGTCGTCGTGTCGGTGAACGCCAGCAGGCTGCGGACGATGCCCGCGGCCCGCGCCGCCTCGTCGCGGATGTTCCGCAGCTCTTCCGAACCGGGCGAACTGGCCGCCAGCATCACCTCCGTGTTGCCGATGACACCCTGCAGCGGGCTCTTCAGCTCGTGCGCGAGGCCGGAGACCAGGCGGCCGACGTTCGCCATCTCGACCTGCTCGCCCAGACGCGTGCGCGCCGCGGCGAGCTGGCGGCTGACGCGCGCCAGCGCGCGGCGGGCCGACACCTCGCGCGCGATGCCGATCGCACCGAGCGCCGCAAAAATCACGACCGCAGTCACATTGTCCATCGGCCAGCTTCATCAACCGCGCGGCCTTCGACTCTGAGCTTCTCGAGGTGCGCGCGGACGTTCTCGCGCGCGGCCGCCATCAGCGCCGGGGCGAGACCATCATAAATGGATTCGGCGATGGCCTGCACGCTGGCATGGCCGGCCTGGAGAGCCGCGATGACCTGGCGCTCCCGCATCCGCCGGTGTTCGAGATAGCCGGTGATGAGCGCCTTGGGGTCGTCGACGCGGGGGCCGTGCGCCGGCAGGAGCGTGCGCGGCGCCAGAGCGAGCAGCCGTTCGAGCGCCGCCAGGTAATCGGCGAGGTTGCCGCCGCGGCTGGAGTGAATCATCACGCTGCTGCCGGCGACGACCAGGTCGCCGGTGAACGCCGTGCGCGTCGGTTCGTGCCAGAACACCGCGTGATCGGGCGAGTGGCCGGGGGTGTGGAGCACGATGAGCGACTCGTCTTCAGCCGCGCCGGCGGCCCCGGCAGCCCCGGCAGCTACGACGTCGCCGTCGGCGAGCGCCTGCCAGGGCACCTGGTAACGAGCGTCCTCTTCTGGCCACGGATACTTGGCGAAGGCGGCGTGCGCGTGCGCCGACGCGAGAACCGGCGCGCCCGACGCGTGATCCGCGTGGCCGTGGGTGACGAGCACGCGATCGAGCCGGGCCCGATGCGCCGCGAGCTGCTGATCGATCTCGGCGAGATGCGGCGGCTCGCCGACGCCGGCGTCGATGAGAGCGGCGGTGCCGTTCGCGCCGGCGACGAGATACGTATTGTTGCCGCGGCCCGTCATCGGGCTCGGATTGCGGGCTTCGATCAGAATCGGGTTGAACATCACGCACGGTCCGGCTAAAAGCTATATCGAAGCGCGAGCGCGACGTGAGAATTGCGCCGATACTGCCCGAGGAAGTCGCTCGGGTCGCCGCGGATGAGCGTTCCGGTCACGGTCGCCCGCCAATGCGCCCCGCGCGCCTCCGAGTACTCGACCTTCGCGTACGCGCCGTCGCCATTCTGACGCACGGCGCCTTCGAACGCGAGGCTTCGCGCGGGATCGATCGTCAGAGACGCGCGGCCGACCAGCGACCGCGTCAGGCCGCGATCCGGCGCGAACGTCAACGGCGCGCGCCGCCGGGTGACCGCCTCGCCCGCGTAGCCTCCGACCAGCAGCCATTCACCCGTCTGCCGTTCGAGCTGGACGACATAGAGCACGTACTCGTCGGTCTCCGGTGTCGACGACGTGAAGTACGACGTCTCGCCTTTGATCGTCAGCCATCGCAGCGGAACCGCCGCGTCGGCGCCGTAGCTCCTGATCGCGGGATAGACGCGCGTCACGTCGATCGCCGGCGGAAAGCCGGCGGCGGGCACGACGCTGGCAACGATGTTGGGCAGATTGTTGAATCCGTCGAAAAAACTCAACGATGCTTCGAAGCCGGCGCCCACGTGGCTCCATCGCACGCCGCTTTGCGATCCGCGCGGCATCGTGGCGCCCCCGTCGACAATCCGCAGACCGGCCGTCTCGGGCGGCACCGCCGTCCATCGTTGATCCAGCAGCGGGATCCGGCTCGGCGTGAACCGCGGCACCCACACGCCTTCGAACGTCTCGGCACCGGCCGTCACGACCGCCCGAGCCCCGGTCACCGCCAGAAACTCGTTGTCGACGACGTTCAGGAAGTCGCGCGGGGCAAACCGATCCGTCGGATTGATGATGTCGGCTTTGCCCCAGCGGATGAATTGCTTGCCGACGTCGAGCGTGAAGCGCCCGCGCGTGAGCGTCGCCGTGAGACGGCGAACCGACAGCCGCGGCCGCCGCCCGCCGCGATCGGAAAAATCAAGCCGCCAGTCGTCCTCGACTTGATCGTGGCTGTCGGCGCGCACATCGAGGCCGCCGGCGAACCGCAGCCACGGGGCCGGCTTGACGAAGACTTCGTCCCGCACGAGAAGGTCGCCGACCGCCTGCGTCGGATCGTTGACGGCTTCCTGCGGAAAGAGCCAACCGCGGCCTTCGACAAACCCGCGCTGGGTGACCGTCTGAGCCAACGCCGGCCCCCCAGCGAGGACCATTGCCATCAGTAGCAGCAGCCGACCCGGCATCTTCTTATTTCTCGCGGGGCTCCACCCCCGCTCGCTGATGCTTCGCATGGCCGCAGGCGCTACCGCCGGATCGCCTCCAGCGTGAAGTCGTCGTCCTTGAGCGGCACGTTGTAGTCCAGCTTGTCGAGTGTCAGCCGCGTGCGGCTGCTGCGGCGCAGATCCGTCATCTCCAGCTGACGCGCGGTCCAGATGCCCTGCACCTTCTCGAAGGCGCTGTACTCGAGGCGCCGGACGATCTGGTCTTTGATGTAGTTTTCGACGCGCGCGAGCGCGTAGGTGTCTTTGCGGATCCACACGATCGAGCGCGTGTACTGGGAAGACTTCGTGCGCTTGGGCGCCGACTCGATCTTCCAGCACAACGCGCCGCCGGCCGTGTCGTCGCCCGCCAACGTGTAATCGTACTGATCGACGTCGCGCTCCTCGAGATCCTCGAAGCTGAAATCGGTGCCGAAGAACCGCGTCGACCGATCCTGCAGCGCGATCCGGCGGTCGCGCTCGATGGCCGGCGTCCACATCCACTGGTCCGACGATCGGTCGGGGTGATTGACGATCAGCAGCGCGACGCCTTTGACTTCGGCGGGGGCCGTGAATCGCAGCACGGCTTTGCTGTTCCCGTGCGAGCCGAGCCGCTCGAACGTCCAGCGTTTATCCGCGATTTTTCCCTTCGCGTCGAACACCTGCAGCAGTCCTTCGTAGCGCTGCGATGTCGCGTCGGTCCGGTGCTGCGATTCCGCGACGATCTGACGGGCACTATCCGCGGCGGCTTCGATCGTTCGAAGGCCGGCAAATCGCGAAGGCATGAAGCACACGAAGGACACGAAGACAACCAGCACCTTATTCATATTCCAAGGCCTCCACGAGCGACCCGTGCACCGCGGATTCGGCCGGCCAGATCGCGGCGACGAGCGCCGCTCCGAGAATGGTCGGCACGAGCGCGAGTGCGACGCTCACCGGATACTCGTAGTCGAGCCGCATGCCGGCGATGTCGCGGTGGACGATCTGCAGAATGTAATAGAGATTGACCGCGCCCAACGCGAAGCCCAGCATGAGCCCGATCGCGCCGATGCTGAGCGCTTCCATCCAGATCGTCCGCCGGATCTGGCCGTGCAGCCCGCCGACCGCCTGCAGCACGCCGAGCTCGCGCCGCCGGTCGGTAATCGACACGGTCAGCGTGTTGACGATGCCGAGGATGGCGACGAGGACGGCGACCGCGATCTGCACCGAGGTCAGCCCGAACCACTGGTCGGTGATCTTGAGGATGTACGCCCTCAGCTCGCCGTTGGTCAGCACGAAGATCCGCCGTCCGGCGAAGCGCTCGAGGATCCGCTGCTTCACATCTGGCACCCGCGACCCCGGCTGCAGATACACGCGAAACACATTCACCGTATCGTCGTGCCAGTACTTCGCGAAGACCGTCCGATCCATCAGGACGGTTCCCTGTTGATCGGAGTAGTCCACGACGATGCCGACGATCGGCAGGCGGATCACGCCGTACGGCGCCGGAATCTCGAGCATCTCGCCAAGCGTGAGCCTCTGGAGCTGCGCGAGATTGTCCGACACCATCAGCCCTCTGCCTTCCGCCGTCAGACGGTACATGTCGTCCTGGTTGCCGGCCACCGGCGTACGCCTTGCCGTCTGCGCCACGCTCTCGACCTCCAACGCCACGACCATGATCGGCGTCCGGCGGAAGATGATCCTCATGTCGCTCACCATCTGGACGCGCGACACGCCGGCAATCGCGGCGAGCTCGGGACCCATCGAGGAGGGAAACCGGAAGGTCCGCACCGCGATATTCTGCGACGGCACCACGAAGAGATCGGGATTGAGCGCCGTGTTCATCCAGCCGAGGATCGAATCGTAGCTGGCGCGCGCCATGCCCGCGAACGCCACGACGAGCGCGAGCGAGAGCATCAGCGCGGCGACGCTCGCCGAGGTCCGCCGCGGCGCCTGAATGAGGCTGTCGGCGGCCAACGCGCCTTCGACGGGACGCAGCCACTTGAGCACGGGCCGGATCGCGCGTGCGAGCGCCAGCGACAGCAGCGGGCTCAGGAGTAGCGCCGCCACGATCGCCAGCATGTAGCCGGCGTAGAACACGCCGCGCGCGCCGCCGTAGAAGAGGCACGCGATCGACACCGCGCCGAGCACGGCCGCGAGCACCACGCGCAGCCGGTTCTCTCCGGCCGACAGCACCTGATACTTGCCCTTCTGCAGCGCCTGCACGGGATCGACGCGCGCGGCATTGCGAGCGGGAATCAGCGCGGCCACGACGCTCGTCGCGATGCCGATGCCGAGGGCGATGCCGAGCAGCTTGGGATCCGCCGCCACCTCGTCGGCCAGATGGCCGACGCCGTACACGTCGTTGATGAGGCTCCCGACCGTCGCGGCGATCGCGCGCGCGATCAGCACGCCGAACGCGAGGCCGCCGAGCGATCCGATGAGGCCGGTCACCGCGCTCTCGCCGAGAAACAACCACCGGATCTGCCCGCGCGTGGCGCCGAGCGCACGCAGAATGCCGATTTCAGCGCGGCGCTGCGTCACCGCAATCGCGAACGAGTTGTAAATGATGAACATCCCGATGAAGAGCGCGAAGAGGCTCGAGATGTCGACCATCATCGAATACGCCGAGAGGATCGCCTCGAACTGCTGCCCGCGCCCCGACGGCGGATCGACCTGCAGGCCAGGCCCGAGGAGCGTGCGCAGCTCCTGCTCACACTCCGCGACGGTGTGGCCGGGCTGAACCGCGAGATCGATGCGATCGAACCGGCGGCCGCGGCCGAACATGCGCTGCGCCGCGTAGATGTCCATGATCGCCAGATTGCCGCCGTACGCGCTCGCCAGCCCGGACGACTTCATGATGCCGCGCACCGTGAACTCTTTCTCGCCGTCCACCGTGCCGAGCGCCACGCGGCTCTGCACGCCCAGGTGATTCGTGTCCGCGAACTCCTTGGTGAGAATGATCGAGTCGGGCTGCGCCAGGAACACGAGCGGGTCGTCGATGACCGACTCGTCGCCGCTGTCGAGATCGTAATCGCGGAGGCCGCGATCGCCCATCATGTCGACGCCGAGAATCAACAGGCTGCCTTCGCCCTTGATGCGCGTATCGACCACCGCCTCGATCACCGGCACCGCCACCCGCACGCTCGAGGCGGACTGCACTTTCTCCAGGATCTCTTCGTCGAACCCGGCTTCGCCCGCCGTCACCTGCAGCTCGGTCTTGCCGGCGATGCGATCGACGGTCTGTGAAAACGCGAACAGCACGCTCTGATTCGCGGTGTGCATGCCGACAAACACCGCGACCCCGAGCACGATCCCCGCGATCGTGAGCATCGTCCGAAGCACGTGCCTCCGGAAGTACGGCCAGCTGATCAACCGCAGCAGAATCATGCGCGTCGCCGCACGTCCTCCACGACCCGCCCGTCTCGCAGGGCGATCGTGCGGGCGCAGCTCTCCGCCACTTTCATATCGTGGGTGACGATGACGACGGTCGAGCCGAGGCGGGCGTGGAGGTCACGAATGAGCGCGAGGATTTCGTCGCCCGAGTGCGTGTCGAGATTACCCGTCGGTTCGTCGGCGAGCAGAATCGGCGGGTAGACCGACAGCGCGCGCGCGATGGCCACGCGCTGGCGCTCGCCGCCCGAGAGCTCGTCCGGCAGATGCTGGAGGCGAGGGCCGAGTTGCACGAGATCGAGAAGTTCCCTGGCGCGCTCCTCGACCTTGCCGCGCGGCCAGCCGCGCAGGTGCAGCGGCAAGCCGACGTTTTCGAGACACGAGAGCGTCGGCAGCAGGTTGAAGAACTGGAAGATGAAGCCGATCTTGTCGCGTCTCACTTTCGTCAGCTCATCGTCGGACATGCCGCCGAGCGCGGCACCGTCGATGCGGACGGTGCCGGATGAGGGGCGGTCGAGGCCGCCGACGAGATTGAGGAGCGTGGACTTGCCGGAGCCGGACGGCCCGATGACGGAGACCATCTGGCCGCGCGGAATGCTGAGCGACACGGCGTCGAGCGCCACGACCTGGCGTTTGCCCTCGAACTGCTTGGAGACCCGGTCGAGGTCGATCATCGCGTCCGATTATGTGAAAGTATTCACAAACCTGTCAACCGGCCCGCGGAAACGTTCGCGTCAGGCGCCCGAACCGGGCACCGCACTCACACGCCTCACGTGCCGCCGAACCCGATCGTCACGCTGCCATCGTCGGCCACGATCACCGGGACCGCGCGCCGCCCGTCGCTGTGGGCGAGCATCCGCTCGAGATCGGCGTGGTTCTTCTTGACGTTGACGTACTCGAACGCGACATGCCGCCGCTGATAGTCGTCACGGGCGGCTTGCGTGTAGGGTCACGTGTCTTTGCCGAAGATGTAGGTCATCGATCCATTCTACCGTGGGAAACGCGAAGTCGGTCGGCCCGAGAGGTAGAATACCTGACCACTGTGCCGGCTGAAACGTTCACGCTCGAGGAAACGCGCGCGCTCGCCCCCTATTTCACCAACACCGATCGCCAGGTGTTCGCGCTCACGCATTTGCCCGAGACGGTCAAGGGCGCGCTCTTCGCGCGGTACTCCCGCTCGGCGAAGTCGCTGCGCCGGCTCTTTCTCGACGAATTTCTGGGTCAGGTGCAGCCGGCCGCGCAGGCCGCCGGCGGCGGAGTCGGGACCGAACGCGCGGAGAAGCTGTACGCGAAAGTACTGAATGAGTACGGCGACGATTCCGTGGCGCAGCTGGGCGGTGCGCACCTGGCGTGCGAAGGCGTGTCGAACGTGCTGACGAAAGTGCTCGAGTGGGGACGCCTGATGGCGTATCTCGAGCAATCGACGCGCTACGTGCCGTACACCGATCGCCCGGGTGGCCGATGGAAATACCACGTGCCGGCCGAGCTCGACGGATCGCCGCTGCGCGATCGCTTCATTCGAACGCTCGATCGCGCGTTCGAGACCTACGCGCGCTGGATTCCGGCGATGGAAGCGCACTTCCGGGCGAAGTATCCGAAGGCGCCGGAAGACTCCGACGGCGTCTATCGATCGGTCATCCGCGCCAAGGCGCTCGACACGTTGCGCGGCCTGCTGCCGGCCGCGACGCAGTCCAACGTCGGCCTGTTCGGAACGGGGCAGGCGTTCGAGGCGCTGCTGCTGCGCATGTTCGCCAACCCGCTCGAGGAAGTCCGCGCGCACGCGGTGCTGATGCTCGCCGAGCTCGGCCAGGTGATTCCCGCGTTTGTCGCGCGCGTCGATCAGCCGAACCGCGGCGGCCGCTGGATCCAGTACCTCGCGGAGACGCGGCGCGCCTTCGACGCCGCCGCTCACGCCATCGTCACCCCGCACGCGGCTGAACCTCGGGCGGAAGTGGTCCTCAGCGATTTCGATCCGGACGGCGAAACCAAGGTGATCGCCGCGGCGCTCTACAGCGCGTCGCGCTTGCCGGACGATCAGATCATGGGGATCGCGCGCGCGCTGTCGGCCGACGACCGCGCGTCGCTGCTCCGCACCTACGTGGGTGCGCGCGCCAACCGGCGGCACAAGCCAGGCCGCGCCTTCGAGCGCACCAGCTACCGGTTCGACATCCTCGCCGACTACGGCGCCTTCCGGGATTTGCAGCGGCATCGGCTGCTGACGCTGGACTGGCAGCCGCTCAGCGCGCGTCACGGCTACAACGAGCCGGCCGCCATCGAGGACGCCGGCGCGCTCGAAGACTGGCGCACGGTGATGGAAGAATCAGGGGACCTGTACGAGTCGCTCGTGGCGGGCGGGATGGCCGACGTCGCGCCGTACGGCGTCGTGATGGCCTACCGCGTCCGCTTCTACATGGAGATGAACGCGCGGGAGGCGATGCACGTCATCGAGCTGCGGACGGCGCCGCAGGGGCATCCGGCGTACCGGCGCATCTGCCAGATGATGCACCGCGCGATCGCGGACGTCGCCGGCCATCGCGCGATCGCCGCCGCGATGCAGTTCGCGGATCACTCGGAAGTCGAGCTGGAGCGGCTGCAGCAGGAACGCGCGATGGAGAAGAAGCGGCTCAGCTCATGACCTGGCCGCCGCAGATGTTGTAGGTCTGTCCGGTGATCGCCGAGGTCTCGGGCGAGGCCAGGAACTTCACGAGGTTGGCGACCTCCTCCGGCTGGATGATGCGCTTGATCGGCACCGCGCCGAGCGCCTGATCACGAAACGCATCGAAGCTGATGCCCATCGCCTTCGCGCCGGCCTGCATTCCCCGCGCCGCCATGTCGGTGTCCACCCAGCCGGGGCAGATCGCGTTCACCGTAATGCCGCGACTGGCGAGCTCGAGCGCGAGGGCGCGCGTGAATCCGATGACCGCATGCTTGGACGCGCAGTACGCCGTGTAGCCCGGCACGCCGAATCGCCCGAGCACCGACGACACGTTGACGATCCGGCCGCCGTCGGCCATCAGCGGCACCGCCTGACGCGTCACCAGAAACGTGCCCCAGACATTCGTGTCGAGAATGCGGCGCCAGCTCGCGGTCTCGGTCTTGTGAATCGGCTGGCCGCCGCCGGCGCCCGCGTTGTTCACGAGCACGTCGATGCGATCGCTGACACGCCGCAGCTCCGCGAATCCGGATTCGACCGCGCCTTCATCGGTCACATCCATCGGCAGCAGCGCGGCCTCGGCGCCCTTCGCGCGAATCGCCTTCGCCGTCTCCTCGAGCTGCGCGCGCGTGCGCGCGGCGATCGCCACCCGGCGCCCAGGCTCGGCAAACGCCAGCGCGATGGCGCGGCCGATGCCGCGGCCGCCGCCGGTGACGACAATCGTCATCAGTCCTTCGTCCAGTAGCGGGAATACTCGTCGAGGAAGGTCAGCGAGTCGAACGTCTCCATCCGGTCGAGAAACAGCACGCCGTCGAGATGGTCCGTTTCGTGCTGGATGACGCGCGCGGAAAAATCGTGCACGCGGATCTCGACGCGATCGCCTTTGCGATCGTACCCACGCACTACGATCTCCTTCGCCCTCGGCACGAGGCCG
>Ga0097691_1002189_pt1 | contig 13453 bp, 11 predicted proteins | sample NGESurdeep072012_8_FD_72858 | JGI IMG/M metagenome (GOLD analysis project Ga0097691, IMG submission 72858) | Arctic peat soil microbial communities from Barrow, Alaska - NGEE Surface sample 210-1 deep-072012 | ecosystem: Environmental > Terrestrial > Soil > Wetlands > Peat ...
CCCCAGGTGGGGGCGGGCTAGTTGCGCGTCGGGGTCCAGGTCGGTGGCCAGGACCTTCGCACGGATGGGCTGAAGTGCGGTCTTGGCGCCTTCGGCTGCGGCGATGGCCGAGTCGATCCGTCGGTGGACTCCCGGTAGGGCGGCGTTCTTCTGTTTCGGGGTTCCTTGCCCGTTCAGGAGCTGGGGCAGGGCGCGTTCGGCGGTGGCGAGCTCGTCGTGGGCGGCTGCCAGGGTTTTGCGGGCCGCGGTCCGGGCCGGGTTGGTGACCTTGCGGGTGTCGGGGCCGATGTCCATCCCGTAGTCGGCCAACGCGTCGATGCCGCCCCGTTCGGGGGCGCAAGAGAACGTGTTCTCGATCCGCCACCGGGCCCGGAGCCAGTACAGCAGCCCTACCGCGGTGGCGGTCGTGTCGCTGGTCAACACCTGCAGCACGGGCTGGTCGTGTTCGTACAGGGTGAGCTGGCGGGCGGGGCCGTAGTCCTTGATCTGCACGGTCTCGTCGGCGAGCATCACCTGCACCTGCTCGCCGCCGGGTGATGGTTGCCGCGGTCGGGTTGGCGGTCGCGGCGGCCAGTGGGGCCCGCCGGTAGCTGACCCAGTCCGCTCCTGCGTCCCGGCAGGTCGTGAACACGCACGGGTAGGACCCGCCCCGGTCGAAGCCCAGCAGGATCGGGGCGTGCGGGCCCAGGACCTGCCCGCAGCTGGGCCAGTACCCCGCCAAGGTTGGAACTGAGGCCGGTCGGCTCACCGGATCCGAAGAGCACGGCCCGGCCGCGGGCGTCCACCACCAGGGTGTCGTCGCGGCCGGGCTGGGCGTGGCGGCGTTTGGTGTTCCAGCCCTTGGCGACCGGTTGGGCACCGGCGTAGGGCACGAAGTGGTCGTCGACGAAGTACACCGTGTCGGCGGCGGGGCCGGCGGCGAGCATCCCCGCGGCGAACGCCCTTTGCAGGCCCAGCGGGTCACAGTGCTCGGCCAGGGCCGACAACCGGCCCCGCAGCGTGCCCAGCGCTGGGGTGGCCGCCAAGCCGACCGCGACGCCGGCCTCGGCCCGGCGTAGGTGCTTGGTCCCCTCCACGGTGCCGGCACCCAACGCGAAACCCAGGATCGCCGTCGTCAGCACGTGTGGGTCGCCGTACCGGCGGGCCGGGCCACCAGTGCAGGTCGCGAAGATCCCTTGGGCGCCAACCAGGTGCAGGTAAGGGAACAGCATCATCGCCCCCGCGTACCGGCACCGGTAAGACCCCGTCCCGATCGCGGCCGACCCGGCGGGCGAAGCCGCCGGGTCGGGCGTCGGCTCCTGGGTGGTCGGCTCCTGGGTCGCCGGCCCGGCCCCGGCGCGGGCGCCGGTGGTTTCTGTGTCCGGCTCGGCGCCCGCTGGGACCGGGAGGGTGGGCGCCTGCGCGGCCGGATCCGAGCCCGGCCGCTCGACGCCAACCAACGCCCGGGCCACCGTCGAGCCATGCACACCCAGACGTTTCCCGATCGCCGTGTCGGTGACTCCCTCCCCGCGCCAGGAACGTGCCCGTCCCAGATCGCGGGCCCCCAGGGCGGCCGGCCGCCCGCGCCGGTGCATCAGCCCCGCCGAGCCCTCAGCCCGGGCCCGGGTCCGCAGCATCGACACGTACACCTCGGTGATCCCCAGCACGTGGGCGACCCGGCGGCCGGTGAAGCCCATCTCGGGCAGCGTCACCGCTGCCAGGTTGCGCAGCCCGGCATCGGCGGCGTCGTAGCTGAACAACACGGCCGACCCGACGGTGATGATCACCTGGCCGTCGACGTCGTCGCGGTGCAGGTCGCGTGGGACTGGCATGCCCCCCAGCATGGCCTGTACCGCAACCCCCAACGTCATACCCATGACTCTAGCAAACTTAAACATATTTCGCAAATTGTAAGTCAGTTAAAACCGCAGGTCACAGGCCTAAACCACCCCTCTGCTACCAGGCCACGCAGAGCAGTATTCACCGCGACGCACCTGAACAACACTCTCGCCCCAAACGGGTGGTACCCAGCGGCCTCACGCAGGTGCACGTCATCCGGCTCGCACTGCCCCAGCACCGCCTACAGTCCAACCCTGTTCAGCCATCCCCGGCCCGGCCGAGATTCAATTTGTTTCGCAAGCACTGTCAAACACAAAAGCGCAGGTCAAGCCCTACTGCCATCACTACACGAGGAGGTCTGAGTCTAGCCCGAAGTTACGAGCTGTCTGAGCCTCGACTTGCACCCCTGACCTGCACCGTTGGTTGTTTTGCGCTCCTGAAACCCGCCGAACAAATCCTCGAGTCAATCGGTCGACTTCTTACACGGATCTCCGGTGCAGGACGCTAGGTCTGCACGCGTCAAAACCGGCAGGCGTCAGCCGTGATCACCACTGCGCTGTCCGGTCAACTGTGGTCCGTCTTTGAGGGCTCGAGCCACCATCGATCTCGTTCGCTCGGTGTGCTTACGCATCAACTCGCCTGCTTGGTCCTCGTTACCGGCGGCGATCGCGCGAATGATCTCGGCGTGCTCTTCCCACGCATCCTCGCCCCGTCCCAGGGCCAAGGGTGCGTAGTACCAGCGGACCCGTCGATCGACCAATGCGTTGAGCTCGGCCAGCACCGAGTTTAGCGACATCGACATTACGTACGAGTGCAGATCGGCGTTGGCAGTGACCAACGCGTCGGTGTCTCCATGCGCCAGCGCGTTCAGACCCGCCCGCCAAAGTTCCCACAGCCGCTGCACGTGTCCCTCGGTCGCGGCGCCCGCAGCGAGGCGGCCTGATTCGGCCTCCAACAGGGTGCGGACCGCAAGTAGCTGGTCAGCCTCGTCCTCGGTGGGTGTGTGCACGAAGGCGCCCAGGCTCGGTCGTAAGTCGACCCAACCCTCCGCCTGCAACCGTTGCAGGGCCTCCCGGACGGGTTGGCGGCTCACTCCCAATTGCGCGGCCAGGTCCTTCTCCACCAGGTGCTCCCCGGGAAGCACCGAGCGGTTGATGATCATCTCGACCATGGCTTCGTAGACGCCCTGGCGAAGCGGCGCTGGCCGGACGAGCGGAACCGAGATGAAACGGGCGCGACCGACTTCACGACCGGCCAAGGTGTAATCGGACTCGGTACTCATCGTGATCACCACCCCCTCACTCGCAGGTGCGACTGTTCGCTGCAGTCATCGCTGCACATAGCATGTCATCGCTCCATTCAGTATACCGAGCGTTTGGTGAATCCGGGCGATCCGACGTCCGTGGAGTTGGCGCGCCCTCCATACGCGGGCACGCGGGCGCGCTTGCTCTCGCCAGGCTCGTCTGGAACCTGCTTCTCTTGAATATCCGAGCGAGAGCCGGGCAAGTCCTTGCCAGGCATGCACCTTCCGTGGATACTAAAGATTACATACTACATACAAAATGCTAGACCCCACAGGGGTAGGCCGAGACGCGCGTGCGCGAGATAGGGAGGACTCCATGCGAGTCGCAGTGCTTGGAGCCGGCGCGATCGGCGCCTACGTGGGTGCCTCTCTCTGCCGTGCGGGGGTCGAGGTGCATCTCGTTGCCCGCGGTCCACAGCTAGACGCTCTGCGCGATCGCGGTGTTCAGGTACTCAGCGACCGAGGTGACTTCGCGGCACACCCACACGCCACCGACGACCCTCGCGATATCGGCGAAGTCGATTACGTGTTCTTGGGTCTCAAGGCGCACTCGTACCCTAAGGTCGGCGCGCTCTTGCCCCCGCTGCTAGGTCCGCACACTGCGGTCGTGGCGGCGCAGAACGGAATCCCTTGGTGGTACTTCCACAAGCTGGCCGGCCCCTACGAAGGTCGCCGGATCGAGGCCGTAGACCCTGGCGGTGAGACGTCGGCGGTGATGCCAAGGGAGCGCGCGATCGGTTGTGTGGCGTATCCGGCGGCCATCGTGGAATCACCAGGGGTCATCCGCCATCTGGAAGGCACGAGGTTCTCCATCGGAGAGCCCGACGGGACGTCCTCGGAGCGATGCCTTGGATTCAGCGAGGCCATGGTAGCCGGCGGGCTGAAGTGCCCAGTGGAGCCGCAGTTGCGTGATGACATCTGGATCAAGCTGATGGGGAACGCAGCGCTGAACCCCATCAGTGCCCTGAGCCGCGCGACGATGGTCGAGATCTGCCAACACCCGAACACCCGGCGCGTTGTTGAGCTGATGATGGAGGAGACGCTGGATATCGCCGCCCGGCTGGGTAGCCATCCCGAGATCTCTATCGCCAAGCGGATCGATGGGGCGGAACGTGTCGGTCACCACAAGACCTCGATGTTGCAGGATCTCGAGGCGGGAAAGGAGCTGGAACTCGACGCGATAGTTGGCGCTGTTGTTGAGCTCGCCGACATTACTGGCGCTGAAGCTCCGACATTGCGTACTGTATACGCTACGACGCATCTCCTCTCCCAGTCGGCAAGACGGGGGTCGCCGCTTGCTGCTTCGGCGGTTGCCTAGTTCCCACATCTTGGCTTGGCGCGCTTGCTGATGGCTGAGACGCTTCCGTGTCGATACTCGCCGTGGAAAATGCCGGGAGAACCACGAGCTACATGCTGGGGCGTATCTCACGCAGCCGTTGGTGCGTGAAGGCCGAGCGATGCGTCCCGCAGGGCTACTCGTTGATGCCGGGTCGGCCCTCACAACAGCCGAAGTTCTGAGATCTTGCCGCCATTGCGGAGTTGGTATACCGTATACCGTAGGCAGGCGGGAATTCATGCCCCCATCGTCCGGATGCAAACGCCTAGCCTGACCCGGGATGCCGAGGGAGTGATTGCCGTGAAATTACAAGTACAGAAGCTGACTGCTTTCGAGCAAGTCACGTCGAAACTGACGGACTCGGTTCGTGCCTTCGATTTCGCAGGCGGTGACGCGCATGGCATCCGTAGCCTGCATGAGGTAGACCACCAGGGTGTTCGTGGACACCGGCCCGCTCAGTAATCGCGGGAGGTAAGAGCTATGCACCGCAGATTGACTGATCTCACCCTGCTGGGCACCGAGCGAGGTGCCCAGCCGAACGGTCGGGCTTCCCGACCACGGGGCGGCCTGACCACATCCTGGCCGGAGGCCCGCGCCCTGGCCGGAGACGGCGCGAAGCCGCTTCCGTGGGTCGAGATTGATATCGCTCACGCCTGCGGACGGACGCTGGCCTGTGAGCTGCGGGCTCTCGCGCCGCTGCCTGCGTTCGACAGCGCGGCCATGGACGGATGGGCAGTCCGCGGCCCAGGGCCGTGGCGAGTCATCGGCCATTTGCTAGCCGGAAACGAGTCACCGGGCGCGCTGGAGCATGGTTCGGCCATCGAGATCGCCACCGGCACCTGGGTGCCATTCGGCGCCGATGGGGTCTTGCCCTATGAAGCCGGGCTGTTGTTGGGCTCCGAGCTAGCGGGAGATAATCCAGTTGGCCTGAATATCCGTCGGACGGCAGAAGAGTGCGCCGCCGGGACGGTCGTGCTCCCAACCGGCACGTTGCTCACTCCCGCCGCACTGGGCCTCGCGGCCGCCATCGGCCACGACCGGCTAGTTGTTCGAACTCGCCCTCGGGTCATTGCTCTCGTCACCGGCGATGAGTTGTTGTGTCGCGGCCTGCCCGGCTCGGGGCGGATCCGCGACGCCATCGGCCCGATTTTGGCCGGTGCCGTCGAGTCCTTCGGGGGTCAGCTGGTTGGGCTGGAGCATCCGGGCGACGACGCCGAACTCCTGTGCCGGCAGATCGACGGAGCCGATGCCGATGTCGTGGTCACCACGGGTGCCTCGTCGGTCGGACCGGCTGACCACTTACCCGCGCTGCTCCAGCGGCTGGGAGCACAGGTACTCATCGACGGTGTCGCCGTCAAGCCCGGGCACTCCCAGTCGTTCGCACGGTTGCTGGACGGCCGGCTGCTGGTCGGCCTGCCAGGCAATCCGCTGGCGGCAATGGTCGGGCTGGTCACGCTGGTGCAACCTGTGTTGTCAGGGCTTGCTGGCGCGGGCCTTCAATCACCTTCCCGGGCGAGGCTCGCCGGCACCATCGCGGCCGCCCAGGGCGCTCACCGGCTGGTGCCGGTGCGGCGCTCAGGCGACTCGGCGTGCCCGACCGGCCATGGGGGTGCCGCGATGCTGCGTGGCGCCGCGGTGGCCGATGCGTTCGCGGTGATTTCACCAGGCGCCGACGCAGCGTACGGCGACGAGATCGAAATCCTCGCGCTCCCCTAGCCGGCAGGGCACATCCGCCGGAGCGCTTCGGGCGGCTGCAGGCACCGCTTTGGTGTTCGCTGCCAGGTCGCAGCGCAGAAGCCATGGTTCGCATCGCTGAAGAAATGAGACACTCGTGCCATTGTCCTACGAAGTCAACCTGTCGATCCTGTTCACCGAGCTGCCGCTGCTCGAGCGCCCCGAGGCTGCCAAGCGCGCGGGGTTTGACTCGGTCGAGTTCTGGTGGCCCTTCCCGGTCGCTGTACCCTCCGACGGCGCGGTGGACGAATTTGTTTCCGCTGTAACAGATGCCGGTGTAAGGCTCGTCGGGCTCAACTTCTTTGCCGGCGATATGCCCGGCGGTGATCGTGGCGTGCTCTCGTGGCCGGCTCGATCCGGGGAGTTCCGCGACAACGTCGACGTCACCGTCGGCATCGGAAGCCGGCTGGGCTGTCGGGCGTTCAACGCCCTGTACGGACTCCGTATAGACGGTGAAGATCCCGCAGCACAGGACGACCTCGCGGTGAGCAACCTCGCCATCGCAGGCCGTGCGGCCGGCGCTATCGACGGCCAGGTACTGGTCGAGCCGGTCAGTGGTGCCGCCGGCTACCCGTTGCTTACAGCGAAGGACGCGGTCGGGGTGATTGACCGCGTCTTCGAGGAGACCGGGGTGGAAAACTTGCGGCTACTCTGCGACCTATACCACCTGGCCGTCAACGGTGATGACCTCGATGACGTCATCACCACGCATGCCGCCCGGATCGGGCACGTGCAAATCGCCGATGCACCGGGACGTCATGAGCCTGGCACCGGTGAGCTTGAGCTGGAACGGTACCTCAGCCTGCTCTCGGACGTCGGCTACGACGGGTGGGTCGGGTTGGAGTACAAGCCCGAGAGCACTACGGAGGCGTCCCTCGACTGGCTCCCCCGTGGACGCCGTGCCTCGCGGACGTAGCCCTAAACCCAAGACCATCCCAAAAGACAGCACCTTCGGCAAAAGGAGAACCAACACATGACTTCAATCGGTTTCATCGGACTAGGCATCATGGGCGGCCCAATGGCTGCCAACCTCGTGAAAGCGGGCCATGACGTCGTCGGCTACGACCTGTCCACGACCGCAGTCGATCGACTCAAGGACGACGGCGGCCGGCCTGCGGAAAGCCTGGCCGACGCGGTCCGGGAGGTTGACATCATCATCACCATGGTGCCCGATAGCCCCGAAGTGAAGGCGGCAGCGCTGGGCGAGAACGGTATCTACGCCAACGGCAGGCCGGGATCGCTGCACATCGACTGCTCCACCATCAGCCCCGAAGCGGCAAGAGAGGTGGCTGCGGCCGGGGCAAAGCGCCAGTTCCGCGTGGTCGACGCACCAGTGAGCGGCGGCCAGTTCGGAGCAGTGGAGGCGACCCTGTCAATCATGGTTGGCGGCAGCGAGGCTGACGTCGCGCTGGCGCTGCCCATTCTCGAGGCGGTCGGCAAGACCGTGGTGCATGTTGGCCCTTCCGGCGCGGGGCAGACCGTGAAGGCTGCGAACCAGCTGATCGTCGCGGGTACGATTGAGTTGGTTGCCGAGGCCATCGTGTTGCTAGAGGCCTACGGCGTAGACACCGAAGCAGCAGTCAAGGTGCTTGCCGGCGGTTTGGCTGGCAATGCCATCCTCCAGCGCAAGGCCGCTGGCATGCTCGCTCGCGACTTCACACCGGGATTCCGGATCGACCTGCACCACAAGGACATGGGCATCGTCACGGCGGCCGCCCGCGACGCTGGGGTCGTCATCCCGTTAGGCGCCCTTACCGCCCAGCTCGTCGCCTCGCAGCGTGCCCAAGGCCACGGGAGCTTGGACCACAGTTCATTGCTGATGCTGGTCGAGCAACTCTCCGGCCGTGGCGAGGTTCGTCACACCCCAACCGAGGAGGTCTAGAGATATGGCCCGCATGCGCGCGATCGATGCCGCGGTGGCAATCCTGGAGCGCGAGGGCGTCACCCATGTGTTCGGGCTGCCCGGCGCCGCGATCAACCCGTTCTACTCGGCAATGGGCAACAGCGGACGGCTGAAACACGTGCTGGCCCGCCATGTCGAAGGCGCCTCACACATGGCTGAGGGCTTCACCCGGACCAAGGCTGGCAACATCGGGGTCTGCGTCGGCACGTCGGGTCCTGCGGGAACCGACATGATCACCGGGTTGTACTCGGCCTGGGCAGATTCCATTCCGATCCTGTGCATCACCGGACAGGCGCCGGTTGCCAAGCTGCACAAGGAGGACTTCCAAGCTGTCGACATCGCCTCGATCGCCACGCCGGTGACCAAACTGGCGATGACGGTGATGGAAGCGGCGCAGGTGCCCGGAGCGTTTCAGCAGGCTTTCCACCTGATGCGTTCGGGTCGGCCCGGTCCGGTGCTGCTGGATCTACCTTTCGACGTTCAGATGACCGAGATCGACTTCGACATCGACACCTACGAGCCGCTACCGGTGAACAACCCCTCAGCCACGCGCGAGCAGGCTGAAAAGGCGCTGGACATGCTCACCGCCGCGGATCACCCCCTGATCGTCGCCGGAGGCGGGGTCATCAACGCAGACGCCAGCGAACTGCTGGTGGAGTTGGCGGAGCTGCTGGATGTGCCCGTCATCCCCACCCTGATGGCTTGGGGTGCGATTCCCGACGACCATCGACTCATGGCCGGGATGGCCGGCATCCAAACCGCGCACCGCTACGGCAACGCCGCCATGCTGGCGTCTGATTTCGTGCTAGGCATCGGCAACCGCTGGGCCAACCGGCACACCGGAGGCCTGGACACCTACCGACGGGGCCGCACCTTCGTGCACGTCGATGTCGAACCCACCCAGATCGGCCGCATCTTCGCACCCGACTACGCCATCGTCTCCGACGCCAAGGCTGCCCTGGAGCAGCTCCTTGCCGTCGCCAAGGACCGCAAGACCGCCGGTACGCTGCCCGATCAAAGTCAGTGGGTGCAGGAGTGCGCCGAACGCAAGCGAACGATGCACCGCCGCACTGACTTCGACGAGATACCGATCAAGCCACAACGGGTCTACCAGGAGATGAACCTCGCGTTCGGCCCGGAGACCCGCTATGTCAGCACGATCGGGCTCTCCCAGATCGCCGCCGCGCAGTTCTTACACGTCTATCGGCCCCGGCACTGGATCAACGCAGGCCAGGCCGGGCCGCTTGGATGGACGTTGCCCGCAGCGTTGGGGGTATGCGCAGCCGACCCCGACGCCAGCGTGGTCGCGCTATCAGGCGATTACGACTTCCAGTTCATGATCGAGGAACTGGCGGTAGGAGCCCAGTTCAACCTGCCCTACATCCACGTCGTCGTGAACAACTCCTACCTCGGCCTGATCCGACAGGCCCAGCGCGGCTTCGACATGGACTACTGCGTGCAACTTGGCTTCGACAATGTGAACTCCCCTGAGCTGGACAAGTACGGAGTCGATCACATCAAGGTTGCCGAAGGCCTAGGCTGCAAGGCGCTGCGGGTGCGCAACCCGGACCAGATCGGGGCTGCGTTCGCCGAGGCCAAGAAGCTCATTGCCCAGCACCGTGTCCCGGTCGTTGTCGAGATCATTCTGGAGCGCATCACCAATATCGCCATGGGTACCGAGCTGGACAACGTGACGGAGTTTGAAGACGTCCTCGACATTACCGACGACCCCGAACCCATCCTGCGTTAGTAGGGGGCCGGGGCGCTGCGGCCCCTTACCGCAGCGCCCCGCTCAGTCGGAAACGTTGGCGCGGTGATCTCTGGTGAGCTATCGGTAGTCGCGCGGCAACGGCGAGCTCGGCCTCGATGTCCTCATTGGTGGGATGTGGGTGGGGTGTATCGGTGCGACATGAGGTCGCACATTGCGAGTGAACTCGAGGACGGGAGGGTCGACTGATGTCGACAACGTAGTTCTGGGCTAGTGCTCAAGGGCCTGTCCCCACCCCGACGGGCGTCGCTGGTAACGGCGGGGTCCGAAGCTCGGCGGAAAGCCCAAGAGCTCCCGTTCCACCTGGGAGCCACAGGCAAGGGGAAGACCGGACGGGTGAATTGCGTGAACCTCCGTTGACACCTCGTCATCCCAGCCCCTGCTGGTGGGTTGTGTGCGCAGGGTTTAGGGACTGGCCGTTGGGAAGCGGCAGGCGCCGGCCGAAGCGGTGTACTAGGCCGGGTGAGCATCGCCGTCCTCGGGGCATAGGAGGCACCCACCCCGGTCATATCTCGCGTGTGTGGAACATGGAAACCCCGTCAGGGTCCGGACCGATCGTGGCCTGGTAAGCCGACCGTGAGGAAGGCCCAACTCCCTGGCGGGACAGGATGACCCGAGAAGCGAACGCCGGTGGCCGAAAGGCAGCAGGAAACCGGGACACCATGACTGGCCCCCCCCGCCGGTCGTTAAGGAGTCGTTCGTTTCGTTGGGTCAGTCGTCCTGGCTGGCGTTTGCTCTGGCGGCGGCGATGGCGGACGCGACGTCCTCGACGGTCACGTTGAGGGCCTTGGCCAGGGGCTTGAGGGCCCGGCTAGCGGGAAGTCGTTTGGTGCGCCCGGACTCCCACCTGATGTAAGTGGGCGCCGACATGTGCGCGCGAGCGGCGAGGCTACGGGCGCTGAGTCCTGCGGAGGTGCGGAGGCGTCGCAGGTCGACCGGTCCCCCGGCTTCGAGCAGGTATGCTGGGCCGACGTTCAGTGCCTGGGCGAGGCGGTGGAGCGTTTCGGGACGTGGGGCGGAGCTGCCCAGCTCCCAGCGTGAGATCCTCTCGCCCCCGGCGACGTCGATGAGGCGGGCCAATTCGTGCTGGGTCAGGCCCATACGGAGACGGGCGTCACGCAGGGCCACTGGGTCGACACCGAATTCCGCTCGCACGGACGCCACCCTAAGGCGTCGAGGGGGCCCAGCAGACGGACGCCAACCTCGCCCAGCAACCGGGGGCCGCGCGACCCGAACCTCTCTGTGCCATGCTGGCGTGGCGCGGGAGCATTGTCGACGGCGTGAGGCAGAATTAGTACATGTGTACGATCTCGCGCGTGATGGACGGAGCGGAGCTGTGACCACGAAAGATCGACTAGCGAGGACGCAAGAGCGCGGCCGCTCCAGTCTTGCGGAGCGCGCGGCGCTAGTGGGCCTCCTCAATACCAGGCCTGGCGAGCGAACTTGGCCCGAGCTAACGGCGCTTGTCCTAGAGCGGGGCGAGATCGGGTCGGTACTAGCGGATCTAGACCCCACTGAACTGTTCGCCTCGCAGGAGCAGGTCGCCGCCCGCAAGGAGTCCCTTGCTCAAGTAGAGCAATGGGAATCCGAGGAATTGGACTTCATAACTGTCCTAGACGACCGGTATCCGGAGCGGGTTCGCGAGATCCATCAGGCGCCACCTTTCCTGTTCGCACGCGGAGAGTTGCTTAGCGACGATCCAGCCGTTTCAGTGGTCGGCTCTCGGAAGGCTTCGGACCAAGGCTTGGTGATGGCCGCGAGTATTTCGCACGCCTTGGTGGAGATGGACGTCACCGTCCTCGCTGGACTGGCCCTCGGCATCGACACCGCAGCTCACTGCGCTGCGCTAGATGCCGGTGGCCGCACGGTTGCACTGATCGCCACAGGCATCCGTAAGGAGTATCCGGCGGCGAATCGCGAGCTACACCATCGGATCGCCTCAGAGGGACTCTTACTCTCGCAGTTCTGGCCAGACGCCCACCCCCAGAAGCACACGTTCCTTATGCGCAACGCGACGATGTCCGGATATGGGTTGGCGACGGTGGTTGTGGAGGCTGGGGAGTTCAGTGGCTCCCGGGCTCAAGCGCGGATGGCCGTAGAACACGGCCGGCCTGTCATCCTGACCGATCTGGTCGTTCGCAGCACCGAGTGGGGCCGCGCCATGGTCGGCAGGCCCGGGGTAACGGTTGTGTCCTCGGTCCAGGACGTTCAGCGAGTCGTGCAACAGATCCGATCTGAGACTCGCAGGATCGACATGGCCTTGGACCGGCTTGTCGCTGTCTGATGGCGACTGAGGCCGAGCTGCGTCAGTACCAGGACTACTTGGTCGCTTACGGCGGTGGGTACCTGCGCAACACCCTGTGGGCCAGTGACTCAACTTGCAGACACTGTTGCGGTATCCCAGGTAACCCGGACTTCGACACCTGCTACCCGTGCAGCCACTACTACGAGCCCAGCGGCGAGACCTCGGACCGACGCGGCTTCGTTTCCTATGGTTGGGACAACTCGCAATCCTCGCGCGTCATGTACGGGTACAAGGAGCAAGTGCCGAGCCACCAGGCCTACCGCGTCGTTAACGTGATGCTCTTTTACGCATTGCACGAGCACCTCCGCTGCGCCGCAGACCCCTGCCACGGACCAGCTGCCGTTTGGGCCACCGTCCCCTCGCTGCGCGGCCGGGCCTACCCCCAGGCCTTACATGTGATGACCGCCGGGTTGTTGCGGAACATGCCAGAAGCCTTACTGGGTCCAGCAGGTGACATACAAGCCCCGCGGTCCCTGCGGCCTGACAACTTCGTGGTTCACTCCCAGGTCCGCGGTCAGCACGTCCTATTGCTTGACGACACCTGGACGTCCGGCGGGCACGCCGAGTCGGCCGCCGCCGCTCTCAAACGTGCTGGGGCTGCCCGAGTGACTCTTTTGGTGCTCGCGCGCTGGCTGGACCTGACTCGCGGTAGAACCGAGGAGTTCGTGCGGACAGAGCTAACGAATGATTTCGACCCTGATCGCTGTCCCTTCGGCATCTCCTGCCCGTGATCGGCGTCGCGGCTCACCGGTGCCAGCTGCGGCACGAGCGTTCTTTTCGAAGCAGGATCCCTGGCGCTTTTTTGGGCGCCCGTAGAGGCGGGAAAATGGGCGTGCGGCCGTCCGGGATGCCGATCCGACTGTGATGTGATGCCTGTGAGCTCGTTGAATCAGGACGGCGTTGGGGACCACCGCCCCCAGGCCCCAAACTGTTGGTGACCACAGGACGACAGCCCGCATGGTGTCCATGGCGTGGTTAGAGATGCTGGGCCACGACCAGCCCCGAGACTCCCACGTTCGCGGTGGGCCTCACGCACGAGCTGAGCCAACGGCGCCGCTGGGGCCTCACCCGCGAGGTGTCTGCGCCAGGCGTACCGCAACGAAATACCGCAACACCACCACCGCGACTCGCCATCCAGAAAGGTTGGGTGCGGCCCTTGCGTGCTCAACGGTCAACATGGTTGCGGTTGCGCGAAGTTCGGGACGAAGAGGCCGCAGGTTCAAATCCTGTCACCCCGACTGTATTCCCGCAGGTCAGAGGCCCTTACCAGAGTTGGTGAGGGCCTC
>Ga0097691_1002193_pt1 | contig 13441 bp, 12 predicted proteins | sample NGESurdeep072012_8_FD_72858 | JGI IMG/M metagenome (GOLD analysis project Ga0097691, IMG submission 72858) | Arctic peat soil microbial communities from Barrow, Alaska - NGEE Surface sample 210-1 deep-072012 | ecosystem: Environmental > Terrestrial > Soil > Wetlands > Peat ...
CAGCCGCTGAGCGGGCGCGATAGCATTCCGGACGAGGAAAAGCGCGGCGGCGGCTCCGACGACATCGGCGACGTGTCGTGGAACGTCCCGACGGTCACGCTTCGCTATCCGGCGAACATACCGGCCGGGCCGGGGCACAACTGGGCCGACGCGATCTCGATGGCGACGCCTATCGCGCACAAGGGCGTCACGGCCGGCGCCAAAGTGCAGGCGATGACGGTGCTCGATCTCGTCATGCGTCCCGAGCTCGTCAAAGAGGCATGGGATTATTTCAACAACGTGCAGACCAAGACCACGAAATACGTGCCGCTGATGCGCCCCGAAGACAAGCCGGCCATCTGGCTCAACGAGCAGACGATGGCGAAGTTCCGACCGGAGATGAAGAAGTACTACTACGACCCGACGAAGTACAAGACATACCTCGAGCAACTGGGGATCGCGTATCCGACGGTGCGAGCGGCGGCGCCGAGCTTGGAACGGGGGCGATAGGGCCGGACTCTGGAGAGCCGGGAAGGCGGGGAGCCCTCCCGGCCTTCCCGCCTACTTCTTGAGCGTCTGCATGTACGCCACGAGCGCGTCCACGTCGTCTTTCGGCAGCGTGTAATTCTTCATGTCGGGCTTGCGCGTCGCCTTGGTTTTCGCGGTCATCCCCTTGGCGTCGACGACCCACTGCCTCAGCTCGTCGGCCGAGTACTTGCTGCCGACCCCGTCGAGCGGTCCCTTCTTGTTGCCCTTGTCGCCGATCGAGTGGCACAGGGAACACTTCGCATCGGCGTACACCTTCTCGCCCTTCGCCTTGGCATCCTGCGCGGCCGCGTTCGCGGCGATGCCCACGCACACGGCCATCGCCATCACCATCGACTTCGTCATGACTGCTCCTTCGCTATGAGTGTGAGATATGAATCGATCGCTCGAGCGGCGCGCCGGCCCGCGCCCATCGCCGAAATCACGGTGGCCCCGCCGGTGACGATGTCGCCGCCCGCGAAGACGCCCGGCTTCTGCGTGACGCCGGTGTCCGGGTCGGCCACGATGTAGCCCCACTTGTTCGTCGGCAGATCGGGCGTCGTCGATCGGATCAGCGGGTTCGCCCCCTGGCCGACCGCGAACACGACGGTGTCGACGTCGAGATCGAATTCCGATCCGTCGATCGGCACCGGACTGCGTCGTCCGGACTGATCCGGTTCGCCGAGCTGCATCCGCACGCACCGAAGCGTGCGCACGCGCGACCGGTCGTCGCCGAGCAGCGCCACCGGCGCGGCGAGCAGCACGATGTCGACCCCTTCTTCCTGGGCGTGCTCGACCTCTTCGGCGCGCGCGGGCATCTCGTCGCGCGAGCGCCGGTAGACGAGGTACGCGTGTTCGGCGCCGAGCCGAAGCGCCGTGCGGATCGAGTCCATCGCGGTGTTGCCGCCGCCAATCACGGCGACGCTCTTCCCACGGACGATCGGCGTGTCGTGCTCGGGGAAGCGGTACGCCTTCATCAGGTTCGAGCGCGTCAGGTACTCGTTCGCCGAGTAGATGCCGACGAGGTTGATGCCGGGGATCTTTGGAAAATGGGGCAGACCGGCGCCGGTGCCGATGAAGAGCGCTTCGAACCCCAGCTCGTTGAACAGGTCGTCGATCGTGAACGTGCGCCCGATGACATGGTTCGTCCTGATGTCGACGCCAAGGCGCTTGAGGCTGTCGATCTCCCGCTCGACGATCGATTTCGGCAGCCGGAACTCGGGGATGCCGTACATCAGCACGCCGCCCGGCTTGTGCAGCGCCTCGAACATCGTCACGCTGTGCCCGAGCTTGGCGAGGTCGGCGGCGGCAGTGAGGCCGGCGGGTCCCGAGCCGACGATGGCGACTTTGCGTCCGGTCGGCGGATGGACGCCGGCGCCGTTGGTGATCGACTTCGCCGCGGCGTAGTCGGCGACGAAGCGCTCGAGGCGTCCGATGGCGACCGGCTCGAAGCGCACGCCGAGCGTGCACTTCTGCTCGCACTGATCCTCCTGCGGGCAGACGCGGCCGCAGACGGCGGGCAGCACGTTCTTGAGCGAGAGCGTGTGATACGCGCCGTCGAAGTCGCCGGCGGCCACCTGCCGCACGAAGCCGGGGATGTCGATCTCCACCGGACAGCCGGCGATGCACGGCATGTTCTTGCACTCGATGCAGCGCGCCGCTTCCTGGATGGCGAGCTCGGCGGAGTAGCCGAGCGCGACCTCGCCGAAGGTGTGGCGGCGGACCGCGGCGTCCTCCGTCGGCATCGGCGTTTTCGTTTTCTGTCCGATTTTCTTTGCCATGTGCTCCCGTGTCGCGCGGACCTAGACCGACGCCCGCTGCGTGTACTGTTCGAGCGCGAGGGCTTCGTCGTCGCGGTAGGCGCGCAAACGCGCCGCGAGCTCGCCGAAGTCTACCTGGTGGCCGTCGAACTCCGGACCGTCCACGCACACGAACTTCTGTTCGCCATTCACGCTCACGCGACAGCCGCCGCACATACCTGTGCCGTCGACCATGATCGCGTTGAGGCTGACGACCGTTTTCAGGCCGAGCGGGCGCGTGACGTCGCACACCGCGCGCATCATCGGCAGCGGCCCTACGGCCACGACCTCGTCGAAGGCGAAGCCCGTGTCCAGCAGATGCTTCAGCGCGTCGGTCACCAGCCCCTTGCGCCCGACGCTGCCGTCGTCGGTCGTGATGAGGCAGGGGTCGGCCACGGCGGAGAGCTCCTTCGACAGGATGATGAGATCGCTCGTGCGCGCACCAATGATGCCGGTGACGGTGCCGCCCGCCGCTTTCACGCCGGCGGCAATCGGGTACACCACCGCCGTGCCGATCCCGCCGCCGATGCAGCAGATGCTCATGCCCGGCACGATGTGCGTCGGCTGACCGAGCGGTCCGGCGACGTCGAGAATCTGCTCGCCCGGCATCATGCGGTTCAGCGCCTTCGTGCTCTTGCCGACGCCCTGCACGACGAGCGAGATCGTGCCGGCCGCCGGGTCGGCGTCGGCGATGGTGAGCGGGATGCGCTCGCCCTGCTCGCTGATGCGGATGATCACGAACTGGCCGGGACGCCGCTTGCGCGCGATCGGCGGCGCGTCGATCCAGAAGCGGACGACGTCGGGGGCGAGCGTTTCTTTACTGAGAATCGTGTGCATGAGTGGTCCTGGGTGAGTCCGCAGGCGGGCGGACGGTCCGTTCGAGCCGCGTCCAGCGATCGTCAATCGACCGTCGGACCCGCTCGAGCGCGTCGGCGTCGTTCAAGAGGCTGCGAAAGCGCCCCTGGTCGCGCAGGTAGTCCTCGAGCGGCACCGGGTCCGGCCGCACCGTCATCCGCCACGTGCGCCCGTCCTCGACCTCGACGAGCGGAAACACGCGGCTCGCGACCGCCAGGCGGGCATAGCGGATCACGTCTTCGGACGCGATCTTCCAGCCGGGTGGACATGGCGCGAGCAGATGGATGAACCGCGTGCCGTGGGTCGCGAGCGCCTTGCGGATCTTCGCGAGGAGATCGTCGGGATAGGCAACCGTCGCCGTCGCGGCGTACGGAATGCCGTGCGCGGCCATGATTGCGAGCAGATCTTTCTTCGGCCGATCCTTGACGTGCTTGGCGGGCGTCGTCGTCGTCCACGCGCCGAGCGGCGTGGCGGAGCTCCGCTGCACGCCGGTGTTCATGTAGGCCTCGTTGTCGTAGCAGATGTAGAGGATGTTCTCGTTGCGCTCGGCGGCCGCCGACAACGCCTGGATGCCGATATCGAACGTCCCCCCGTCACCGGCCCAGGCGCAGACGGTCGTCTTCGTCTCGCCTTTCAGGTCGAGCGCCGCGCGGACGCCGGACGCCGCCGCGGCGGCGGACGCGAACGGCGTGTGCATCAGCGGCACGCCGGCCGCGCTGTACGGCGCCGGCCCATCGATCACCGACCAGCAGCACGCAGGGACGACGAGCACGGTGTCGCGTCCGAGCGCTTTGAGCGCGAGGCGCATCGACAGCGTCGCGCCGCACCCGGCGCAGCCGAGATGGCCCGGCGACATCACCTCGTCTGACGGAATCGCGTAATTGACCGTCGCCATGCGCCGTTACTCCTTCAGGCCGACCCACAGCGTGTCGGCCTCCGGCTGTTCCTGTTGGATCGTGTGCGCGACAACGTCGTCGATCGTCTGCGGCGTGATGTCGCGGCCGCCGAGGCCGGCGATGAACGAGAAGATCGGTGGCGCAAGCGGGTGCGCGCACATCGCCGACCGCAGCTCCGACGCCATGATGCCGCCGTGGCCGAACGAGATGTTGCGGTCGATGATCGCGATCTTCTTCGCGCCGCTGACGGCGCGGCGAATCGGCGTGAACGGAAACGGCCGGAACAAATGGATCTTCACGAGGCCGACGCGCTCGCCCCGCGCACGGCGCGCGTCGATCACCTCGCGCGCGGTGCCGGCGACCGTGCCCGATGCGACGAGCACGATGTCGGCGTCGTCGGTCTTGTAGGCTTCGACGAGCGGATGCCGCCGGCCGAACAGGCGGCCGAACTCCTCGTCGGCCTCTTCGGCCACCTGTTCCGCATGGCGCATCGCGGCGTCGATCCGCGCGCGCAGTTCCATGTAGCCGTCGGCCGCGGACAGCCCGCCGAAGGCGTGCGGCTCGTCGGGCGAGAGGAAGTAATCCGGCGCGAACGGCGGCAGGTACGCATCGACCTCGTGCGGTTCGGGGATCGACACCGGCTCGCTCGTGTGCGACAGGAAGAAGGCGTCGAGGCAGACCATCGCGGGCAACAGCACCCGCTCGGCAACCTTGTACGCCTGGATGATCGTATCGAGCACTTCCTGGTTGTCCTCGCAATAGTACTGGAGCCATCCCGTGTCGCGCTGCGACAAGCTGTCATTCTGGTCCGCGAAGATGTTCCACGGCGAGCCGACGGCGCGGTTGACGTTGGCGAGCACAATCGGCAGCCGCGCGCCGACGCACCAGTGCAGCATCTCGTGCATGTAGAGGAGGCCGTGCGACGACGTGGCCGTGAACGCGCGCATGCCGGTTTGCGACGCGCCGGCGCAGGTGGCGAGCGCGGAGTGCTCCGACTCGACCGCGACGAACCGCGCGTCGAGCCGTCCGTCGGCGCACATCTCCGCGAGCAGCTCCACGACGCCAGACGAAGGGGTGATCGGATACGCGGCGATGACGGCGGCGCGGCTGCGCTGCACGGCCCAGGAGATCGCGTGCGTGCCTTCGAGCACCTTGGTCGTCATCGCTGCTCCTCGGGTCGGAGGATGATGGCGCCGCGTGGACATTCGGTCGCGCAGATGCCGCACCCTTTGCAGTGCGTGAGGTCGATCTCATAGGCGAGGGTGGCGCGGTTGGGCACGATCGCCGCGTCGGGGCAGAAGACGTAGCAGTTGTCGCACGCGGTGCAGGCGCCGCACGTGAAGCATCGCTGCGCTTCGGCCACGGCCTGCGGCCAGCCGAGGCCGGCGACCACCTCGTCGAAGGTGCGCGGATCGGGCTCGCTCCGCGGGATCGCCCGCGGATGGGGCGCGAAGTAGAAGAGGTTCAGATCGGGACGCCCGACGCGCTCGGCGGTTCCTTCCTCGACGAGGTCGCGTCCCTGCAGGTGCGCATCGATCGCGTCCGCCGCGCGCCGGCCCGATCCGATCGCCTCGGCCACGGTGCCGGCGCCGGTCGCGGCGTCGCCGCCGGCGAAGATCCCCGCTCGGCTCGTGCGTCCCCAGCGATCCGCGCGAAGGCGGCCGCCGTTCGAGAGCGCGAAGCGGTGCAGTGTTTCGACGTCGACTTCCTCGCCGATCGCCGTGAGCGCCTGATCAGCCGTGATGGTGAAGGTCGAGCCGGGGATCGGCTCCGGCCGCGGCCGTCCCGACGCGTCCGGTTCGCCCGGACGCATCCGCTGACACTCGATCCCCGTGAGGCGGCCGCCGCTGCCGACGAACTTCATCGGCGCGACGTACTGGACGAAGTCGATCCCTTCCTCGCGCGCCTGCGCGACCTCGTCGGGATGTGCGGGCATGTCGGCCGTCGAGCGGCGATACGCGACGGTGACGTCGGCGCCGAGACGCAGCGCCACCCGAGCGGCGTCGATCGCCGTGTTGCCGCCGCCGATGACGATCGTGCGCCCGAAGACCGGTGCGCTGCCGCCTGAATTCACCTCGCGCAACAGGTCGAGGCCGGAGCGGACGCCGCGGAGTGAATCGCCGGGTACGCGCGAGCGCTTCGAACGCTGCGCGCCAATCGCGAGGAACAACGCGGCGTACGACGACAGGTCGGGCGCGCCGCTCGTCGCGCCGACGTGCGCGCCGGAAATGAATGTGATCCCCATGCGCGAGAGCATCGCGATCTCGCGGTCGAGCGTCCGCCGCGGCAGCCGGTAGCGCGGAATGCCGTAGCGCAGCATGCCGCCCGGCTCGACGTTGTCGTCGAACACCGTCACCGGATAGCCGCGCCGTGCGAGGTGATACGCGCAGCTCAGCCCCGCGGGGCCCGCGCCGACGATGCCGACCCGCGGCGACAGCGCGGGTGCTGCGATTGGCTCCGGGCCGATCCGCCGCCGGCTCGCTTCGCTCGCAATCGCGCGCTCGATCGCGTGGATGTTCACCGCTTCGTCGAGCGCCGTGCGGTTGCAGGCGAGCTCGCACGGGTGGTAGCAGACGCGGCCGCAGATGTCGGGAAACGGGTTGTGGCGCCGAATCGTGTGCCACGCGCGCGCGACGTCGCCCTCGGCCGCGAACTGGAGAAACGCGCGCACGTCGGTCCCGGCGGGACAATCGAGATTGCACGGCGACGGCCGCTCCACGCGCTCGGGCCGGAACGTACGCCAGTTGCCGGTCGCCAGCTCGCGCGTGCTGCGCAGCGACACGGCCATCGGCGTTCCCGGCGGACCGGAGCGAAGCGGTTTGATCGACACCATGGATCCTCCTGCCGCTCAGCCTTTGACCACCGGGTGCGCGATCGCCTCGAACGCTTCGCGCGCCGCCGCCTGGTTGGCCTCCGCCTTGAGCGGAACGATCTCGGCGACCGCCGCCACCAGCTCCTCGAGCCGCACCAGCCCGGTCAGCGCGGCGAATGCGCCCGCCATCGCCGTGTTCACGATCGGGTTCGTGCGCGTGCCGAGTTCGTGCCGCAGCGCGATCGCGGTCGCGTCGCACGTCGCCACCTGGAATCCGGCGGGGAGACCGAGCGACTCGGGCGGACGGCTCGAGTTGACGAGAATCGATCCGCCGCGCGCGAGCCCCGCGGCGACGTCGACCGTCTGGATCAGGATCGGGTCGAGGACGACGACGTGATCGGGTTCGTAGATGTGGCTGTGATTCGAGATGCGCTGATGGTCGGCGCGGAGGAACGCGGCAACGGGCGCGCCGGTGCGCTCCGCGCCGAACGACGGAAACGCCTGTACCTGCCACCCCTCGCGAAACAGCGCCGTCGCGAGCAGCTTGGACGCAATAACGGCGCCCTGGCCCCCGCGTCCGTGAAAACGGACGGCAACCATCCAGTACTCCAGTGGACGACCGCGTTGCCGGAAATCCGGCAAAACCTCGGTATCCTGAAGACGGGCAGGAAGACTCGTGCCAAGCTGAGGTTGGGGTCGCACCGCCTAGCTTCGTCGGCGGACGGACCTAGATGGACACGGGTGACGGGATGTCGTCAGTTCCTCCTTGGCCATCGCCCAGCAGCGTCCAGCGCGCCGTATACTTGGCGTCGATTTTGTCTATCCAGCCGCGCGCCTGCCTGCTCCGCCAGCATGCGCTCTTCATCATCATCGTCAGTCTGGCGCTGGCGGCGTGCGGTCGCCAGCCGCCGGCCGCGCCGCGCGTCGCGTCGCTGCCGCAGGTGTCGGGGACGCTGGCCGTCGGCGGGTTGTCGTCGCCGGTTCGCGTCGTGCGCGATCGCTGGGGCGTCCCACACATCGATGCCGCCACCCAGGACGATCTGTTTTTCGCGCAAGGCTTCGTGCAGGCGGAGGACCGGCTGTTCCAGATGGATCTGTGGCGGCGGTCCGTGCAGGGACGCTTGTCCGAAGTGCTCGGCGCGAACTTCATCGAGCGCGACGTGATGACGCGCCGCATTCAATATCACGGCGATCTCGGACGCGACTGGGCGAGCTACGGACCCGACACCCGCTCGATCGCCGGCGCGTTCGTGCGCGGAGTGAACGCCTGGGTCGCGATGGCGCGCGAGCATCCGCCGGAGGAGTTCGTGCTGGCCGGCTGGCGGCCGGACTTCTGGACGCCCGAGGATCTGCTGAACCGCACCGACGCGTTCGTCGCAAGCGAGAACGCCGCCGCGCAGGTGCTGCGCGCGCGGCTCGTCGCGGCGGTCGGCGTGCGCCGCGCCGACACGCTGCTGCCGACCGGACTCCGCGGTGCGACGGACCTTCCGCGAGGACTCGATCTCTCCACGATCAGCCCCGTCGTCGCCGACGCGCTGCGGCGGGTCGGCACGCCGCCGTTCTTCATGGGTCTGGCCGCCATCCCAAGTACGCCGCCGGGCCGTGCCGGCAGCAATGCCTGGGTCATCGCGCCGGCGCGGTCGGCGAGCGGCGCGGCGATCCTTGCCAACGATCCGCACCAGCGCTTCGATCACCCGTCGTGGCGGTACCTGGTTCAGCTTCACGCCCCGGGTTGGGACGTCATCGGCGCGACGTCCCCGTGGCTGCCTGGCGTGGCGATCGGGCACAACGATCGCGTGGCGTGGGGCCTGACGGCACTTGCCGCCGACGCGCAGGATCTCTACGTCGAGAAGGTGAATCCCGCCAACCCGCATCAAGTGCAGGAGCGCGGCCGCTGGGTCGACACCGACTTCACGCAGGGCGAGCTTCCCGTCAAAGGACGCGCGGAGCCGTTCACGTTCGATCTCGAACGCACGCGCCACGGCGTCATCGTCGCCGTCGATCGCGGCAGGAACCTCGCGTTCACCGTGCGGTGGGCCGGCAGCGAGCCGGGGACCGCTGCCGGACTCGGCGCACTGGCGCTCGATCGCGCGCGGTCCTGGTCGGAGTTCCGCTCAGCGCTCGCGCGATGGAAGGCGCCGGCCTCCGACGTCGTCTACGCCGACGTGGACGGCAACACCGGCCATCAGGCCGTGGCGCTCGTGCCGGAGGGCTGGAGCGGCGCCGTGCCCGCGCCCGGGTGGACCGGTGCGCACGAGTGGCGCGGATGGCGGACGCTCGACGATTTGCCGCATGCGTTCAATCCGCGGCTCGGGTACACGATCGCCGCCAACGGCAGCGTCCCGCGAATCGAGCGTCTTCGCGAGGCGCTGGGCGATGCGCGGACGTTCAGCGTCGACGACTTCAAGGCGCTGCAGCACGACACGGTCTCGTGGAACGCGACCCGGATGATTCCGCTGCTCGCGGGCGCGCACGCGGATCGCGCGGAGGTCGAACAGGCGCGGCAGCGGCTCGTCGCGTGGGACCTGCGCGTGTCCGCCGATTCCACCGCCGCGACACTGTACGTGTTCTGGGAGCGCGCGCTGCGCAGGACACTCGCGGACGCGGAGCTGCCGCCCATACTGGCCCGCGAGTATCTGCCGGCCGCCGACGCGATGAATCTGCCGCTGCCCGCGCTCGTGCCGGCTTCGACACTTGTCGATGCGCTCGCCTCAGCGCTCGACGATCTGCGCGCGGCGACGGGATCGACCGCCGCTCCGCCGTGGGGCTCGCTGCACACAGTGATGTTCCGGCATCCGCTCGGCGTCACCGAGGCGGCGCGGCACCGATTCAATATGGGACCGTTCCCGCTCGCGGGCTACGACAGCACGGTGATGGCGAGTGACGGGAAGATCGAGGCGACGGGCGGCGCGTCGTACCGCCAGATCATCGATCTCGCCGACTGGGATAGGATGGTAGCGTCCAATGCGCCGGGGCAGTCGGGCTCGCCGTCGAGCCCGCATTTCGCCGACCTCGCCACGCTCTGGGCGGCGGGCCAGTATTTTCCGTTGGCGTTCAGCGCGGCCGCGGTCAGCGCCAGCGCCGAAACGACGCTGACGCTCGTGCCTCGCTAGCGTGCGACCCGCACGCTCAGTGGATCCGCGGTCCCCAGACTGCCTTCGCGCGGCGCCAGTCCTCGACGAGGATGGTCCAGAGATTCTGATCCAGGTACTCGCCGTCCTTGAAGAAGGACCGCCGCAGGATGGCCTCGCGGGCGGCCCCCAGCTTGGCCAGCGCGCCGTTGCCGCGTCCGTTCTTGACTGCCGCGCGCGCTTCGAGACGCTGTGTACCGATGTGGCTGAATGCAAAGTCGATCACGAGTTCTGCTCCTTCCTCAAACAACCCCGAACCCCAGTACTGCGAACCGATCGCGAAGCCCCACTCCGCCGTGACGAAGCCGGGCTCGAGCTCACGAATCTGAAACAGGCCGACCGCCGCGTCGCATCCATCGGGCACGACCGCGAAGCAGACGTACTGGCCGGCCCTGCGCTGGCGATGCGTCCACGTGATGAACCCTTCGAAGCCCGCCACCGTCGTCGGCGGCGGCGAAATGAAGCGCGCGACCTCGGGCGTCGTCAGGAGCGCGCACAGTGACGCCGCGTCCGTGATGCGCAGTTCGCGCAGCGTCAATCCGCGTCCGACGAGCACCGGCAGCGCGGTGCGCCAGTCGCTCTGCGCGACATCGCTTGGCGCGCCTCGCGTCTGCCCCTGCGGGCCACTCGCCGGGTTTTCGTCGAGACCCGGCTGATACGGCATTTTTTCCATTACGCGGGGGCCCTCACCGCGCCACGGACAAGATCGTCAATAGCGGGCATCGTAACAGTCAAAAGAGTAATTGAAATGACAAAAGACGACATTGGCGAACAGAAGAGCAACTTATCTGCCACGCATAAAGGAACTGTCAGAAATGCCACTTAATTATTTGATGGGGTAGCTACTTACGCTGATTTATTGGCAGGATATCCAGATTTCAGCTATGTTCAATAACGTAACACTCGCACAGACAAATAGCACTAATATGTGTCGTATATTGTTATTGATAAGATAGTTATGTCTTTATGTGCTGTTATGGTACCAATATGGCTGGATGGCACACTGGCGTTCTTGTACCGCAGTCTCTTCCGCGCCGCCGCGATGGACGGCGACGACGCGGAAGTCGTCTCAGGAGGGCTTCGAGAAGTTGACCTTCGGCACCTGCTTGGCCTCGGGCGGCGCCTGGAAGAACGGATATTCCTTGAAGCCGAACATCTTGGCCGTGATGTTCGCGGGGAACTGACGCCGCGCCGTGTCGTATTCCTGCACGCGCTGGTTGTAGCGCATGCGCTCGACGGCGATCCGGTTTTCAGTGCCGGAGAGCTCGTCCATCAACCGGTTGAATTGCTCGTTCGCCTTGAGGTTCGGATAGTTCTCGACGACCGCCAGCAGCCGGCCGAGCGCGCTCGTCTGCTGATTCGCCGCCTGGATGGTTTCTTCCGGCGATTTTGCCGCGAGCAGCTTCGCCCGCGAGTCGGCGATGTCTTTGTAGACGCCTTCCTCGTGCGACGCGTAGCCTTTCACGGTCTCCACCAGATTCGGGATCAAGTCGTTGCGGCGCTGCAGCTGATTCTCGACCTGCGCCCACTGGGCCTTGATGGCCTCTTCCTGACCGACGAACTTGTTGTAGGAGCAGCCGGCCAGCGGAAGCGCGACGAGACCGAGCAGGAGAAATCGAATAGCGGTTCTACGCGTCGTCATAGTGGTGTCCTCTTCAATTCCTAATTCTTACTTCCTAATTTCCCTTTTTACCAACTGCCGCCTCCACCGCCGCCGCCACTCATGCCGCCCCCGAACCCCCCGAAGCCGCCGCCGAATCCGCCGCCTCCGCCGCCAAATCCGCCGCCAAATCCACCGCCGAATGGCCCGATGCCGCTCGACCAGATGCCTCGCCGTAGCGGGGACCCCGGTCCGCCCCCGATGCGGCTGACGATGAGGATGACGATGAAGATCAGGAGAAAGACCCAGAACGGAATCGCGCCGCCCCCGTTCGAGGGCCGTCGCTCGGCGGGCACGCGGACCCCCTCGAGCGTGACGCCGCGGCCCTGCGCGATCCGCCCGATGATGCGCGTCGTGCCCGCGAGCAGCCCCGCGCCGTACGCGCCGCTGCGGAAGTGGGGCGCCATGTCGTTGCGGCTCGTGTCGCCGGCGTAACCGTCGGTGATCCACGGCTCGAGCGAGTAGCCGACTTCGATCCACACCTTGTGCTCTTTGACCGCGACGAGGATCAGGAGCCCGTTGTCTTTGCCTTTGTCGCCGATGCCGCGTCCATGATTCTCGAACAGCTTGTTCGCGTACTCACGGACGTCGCCGTACGGCTCGATCGTCGGCACCGTCGCGACGACGACGACATCGCCGGTCGCGGCCTTGAGCTGACGGATCATCCGGTCCATCGCCGCGGCGCTCGACGCGTCGACGACGTGCGCGAAATCGTTGACCGGCTGCGTCAGTTCGGGTAGCGGCTCCTCGGCGATCCGGCCACGTGCCCCGAGAGTGATCGAGGGGAAGCCGGGCACCAGACATGAAAGGCCGAGCGCCACTGCAAGACCCAACGCTGTCCGCCACCGGCCGACGACCGGCGACCGATTGACGACTGCCGACTGACTGATGGCTTGTGACATGCGACTAGCGACTTCCACCCCACCCGTCGGCGAATTTCACCAGGCGCTCGACGGCGTCCAGATAGCCCGGAAAGATCCGGATGGCGTCCGCCGAGGAGATCTCGGTGACGCCGGCAAGCCCGATCACGTCGCTCACGCTCGTGTCGGCGGCGTTCAGCGTGCGCTCGACGTGACGCCCGACCGCGGCGGCATCATCTGCCGCGACGCCTTGCAGGCGGGCGACGTTGTGGAGGAGGCCGGCAAACGCCGGCGCGGAGTCGACGATGAGCACCGCGAGGGCGTCTGGATTGTCGTGCGCCTCGACATACCCCTGACGCAGATGCAGCAGGTGACTGCGCGCCTGCACCTCGCACGCGCGGCGCAGATCGGCGGCATCGACCGTCGCCGCGTCGAACGGATTTCTGCCAGACACCACCGTGTGATCGGCCACGATGGCGCCGAATTCGAGCGGGAAGGCGTCGAGCGAATTCTCGAACTCGTGCGCGGCGAGCAGGAGCGGCGTCGCCAGGCCCGCCTCGTGCCATTTCGTCGCACGGCGGGCGCAGGCGCGCAAGTCATCGGCGGTCAGCGTCTCGGTGATCGCCAGTGTGTGGGCCAGCGGATGCTCGTGCCGGTGCGCGCCGCCGTCATCGTGCGCGCCGGCCGGCGCGGACCGGCCAGACGCGCCATAGGCAACGACCGACTGCAGGCGGCCGCCGAAGATCTCGCGGAGGTCGCGCTCGAGCGCGCGGACCGAATCTGGGACGTGCGTCATGCCTTCATTATGGCTGATGAGTGGGGCTGGTGGCTGGCCGCCGTTGCGCCGTGGCTGGTGACCGACAACTATCCTTGTACAATACGTGGCGATGCGGCTTCGGCAGCTGAACGTCGGGTGTTTTGGCG
>Ga0097691_1002195_pt1 | contig 13434 bp, 16 predicted proteins | sample NGESurdeep072012_8_FD_72858 | JGI IMG/M metagenome (GOLD analysis project Ga0097691, IMG submission 72858) | Arctic peat soil microbial communities from Barrow, Alaska - NGEE Surface sample 210-1 deep-072012 | ecosystem: Environmental > Terrestrial > Soil > Wetlands > Peat ...
CCTGAAAGCAAAAGGCGTCAGCTCCAACGCTGCTGCCAGCTGTGCGTACTGCGGGAAAGGAGCATGGGCGAAATCGAACCGTCCAGCGATGACGCGAGCCTATCCACCGTCCTGGTTTACCGGGCGGATGGCTTCACTCACCGACCTCTGGAACGAAATCAACCAACCGCAGGTATCAAGCCAATGACGCTTCCCGCGCTCCCAGCCGAGCTTGGTCATAACAGCCATAATGCGGCGTTGATCAGCAGTACCGAGGCGATCTGTTTCGAAGCCGAGCGCGGATTTCGCCACCTGCAACACGGTGGTCTGGGTTAAGCCATCCAGCCATTTGCTTATCGGTTCTTCCCAGATGTCGGGTTCGTAGCGCTCGTCCTGCTCTTCCTGGATATGATCACGCTCGAAAGCTTTGTCCGGCCACCATTGATCTCCGGCACGATAGCGCACCACCGCTTCGGCAAATAGCTGGTCACGGTCCTGGCTTAGCCGATCCACATCAATGGTGCCGATCTTGACCGGCCAGAAGCGGCGTCCGCCGGTTTCATCACGTAGATACACATCCTTGTTGGTAGTGCCGATGAATACGCACTGCCTAGGTTCGATCACTTCTTTTCGACCGTAAGACGGACGGTAACGCTCAGTGTCGCGCGTCAAGAAGCTTTTCAACAACGATGCTTCCGCCTTGCCATAGGCATGCATCTCAGCCACTTCGATCAACCACTTCCCGCGCAAATGCTGCGAGGCATCCTTCCCACTGGTGATGTCGGGCAGGTTGTCTGAAAACCATTTGCCCCCGAGCACGGCGCAGGCGCTGCTCTTGAGCGTGCCTTGTGGGCCTTCGATGACGATCATGTAATCGGCCTTGCATCCGGGCTGCAGGATACGCGCGATCATGCTGATCAGGAACATGCTGCCGATGCCTTGCGTGTATGGGCCCGACTCGGCACCGAGATAATCCGTCAGCCAATTCTGCAGCCGCGGCTTCTCGTCCCAGACCAGCGAATCCAAGTAATTGCGTACCGGGTGAAAGGCATTTTCCCTCGCGTGCAGATCAACCGCCTTGTGCACCACGTCATTGCTGATGCGGTGCAGACCGGCGATCTGTAACCAGACCTGTAGAGTAGCAACGTCATCGTCGGTAACAGGCCGCGGCAGCTCTGCCTTGATCGCGCTTCCAGGTATCGACTTGAGCAGTATAGGTCCGCAAAACATCTCATCGCGGGCCACGCATCCGCTCACCGTTGGATCGCCTTGCAGTGCAAGTATCGCATTGGTCAGCACTGGCAACGGCTGGCCATCTTTGTTTTTAAGACAATTGCTGAGCCAGTTGGTTTTGTCTTTGTGTTTGCTGGCCTCGAATTCGGCTAGCTGAATGATGTTGTTTGGCTCATCCATGGCTGTTCTTCCACGAAATACGGTTGAGTGTCGCTGGCCCGACATGATCGCGATTCCAAACAAACCATGCGAATGGGATCGCCGACGTCGCGCGTTTCCCGGTCCAGCCATCCCGGTGCATCATGGGCAGCCGCTCGCGAAAAACGTGGACGCGGGCGAGACCGCTCTTCTCAAGAACGGCCGTGCGCTTGGTGGATTCCAGGAAGGCCAGCCGCAGCAACATGATCACGGTCGGCACCAGCGTCAGCGCATGAGCGACGAAATCCTGGGCGTATTTGTAGGGCGGGTTGGTCACGACCGCGACCGCGTCGCAGCGGGCCGGCGCCTTCGTCTCGGCTAGAAAGTTGCGGCAGAAATCCAGTGGAAATCCGTAATCATGGATGTCGGATGCGATCACCGTGTGGCCGTGACTGCGCAGCACGCCGACGATTGCGCCGCGGCCCGCGCTCGGCTCCCAGACACAAGGCGGCAGCGATTCCACTCGCAGCAATGCTTCGACGGCGACCTCGGGCGTTTCGTACAGATCGAGCTCGCGCTCGGAATCTGGATGGCGGCCTGGTTGGCAGGAATGGTTGATCATGGTGCACCACCCTGTCTGCGGCGCAATTCCATGCCGGCGATCGAATTGACGATCCTGAAAACGTCCTTCTCCGGCAGCGGCGGCGCGCAGCGCGTGGCGTTCCATGCCTGTAGTAGCTCGAGCGTAACGACCGGGTCGACGCAGCGGCGCAGCAGCATGCCGGCCATGCGGGCGATGCCGTCATCGCGCTGGCCTTCGGCGATGCCGCCCGCCGCCATCTCGCGCCACTCGGACGGCGGGACGGTCGTGTGGCCATTGCCACCGTTGCGGGCGCAGAGTCTATCCAGCAGCCATGGCGGCGCTTCTGCGAAGGCGCTGGCGCTGTCGACACTCCAGCAATAACGGCGGCCTGACGGGTGCACGGACGGCGGCGCGATCGTGTAGCCGCCGTCACCACGGACGTCGATTCCAGGCGCAAGTTTGCTGGCGGAATTGCGTACCGGCGCGCCGGTGGGCATCTTGAAATACAAATGTCTGCCGCGCGCTGTGATCGTCTCGACCGTCGGCGGCAGCTCACCGTGATCGCGTTCGAGCTTGGCTAGCTCGTGCTCGGCATTATCGATATCAAGGGTGAAGACGCCCGAGATTGCGCCGGTGGCGATCGCGACGTTGTAGTTGGGTTCGCGGCGCCACCATTGCTTGATGATGTCCTGGTCGGCTGTGGCGTCCTTACAGCCATGCGGCGTTGCTGGGCGTTTGTCGCGCGGCAGGCAAGGAAAAACCGCCAATCCGCGACCGGCCAATGCCAGGGCAGTATTGATCATGATGTTTGTGGTGTCGGTGTCGTTCACGGTGGCCAATGACGCCTATCTCTTCGAAAAAATTGGGCCGCGCCCTGAGGCGCGGCCCGCTGTCCCGCCGGGGGCATCCCCTTGATCAGAACGCTGTCCTGCTCTCCGTTTTGAGTTGGGACCTTGCCTGCAACCAGCTTGATCTGCTGTCCGATCGCGGCCTTGCTCTCCTTCCCGAACAGCCTGATCAAGGTCCCGGTGTTGGTCTTGTTCATACTGAACCTGCGCCCGCTCTCGAAGATCAGGTTCGGCTTGTCATATTCGCCTGGGACGATGTCGACGATCTTTTCCGCAACCGGGCCGTCGCGGACATCTTCCAGGTTAATAAACGAGCTTCCGGCGTACTTACTCAAATCCATCTTGTCTCTCCTGTCATTGTAGCGCCCTGTTGTTGCGCCCGCATGCTGCGCAACGTCATGCGGTGCGATCTCGAAATACTTGCAAGCCGGTGTTTTCCGATCGAAGGCATCGCTGCGCCTTCCGGTGTGCTCACGGTGCTTCCCACAACGACCGCGCGGTGAGTCCTGATGCTCGGGCTGAAAGCTCTGACACGATCCGCAGATGGCGGTGGGATCGGCGCTGGTGCCGGACCAGAAAAACATGCCGCGCGGTGTCTGGCGGACGGCCCGATCGAAATCGGGATCGGACCTGACCGATTGCAAACGCAGTGTTTTCGCGTTACGCGGGCGTGACATTGCTTCGAATATCGCTGCTGCGGCGGCGTTGGGCGCTTCGTTATTTTCGGCAACGTCGGCGCGCCGCGGGACGCGGATCATGATCTTGCCGTCGGCCGCGTAGGTCCATTCGCCATACGAGAAGGGCTGCAAGATCGCGGGACGGTCCCACGCGCAAAATTGATCGAGATCGATCTCGATCTCGGCCGCTTGCGTCGTCCCGGAATTCGTATTAGATGGGGCCTGCATTGGTTTCTCTCCTGTGCTCGACGTTTGCAGCGTCGGTAGTTTGTCTCAGCCAAAAAACATCAGGCCGGCCGCGCACCACCACGCGGCCGGTTTTCAATTTTTCAGGTATCGGCGTGATCGTGCGCGCGAGCGGCGGCCTCGCGCTGCTGATGCCACGCGATGCGGGCGCGATGCGTGATCCGACGGCTATTGCCGGCCCAATAAAAGTCGGGGCCCCAGCCTTCCTGCCAGCTCTTGTAAAGCAGCGAGCGCGAAATGCGCTCGGCCTGGCAGAACCCGTCGATATTCAAGGAAGGATCGGCGACGTTGGAACCGGCACCGCCGCCGACCGAAGGGTGTTCTTGGGACATTTTGTTAAGCTCCACATGCTCATGCATGTGGAACGTCATAGGGCACCAGTTACGGAAAATCGTCGGTATATAGCGTTTGCTAAATACCCAAAGGCGGCCACCACCACGGCCGTTCCCGGTCGCCGGTTTCGATGCCGCGTTTGATGCGATAATAGAATTTCTTGAGCGTGTCGGCACTCACGCCGCCGTACACCGTGTCCTTCAATTTCTTGGCAACGGCCTTGCAGATCTCGTCGTCTGTTTTTCTTTGGCTCGGCTCCATCGATGCCCTTGGGATCAGCTCCATCTCGAGAAAGTACCAACGGCCCCGCTCGATCTCGTCCCTGTCCATGGTCCGCCAGGGCCGCGTCTGCAGCAGCAGATCGAGCACATCGTCCGCAAATTTGAATATCATCTGGTCGTGTTGAGACGGATGCTGCCGGGCGAGTTGGCGAAGCTCGCACTGCAGCCCGGACAGCCCTTCCTGCGTCGGCACCGGCCACATCACAGGCGGTCGTTTCTTTCGCGGACCGCGCGTCTTCTTCTCAGCGGCCATGACGCGGCCTTGGCTGTAGCGCCGCAACAGCCTTCTCATCAGGCGCAAATCCGAAAACCGGCGCGTGCTCGCGAACGGTGTCGGCGACGAATGACGGCGCCAAATGGGCGTAGTGCGCCTCGGTCATGCGCGTGTTGCTGTGGCCTAAATTCTTCGCCACGATCATCAGCGGCATCCCAGACATGACGGACAGCGAGGCCCAGGTGTGCCGCAATGTGTGAAAACCGGTGGGTGGGTCAATTCGGGCGCGAGCGCAGGCCAGCCGCATGGGCACCGTCTGGTGGCCTCTCCCCCAGGATGTGCCGTCGGCCCTGCGCAGCACGATCTCGTGGCCGGCACGCCCGACCGTGAGCTGCTGGAACACGGCGATGCCCTCCGTCGTCAACACAACGTGGCGCACCTTGCCGGTCTTGGAGCGCCGGATTACGACCGTGCCGGAGTCGGCGTGAAAATCAGCGACTTCCAGCTGGCACAATTCACCATACCGGCAGCCCGTCGCGAGCGCCGCCTGCACCAATGGCCGAAACGCGGGATCGCTGGCGTTGATCAACCGTTGCGCCTCGGTGACGGTGAAGTACCGCAGACGAGCGGCGTCGACGCCCTTGAATGGCTTCACGCGGCGCCACTGGTCCACCGCGACGAGGCCGTCGTGGAACGCCGCATTGAGCGCGGCCCTCAGTACTGTCCAAATTCTGTTCACGGACGCCCGCCGGCGGCGGACATGTTCGTCGCTGCCGTCGAAGGCGCGGTGCTGTTGCGGCTGGCCGGCCCTGGTGCGCACGCGCGCCGGCACCTTGGCCAGCGCATGAAGCCATTTGCGCAAAACGTCCGCGGTCAGCGAAGAGATCTCAACGTCGGCCAACGTGGGATAGATGAAGGCCGCCGCCTGCCGGCGACCGTCGTGAGCGGCCCTGGCGCTGAGGTTTTCGAGATAGTTTTCGACAGCGGTCTTGACCGTCAATGGACCCGCGGCAGCATGCGCGCGCTTCACCATCTGCTGGCGCGCCCGCTCCTGCGCCTGCGCGAAGCTCAGGACCGCCACGCCGTCGGCGTCGCTGTAATCATCGGCGATGCCGATTACCGCGGTCGTGTACTTTTTGCCGGAGTATTGTCGGACCACCCACCGGCCAGCGCCGGCAGGCCGGCCACGGCGACCGCGCGGTTTTCGGTAGCCGAGATGCAGGCCGGGTTCGATCAGGCGGTAGTGTGGTTTGCCGCGCGCCTCGAGACGGCTGCGGGCCTCCCGGCTCTCGAGCTGGGCGTCGCGGACGGTGCGTGCCATGCGGGCTGATCCTCTCGGTGTCCAACAGATGTCCAATATACATAGGAATACACGGGTGGACAGGCAAGAACAGATGTAGCTGCTACATCAGCATTTCCGGGGGGTTGTTACACATGTGTGGACGCTGATGGACGCTTTCAGTGCCTTGGGCAGGCGGATTTCAAATTCCACCGCGGGCCTTGTCGGGTTGATGCCGAGATAGGCGAGCGCGGCATGCCGCATATCGTAGACCACGAAGGCGAGAAGCCCGAGCACGGCCGCGGCGGCGAGGCCGTGCCTGACGATGTCGCGCGCGCTGCGATACCCGCTTCGGAAATAGACGGTCAAAAAGATGGCGACGGCGAGGGCGGCTGCCACGCCGGCCAGCCCCGACATCAGCATGCCGAGCCAGCCGCCCGGGCCGTCGTCGGCCAGAAGCCCGGTGCTGTCGGCGACCATTTTGAGAAACGAGGTCACGGAGTCGCCGGGGAGTTCGGCCGCACGGGCCGCGCCCTTCAGGAATGGGGACGTAAGGTTCATCGCAGCATCTCGCTGGTCGCGCTAGAGCCTGTTCGAGGCTGAAATCACTGGAACTATCGCGAGTTAGTCACCGCAACGAGGATTGTGGTTCAACGCGGCCGGCGGGGATTTATTGTCAGGGGGGAACGCGGTCGCTATAGCGGGGGCTCGCGCTCAGGCCGGGGGGAATTCCGATGTCGGTTCAAATGGTTTTGCTGCCGGTCTTCGTTCTGGTGGGCCTCACCTTCGCCCTGCTGCTGTGGATGGCCTCGGCGCGTACCCGCGCGGTCACCAGCCGGGAAATCAGCCTCAAGGATATCGCATTGGGCCAGCCGAACTGGCCCACCCGTACCATCCAGATCGGCAATTGCTTCAGCAACCAGTTCGAACTGCCTGTCTTGTTCTACATCCTGATCGCGCTGGCGCTGCCGCTGCGCCATGCCGACACCGTGATCGTGCTGCTGTCGTGGGTGTTCGTGGTCACCCGCTTCGCCCATGCCGGAATTTTCGTGACCTCGAACAACGTCCAGCAGCGTTCGCTGGCATGGTTTGCCGGCGTGCTGGTACTGTTTGCCATGTGGCTCTACTTCGCGCTGAAGATCCTGCTGTTGATCTGAGCGCGCGCCCCCCATCTCGAATTGAAAGTCTTGAATGACACCCGCTGCCCGGCTCTCCGCGGCCATCGAACTGATCGATACCATCGACACCCAACGCGTCCCGGCGGCGAAGGCGCTGAAGGAGTGGGGCACCGCGCATCGCTATGCCGGCTCGGGCGATCGCGCCGCGATCTCCGGCCTGATCTGGGACGTGCTGCGCCGGCGTGCATCGAGCGCGTGGATCATGGACGACGATACGCCGCGCGCGCGCGTGCTGGGCATGCTGAAGGTCGAGCGCGGCCTGGATGTCGACGCCATCGCCGCATTGTGTGACGGCGGCCGCTTTGCGCCCGCGCCGCTGACCGAAGGCGAGCGCGCCGCGCTTGGTCAGCGGTCGACCGGGGATGCGCCTTCGCACATCGCCGGCGATTACCCGGAATGGCTGGATGGATATCTGGCGCAGGTATTCGGCGATGACCGTGTCGCGGAGGCTGCCGCGATGGCGAGCCGGGCGCCGCTCGACCTTCGCGTCAACACCTTGAAGGCGAAGCGTGAGAAGGTGCTGGCATCGACGGCGCATCTCGGGACAAAGCCGACGCCGTGGTCGCCGGTCGGCCTGCGCATCGAGCTCGGCGCGGATGCGCGCAATCCCGGCATTCATGCCGAGGAAGATTTCATCAAGGGCGCGATCGAGGTGCAGGACGAGGGCTCGCAGTTGGCGGCCCTGTTATCGGGTGCCAGGCCCGGCGAGCAGGTGATCGATCTCTGCGCCGGCGCCGGCGGCAAGACCCTGGCGCTGGCGGCGATGATGCAGGGCAAGGGCCGGCTGATCGCGACCGACCACGACAAGCGGCAGCTGGCGCCGATCTACGAGCGGCTGTCGCGCGCCGGCGTCCATAACTGCGATGTGCGGACGCCGAAGGGACCGAACGACACCCTCACCGACATCCACGCCTCTGCCGATCTGGTGCTGATCGATGCGCCGTGCACGGGAACCGGCACCTGGCGGCGCAATCCGGACGCCAAATGGAGGATGCGGCCGGGAGCACTCGAGGTGCGGCTGAAGGATCAGGTCGCGGTGCTCGATCGCGCCGCGCCGCTGGTCAAAGCGGGCGGGCGGATCGCCTACATCACCTGCTCGGTATTGCCACCGGAAAACGGCGAGCAGATCCGCGCTTTTGTCGCGCGCCATCCGGATTTTGCCGTGGTGCCGCCAGCGCAGACCGTGACGGTGCTGTGGGACAAAGCGGAGGATTTCACCGCGGCCACGCTGCAGTCTCCGGAGGGATTGCTGATGACGCCGCGCCGCACCGGGACCGACGGATTTTTCGTCTCGGTGCTGAAAAGGCAGGCGCAGGCCTGAGAGCCGGACAGGCAATTCAGTCGTCATTGCGAGGAGCACTTGCGACGAAGCAATCCAGTCCTCAGGTCGACAGGCTGGATTGCTCCGCTTCGCTCGCAATGACGGCCTAAATGCCTGATCGGGGCCTCTATCCCCAGCATGCCGACGCCAGTCCCCAACTAGCCCGGCCGTGCCGGTTTTCGGGGTTGCGGGCCTGCCTAGGGTCGCGTAATTCCTTGCCATGACAGGAGCACAGCCAGCCCGCGAGCAGAGCGCCAAGGTGGCCTCGGCGCATGACAAGATTCTGATCGTCGATTTCGGCAGCCAGGTGACGCAACTGATTGCGCGCCGGGTGCGCGAGGAGGGCGTCTATTCCGAAATCGTGCCGTTCCAGAAGGCGGAAGCGGCCTTCGCGCAGATGAAGCCGAAGGCGGTGATCCTCTCCGGCGGGCCGGAATCGGTGCATGAGGCAGGCTCGCCGCGCGCGCCGCAGGCGATCTTCGACTCCGGCGTTCCCGTGCTCGGCATCTGCTACGGCCAGATGACCATGGCGGCCCAGCTCGGCGGCCAGGTCGAAGGCGGCCATGCCAGAGAATTCGGCCGCGCCGATGTCGAGGTCAAGGCCGAAAGCCGGCTGTTCGATTCCACCTGGGGCATGGGCGAAAAGCATCCGGTCTGGATGAGCCACGGCGACCGCATCACCAGGATGCCGCCGGGCTTTGTCGTCGCCGGCGTCTCGGCGAACGCCCCGTTCGCCGTGATCCAGGACGAGAAGCGCAAATATTACGGGCTGATGTTCCATCCCGAAGTGGTGCACACGCCCGACGGCGCCAAGCTGATCCGCAATTTCGTCCGCAAGGTCGCTGGATTGACCGGCGACTGGACCATGCGCGCGTTCCGCGAGGAGGCGGTCGAAAAGATCCGCGCCCAGGTCGGCAAGGGCAAGGTGATCTGCGGCCTCTCCGGCGGCGTCGATTCCGCCGTCGCCGCGGTCTTGATCCACGAGGCGATCGGCGATCAGCTCACCTGCGTGTTCGTCGATCACGGGCTGTTGCGGCTCAACGAGGCCGAGACCGTGGTCGACCTGTTCCGCCATCACTACAACATCCCGCTGGTACATGTTGATGCGTCGAAGCTTTTTCTCGGCGAGCTGGCCGGGGTCAGCGACCCCGAACTGAAGCGCAAGACCATCGGCCGGCTGTTCATCGATGTGTTCGACGCTGAGGCCAAAAAAATTGGCGGCGCCGATTTTCTGGCGCAGGGCACGCTCTATCCTGATGTGATCGAGAGCGTCTCGTTCACCGGCGGCCCATCGGTCACGATCAAATCGCACCACAATGTCGGCGGCCTGCCGGACCGCATGAAGATGAAGCTGGTCGAGCCCTTGCGCGAACTGTTCAAGGACGAAGTCCGCGTGTTGGGGCGCGAACTCGGCCTGCCGGAAATCTTCGTCGGCCGCCATCCGTTCCCCGGACCGGGCCTCGCGATCCGCTGCCCCGGCGAGATCACGCCGGAGAAGCTGGAGATCCTGCGCAACGCCGACGCCGTCTATATCGACCAGATCCGCAAGGCCGGCCTCTACGACAATATCTGGCAGGCGTTTGCGGTGCTGCTGCCGGTCAAAACCGTGGGCGTGATGGGCGACGGGCGGACTTACGAATATGTCGTGGGCCTGCGCGCGGTGACCTCCACCGATGGCATGACCGCGGATTTCTATCCGTTCGACATGACCTTCCTCGGCGCCACCGCCACCCGCATCATCAACGAGGTCAAGGGCGTCAACCGCGTGGTCTATGACATCACATCGAAGCCGCCGGGGACGATCGAGTGGGAGTGAGGGATGGGCGATGCTGCGGACTGGGCACCGCCAGAGCTTGAGGGCGGGTTCCGGACCCGCGGCCGTGCTTTTTGTCGATCTCGGGATGTTAAGCGATCCCAATCTGGTGGCCCCCAGCGTTGCGTCCATGCTTGGACTGTCGGTCGGCTCCGACGATGTGCGGCCGAGCATGATGGCCTATCTGCGCGACAAACGAATTCTGCTGATCCTCGACACGTGCGAGCATCTCATAGAGGCGGTGGCCATGCTCGCGAGAAGCATCGTGGAGGCTGCGCCCCAGGTCCACATCCTGACGACGACTCGCGAGGCTCTGCGCATCGACGCAGAGGCGAAAGCATGACCGAGGCCCATCCCGCCCACTCGACCGGCGGCGCGAGCCGTGATGACGAGGGCGCCACGGCGGCCCTCGGCCTGGCCGAATGGCTGTGCCTCGCCGCCACGCCGACCTTCGCGATCATGGCCCTGCTGACGGGTCTGGGCGGGAGCCCAATGGACAGGCTCTGTTCGTCCGGGCACGGGGCGCCGCTGAGCGGAATGGTCACCATGTACCTGCTCATGAGCGCGTTCCATTCGCCGCCTTGGCTGAACCTGATCTGCGGCCCGCCCGACCCCCGGACCCCCGCCAAGTGAGGGGTCTGTCCAGCCGTCGAGGACGCAGAGCCGTTAGGTGGCCGAAACATCTCCACCCAAAGCCTGTGTGCAAGGGAGAGAACGATGAAAGACATCATGAGAGATGAACTTGGAGCGCCCAAAATCGTCGATCGGAGCACTTTCCAGGCGGAGCTGGACGCATTGCGGGTTCGAGAGAAGGCTCACACAAGAGAAGGCGACGCCATTGCGGCCGCCCGCCGACGGCTCCCCATGGTCGAGGTGGATGGCGCCACACCGCTCATTGGCGAGCGTGGCGCAGTGACACTATTGGCCGCGTTTGAGGGACGCCGGATGCTCATCGCCTACTATTTCATGTGGCACACCGGCCGCCCTGCGCCGGAGCAGTGCGAGGGGTGCACCTTCTATACATCGCAGGTCCGCGAGCTGTCTTTTATTCATTCTCGCGACGTCACCTTCGCCGTGTTTTGCCAAGGCCCGTACGAAGAGAGCGCCCGGTACCGCGACTTCATGGGCTGGGAGATGCCTTGGTACTCGGCCCAGGACTCGCTCGCCACCCTCTTGGTTGGACGCCGGGTGGGCATGATGCACATCGTTTGCTACCTGCGACAAAGATCCAGTGTCTTCGAGACTTACTGGACCACAATTCGCGGCGTCGAGGCGATGGATAACAGCTATCGGTTGCTCGACTTGACCGTCTATGGGCGGCAGGAGAGGTGGGAGGACTCGCCGACTGGCTGGCCACAGCGGTCGAAAGGCGAGCACAATTACCGTACTGATGGACGTCCCATCGCCCAGTGGTCCCGCCTGAAGGCCGGGTATTCGGACGACCTGGGCATTGGCTAAAACTCTTGTGTGAAATCGGAAAGGGCAGGCCGCGGCCGCATCAGCTCGAGTTTCCCAGCGAGCCTTCTTCGGCGTCTCGGCTCTGCTTTTTGCCACCAGCGCGGCGGGCACGATCGTCTGGTGCGCGTCCATGTCGGCGATGGGCGAGATGCCGATGCCCGACGGCTGGACGATGTCGATGACGTGGATGCCGATGTGCGGACTGACGTGGCCCGGCGCGGCGGCGTGCGCCGGCACGATCAGTATTGAAGCACTTAGAAGATGGGAGATGCATGTCATCTTTGCCAGAAACGAGGAATCCATTGCTGGGCACATGGAAATTGAAGTCATATGTAACGACCACTGGCACGGGCGAGAAGTCGACGCCGTACGGCGAGCATCCGATTGGGTACCTTAGTTACTCAGCGGACGGGCGGATGCAGGCGATTGGAACCTCGAGCGGACGCATCGCGCCACTCGACCTCGCTCTGACGGACGAAGAGCGAGTAGCGCTTCACGAGACGATGTGAACCGCCCCGGGATTGCCGGAGGCTCCAACTCTTGAGAAGGTGGAGCCATGACAAGCAAGACGACGAACAAATTCTCTCCTGAGGTCCGGACCCGTGCGGTGCGGATGGTTCTGGACCATGAGGGCCAACATGCCTCGCGCTGGGCGGCGGTTGTTTCGATCTCAGCGAAGATCGGCTGTACGCCGCAGACATTGCATGAATGGGTGAAGAAGGCCGAGATCGACAGCGGCAAACGATCCGGCGTGCCATCGGACGTCTCGGACCGGCTCAAGGCGCTGGAGCGCGAGAACCGCGAGCTTCGCCAGGCCAATGAGATCCTGCGCAAGGCGTCGGCTTATTTTGCGATGGCGGAGCTCGACCGCCGGTACAAGCCATGATCGCGTTCATCGACGATCACCGAGAGGTCCATGGGGTCGAGCCGATCTGCAATGTCTTGCCGATCGCCCCCTCGACCTATCATGCGCATGTCGCCAAGCGCGCCAATCCGGAGAAGCTCTCCGCGCGAGCGAGGCGGGATATGGCGCTGAAGCCGGAGATCGCCCGCGTCTTCGCGGAGAACTTCGAGGTCTATGGCGTGCGCAAGGTCTGGCGGCAATTGCAGCGCGAGAGCTTTGACGTTGCCCGTTGCACCGTGGAGCGGCTGATGCGGGGCATGGGTTTACAGGGCGTGATCCGCGGCAAGCCCGTCCGGACCACGATCAGCGACAAGGCGGCGCCGTGCCCGTTGGACCACGTCAATCGCCAGTTCCACGCGCCGCGCCCAAATGCGTTGTGGGTCTCGGATTTTACCTATGTCTCGACCTGGACCGGTTTTGTCTATGTCGCCTTCGTCATCGACGTCTATGCGCGACGCATCGTCGGCTGGCGGACCTCACGAACCGCGCATGCGAGCTTCGTTCTCGATGCGCTCGAGCAGGCTCTCCATGACAGGCGGCCGGCGCATCGTGGCGGGCTCGTGCATCACAGCGACCGAGGCAGCCAATACCTCTCGATCAAGTATACCGAGCGCCTGGCGGAAGCAGGCATTGAGCCGTCGGTCGGCAGTGTTGGCGATAGTTACGACAATGCCCTCGCGGAAACCATCAATGGCCTCTACAAGGCCGAGGTTATCCATCGGCGGGGACCGTGGCGGACCATGGAAGCCGTCGAGTTCGCAACGCTCGAATGGGTGGACTGGTTCAACAATCGCCGGCTGCTGGAGCCTATCGGCAACATCCCGCCGGCTGAAGCCGAGGAACGCTACTACGCCATGATGGCAGAAACCGCCGTGGCGGCGTGACTCAAACAAAATAGCCTCCGGCAATCCCGGGGCGGTTCATGGCCGTCGGAAGGTTTATCACAAGA
>Ga0097691_1001358_pt1 | contig 13426 bp, 16 predicted proteins | sample NGESurdeep072012_8_FD_72858 | JGI IMG/M metagenome (GOLD analysis project Ga0097691, IMG submission 72858) | Arctic peat soil microbial communities from Barrow, Alaska - NGEE Surface sample 210-1 deep-072012 | ecosystem: Environmental > Terrestrial > Soil > Wetlands > Peat ...
AATCGGCGTAACCGTTGCGCAAATCAGTGCGTCATCCGAGGAATGCGGGGTAAGGCCTTTTCCTCGGCCAAGGTCATGTTCTCGCGCTTGCGTCTGCCGTTCGGCTTGGGTTTCAGCGCCTTCAGCCCGCCGTGGTCATAGGCCATGTGCGCCCGGTTCACCGTGCTCAGCGACACGCCCATCGCTCGCTTCCGCAAACGCAGGCTGTGTCATCCCACTTTCGCGAAGCAACACCATCTGGATGCGCTAACGCAGCTCCGGATTTCCTTTCCAACGCAGCGCTGTCTTCAACCGCAGGACCTGACCTTTGCTGCATTTGACCATCTCTTCCCTCCGAATCAGATGGTCAAAGCGAATCACACCTCGCGTCGAAGGAGAAACCTCCGGCCCTCGCCCGCCACCCAGAACCGCAGCAGTTTCGATTCAATCAGCTATGGAAGCGGTATTAATCTATGCTCGCTGCCTTCAGCCAAAACGAAAAGGACGGCTTCTTCGGCCAGCACGAATGCCGCCGTATCGCCTAGAAAATAGACGGCGATGCCAGCCGCCTCCGCTTCGACCTTGCGAATTTTTTCAATCTCGACTGTGTCAGCTCTCTCCTGGGTCACTTGAATACGGCCTTAACCAACAATAATGGACTGTTTCACGCTCAATCATTCCTGTTTCTGCGCAAGGGCGGCGACGCAATTGGCGAAGAAGAGGTCCGCAATTTTCTTAGCCGTTCCGGCCACGAGCCTCTGACCGAGCTGCGCAATTTTGCCACCAATTTGCGCCTGCGCGCGATAGCTAAGGTTGGTGCCTTCGGCGATATCGGTGAGCGTGACCGCTGCATTGCCCTTGGCGAAACCGGCGATGCCGCCCTGCCCCTCGCCGACAATCGTGTAGCTTTGTGGCGGATTGAGATCCTGTAGTCGAACCTTGCCCTTGAACCGCGCTTTCACCGGTCCAACCGCGAGCCGGATGATCGCGGCAAATTCCGTTTCCGAGAGCTTTTCGAACGACTCACAGCCGGGGATGCACCGCTGGAGAAATTCAGGATCGTTTAGAGCAGACCAAACTGCATCCCGCGGAAGCGGCAGGATGTATTCACCAGTCATCTCAAGGGCCATTGTCGGTTCCGTCCCTATGTCTAATATGAATTTGCTCAGGACTGTGCTTCAACCTTCATGCGCCGTGAAGCGCGCGCGCCAAGATAGGCCGCACGCACATGCTCGTCATTGACGAGGTCCTTGCCAGCGCCTTGGAGAACGATGCGGCCCGATTCCAGCACATAGGCATGGTCGGCGAGCGTGAGCGCGAGCCGTGCATTCTGCTCGACCAGCAGGATAGCGATCCCGGACCGGTGCAGCGCTTCCACGATCGCCGCAACTTGGGCGACAAGTTTTGGCGAAAGGCCGAGCGAGGGCTCGTCGAGCAACAGCAATTTCGGCCGCGTAATCAAGGCCCGGCTGATCGCAAGCATCTGTTGCTCGCCGCCCGAGAGACTGCCGGCTAATTGCCGGCGCCGCTCACTCATCCACGGAAAATATTGGAACACCATATCGAGGCCGGCCTTAATCTCGGCCTTGCTGGACAGGACATGTGCGCCGACCAAGAGATTCTCATACACAGTCATCATCGGAAAAACCCGACGGCCTTCGGGACAGTGCGTGATTCCGCTGCGAACGATCGTGCTCGCCCGCGCGCCCGTGATGTCCCGGTCGCGAAACGTAATGGTGCCGCCCCTCGGGGCAAGAAGCCCTGAAATAACCCGCAAAGTTGTTGTCTTTCCCGCACCGTTCGCGCCAATCAGGCTGACAAACTGGCCGATGCCAACCGACAACGAGATATCATGCAAAACAGGGACGCTTTTATAGGCCGCACTAACGCGTTCAAGCAGCAACATGCGCGCTCCCCAGATAGGCCTCGATCACGGCTTCATTTTTTTGGATCTCTTCCGGCCGGCCCTCCGCGATCTTTTCACCGAAGGCAATCACGTAGATGCGATCGCATACCCCCATTATGACGCTCATGTCATGCTCGACCAGAAATACCGTCGTGCCGCGATCGCGCACGGCCCGGATCACATTCGCCAACTCCGCCGATTCTGTCGCGTTGAGCCCCGCGGCCGGCTCGTCGAGCAGCAGCAATTCAGGCTCCGCCGCGAGCGCAATGGCGAGCTCGACCAGCCTTTGCTGGCCATAAGAAAGACTACCGGCGCGCTGGTCGGCACATGCGCCAAGGCCGACGAAGTCCAGGATTTCCGCTGCGCGGGCCTTGGTTGCGCTTTCTTCCCGCTGGTGTCGTGCGCTGCCGATGAGCGCATCGACCACCCCTGCACTTGTTTTGCGATGTTGGCCCATGCGTACCGCCTGCAACACTGTGACGTCCGGAAAGATCGCGGTTTTTTGAAACGTACAAACGATTCCCAGCAAACCCCGGCGATGCGGCGGCATCCGCGTGATGTCGGCACCGCGGAAATAGACCTTGCCGGCGCTTGGCTTGAGAAAGCCGGTTACCATTCCGAACAGCGTTGTCTTGCCGGCACCGTTCGGGCCGATGAGGGCTACGATCTCTCCCTGCTTGACCTCCAGATTCACGGAATTGACGGCGGTCACTCCGTCGAACCGCTTCGTCAGGCCTTGCACTTGGAGAAGATCGGCCTTGGTTGTCACGAACGCCTCCAGCGTTCCCAATACCCGCGCAGAGTGGGGCCCAGGCTCGCAATTCCGTTCGGCATCAGCACCACGGACAACATCAGCACGATGCCAAAGATCGAAAGGCGGAATTCCTTTACCAGACGCAGTTGCTCGGGAACGAAGGTCACAAGAATTGCGCCGATCACCGGACCGCTCAGCGTCCCCTTCCCGCCAACGGCGACCATAACAAGCATGCCGACCATGACGTCGAAGCCAAACATTTCCGGCGTGATGACGCTCACGTAGTGGGCGTAAAGTGCGCCGGCAAAACCTGCGAAGCCGGCTGCGATGCAGAAAGCGAGAAGCGAATAATGCAGCTTGCTCACCCCGATCGACATCGCGACATTTTCGTTCTCCCGCAGCGCCTCGAAGGCGCGGCCCGTGCGTGACTGCATCAGCCGGCGGATGCACCATATCGTCACCACGGCGCCGGCAGCGACGAGATAAAAATACGAAGCCTTGCTGGAGAACTCGAACGATCCGATGGACGGATAGGCAATGCCGAGAATACCCATGGGGCCGTTGGTGAAATCGACCCAGTTGATGATCACAAGCTGCAGCACCATCGAAAAGCTCAGCGTGACAATGATGAAGTAGGCCCCACGCAGCCACAGCACGATCGGACCGATCAAAAGTGCAGAAAATGCCGTTACCGGTGCCGCGGCAAGCATGGCGAGCCAGCTCGGCACGCCGGCCGACACGCTCAACAGAGCCGATGTGTACGCGCCGATTCCAAAAAAGGCGGCATGGCCAAGCGACAATTTTCCGACATAGCCCATGACGAGATTGAGGCTTGACGCCGCGATTACCGCGATGGCCGAAAGGATCGCCAGATGCAATGTGTAATTGTCTACCGCGAAAGGAAATCCCAATATCGCGGCAGCAGCGACCAGCACCAACGCGGCTTTCATTGTGCCAATTCTCGGCTTTGGTAAATCGGATTGCACGCCGGCGTGTTCGCTCATGCCTCCGAACCCTCACGCCCGAACAAGCCGTAAGGCCGAATCAAGAGGACGATGATCAGGAGCAGGAAACTAATTCCGTCCTTGTAGCCGGTGGAGATGTAGCCGGCGCCGAAGCTCTCGGCTAAACCCAGCAGGAACCCTCCCGCCACCGCGCCGGGAATGTTTCCAAGGCCGCCAAGAATGACCACCGCGAACGATTTCAGGTTCGCCATGTTCCCCATATCGGGAGAGACGACGAACACTGCGCTCAGCAGCGCTCCGGCCAAAGCAGCAAACGCAACTCCGACCACAAAGGACAAACTGAAGACCCGGTCGACCTCGATACCTTGCAATGCCGCAGCGTCGCGATCCTGAAAGGTTGCGCGCATCATACGGCCGATTTTCGTGTATTTTATCAGGAGACCAAGCGCCACCATCGCGGCAACCGCGACCGCGAGGGCGAATAGCCGAATCGCCGTCACCCCGATGTCGCCGACCATCACCGTGGTGCCACCGAACGGATCGACGATCTGACCGGGCTTTGGACCCCAGATGACCAGGGCCGTGTTCTGAAAGAAGATCGAAAGTCCAATAGTGACGAGGGCGGTGCTCAGAATATCGGCATTGCGCAATGGGCGAAGAAATACCCGCTCGAACACGAACCCCACAACCGCTATCAAAACGACGGCGACCGGCAGCGCGACGAAATATCCGAGGTTGAACTCGGTCGCGGCACTCAAGGCGACGTAGGCGCCGAGCATATAGAACTCGCCGTGCGCAAAATTTATCACACGCATCATGCCGAAAATCAGGGTAAGGCCTATGGCGATCAGCGCGTAGGTCGCGCCGATGATGATGCCGTTAGTCAGGAGTTGGGCGAACAGATCCACCGAAACGTCTCCGGGACTCGGTCTTGCGGGCCATCACATTCTCGCCACTTTATTCGATATCGTATATTTCGACACCGAATTATTAGACGATAGTCTGCTGCCCTTACGCGAGTCAACTGCCGACCAGGCACGGTTTTCTCTGTAACGACTTAGGAAAACATTGTAGCAACGCACGGCGATTGATAAGTGATGGCGCTATGAGCGGGGGACGACCTTCCCTTCGCGCATTTCAACGAACGAAAATGTCCCTTACAATGAAATCGAAGCCGATAGAAGACCGCACGCCGCAGACGGTTCGCGGCATTGCCACCACGCGGAAACCTGCCGAAAGGCAAAAATCAAAACGCGTTGATGAGCAAGAGCCGGTCCTGGCGATCATTGCTCAATGGCAAAGAGAAAAGCCGGAATTCGATACCGGGCCGATGGCTTTATTCGGCGCTCTAGCACGGGCATTTCTTTTGACCTCGCCAGTCATCGAGAAATTCATGCTCAAACAAGGCGTTGCGCGCGGCATGTTTGACGTCCTCGCCGCGCTCCGCCGGGCGGGCTCTCCCTATCGTCTGCCGCCGTCCCAATTGTCGAAGTCGCTGATGCTTAGCGGCGCCGGCATGACGAATCGGCTCGATCGGCTCGAAACGTTGCGGCTTATCGTGCGGCAGCCTGAACCAAACGACCGCCGAAGCGTGCGGATTCAATTGACCGCCAAGGGCCTCCAGCTCGTCGAAAAGATCATCCCCCAGCTTGTCGCGATCGAGAAGCAAATCATTGCCGATTTCGGAGATGCGAATATCAGAAAGCTCACGCAGCTTTTGGTCGCCCTTAACCAGAAACTGGTCGAGAAGCGTTAGCCGGCAGTCACTTTTTGGAAGAGTTGTTGCGCGTTGCCGCCGAGGATAGCTTCCATCCCGCCCTCTGCGAGGCCTCTCACCTGCTTCACGCGCGCCGGCCCCGCCTCGTCAACCATCTCGAACGGATAATCGCTGCCGAACAGGATCTTGTCGGGGCCGACCAGGCTGACGAGATAGCTCAAGGCCTGCGTATGGTGCGTCAGGGTGTCGTAATAGAACGAGCGCAGATATTCCGAGGGCGGCTGCGAAATTCTGCTGCTACAGGCCGGATGCGCGGCGAATCCACGATCGAGGCGGCCGATTTGGTAAGGAAGAAAGCCTCCGCCATGCGCAAGGCAGCATTTGAGCGTCGGGCAGTCGCGCAGAACGCCGCCAAAGACAAGCCGCGTCGCCGCGATCGTCGTATCGGTCGGATAAGAGATGAGATTGTTTAGAAAATAGTCGCCGACGCGCTCCATTCCGACCGGAAGACGCGGCGGATGCAGAAGCACGAAAACGTCGAGCTCCTCCAGGCGCTTCCATAAGCCGCGAAACTCGTCATGGTCGAGGTCGCGGCCATTGATATTGGTTCCGATCTCGACCGATCGCATGCCGAGATCACGCACGATATAATCGAGCTCCGCGATCGCGAGATCGACGTGCTGCATCGGCAGCGTGCCCATGGCTTCGAACCGTTCGGGCATGGCGCGTGCCGCGTCCGCCAGAGTTTCGTTTTGGAGTCGGGCCCAACGCACGGCTTCCTTTCGCGCAAGCTCATCGCCCGCTAGATCGGTCCACGTCGAAATGACCTGCCGGTCGATGCCCTGGGCCTGCAGCATCGGCAGGCGCAATGTCAGGTCGGACAATTCCGGAAACACGGGACGCAGCGGGGGCGTGTTGGCGATAACAAGCCTTTGCTTGCCGGTCGCGTCATCCTCTAGCTTGACGCCGTATTGCGTGCCATGCTGGGCTGCTTCGCCCATCAGGTCGGGCGAAACGTAATGCGCGTGGATGTCGATCACCGGCATGGTAGTGGCCCAAACGGTAACAGCATGGCCGGATCAGGCGTGAGCTGCGGCAGCGGCCCGTGCGGACTTCACTGCGTCGAGCACTCGGTCTGGCGTCAACGGCAACCGCTTGATTTCGACCTTTCCGCCGAGCGCGTTGCACACCGCATTGGCAAGCGCAGCACCGACCCCCACCGTGCCCCCCTCCCCGACCCCTTTGACGCCGAGCGGGTTGAGCGGTGACGGCGCATCCTCGGTCAAGACAATCTCGACGGGCGGCACTTCCATGGAGGATGGCAGCAGGTAATCCATGAAGCTGCCGGCCAAGAGTTGCCCTTCGGAATCGTAAGAAAATTCTTCCAGCAACGCTCCGCCAAGCCCTTGAGCCATTCCGCCGACAAGCTGACCCTCGACCAACATTGGATTGATCGCCCGGCCGATATCATAGGCGATCAGATATTTGTGAATCTTCAAAAATCCAGTTTCCTGGTCGACTTCGACCAGAGCCATATGCACACCATAAGGATAGACCATGTGCTCGGCACGAAAGAACCCCTCGCCCGACATTCCTGGCTTGATGCCGAGCGGCAATGCGGTAATCGGGGCAGCAAGCTTGGCAAGATCGACGAACGGAACGCTGGCGCCCGTGCCCTTCTTAACGACGCAGTTCTTCTCGATCGACAGGTCCTTTTCGTCAGCCTGCAATGCGACTGCGGCAAGCTGCATGAGCTTTTTGCGAACTTCGCCGACCGCTACGACCGCCGAATTACAGGCCAGCACTGTCCCGCGGCTGGCATAGCTGCCTCCGCCATAGGGTATTTGGGCGGTGTCGCCGTGCACGACACGCACGCGTTCGATATCGATCGGCAGCGCGTCCGCGACGACTTGCGACAACACGGTTTCGACACCCTGGCCGAGATCTGCCGCGCCGGTATAGACGACGACCTCGCCGCTCGGATCGATCTCGACCCGTGCATATTCCCAAGGGCCGAGCCCGGACTTTTCGACAAAGCAGCCGAACCCGATGCCGATCGCGCGGCCCGCGCGGCGTTCGGCCTCGCACTGTTTTTGCAGCTCGTAATAATTGAACTTCTCGAGCGCTAGATGAAACTGCTTGTGGAAATCCCCGCTGTCGTAAATCGTCGGTTTGCCGAATGCCGTCGTGCCCGTGTTGTAGGGCATGAGTTCGGTCGGGATGAAATTCTTCAGTCTCACCTCGGCCGGGTCGAGGCCGAGCTTATGCGCGACCATATCCATCACGCGCTCGCGCACGAATGCCGCGCCGAAGCGCCCTGGGCCGCGATAAGTGCCCGCCGGCGTCTTGTTGACGAGGACGCAATTGGCGTCGCAACGGTAATTGTCCCATTTGTACGGACCAGGCAAATACGCAGCCGTCATCGTCGGCACGGTCGCCCCGTGCGTGCGGATATATCCCCCCATCACGTTGAGCAGCACGTCATCGAACGCGACGATGCGGCCATCTTTGTTCGCGCCCACCCGGACGCGGTGCCACTGTTCGCGCGAATGATTGGCCGATTTCAGATGCTCGTTGCGATCCTCAATCCAGCATATGGGCCGGCGCAGCTTCCTGGCGATGAAAGGGATCAGGAAATCTTCCGGGTAGAATTCGCCGCGGATTCCGTAGCCGCCGCCGTTTTCCAATTCGATCATGCGGATCTGGCTGGGCGGCATATCGAGCAGGCCCGCGAGCACGGCGTGATTGAAATGGACCACCTTGGTCGGCCCCCAAATGGTCAACAGGCGTTGCCCGTCGTCATATTCGGCAACTAGCCCGCGCGTTTCGAGGGGTACGCCTGAATGACGCTGGATATAGAACTCCTCCTCCAGGACGAGGTCCGCCTCGGCGAGCGCCCGCTCCACGTCACCGGTCTTCTCGACGAAATGGCCGGCAATATTGTCAGGAACAGCCGGATGCAGAATTGGCGCACCCTTCTCGACCGCCCGCCTTGCATCAACGACCGCTTCGAGCTCGTCGATCTCGAAGTCGATCACCTCGAGTGCATCCTCGCCTTGATAGCGGCTTTCGGCGATGACGACCGCAAGCGGTTCGCCAACGTAGCGGACCCGGTCGCTGGCGAGCGGCTTTTGCAAGGCACGGATCAAATCGTCGCGAGGCGCGAGCCGCATGGGGATCGGCTTCACATCCGGCATATCCGCAAAGGTGATGACCGAGACCACGCCCGACATTTTCCGAGCCTGCTCCGTATCGATGCGCTTGAGCTTTCCGTGCGGAAACGGGCTGCGCAGGATCGCGGCATACAACATTCCCGGGCGGATAATGTCCCCCACGAAGCGCCCGGATCCGCGCAGCAGGCGATTGTCTTCCTTGCGCGTAACGCTTGTTCCAACATAATTCATGATGCGGGCCTTATTTCTGCGCGAGCTTCTCGGCGGCGAGCAGGACTGCCTTCACGATGTTCTGATAGCCGGTGCAGCGGCACAGATTGCCGCTCAGCCCGTCACGGACCTCCGCTTCGCTCGGATCCGGATTGTCGCGAAGCAGCGCCTGCACGGTCATGAGAATGCCCGGTGTGCAGAAGCCGCACTGCAATGCATGCACCTCGGTGAAAGCCTGCTGAATGGGATGGAGATTGTCGCTGTCGGGAGCCATTCCCTCGACAGTGCGGAGCCGGGCTCCATTGGCTTGCACGGCAAACACGAGACATGAGCGAACCGGGTTCCCATCCCATTGGATCGTGCAAGCGCCACACACGCCGTGCTCGCAGCCGACATGCGTGCCGTACAGCCCGAGGTCGTCACGGATAAAATCGCTCAGCAACCGTCGAGGCTCCGCCTCGCCCTCGTACTGAATCCCATTAATCTCCAGCCGGACTTTCTTCTTGTTCATTGAGACGCTGTCCTTGACCGCTCAATTGCTTTCATCAGGGTACGGCGAGCAATAACTTTCGCGACGTCCCGTCGATATTCGGCGCTCGCGTGGAGATCAGATTCCGGCGTGAGATCGTTGCTGCTCTGCTCCGCGGCGGCGCGCACGACGTCCTCGGTCGGGCTCTGTCCTCGCAACGCCTGTTCGGTATGTGGCGCCCGCGTTGGCCGCTCGCCGACACCGGTAAAGGCCAAACGCGCCCATTCAATTCGCCCATCCGGAGCAAGATGGACGAGCGCGGCCGCCCCCACGAGCGCGAAGTCTCCGCGCCTGCGGCTGAGTTCGTCGAAGGCCCATCCTGTTGCCAGCGGCAGCGGCGGAACACGCACTTCCGCCAGCAGTTCTCCAGGCTCGGTTGCCGTGGTCAATGTGCCGACGAAGAAGTCCTTGACCGGCACGGTCCGCGTTCCTCGGTTAGACCGCAGGACGAATTTGGCCTCGAGCACCGTCATGACGGCAGGAAGTTCGGCCGCCGGATCGGCATGCGACAGGCTCCCGCCCAGCGTTCCGCGATTGCGGATCTGAACGTGGGCGACGAAGGGCATGCATTCGCTGATCAGCGGCCAACCGTCACGAATGATCGGCGACAGCTCCACCTCGCGATGTCGCGTCATCGCGCCGATGCATAGTTCGCCACCCTCGATGCGAAGGTAAGACAGGGCGGCGATGCCATTGAGGTCGATAAGGTGGGCAGGATGCACAAGTCGAAAGTTCATCATCGGCACAAGGCTTTGGCCGCCGGCAATGAACTTCGCATCCTGTCCCAGTTGGTTTGCGAGATTCAAAGCCTCATCGAGAGTCGATGGGGCATGATAGTCAAACGCTGGCGGTTTCATTTCTTGGTCGGAACTACCTTGAGCACATTCGAAGTGCCGTTGCGATTCTCGCTAATCACCGCGTTGGTATAAGCTTGGTGGTTGGCGTCGAAAGTCACGTGCCCCTGGACAACTTCGAGATCGGTCTTTTCCAGCGCATCGCGAATTTTCGCGGCCTCCGGCTTGCCCGCGCGCTTGATCGCGTCCGCGACCACTTGGATCGCATCGTAGCCGGAAACCGCATATTTGTCGGGAACAACCTTGTAGGCCTTCTTGAATTCCTCAACAAACTTGTGATTTCGCGGCGTGTCGAGGGTCGCCACATATTGAGAGATCACGGTCCAGCCCATGCCGGCGTCGCCGGCGCGGGCGATGAACGTATTGGTCGGCCAGGCGCCAACGCCGATGCGCTTTTGCGTCATTCCGAGTTCTTGGATCTTTTTGGCGACTAGAATAGCTTCGCGCGTGTTCGAGGCGACAAAAATCGCATCCGGGTTCGCCGCCTTGATCTTCGTCAGCGTCGCGCCGAATTCCGACTCACCGGGAAGGAAATAGTCGGTCGAAAGGACCTTCACGCCCTTTTGTTCCAGCAGTTTAGAATTCGCTTCGGCTGCCTGGCGGCCCCACTCGTCGTTCAGGACGAGAAATTCGATCGACTTCAAGCCGAGCTTATCGACATAATAGGGAACGGCCGCATTCGCGGTCAGTGCCTCGGTCGGGGCCAAGCGGAAGAACCATTCGCGACGCGTCGCCGTCAGGCTCGGAGCGCTGGAAATTCCCGTAACGATCGGCACCTTTTGACGTTCGGCGAGCGGAATGACGGCCGCTGTTGCCGGGCTGCAATGCGCGCCCACCAGAACCGGAACCGAATCGCGCACCATAAGCTTTTCGGCGGCGCTGGCCGACACATTCGGCTTGCACTCGCCGTCTTCGACGATGAGCGTCAATTGCGAACCGAGAACGCCGCCGGCGTCGTTGACCTCCTTGGCGGCCAATTCCGCGCCTTGGCGAAACGAGGCACCGTCGAGCGCGACAGGCCCCGTGACCGGCGAAATAATGCCGACATTGATGGAAGCGGCCTGGGTCACATGCGGGCTTGCGAACGAAGCAACAGTTGCGAGCAGTCCGGCGAAAAATGAACGCCGTATTGCATAGTCGGCTTTCATGTCTTGCTCCCTTGATCTATGGGCGGGTTGCCCCACCAATTCGTTTCTCGCGCGCCGTTCCCCATTCCGGCTGGCGAAGACATTGCGCGTCAGGCGCGCAATGGGAAAGCAAGCGGGCGGATTGGCGATCCCGTTGAGCCACGCAGCCGGATGGGAGCGCCGATGAATGCGAACTCATAGACCTTGTCGAGCGACAATTCCTCGAGATTCATGCATTCCATCTGTGGCACGCCAGCCTCGGTGAGGAAGTGGCAATGGCCCGGGAGCCAGTTGTCTTCATTGCCCGACGGCGTCTTCTCAACCGCTTCGTTATCCGCGCCAACCACGACGATATTCTGCGCAGTCAGCCATTTGGCCGTCTCCAGCGTGACGCCCGGGCTGTTGCCGAAGACGCGCGTCCCGTCGGGCCAGTATCGCATGCGGCCGGTCCGCAGCAGGACGGCATCGCCCTCGCGAATTTCCACCCCCTGCTTCTTCGCCGCAGCGCGGCAATCGTCGATGCTGATCCCATACGAGGGAGTCAGACATTCGACTTCCTTCAAAGCGGCGATATCGAGCAACAATCCGCGGCTGATGATCGGGACGATCTGCTCGCTTCCGCCCTTTTGCCAAGCGCGGCTGCCGAGATGCTCGTCGGCATCAAAGCCGTTGTAGATCTTTCGGCCATAGCCGAAATGATTAAGGGAATCGATGTGCGTGCCGGTGTGGGTGTACATCAAAATGACGTCGCCCGAATACCCGCAGCAGGAGTTGATACGCTTTCCTTGGCCGTTGAGATTGTCGACCACTGTGCCGCGCGGCGTGTGCGTCATCCAGATCTGATAGGCCGGATCGCCTGCCGCCTGAAAGCTCGGCATGCCCAGGAAGTAATCGACGCTGAGGTCGTAGACGCGCGAACCATCGATGCGGGACATGATCGCCCCGCGCGACTTCGCATCCATGCGATTTAAAGCGCCCTGCTGATCGTCCGGACCCCAAGGGCTTTTGCCGACGTCCGGGATTTTGACATCGCTCATCGATCAAACTTTCTGCTTTGCCGGATCGAATTCAAAGTCGCAGACCGCGCGCGCGGAGAACATAGGCAGCAGCTTTTTAACAACCTCCATGTGGTACGGGTCGTCGGAGTATTTCTGCAGGCCCTCGAGCGAGTCGAAGTCGCAAACGAGGGCGTATTCCCAAAGGTCGCCGGATGCGCCGGGCGCCCCCTGATGCTTGCCGAGCGTCCACGTGCGAATCCCGGCAACCTTTTTGGGCAAGGTGTTGAGAATTTCGATAACCTTCTTGGGGTCGGCGCCGGACGCCACGTTGTACAGAAACACATGCCGAACCATTGGACGTTCTCTCCTCGCTGCTATTGTTCGATGGCGTATATTTTGCTATCAAATCATCTGTAGGCTATGTTCATGCGAGGCTAATTACAAACATGAGGAATGTTTTTGATTTAAATCAACATGGTCAATCGGCAGCCAGTGTCATTTTAATAAATGTCTCGGGATGAGGAGTATTGAGTGTAATATCAGTCGGCTCAGAATTGTAGGAAAATTAAACGCGGCCCTCTCGCACTTTTTTACGGTTTCGACCCGCAGGCAACCATCCCAACAGTCCGGAAGGCATAAAGGGGTTTCACGTTAAATGCTGACAGCCCCCCAGCCGGGAAATATTGGACACCGATCAAATTAAAAGATTTTGGGCGCTCTTTGGCTGGTCCTGTGGCGTCCATAACGAATTCATTTGATGGGAGCTATATCGCAAAAAAAATGAATACACAGTTCTGGGTGGTCCAGGCTTTTAATGGCGTGTCGTACGGCGCGCTGCTGTTTCTTATCGGCAGTGGTCTGTCGTTGATTTTCGGCGTCATGCGGATCGTTAATCTGTCGCATGGCGCCTATTTTCTATGGGGCGGCTACATCGCGCTGTCGGTGATTCATGTCACCGGATCGTGGGCTTTGTCACTGCCGGCGGCGGCGCTTGCCGTCGCGTTGATCGGTATCGTGATGGAGCGCCTGTTCTTGCGATCCGAGGGGCTCGCGTTTCTCCGAACCGCTGTGATCGCAGCAGGAGTGGGCGTCCTCATCGGCTTAGCCGTGTCTGCTCGGTGGCCTCAGCTTATTGGCGGCGGTTGGATTCAACTGACCACGTTCGCGGCGGTCGCCTCGATTGTCGCGTATTTCTTATTAAATCGCATTTCAAT
>Ga0097691_1002196_pt1 | contig 13426 bp, 7 predicted proteins | sample NGESurdeep072012_8_FD_72858 | JGI IMG/M metagenome (GOLD analysis project Ga0097691, IMG submission 72858) | Arctic peat soil microbial communities from Barrow, Alaska - NGEE Surface sample 210-1 deep-072012 | ecosystem: Environmental > Terrestrial > Soil > Wetlands > Peat ...
CGGCGCGTGACGATCGACCTGCGGACCGCGGAGGATCGCCTGACGGTGACGGTCCGCGATGACGGCCGCGGGTTCGGCCCCGGCGCGCCGGACGACGGCCGCCCGCACTACGGTCTCCGCTCGATGACGGAGCGGGCGGCCGGTATCGGCGGCACCCTCGACTGGGAGAACGGCCCGGACGGCGGCGCCATCGTGCGGCTTGCGGCGCCGTTCCGGCCCCTCGCAGAGCCGGTGCCCGACCAGGCGCCAGACCCGGCGCCGGTGCCCGATACCACGCCGACCACCGCCTGATGCGGATCCTCCTGGCCGATGATCACGCGCTCTTTCGCGACGGCGTCGCATCGCTGCTCGCCGCCTGGGGCCACGAGGTCGTGGGCGTCGCGGCCGACGGGGACGGTGCGGTGGCTCTTGCCGACCGGCTGCGCCCCGAACTGGTCCTGATGGACGTCCGGATGCCGGGTGGCGGAGGCATCGAGGCGACCGTTCGCCTCGCCGCGCTCCACCCCGAGATCCCGATCGTGATGCTGACGGCGAGCGAGGACGAGGATGACCTCTTCACGGCCATCAAGGCCGGCGCCCGCGGCTACCTGCTCAAGGATCTGGAGGCGCCGCAACTGCGCGCCATGCTCGCGGCGGTGGAACGCGGCGAGGTCGCCATCTCGCCGGTGACGGCGGCACGGATCCTCGCCGAGGTCGCCCGGCCGACGGCACGGTCCGCGGCAGCAATGGGGGGCGGGGTCGGGTCGACCGAACCGGACCGCCTGACCGAACGCGAGGTGGAGGTCCTCCGGCTCGTGGTGGCCGGCCTGCGGAACAAGGAGATCGGCGCCGATCTCGGGATCTCCGAGAACACCACGAAGTTCCACCTTCGGAACATCCTGGAGAAGCTCCACGCGAGCAGCCGCACGGAGGTCGCCGCCCGCGCAGTCCGCGAGGGCCTGGTCCCCGGCCCTTGACCTGATCCGCGGCGCCGGGCCACGTCCGCACGTGCGCAGGTGCGCAGTCCGCGGGTGTCCAGGTGCCAAACGGCCCGGGCCAAATGGCCCCCGCCTCCCACCCGGTCGGATGGGCAGGTCTCCCGTCCGACCGAACGTGGCGCCCGGCGCGCCCGGGCCCCACGCTTGACGTGGCGGATCCGCTCGGAGGCAGGCCATGGGCTATCGCATCGACATCGATCACGGGAATTGCATCAACTGCGGCGTCTGCATGGACGTCTGCCCGGTCGAGGCGCTCGACATGAGCCGCCCGACGGGGCCGGGGGTCGAGACGGGGCCGGGCGGCCTCCCGCTGCCCTGGATGATGGAGCACCCGATCCAGGTCGGTGAGTGCATCGGCTGCTCCATCTGCATCCGCGAGTGCCCGCCGAACGTGATGACGCTCGCCGTGATGGAAGAGCCGACGCCGCTTGTCGCACGCCAGGGCCCGATCGATCGGCCCGCGCCGATGACGGACGGGTGGATTCCGCTCTCCGCGGTCACTCGAGAGGCGCTCAAGCCCGTCCACGACTCGCCGTGGGGTCCACTCTTCATCTGGAAGACCGCGGAGCGCCCACAGCCCTGGCAGGTCTGGCGGACGATGGTCGAGGACGCTCCGCCGTCGCCGCTCGCGCCCTGCCAGGTCGCCTGCCCGGCGGGCACGGACGCCGGCCGATACGTCGGCCTCGTGGGGGCCGGCCGCTACGACGAGGCCTACGCGGTCGCGGCCGAGTTCAATCCCTTCCCGTCCGTCTGCGGCTGGATCTGCACGGCGCCCTGCGAGGTGGCCTGCCGCCGCGACGTTCTCGACGAGCCGATCGCGATCCGGACGCTGAAGCGATTCGCGGTGGAGCACGGGCGGTTGCCCGCGGTTCCGCCACCCGCCGTGCGTCGCGCGGAGCGCGTCGCGATCGTCGGCGGCGGACCGGCCGGCATGTCGGCCGCGTACTACCTGGTCCGGCTCGGCTATGCCGTGACCGTCCTGGAGGCGATGCCCATCCCGGGCGGCATGATGGCGATCGGGATCCCGGAGTATCGGCTTCCGCGCGAGGCCCTCCAAGCGGAGGTCAAGCGGATCGTCGACCTCGGCGTGGAGCTCCGGCTCGACACCGTGATGGGCCGCGACTTCACGCTGGGCGATCTCGAGCGCGAGGGCTTCCGGGCCGTCTTCCTCGCGACCGGCGCTTCGAAGAGCCGACGGCTCGGCGTCCCCGGCGACGACGCCCGCGCGGTGGTCCCCGCGACCCGCTTCCTCAAGGAGGTCAACCTCGGCGAGAACCCGCGACTCAGCGGCCCGGCCGTCGTGGTCGGCGGTGGCAGCACAGCCATGGATGCGGCACGGTCCGCGATCCGAAGCGGCGCCGCGTCGGTGACGATCGTCTACCGCCGCGGCCGCGAGGACATGCCGGCCCAGGCGGAGGAGATCGAGGAGGCCGTGCGGGAGGGCGTCACGCTCCTCACCGCGCTCGCTCCATTCGAGGTCGTGTCCCGCGACGGCGTCGTGGTGGCCCTCCGCTGCGAGGAGCAGCACGTGACCGGCAAGACCGAGCTCGGCCGGCGGGTCTACTCGGCGGTGCGGGGGTCGGTCCGGGAGGTCCCGGCCAGCACGATCCTCGTCGCCATCGGCGAGGAGCCGGACCCGTCGATCCTCCCGGAGGGGGCCGGGATCGAGGTGAGCGGCTGGGCCGGGATCGTGGCCGACCCACGCACGCTCGCGACCGGCCGCGCGGGCATCTTCGCCGGCGGCGACGTCGTCTCCGGCCCCAAGACGATCATCGACGCGGTTGCGGCGGGACGCCGTGCCGCCGCGTCCATCCACGAGCATCTCGCCGGCGTCCGGGACGGCGAGGCGGAGATCCTCGCGACCGTCCGCTACGCGACGCCGCCCGAGGCGCACCTGGCGCTGGACCTCGCCACCCGGCCGCGTGCACACGCGCCGCTGCCGGTGGTGGAGCTGGGGTCGTTCGGTGCCCACCAGGTTGGCTTCGCCGAGGCGAGCGCCCGCGCAGAGGCGGCCCGCTGCTTCCGCTGCGACGCGGTGTATGGCTGTCCGTCCGTGTCCGTCACGGCCGGGCGCGGGCCACGCGATGCGGGGCTTGACATCCACGGAATGGAGCAACACGCCGTTCGGCCGCCCGAGCCGACCGGCACGACGAGCGCGACAGGAGGTGTCCAGTGAACCTAGACCAGGTCAATGGCCTGTTCTCTGCCGGAGAAGGGTTCATCGAGGGGACGATCGCCGCGGCGCTCGTCGTGCTGTGGGTCCTTGTCCTGGGGCTCCACCTTGCCCAGCCCTACATGGCGCGGACGACCGGGAAGTTCACGCTCCGCCTCGGCGCGGACCTCTGGTGGATCATCTACGTCGCGCTGCGCGACATCTTCCTCGTCCAGGTCTTCCTGGGCAGCTTCATCTTCCTGTACCCGGACGTCGTCAAGGGCCAGGACCTGCCCATCACGGGCGGCCTGGCGGCCGTCTGCGCCTTCGCGGTGCTCCTCATCAAGCTCATGACGAAGGGCGACAGCGACCTGCGCGGGATGCGCCTGCAGACGCTCCTGATCGGGGTCGGCTCCGTCCTCTACGTCGGCGCCTACTTCCTCGGGACACAGATGACGCTCCTCACCGGGAAGCTCACCGATCAGTTCATGCCGCTGCTGGTGACGTCGAAGAACCCGGACCTGGCCCTGCCGCTCTGCTATATCTCTGCGGCCCTGATCGGGATCCTGGGCATCACCGCCGTCGTCTACAACCTGCGGCAGACCTCCGTCCGCCGCCCGAAGGCCGTCTAGGAGCCGCCCGATGCTGAACGCTGACAATCTGGCCACCGCGCTGACCCAGGGTAGCTCCGCGTGGATGGTCGCCTCCGTGGCCGCCGTCCTGCCGATCCTGTGGTCCTTCACGCTGATCCTGCATTTCTCCCGGCCCTACGTGATCCGCTTCCTGATGCGCCTGACCCTCCGCTTCGGCGGCGACGTCTGGTGGCTCAGCTACGTCCTCATGCGGGACGCGCTCATGGCGATCACGCTCGGCCTGAGCATGATCTTCCTGATGCCGAACCTCTACCTCAAGGTCGGCCTGCCGATCACGGCCCCGATCGCCACGCTGGTCCTCTTCTGGGCGCTGGTCCTGAAGCTCCTGCGGGACACCGACGACGACCCGGCGGCCTTCCGCCTGGTGAGCCTCCTCCTGGTGCTCGCGTCCGTCCTCTACATCGTCCCGCAGGTCTACGGCATGGAGGCCGCCGACCAGGCGTACCTCGGCAACCTGCCCAGCTTGCTCAACAGCAGCACGAACCTGGACCTCGCACGACCGATCCTGTGGGCGAGCCTGGGCCTCTTCAGCCTCACCGGTGCGGCCTTCTTCGGACGCTTCCTGATGCGGCTCGGCGGACCTCGGCCCGAGTCGGAGCCGGAGGTGCCGTCCCGCGCTTCCTGAGCGGGGGACCACGACCGAACCCTCCCGGGGGATCACGACGGGCGGCGCCGCGAGGCGCCGCCCGTCGACGTTCCTGGTTCGCGGCCCCGCGTCGGTCACGCGCGGACCGGGAACGTCCCGTCGGTGTCGATCACTGCCAGCCCGAAGGCCTCCACGAGGAAGCGCGACGGCGAATCCGGCTCGTACGCGAGCGTCAGGCTCCGACGTGCCCGCGTCCACGCGACGTACGCGAGGCGACGCTCCTCCTCCAGGGCGCGAGTCGGGTCGCCGGCGTCCGCGAGTGCGCGCGGGCTCGGGAAGCGTCCCTCGGACATCCCGATCACCGCCACGTGGTCGAACTCGAGGCCCTTCGTCGCGTGCGCCGTGGCAAGCGTGAGCCGCGGTTCCGCCGCGCGCAGCGCGGCAAGCCGCTCGCGCGCGATGCCGATCGCGGTCGTGAGCGCCGCCAGTGTCGGGTAGGCCGTCGCCCACGCGAGGACGGCCGCCAGGAAGTTGGTCAGCGGCGGCACCTCCGGCCCGAGGTCGTCGAGATCCGCGGCGTCGGTCGGCGGACGTCGCGCCGGCTCGCCTGCGACCGGTGAGCCGGCGGGCGCCGCCTCGTCCCGGCCCATCGCCGCCTTCCCGACCGCTCCCAGGCACAGGAGGTGCGGGATCGTGCCCGGCACGGCCGCGGCCTCGGCCAGGATCCCGTCCAGCCGCGGATCCTCGAGGAGCAGGGTGACGCCGTCCGCCCGGAACGGGATTCCGCGCTCCAGGGCAAGCGCGGCCGCCGGCAGGAGCTCGCGCCGGGTTCGGGCCAGGATCGCGCGCGTGCCGTCGTCGGCCGGCCACCCGTCGATGGCGCGGGCCGCGATCCCCATCTCGGCCGCCGGGTCGCGCGCAGTCGGGGCGGGCGCCAGGATCAGGCGGCCGGACGCATCGGGACGCGGCCGGACCCGCTTCGCGAATCGCTCCGCGTTCTGCTCCACGAGTCGGACCGCCGCCGCGACGACCGGCGCGGGGCAGCGGTAGTTGACCTCCAGGTCCACGCGTCGAAGCCCGGGCAGCGCCCCGGCCAACCCCAGGACTCGCCGCACATCGGCCAGCCTCCAGCCGTAAATGGACTGGTCGTCGTCGCCGACGAGGAAGATCCGGTTGTCGGGCGCGGCGAGCAAGAGCGCCATGCGGAGCTGGCTCGCGTCCACGTCCTGGACCTCGTCGACGAGCAGGTGCGCGCATCGCGATCGCCAGCGCGCGAGGAGCGCTGCATCCTCCTCGAGTCGCCGGAGCGCCAGCGCCACGAGGTCGTCGAAGTCGATCCCGGCGGCCTTGCCGAGCTCCCGTTCGTAGGCGAGGAAGGCGCGCGCGACCGGTCCGGGCGCCGGGTCGCGGCCAACGTCTCTGGCGGTCACTGCAAGGTCCAGCTTGAGACGGGAGAACGCGCTGTCCAGCCGGCGCCGGGCGGCCGCGTCGAGGTGCGGACAGGCGCGCCGGAGGATCGCGTCGCGTGCGCGGAGCTCCGGTCGGACCCCGGCGTCGCGGAGGATCTCCAGGCCCAAGGCGTGGAACGTCCGCACCCGTACGGCGCCGGGCGCCACGCCCAGCGGCGCGAGCGCGGGGTCCAGGCGTGCCCGGAGCTCCTCGGCGGCGCGCGTGTTGAACGTGATCGCCGCGATCGAGGCCGGGTCCGCCTCCCCCGCACCGACGAGCCAGGCCACGCGCGCCACGAGCGTCGTGGTCTTGCCGCTCCCGGCCGGGGCAACGCACAGGATGGGTCCCGGCGGTGCCATCGCGGCGGCGCGCTGATCCGGCGCGAGGCGGGCCAGCCGGTCGGCGACGGAGGAGGGGAGCGCGGCCATGCGGCATCCTGGCAGGGGCGGCTGCACGGGCGCGTATCCAGACGAGTTTCCGGGGTGCCACCTGTCACTGGACCCGTGGGCACGTGCGGGATGGCCCTGTGCACTTCGTTGCAGTTCGGTACCGTAACGGGAACAGTGCAGCGCGGTCCTCCTGCTGCCGTCCCACGGCGCCGGACCCGGCGTCCTCAGCCTGCACCATCGGTTCGACGCACGCTCGTGCGTCCCATGCTCGCCGGAGGTGCCCCCGTGCGGAGTCCACGTTTCCGCTTCGCCGCCCCGTTTATGGCGGTCGCGCTCCTTGGATCGTTGATCCCGGCCGCGGCGAGTCCTGCGCTCGCGGCCGGGCCGATCAGCTTCACGATCCTCCATACGAACGACGTCCACGGCCAGCTGGAGGCCTCAGGGAGCAACCCTGGGATGGCCCGAGTGGCTGCCGTCGTCAACGACGTCCGAGCAACCAACACGGCACTTGGCCGGGGCACGTTGCTTGTTGATGCCGGGGACGAGATGCAGGGCAGCCTGCTCTCCAACCTCCAGAAGGGCGCGCCGACGATCGCGACGTTCAACGCGATGGGCTATAACGTCGCGACGTTCGGCAACCACGAGTTCGACTGGGGCCAGACGGTCCTCGGCGACCGGACAACCCAGGCGACCTACCCGTTCGTCACCGCGAACATCGTCAAGAACGACACGGGCAACTGCGCCACGGCCGGCTGGACCAAGCCGGACTTCGCGGACGACCCATTCACGGTCCAGACCGTGAACGGTGTCCGGGTCGCGTTCATCGGCGTGACGACGACCGAGACGCCGATCATCACGATCTCGACCGCCACGGCCGGTATCTGCTTCAAGGATCCGGCCGACTCGATCCTCCACTACTACGACGCGATGAAGGCCGCGGCCGACATCGTCGTCGTCCTCAGCCACCTGGGCTACCCCGACGGCGGCTATGGCTACGGCATCCCGGTCTACGGCGACCAGACCCTCGCCGCGAAGCTCAACACGGCGAAGATGCCGGTCAACCTCATCATCGGCGGCCACAGCCACACGAACCTGGCGGCCGCGACGCTCGTCGGGACGACCCCCGTGGTCCAGGCGTACTACAACGGCCGCAACGTCGGCCGGGCCGACATGAGCTTCGACCCGACCACGAAGGCCGTCACCGTGAACTGGCAGCGGATCATCGTCAGCACGACGGGAGCGGTCGACCCGACCGTCGACGGCGTGATCAAGACGTACGCGAACAACCAGGCGTATCTCGCGCTTGTCAACACGCCCATTGGCTATAGCGCCGTTGACCTCCCGCGCAACGGCGGCACCGTCGACAACATGATGGGCACGTTCGTCGACGACGCCATCTACAAATACCTGAACACCGACGCCGACTCGACGAACGACATCGACATCTTCTTCAACAACGCCGGCGGAATCCGGGCCGACTGGTGCTTCAACGGAACAGCGTGGGTCAACACGGGCTGCGTCGGCGGCACCCATGCGCCCGCGCTCCTGACCTACGGGAACATGTTCACGATCCTGCCGTTCGGCAACGCCACGGTGGTCGGGGACATGACCGGAGCCCAGATCCTTGACGTCATGAACCACGGGCCGCAGATCGCCGGCGTCATCCAACCAGCCGGCATCAAGTACAAGTACTACGCGTACAAGGACGCCAACCCAGGGCCGCAGCCGTACGCCTGGGGCGCGTTTGACTACTGCGTCGTCAACAAGACGACCAAGGCGTGCGACCCACTCGACCTGAACAAGACCTACAAGGTCGGCACGAACGAGTTCCTCGCCCCAGGCGGTGGCGACGGCTTCGGCGGCTTCAAGTACATGACCAACATCACGTACTGGGGCGACATGCTGGACGCCGTCGACGCGAACGTCTCGGCCAGCTATGGCACGCCGGCGATGGCCTACAAGGGGCCCAACGGCGACGGGACGCTCGACGGGCGGATCATCCGGGACGGGACGGACACGCCGGACAGCGGCAGCGTCGTGCCGATCACGATCCTCCACCACAACGACTCGCACGGCAACCTGGCCAAGGGCACGTACGTCGGCTACACCCAGCTTGCCACGCTCATCAAGCAGGAACGCCTCCACAATCCGACGCGGACGCTCCTCCTGGATGGGGGCGACCAGATCCAGGGCGACGCAATGATGTACTACTTCAAGTCCGCGCCCAGCGGCTTCGCGAGCGACGGGACGCCGCTGCCGGCCTCGCTCCAGACGAACCCGATGATGGCCGTGATGAACTCCATCGGGTACGACGCGATGACCCTGGGGAACCACGAGTTCAATTTCGGGAACTCCATCTTCACCGGCATCTTCAAGCAGGCCAAGTTTCCGCTCCTCGGGGCGAATGTCTCGGACACGGGCGCCTATGGCCTGTCGCAGGTCGGGCCCGGCGGCCAGGGCGTCCAGCCGTACATTGAGAAGACGCTCGGCGGGATCAAGATCGCGATCCTGGGGATCACCAACCACCGGGTCCCGAACTACGAGCTCCCCAGCAACATCCCCGGCCTGACGTTCTCCAACCCGATCACGACCGGCCAAGCGCTCGCACCCACGCTCAAGGCCCAGAACGACGTGGTCGTCGCGCTGACCCACATCGGGTTCACCACGAACCCGAAGAGCGTCGAGGTCGACAACAACGTCGACACGAACTTCGCGGCCGATGTCCCGGGCGTGGACGCCATCGTCGGGGCCCACAGCCACACCAACCCGGCCAGCCCGGACTCGCCCTACAAGTACCTGCCCACGATCGTGGCGGGCCCAGGTAACACGCCGGTCCTGGTCAGCCAGGCCTGGCGCTACAACAACACGCTGGGCGAGGAAGTCATCGGCGTTCGGCCGAAGATCCAGCTGACAGTCGAAGAAGTGCAGCGGCTCGTCGCCCAGAAGTCAATCGACAACGCGGGCATCAGCAACTCGCTTCTCGACAAGCTGGCGTATGCCAAGACGCTCTTCGATGCGGGTCAGACCAAGGCTGCGATCAGCCAGCTCAATGCGTTCATCAACAGCGTCAAGGCGCAGACCGGGAAGCACATCACCAAGGCCGCGGCGGCCACGCTCATCGACGACGCCAGCTGGATGATCGCCCACAAGGGCGGCTACGCCGTGGTCGCCCGTGCCGGGCAATACCTCTCGGTGACGATGTCAACTCTGGAAGATCCGGCCATCAAGGCGATCGTGGACCCGTATGTCGCCCAGCTCACGACCTACAACAACACCGTCGTGGGGCAGACCACGGTCCCGATCGACACGACCAGCGCCTATATCGCTGAGACCAACGCGGCGAACCTGCAGGCGGACGCCTCCGTCGCGGAGCTCGCCAGCCACGGCATCACCGACGTCGACGTTCACATTTCGGGCGCGATGACGCAGTCCAGCCCCAAGATCCTCTTCCCAACCGCCACGCCCGCGAGTCCCGTCACGCTGAAGGTGAGCGACATGTTCACCCTCATGCCCTATGAGAACTCGCTCGTGGTCCTCAGCATGAACGGGCCGCAGATCAAGGCCGTGCTCGAGCGCGGCTATCGCAACTACTACTACTACAAGTACGTGCCCGGCTTCGGCGGCTACTCCTACTACACGACCTGCATGCTCGACACGAACAAGGTCGGTCAGATCACCTACGACCAGAAGGCGGGCGGGGCGACCACGCCGCCGCTCCCGGACGGCAGCAATGTCGTCTCCTTCACGATCAACGGGACGCAGGTCGACTTCACCAAGGCCACCACGTACTACAACGTCTCAACGGTCAACTACCTGGCCGCCGGCTCGTGCAACTTCAACGACGGCGGCGTCAGCCTCTGGCCGCTCAATCAGATCGTCCACGACACGCAGTACTACGTGCGCGATGCCGTGATCAACTACATCAAGGCGCAGCCCGGTCCGATCTCGCCCGCGATCGAGGGACGCCTCATCTTCAAGTAGGGGCCCCGGGCGACGTGGGCCGCCGACAGGCGACCTGCTCGCTCAACCAGCCAAGAAGAGCCCGCCGGAGTGTCCGGCGGGCTCTTCGCGTCCGTGCCTCGGAGCGCCCACGTGTCACCCGATCGCGGCCGCAAACGGAGGTCGCCGCGGCCCGCACCCTCGTGCGGGCGAGGCGCCGCACGGTCGAGCGTGAGCTGGGTGACGTCGGCAAGGAACCGCTCCCAGCTGTCGTCGTCCACGCCGAGGGGCAGCGGTGTCGGCGAAGCCCGATCGCGATCGGCGTGTGGTTGCCCGGTCATGGCAACGCTCCGTCCTGAGAGGTTGGCGGCGACGCTCGGGACCGGCGACCCTTCAAGAGACGCCAAGCCGCCAGGGACGCGGCAACGATCACCCTGCGTTGGGCCGATTGCAGTTGCCTGAGAGTGTCACGGATCCCAATCGAGCGCGGTCCACCCCGTCGTTCGTCGAGGGGCATGGGCGCTGGCTCGCCCCCGCCGGAGGCCGGCCTTCGCGATTCCCGACCCGCTGAGACCTCGGCGCCCGAGACGGCGACCCCATGTAGCATCGGCACGTGACCCCCGACCTCAATGCGACCCTCGCCGCGCTCCCGGCACGCCCCGGCGTCTACCTGATGCGCGACGCCCGCGGGACGGTGCTCTACGTCGGCAAGGCGCAGAGCCTGCGGAGCCGCGTTCGGAGCTACTGGCAGAAGCAGAGCCCGTACGGGGAGGCGCACCGGATCCGGAGCGTCATCGACCGCGTCGCCGATGTCGAGTACACGCTTACCGACTCGGTCGCGGAGGCCCTGCTCCTGGAGGCGAACCTGATCAAGCGGTTTCGGCCGCGCTTCAACGTTCGCCTCAAGGATGACAAGAGCTACCCGTACATCAAGATCAGCCTCAGCGAGGACTTCCCGCGGATCGAGCGGACGCGAAAGCTGACGGAGGACGGCAGCAGGTACTTCGGGCCGTACGCGTCCGCGAGCAGCGTCGACGAGTCGATGAACCTGATCCGGCGGCTCTTCCCGTTCCGGACCTGCACGCTCGACATCCGGGAGGGGAGGCGGACTCTCCAGCGCCCGTGCTTGCTCTACCACATCAAGCGCTGCCAGGGCCCCTGCATCGAGGCTATCCCGCGCGAGGCATACCGGGCCGATATCGCGCAGGTGGAGCTCTTCCTGGAAGGCCGCCAGGAGACCGTCGCGCGCGGCCTGCGCCGCGAGATGGAGGCCGCCTCGGCGCGCACGGACTACGAGCGTGCGGCGATCCTGCGCGACAAGGTGCGCTCGATCGAGCGGACGATGGAGGACCAGAAGATGGCCGCCTTCGCCCGGACCGAGCAGGACGTCCTGGGCCTCGCGCGGGCCGGCGCCCAGGCCGCGGTCCAGCTCTTCGTCGTCCGCAACGGGAGCCTGATCGGCCGGGACGTCTTCCTCCTGGAGGCCGACCCGAGTGCCGGCGACGACGAGGTCCTCGCCGGTTTCGTGGGGCAGTACTACGCCCGCGCCACGTCCGTGCCTCCGGCAGTCCTCGTGCCCACACTCCCGACCGACGCGCAGGATCTGGAGGCGTTCCTCGCCGCCCGGCGCGGCCGACGCGTCCGGCTCCTGGTGCCGCATCGCGGCGAGAAGCGGCGGCTGATGGAGCTGGCGGGCAGGAACGCCGCCGAGACGCTGGCCCGGGAGCAGGCGCGCTGGCTTGCCGATGAAGGCAAGACACTCGTTGCCCTGGAGGAGCTCGCCGGCGCGCTCGGCCTGCCAACCGCGCCGATGCGAATCGAGTGCTATGACATCAGCACGTTCCAGGGGAGCCAGACGGTCGGCAGCATGGTCGTCTTCGAGGAGGGCAAGCCGCGGACGGGTGAGTACCGCCGGTTCCGCATCCGCGACGTTCCAGGTCAGGACGACTTTGCCAGCCATGCGGAGATGCTGCGGCGCCGTCTCCATCGCGCGAAGGCGGGCGAGGAGGGGAGTGCCGAGGAGCTGCGCTGGACCCTGCCCGACCTGATCGTCGTGGACGGCGGCAAGGGCCAGCTGAGCGCGGACGTGGAGGTCCTCCAGGCGCTCGGACTGGCGGAGATCCCGATCGTCGGCCTGGCGAAGGAACGCGAGGAGCTGTTCCTCCCCGGCCGCCCGGAGCCGGTGGTCCTGCCGGCCACATCGCCGGCCCTCTACCTTGTCCAGCGCCTCCGCGACGAGGCGCACCGTTTTGCGATCACGTACCACCGTGACCTGCGTCGGAAGGCTGCCGTCAAATCGGCCTTCGACGACCTGCCGGGAATCGGGCCGGCCCGCAAGCGTGCGCTGCTGCGCACGTTCGGCTCGGCGAAGCGGGTCCGGGAAGCGCCAGTGGAGCAGATCGCGGCGGTCCCGGGGATCGGCCGGGCGCTCGCGGAGCGGATCAAGTCAGGCCTCGCCGAGTGACCGACCGACGGGCCGGGTGAAAGCCTGTTAGCATCCCCGCCGATGCGTCGAACAACCCCTATCATCATCCTCGTCATCGGCGTCCTCTTCCTCATCGTCGACTTCTGGCCGAAGTTGACGATCCCGAACGTCGGCGACCCGAACGGCGGCACGCGGGTCGTGGACACGAAGCTCGGCCTGGACCTGGTCGGTGGCCTCGAGGTCGTGTACAGCCTCCAGCCCGCCGGCGGCAAAGAGCCCGATGCGGGCGCCCTTGCCACGACGAAGACGATCATCGAGAACCGGGTCAACTCCACCGGCGTCGCCGAGCCGATCGTCCAGACCGAGGGCACCGACCGCATCCTCGTTGACCTGCCGAACGCGAAGAACCCCGACCAGATCCGGGCCCTTCTCGTCCAGACCGGCAAGCTGGACTTCGTGCCACTTCCTACCGCCGACTATGGGACCGGAAGCGCACCCGGGACTTCCCAGGCGGTCCAGGGTCAGCCGCTCCCGACCGCGGCGACACCGCTCTTCGGCGGCGACCAGATCGACCAGGCCTTTCCGTCTACGGACCAGACGGGCCTGCGGGCGGTCGGGTTCCGCCTGAAGTCGACCGGTTCCCAACTCTTCAGTGACTACACGAGCAAGCACGTCGGTGACCTCTTCGCGATCGTGCTGGACGGCAAGGTCGTCTCGGCGCCGGTCATCCAAAGTCCGATCACCGGGGGGTCGGGGATCATCACCGGTGGTTCCGCCAGCGGCTTTTCCGCCGCGGAAATGAACTCCCTGATCACCGTCCTCAACTACGGCTCGCTACCGCTCCCGCTCAAGGAGG
>Ga0097691_1002197_pt1 | contig 13426 bp, 10 predicted proteins | sample NGESurdeep072012_8_FD_72858 | JGI IMG/M metagenome (GOLD analysis project Ga0097691, IMG submission 72858) | Arctic peat soil microbial communities from Barrow, Alaska - NGEE Surface sample 210-1 deep-072012 | ecosystem: Environmental > Terrestrial > Soil > Wetlands > Peat ...
AGCAGCAGGTCGCCGAAGTCGGCGGCGTTGAGCGTCTTCAGCCGCTCCTGATAGGCGGCGTACAGCTTCTTGCCCTTGCCGTTGGCGAAGCTGGCGGCCTCGCCGGCCGGCACCTGATCGGGCGTCAATCCTCGGTTCTTCCAGCCGTCGAGCAACATGGCGAGCACCCGCGCCGGCCAGCGTTTTTCGTCGAGCTTCTCGACTTCTAAGAGCTGTTTGATCAGCCGGATCTGGTCGTCGACGCCCAGAATCGTGAAGTCGCTTTTAAGCCCGACTAGCTCGGCGTGCCGCCGCAGGATCTTCACCCCGATTGCGTGGAAGGTGCCAAGCCACGGCATTCCCTCGACAATTTGCCCGACCATGAGGCCGACGCGGTGCTTCATCTCGCGCGCGGCCTTGTTGGTGAAGGTGACGGCGAGGATTTCCTGAGGCCGCGCCCGGGCGAGATTGAGGATGTGGGCGATGCGCGTGGTAAGAACGCGGGTTTTGCCGGTGCCCGCCCCGGCCAGCACCAGGACGGGGCCATCGAGCGTTTCAACCGCCTCACGCTGTTCGGGATTAAGATCAGCGAGATAGGGGAGACTCCGCGCTCCGAGCGCGCGCGCGGCAATGCCGCCCGCCGCGGGCGGGGCCAAATCCAAGGGCGTGCGTAGTTTTTTCGGTTCAGCCATAGTTATCCACGCGGTCGTGTAGCACCGCACTGCGCCGCAATTGCGATTCTGTTACGCCAAAGATGGCACTCGTGAGTGCCAATTGGGAGGGGCGGAACGCGGCCTTGTCGGCATCTTCCCACCGCTTTAGTGCATTTCTGCATGATCTTTTCCGGAAACCGGTTCCCATCCCCGACTTGATCGGATGGGAACCGGTTTCCGGAAAAGATCATGCGCAAGCGAAAAGGCGGCTGCCGCGACGGCTACTGCGGCTTGTATTCCTCGCGCTTGCTGTTCGCGATCTTGACCAGCGCCTCGGCCGCCTTGCGATCCTCTTGCAGGAAGGCGGCGAATCCGGCCGGCGTGGTTGGCGCCGCCACCACCGCCTGCTGATTCAGGAACTCGATGAATTTCGTATCGCTGAAAACTTTGACGAACTCGGCATTGACCTTGTCGACGATCGCCGGCGGCGTGCCCTTCGGCGCGGCAAGTCCCCACCAACCTTGGCCCGGGTAGGCACCGAGGCCGACCTCCGCAAAGGTGGGCACGTTCGGCAGCAGCGGTGAGCGCTTGTCCGCCGATACCGCGAGCGCCTTGACCTTGCCGGTTTCGATCAGTCCGAGGAAATTTCCGACGCCGAAGCGCGTGACCTGCACCTGATTGGCGGCAAGCGCCTGCGCCGCCGGGCCGCCACCTTTGTACGGCACGCCGACGATTTTCGTTCCCCACTGGTTGTTCAGCCATTTCATGAACAAGTCGGGAAACGATCCGTCGCCGAGCGTGGCGTAGTTGAGGCTGTCGGGCTTTGCCTGGGCCAGCGCCTTGAGTTCGGCAACGGAATTCACGCCCAGCGCGGACGATACGAACAGCCCTTCGGTGAGAAAGAACAGCCGGGTGACCGGCACCAGGTCGCGGTCCGGCTGATAGGGCAGCTTATCGAAAAGCAGCGGATTGTAGGACATCGTGCTGTGGTAGATCACGCAAAGCGTATAGCCATCGGGTGCAGCCTGCGCGCAGGATTGCGCAGCGATGATGCCGCTGGCGCCGCCGCGGTTCTCGATGATCAATTGCTGGCCGAAGCGGGGAGCGAGTTCGACGGCGGCCGCGCGCATGATGACATCGGTGACGCTGCCGGCGGCGATCGAGACGATCAGCCGGATCGGCCGGTCCGGATAGGATTGCGCCTGAACCGAAGACGCGCAGCAGGCGAGGAGAAAACCAAAGATGATGCGTCCGATTTTCGCCATGACGTTTCCTTTCCCGAAGTTTCCGCGCTTATAGTTTTCCGTCGAATGCCGCGGTCGCGAAATCGTCGACCATATTGTAGCCCTGCCGCGTGGCGCCGGCATCGTAGCGGGCAATCCCCGGCACGTCGGATTCGATCTCGCTGAACGAATGCAGCAGGCCGCCGAAAATCAGCATCTGCCATTTCGCCCCAGACGCTTCCATTTCCGCTTCGAATGTATCGCGATCCTTCTTCGGCACCACCGGGTCCTGCGAACCGTGCAGCACGCAGATCGCCGCCTTGATGTCACCCGGCTTGGCGGGAAGCGGCGTCAGCAGATCGCCGTGCAGGCAGATGACCGCCTGCAGCTCGGCGCCGGCACGCGCGAGCTCCAGCACATTGCCGCCGCCGAAGCAGAAGCCGACCGCCGCCTGGCGCTTGAGATCGCCGATGTTGCGCTTGCCGCTTTCGCTGCGCAGCGTGTCGAGCGCGGCGCCGATACGCCGCCGCCGCTCGGGCGCGTCCGCGCGCAGCGCATTGGCGAGTGGCGCCGCGTCCTGCGGGCCGGACGCGATCTTGCCGCCGCCGTACATGTCGGCGACGAATGCCACGTATTTGCTGCCTGCCATCGCCGCCGCGCGCTTGATGGCGTCGTCGGTCATGCCGAGCCAATTCGGCGCCATCAGCAGCAATGGCCGGCGCCCGCTGGCGCGCTCGTCGTAGACCAGGGCGCCATTGCACGCGGCATTGCCCGCCCGATAACTGATCCGCTCAACTGCCACCGTTTGCCCCTTTTGTTGCTCGCTTAGCGTTGCGCATGATCTGTTCCGAAAACCGGTTCCCATCCCGGATCAAGTCCGGGACAGGCTTTTTCGGGATCATGCGCTAGCCGGGGATCACTTCTCCGATCATGCCGGCGTCGTACTGCGTGAAATAAAGATGACCGTTCGATAGCGGCGCGATGCAGCGCGCACCGCTCGCCAGCGTCGGAATATCGTATTCGCCAATCAGCGTTCCGTCCGGCGCCATATGGCCGATCTTGTTGGCAAAATTCTCGGTGAACCAGAGATTGCGGTCGGGGCCGACGGTGACGCCGCGCAGCGATGCGTTTGGCGTAGCGATCTTGAATTCGCTGAATTTGCCGTCGCGGTCGAGGCGGCCGAGCGCATTGGCGCCGGTTTCGACGAACCAGATGCTGCCGTCGGGATGGGTGACCATGGCGCGCGGTTGGCTGTCGTGGCTCGGGATTTCAAATTCGCTGACCGTGCCGTCGACGGTGATGCGGCTGACGCGGTTGCCGGAAGCCTCGCTGAACCAGAGCGCGCCGTCACGCACCACAATCGATAGCGGCTTGCTGCCGGGCGAGATGCCGGTCCTGAACTCGGTGATTTGGCCGTCCGGAGTGACGCGGCCGATCTGGCTGACCTCCGTTTCCGAGAACCAGACATTGCCGTCGGGGCCGAGCGCAATTCCATCGGGTCCGGCGCCTGCTGTCGGCACGGGAAATTCGGTCAGTGCGCCGCTTGGCGCGATGCGGCCGATCTTGTTGGCGTGCTTCTGCGCGAACCACAGATTGCCCTCGGCGCCGAGCGTTATGCCGATCGGCGTGGCGCCGGGGGTTGGCAAGGAAAATTCGGTGAAGGTGGAGGTGTGCGGATGAAAGCATCCGATCTTCTCGGTACCGCTTTCGCAGAACCACAGATTGCGGTCAGGCCCCTCGACACAGATGTAGGGTGCGCTGTTGGCGCTCGGAATTCGATGTTCGCGGATGTGCACTGAGCGTGGAGGTACTGAACGTGCCGCGCGCCGCCGCGAGGTCGCCTCTCCGGCTTTGCCTGACATCGACTGTCCCGTACCGCGATCCAGTACATCTGCATCACGGGTCGAGGATGCTATCGGCCGGAATCAAAACGTGTCAATCGCAATGCCGCCTTGCGATGACGCGAAAGCGCGTTCAGCTCTTGTCCGGCATCGCGATGTGGCGGCCGGCGCCATCCGGCTGCGGCAGGTGCGCATGCGCGGCCTGCATCGCTGCGAGCGAACGCGTGACGCTGTCGGGAAACGGCACGACTTTCTTCGTCGCCATGTCGACATGCAAGGTCATGTTCTCCGAGGTCGCCGACACCCAGCCTTCGGTGGCGTGAAGCAACTGCTCGAAATAGTGGATGCGTTTGGCGTCATAGTCGAGCAGTTGGAGTGTCACGCGCACCGGGTCGCCGTCTTGCAACTCGCGCAGATAGCGCACATGCGCTTCGGCGGTGAAGGTCGAGTGGCCTTGGCTTTTGAGATAGCCGAGCCCGATGCCGAGCAGTTCATAGGCCTCGTCCACCGCGCGATCGAACAGCACGTTGTAATAGGCCATGTTGAGATGGCCGTTGTAGTCGATCCATTGCAGCTCGACCCGCATCAGGGACGAGACAAACGGCGCAGGGAACACCGGTTCGGGATCGGTGCGGTCGAGCATCTTAGAGTCTAATCCATCCCAGCCAATTCAGTGCGCGCTTCACATTATTCTTGCGCATGATCTTATCCGAAAACCGGTCCGACTTTTCGGGATCATGCGCTGATCGGATAGACCGCCTTTTCGCCGCTGAGCACGCGCGCGACGTCGGTCGCGCATTTGGTCTGCAGTTCGTTGAGTGCCTCGATCGAATAGAACGCGGTGTGCGGAGAGATGATGACATTGTCGCGGCCCAGCAGAGGTGAATCCTTGGCCAGCGGTTCGGCCGCCACGACGTCGAGCCCGGCGCCGCCGACCTGACCGGAATCGAGCGCGGCAATCAAAGCCGGCTCGTCGACCAGCGGCCCGCGTGCCGTGTTCACGATGAAGGCGCCCTTCTTCATCTTGGCGAACACGCCTGCGTTCATCAGCCCGCGCGTCGCCGGCAGGAGGGGAGCGTGCACCGAGATGTAGTCGGACGTCTTCAGCAGCGTGTCGAAGTCGACGCTCTCGACGCCCGCGGCCTTGAATACCTCCGGCGCTGCGTAAGGGTCATAAGCAAGGACCTTGATGCCGAAGGCTTGCGCCTTGGGGGTAACGAGGCGCGGGATATGGCCAAAGCCGACCAGGCCGAGCACCGTTCCTTCGATGCGCCGGATCGGCACCACCGCCGGCATTTCCCAGCGGCCGCTCTGCACCAGCTTGTTCGACAGCGGGATCTTGCGGATCAGCGCGAGCAGCAGCGCCATGGTGTGGTCGGAGACTTCGCGGATGCAATAATCCGGCACGTAATTGACGGCAATGCCTTTCTCCTTGGCGGCGGGTAGATCGATATTGTCGACGCCCAGTCCGAAGCGGCCGATCGCCTTGCATTTGGTGAGCTGCATCAGAATTTCGCGTGTGAGCTTGGCATAGGTCACCAGAATGGCGTCGGCGTCCCTGGCGACCGCCAGGATGTCGTCGGCATTGGCGCTTTTCGACATGAGAAAAGTCGGATTGAGCCGCGCCAGCGCTGCCTTTGCGGGATCGAGAGAGGGAAACACGCTATCGGTGACAGCGATCACAGGACCGGCCATTGCAAACTCCAAATTCAAGACGATTGGAACGCGGCAAAACCTACGCCAGCGGAACTTGCGCGTCCACCGGCGGTGAGAGCGGAATCGATGTCCGTGATCCGTCGCTTTCGAGGCTCGGCCATCCCAGGTCGGCTATAGTCGACTTGGGACGTTAGGGTGCGCCGACATGTCGCGCGCCAGCGTCACGTCCACCTTGTCGGCGAATATCTCAGCCGGAAACGATCGTGCCCTCGACGGCCGTTTTGCTTCCGGCCCGGGCTCTACGCAGGCCGGATTTCCGGGGCTTGCCGGCTGCGTTAACCAAAAATTAACGATTGCCGGACCCGGCGGGGGCCCTCGGCTATCCTCCAAAAAACCAGGGAGACGGGGCAATGTTCAGCAAGGTAGCCCGGGGGACGTTTCTGCTCATTCTTGCGGTGATGGTCGTGTCGTGGGCCATGTCGGTCGGCAAAAGCAATCCGGCGGACCCGCAGAGCGACCAGCCGGTCGAACACTGGGACATGTACGCGTGACGCGCGGGCGCGAGAGATCGCGGCAGTCGTCTTCCGACCAGGGATTTTGCGCCGCATAGTAAGAGCGCTTCCGCCTCGCATTCCGAGCGCTTGACCTCGTTCGTCATCCCCGCCACGTTCGCCGCCAAAGCACGAGGCAAAATCCGATGGCGGCGGTGGCGGACGCGACGGCAGCACCCACGACAGCGTCAGAACAGGCCCGCGATCCGGCAGCGGTGGCGGCAGTGATTGTCGCGCTGACGGCCGCTTTCGGCAACCGCGTCGTCACCTCGCAGGCGGTGCGCGAGCAGCACGGCAATACGCTCACCTGGGTACCCAATCAGCCGCCCGACGCAGTGGTGTTCCCGCAGACCACGCAAGACGTGCAGCAGATTGTCCGCATCTGCGCCGGTCATGGCGTACCGATGATCCCGTTCGGCACCGGCACCTCACTCGAGGGCCACATCAATGCGCCGCTTGGCGGGGTGTCGATCGATTTTCGCGACATGAACAAGGTGCTGGCCGTGCATGCCGAGGACCTCGATTGTGTCATCGAGCCGGGCGTTACGCGCAAGGCGCTCAATGAACATCTGCGCGACCAGGGGCTGTTCTTCCCGATTGATCCCGGGGCGGACGCCTCGCTCGGCGGCATGGCGGCGACGCGCGCCTCTGGCACCAATGCGGTGCGCTACGGCACCATGAAGGACAATGTGCTGGCGATGAAGGTGGTGCTGGCGAACGGCGAACTGATGACCACCTCGCGGCGAGCGAAAAAGTCGGCGGCAGGCTACGATCTCACGCACCTGTTCATCGGTTCGGAAGGAACCCTTGGCGTCATCACCGAGCTCACGCTCAAGCTGTCGGGAATTCCCGAAGCCATCGCCTCGGGCGTTTGTCCGTTCCCGTCGGTCGATGCGGCGTGCAAGGCGACCATCCTCACCATTCAATCGGGCATTCCGATCGCGCGCATTGAATTGCTCGATGCTTTGCAAATCAAAGCCGTCAATGCCTATTCCAAGCTGTCGCTGCCGGAAGTGCCGATGCTGTTCGTCGAATTTCACGGCACCGACGCGAGTGTTGCCGAGCAGTCCGAACGCTTCGGCGAGATCGCCAAGGAGTTGGGTGGCGGACCATTCGACTGGGCGACTAAGCCCGAAGACCGCACCAGGCTTTGGCAGGCGCGCCACGACGGCTATTTTGCTGGCCGCCATCTGCGGCCGGGTGCTGCCGCCTTCGCCACCGATGTCTGCGTGCCGATCTCGCGGCTTGCCGAATGCGTAACGGCCACTCAGCGGGAGATCGCCGAGCTTAAATTGGTCGCGCCTATTCTCGGCCATGTCGGGGACGGCAATTTCCACCTGACGCTGCTCGTCGACATGGACGACGCCGACGAGGTTAAGCGCGCCAAGATCCTCATGGAGCGGTTGGTTGAACTGGCACTGTCCATGGACGGCACCTGCACCGGCGAGCACGGCGTGGGGCAGGGTAAGATGAAGTATCTGCTGGCCGAGCACGGCCCCGCGGCGCTTGCCGTCATGGCCTCGATCAAGCGCGCGCTCGACCCGCAAAACATCATGAATCCGGGCAAGATCGTCTCGCTGTCCTGAACGCGACATAGATTTGCCGCCAAGAACCGGCAGAAATAGCGTAGATTTCATATTGTTAAGCGCGAGCGCGGGCCGGCCGCGGCTCGGCGCTGGAGTTGGCGTTGCAGACCACCCTGCTCGGATTGGCGATCGCGATCATTCTGGCGCTGCTGGCGGCGCTGGTGGGTCCGCTGCTGATCGATTGGGGCGGCCATCGCTCGCTGTTCGAGGCCGAGGCGAGCCGTCTCATCGGCGTCAACGTGCGCGTCACCGGCGCGATCGACGCGCGCCTGTTGCCCTCGCCGCAACTCACGCTGCATGAGATCGAGATCGGCAGCAGCAGCGAGAGCAAGATCCGCGCCCGCTCGCTTGGCATCGAGTTCGCGCTCGGACCGCTGATGCGCGGCGAGTGGCGCGCGACCGAGATGCATCTGGCCGGGCCGCAAATCAAGCTCGGACTTGATGCATCCGGCCACGTGCAGGCGCCGAACATAGCGGTCGCGTTCGATCCCGATGGCCTGACGATTGACCGGCTGAGCATCGAAGACGGCAAGGTGACGCTCACCGATGCCGCGAACGGCGCCAGCGTCACGCTCGACGGGCTGTGGTTCAACGGCGAGGTGCGCTCGCTCGTCGGTCCGTTCAAGGGCGAGGGCGCCGTCACCATCGGCGGCGAACTTTATCCGTTCCGGATTGCCGCCGGGCGCTACAGTGACGAGGGCACGCTCAAGCTTCATGTCAATGTCGATCCGGTCAATCACCCGCTGAGCATCGAAGCCGACGGCGCATTGGCGCTCGCCGGCGGCGTGCCGAAGTTCGACGGCACCTTGAGCCTGGCACGGCCGGTCGGCATCGGCTTGCGCCGCGCGGCGCAAGTGACCCAGCCTTGGCGCGTGAGCGGCAAGCTCAAGGCTAGCGCGCAATCTGCGCTGATCGAGCAGGTGGAATTCCAGTACGGCTCGGAAGAGCAGGGGCTCAAGCTCACGGGCGTCGCCGATTTCAAGTTCGGCAAGCGTCCGCGTTTCGACGGCGTGCTGTCGGGCCGGCAGATCGATCTCGACCGCACGCTGGCCGCCGGCGACGGCACCCGGCCGCTGCCGGCTGCCGCCATCCGCGAGCTGGCCGAATTGGGCAGCGCCGCCTTCCGCCCTCGGATCCCGATCCAGATCGGCGTCGGCATCGACCAGATCACGCTCGGCGGCAACACCATCCAAAATCTGCGCGGCGACATCAGCACCGACGCCCAGGGGTGGAATCTGGATCGTTTCGAGTTTCGCGCCCCGGGCTTCACCCAGGTGCGGCTGAGCGGCCATCTCGCGGTCGGCGCCGGCGGCGTCGCCTTCAGCGGGCCGGCCGAGATCGACGCCGGCGATCCGAAGGTGCTGGCCGCATGGCTGGAAGGGCGCGCGGAAAACGCGCAGGGCGACCTGCGGCCTTTAAGCTTGCGCGGCGAGGTGACGCTCGGCAGCGAAAAGGTCGCGGTCGAGCGTCTCAAGGCCGAGTTCGATCGCAAGACTATCGCCGGCCGCCTCGCCTATGTGTTCGCGGCCGGCACCCGGCCGGCGAAGCTCGATGCCGAGCTCAACGCCCCCGAACTCGATATCGACGCCGCGCTCGGCTTTGGCAACGCGCTGCTCGCCGGCTCCAATATCGAGCGCCCGCACGACATGACGATCGCCGCCGATATCGGCCGCGCCACCGTCGCCGGATTCGTTGCGCGCAATGCCAGTGCCAGGCTGAAGGTCGATGTCGATGGATTGCAGATCGACCGGCTCTCGGTCGCCGATCTCGGCGGCGCCGCTTTTTCGGCGAGCGGCCGCATTGTCACCGCGGGGCCGTCACCGCAGGGCAACATGCGCATCGATCTCGACGCGCCGGACTTGACGCCGGTCATGGCCCTGCTGGCGCGCTTTGCGCCTGACGCGGCGCAGACGCTCGGCCGCCGCGCGCCGGCGATGGCGCCGGCGAAGCTGCACGCGCGCTTGACCATCGACGGCACCGCTCCGGCGACGCAGGCCAAGCTCGGTATCGACGGCAGCCTTGGCAAGGTGCGCGTTGCACTGAACGGGCAGGCCACTGCCGATCCGATTGCGTTCAGCGTCGGCGACATGCAGCTGGACGGAAAACTCGAAGCCGACGATGGCAAGGCGCTGGTAGCCATGCTGGGTCTCGATCGCATGGTGGCCGCGAATGCCGGCCCCGGTACATTGACGATCAATACCAGCGGACCGGCGCGCGGCGAGCTGCGCCTTGAGGCCAACCTGACCGCCGGCGGGCTCGATGCGAACGTTAGCGGCACGGCGCGGATTTTTGCCGACGATCCCGCCGCCGGCTTGCGCGTCACCATCATACGAGCCGACGCGGCGCCATTGCGTGGGCCGGGCGGCGGACGCGCCGCGCTGCCGGTCGCTCTTACGACCCGCATTGTGCTGGCCGGCAAGGATCTGTCCCTCAACGACATCAACGCCAATATCGGCGGCTCGACCGTGCGCGGAAAACTCGCGCTGGCGCTGCCACGGCCGCATCGCCTGCAAGGCGAGATCGAGGCAGATCAAATCGATGGGGCAAGCCTGATTGCGGCGGCGATCGGCCTGCCGGCGCCGGCGAGTAGCAACAACAATGCGGCCTGGGCCTGGTCGAGCGAGCCGTTCGGTGACGGCGCCTTCGGCGAGTTATCCGGCCAGGTTGCGCTTAAGGTGCGGCGCCTCGATCTACTGCCGCGGCTGACAGCACGCGAATTCCGCGCGACATTGCGCCTCGGCAAGGACGAATTCACGTTCGATGACATGGCCGGCGATGTGGCCGGCGGTCGCCTCGCCGGTCGGGTCTCGTACCGTGCCGCCGTCGACGGTTTGAAGGCGCGCGCCAAGGTTTCATTTGCGGGCGCCGACGTCGCCACTTTGCTCCCTGCAGGCGCGCGCCCGCCGATCACAGGATCACTCGGCCTTGCGATCGAAGTGGATGGGACCGGCTTAAGTCCGGTCGCACTGATCGGCTCGTTGCAGGGGGCCGGAAAGATCTCGCTCGCCGATGCTCAGTTCGCCGGTCTCGATCCGCGCGCTTTCGATGCCGTCACCCGCGCGGTGGACCGGGGGCTGGCAATCGACGCCGTGCGCGTCGCCGACGTGGTGAGCAAGGCATTGGAGAGCGGTCAGCTTTCGGTCAAACGCGCGGAAGGCGCAATTGCCGTCAGCGCCGGACAGGTGCGCATGAGCAATGTTACCGCCGACGCCAAGGACGCCGCGTTGTCGCTTGCCGGCAATCTCGATCTCACCGACGGTGCGATTGATGCGCGGCTCGTGCTGTCGGGATCGAGCCAGGCCGCCGACGCGCGGCCGGACATCTTCATGGCATTGAAGGGATCGGTTGCGGCGCCGTCGCGCAGCATCGACGTGTCCGCGCTCACCGGATGGCTCACATTGCGGGCGGTCGAAAACCAGGCAAAGCGATTGCGCGCGATCGAGGGTGCATCGCCGCAACCAAGAGGGCCGGCATCGGCGCCGAAGAGCGAACAGGCGCCTGCTTTGCCGCCACCGGTCGATGTCAGGCCGTTGCCGGCGCCGGGACGCGAGCGGCAGCCGGCGGCGTCAGTCGGCCCGCAGAACTGAGGCGCCCGCGCGCCGGGCGCCCGGCTCGCGGGAAGCGCTTTGCTTGCTGCGTTCGTCGCCGATCTGCATGCGGTAATGGTCGAGAACGAACAGGCGGATCGCGGAGGATAGATTTCCGTAATGGCGATCGGTATCGATCGTGGCCACCAAGTCCGACAGAGTCATCTCCCGGCGAATTGCGATCTCCTTCAGTCCCTTCCAGAATGCGTCTTCGAGACTGACGCTCGTCTTGTGACCCGCAATCACGATCGAGCGTTTGACCACCGGCGATTTCATCGGCCGTCTCCTTTTTCGATCCGGTGTTAATCGAGATCGCGGCTGGCTTTGACCTGCCGCGCGCCTTCGAGCGTGCGCTGGTGCTTGGGTTGACTGTGGGCAAGACGATTGGCGTGGGCATGATGAACGGCAAGCTGGCGCTTGGCTCGCTTGCGGGCCGCTCGAAGGTTGACCAGTTCAGCCATGCCGCACCTCGCCGGTAATCGGATACTCGGTTGGTCGGGTCGTAATATGACCCCCGTGCATTGCCGCCAAATACGCCGACACCTGGAATTCCGCCTTCATCATTTTTGGCAGGCGACTCCATAAGATTGCATCTGTCACATTGCGGGCGTTTGCCATAAAAATTCAATACACGGTTAGTTGATCGCAATAGATCACTAAGTGAGCGTCAGCAAATACCATTAGAAATGCGCGGTATAATTATCTCGGTTGTAACGAACTTCCCAAAGTATATTTAGGTATTAGAAGAGCTTTACTATCGAAAACATGAAACAGAGATTCACCAAACCCTACGGCGATTTCTCACCACACGAGAATTGACATGGGAATTCAGTGGAATAGTAGCGGGATGCGTATGTGGCAGTCTAAGCAATACAATCCGGGCAGCCAATTTAGCAGCGCTGCCCATTGCGACCTTTCGTTGCGCAGATCGGGCGGTTCGTCCAAGCTTGTGGGTAGCGGTTGCCCATTTGGCTGCCGCCCATCGAAAAAAATCCACCAATTATCGCGGGCGGATCATTTTTTCCGGGCGCACTAGACGATCAAATTCGGCGCCGGTAACAAAACCCAGCCGCACCGCTTCCACGCGCAGCGTCGTGCCATTGGCGTGGGCCGCCTTGGCCACCTGCGCCGCCTTGTCGTAGCCGATGCGCGGGGCGAGCGCGGTCACCAGCATCAGCGAGCGCTGCATCAGCTCAGCGATGCGCGGCTCGTTGGCCTTTATCCCCACCACGCAATTGTCGGCGAATGAGATCACCGCATCGCCGAGCAGCCGGATCGACTGCAGCATGGCGTAGGCGAGCACCGGCTTGTAGACATTGAGCTCGAAATGGCCCTGGCTGCCGGCGACGGTGATCGTGGTATGGTTGCCGAACACCTGGCAGCACACCATGGTCAGCGCTTCACTCTGGGTCGGATTGGTTTTGCCCGGCATGATCGAGGAGCCGAGCTCGTTGCTGGGCAGGATCAATTCGCCGAGGCCCGAGCGCGGGCCGGAGCCGAGCAGCCGGATATCGTTGGCGATCTTGAACAGCGCGGTGGCGGCGGCATTAAGCGCGCCGTGCACGTAGACATAGGCCTCGTGGCCGGCCATGTGCTCGAACTTGTTGGGCGCGCTGACGAAGGCAAGCTTGGTCAGTTGCGCGATGCGGCGCGCGAAGGCTTTGGCGAATGGCGGCTTGGAATTCAAGCCGGTGCCGACGGCGGTGCCGCCCTGCGCCAGCGGATAGAGCTCGCGTTGCGCAAGCCGCAAGCGCGCGGCCGCGGATTTTACCTGCGCGGCATAACCGGAGAATTCCTGGCCTAAGGTGATCGGGGTCGCATCCATGGTGTGGGTGCGGCCGATTTTGACGATCTTGGCGAATTCCTTCGCCTTGTTGTCGAGCGCAGCCTGCAATTTCGTCAGCGCCGGCAGCAGGTGGCGGGCGATCTCGCTCGCGGCGGCGATGTGCATGGCAGTCGGGATGCTGTCGTTGGACGACTGGCTCATATTGACGTGATCGTTCGGATGCACCGGCGATTTGGCGCCGAGCTTGGCCCCGAGCGCCAGATTGGCGCGGTTTGCGATGACCTCATTGACGTTCATATTGGTCTGGGTGCCGGAGCCGGTCTGCCACACCAGCAGCGGAAAATGTTCATCCAGCTTGCCGTTGGCGATGTCCTGCGCCACCGCGATGATGGCGCCCGCGCGCCTGCGGTCGAGCGAGCCGAGGTGGCAATTGACCTCCGCCGCAGCGCGCTTGATCAGGCCGAGCGCATGCACGATTTCGATCGGCATGCGTTCGCTGCCGATGCGGAAATTGTGCAGCGAGCGCTCGGTCTGCGCGCCCCAAAGCTTGTCGGCGAGAATTTC
>Ga0097691_1002198_pt1 | contig 13422 bp, 8 predicted proteins | sample NGESurdeep072012_8_FD_72858 | JGI IMG/M metagenome (GOLD analysis project Ga0097691, IMG submission 72858) | Arctic peat soil microbial communities from Barrow, Alaska - NGEE Surface sample 210-1 deep-072012 | ecosystem: Environmental > Terrestrial > Soil > Wetlands > Peat ...
TTGAGGATGGGCCCGAGCAATCGCGCAGCAAGACCCCCACTGGCCCGATGCTGCGCGGCCTCAAAGCGGCGCCAGCCGAGAAACGCGGCGATTCGCAACAGAGCCCGCTTTGCGAAGTTCCCTGCAACATTTGTCCGGATCGCGGCAGACATTCGCTCGTAGAGGAGAGGAACGCCGAGCATCACCGTTGGGCGGACCGCGACGAGATCGTCGCGCAAGTCTTGTGCCGAGCGCGCGTACGCGACGGCGCAGCCTCCCATCATGGGAAGGTAGTAGCCGACGGTGCGCTCGAATGCATGGGCAAGCGGTAGAACCGACAGAAACACGTCGTCCCGCCGTGGCGGGATGATCGCGGCTGAAGCTTGGGCATTCCACAGCAGGGCGAAGTGCGACAGCATCACGCCTTTGGGCCTGCCAGTGGTGCCGGAGGTGTAGATCACTGTCGCGAGATCGCTCGGTGCTGCCGCATGTGGCAATGGCGGCTCGCGGGCGTTTGCGAGGACATCGGCGAGTTTGCGCACGATGGGTTCGGAAGTCGGCGTAGCAGGGCCGGCACCGACGTCGCGGATCCACATGCGTTCGAGCGATGGGAATTCGGAACGCAGCGGCCAGAGTGTCTGCCAGCGCGCCTCGGTATCGAGAAGAGCCAGACGGGCCTCGGAATGGCCGAGGATATAGGCGTTGCTTACTGCGGTCTCGTGCGGGTAAAGCCCGACGACAACCAAACCCGACGCATGCGCAGCCATGTCGAGGCACACGCAATCGATTCCGTTGGGCAGCAGAATCGCCACGCGGTCTCCGGCCTCGAGTTCCTCCCGTGCGAGTGCGGCACGGAACCGGTCAACGCGTGCGGCAATCGTTTGCCAGGTGTGATCCCGCCAATTCTCGGCGATAGGATCGTAGTCTCGGTAAGCAATGCCGTCCGGGCTGCGTCGGACACGCTCACGGAAAAGCCCCCACAGCGTGCCCGCCTGACGAGCAGCGACTACGTCGCCATCGGCGACAACGGACTGCTGGGGTTGCTCGTTAATCGCATTGTCCATCGCAGCCACAACTCGTTAGCCAGGGGCAGCAAAGCGATGATGGAACAGATACTGACGTTCGACGACTGAGGTCACCACAGGAGCGGCGAGTTTGTCAGCTCATGCCCGAAAGCAATTGTTTTTTAGGCGCCACTGCCACCTGACAGTTTGATCAGTATCAACACCACTCGACCCCGGAATCCTATTCTTTTTTTATGCGGGTTGATAAGGCGGATTCGCCTGCCGCGTTGGCCGAGCAGGAGTTGCGCGAACGCGATCTGATCGCGCTCGTCGCGGAGCTTGTGCGCGAGCTGCATCCCCAGCGCATCAGATTCATCGACATCCTCCCGTCCAGCCGGATCGAGCGCGATCTTGGGATCGACAGCCTGGGTCGAACCGAGCTGATCCTCCGGATCGAACGCGCATTCCGCGTGCGGCTGTCGGCTCAGACCATTGGGGAGGCCGAAACCGTGCACGACCTTGTGCGGGCGCTGGAACGAGCCGGACCTGCGCGGGAGCGGATATCCCTTGAAGCGCCGGCTCCCGCCCTCCCCTCCGTGCCGGCTGCGAGCGAAGCGCAAACCCTGGTCGAGGTTCTCGAGTGGCATGCGGCGCAGCATCCCGACCGTTTGCACCTGACCGTGCTGCAGGACGAGGCGACGGTTCTTGGCACGCTGACTTACGGTGAACTCGCAACCAGGGCACGCAGCGTCGCGCGCGGCTTGATTGCGCGTGATGTTGCACCCGGGGATCGCGTTGCCTTGATGCTCCCGACCGGTATCGATTTTTTCACCGCTTTCTTCGGCATCCTTTATGCCGGCGCCATTCCGGTGCCGATCTATCCACCGATGCGGCTCTCGCAACTCGAGGATCATCTGCGCCGCCAGACCGGCATTCTGCGCAACGCCGGCGCTTGCATGCTGATCACGATGCCGGAGGGGCGGCGGCTTGCCGGACTGCTCCGCGCGCAAGTGGAGAATTTGAACGCTGTGGAGAGCGTTGCGAGCGTGGCGGCGTCGGCGCCGCCCGTCGATCTGCCTCAGTCCAACGATTCCGATTCCGTCGCGCTCATCCAATATACATCCGGCAGCACCGGCGATCCGAAAGGCGTCGTGCTCAGTCACGCCAACCTGCTTGCCAACATCCGGGCGATGGGTGGGGTGATGGAAGCAAGCTCGGCCGATGTCTTCGTCAGTTGGCTGCCGCTCTATCACGACATGGGTCTGATCGGGGCGTGGCTCGGGTGCCTGCACTTTGCCGCGCCGCTTTATGCCATGTTGCCATTGAGCTTCCTCGTGCGACCGGAGAGCTGGCTATGGGCAATGCACCGCTTTCGCGCCACCTTTTCCGCGTCGCCGAATTTCGGGTTCGAGTTGTGCCTCAACAAGATTGCCGATGCTTACCTTAAAGGACTGGATCTCAGCTCATTGCGCATGGTTGCGAATGGCGCGGAACCAGTCAGCGTGCAGACATTGCGGCGGTTCATCGATCGTTTTGGCCGCTATGGCTTTCCCGCGCAGGCGATGGCGCCAGTTTATGGTCTCGCGGAGAGCTCAGTGGGACTCGCATTTCCACCGCTCGGCCGCCTACCCGTTATCGATCGCGTCAACCGCGATCGGCTGAGCGCTCACGGGGTGGCAGAGCCGGCAAAGCCTGGCGACCCAAGGCCGCTTGAAATCGTGGCCTGCGGCCAGCCGCTGCCCGGCCACGAGATCCGCATCGTCGACGAGGCCGGTTACGAACTCGGCGAACGTCGGGAAGGGCGGCTCGAGTTCCGAGGACCTTCGACAACGCGCGGCTATTTCCGCAACGAGAACAAGACCCGCGAACTCTTTCACGATGGTTGGCTCGACAGCGCCGACCGCGCGTATATGGCCGGAGGCGACGTCTACATCACCGGCCGCATCAAGGACATCATCATTCGCGCCGGTCGACACCTCTACCCGCAGGAAATCGAGGAGGCCGTGGCCGACATTCCAGGCATCCGCAAGGGTGTTCGGCGTGACTGATCGGGCCTCGGGCACCGAGCGCGTCGTCGTCCTGGCCGAAACGCGCGAAACCGACCCGGCGGCGCGCGCGAAGCTGCAGGCGCGTGCACACGAGATCACGACCGACATCGCGGGCACACCACCGGACGAAGTCGTGCTCGCACCGCCGCGCACCGTGCCAAAGACATCAAGCGGCAAGATCCGCCGCAGCGCGGCCAAGGCGCTCTACGAGAGCGGCCACATCGGCCCGATGCAGCGCGCCTTGTGGTGGCAGCTTTTACGCTTGGCGCTGTCTGCGATCGGTCCACAGACCAGGCTCTTGGCGCGATTGTCGCGCGAAACATTGTACGCGGCTTGGTGGTGGGTGACACTTGCCGGTGCGTTCCTGTTGGGATCGCTCGCCGTGCTTATCCTGCCGCGCGTGGCTTGGCGCTGGTCTGCGCTCAGGTGGATTGGCCGCGGGGCGCTTGCGGCGATGGGAATCCCGGTCGCGACCATCGGCATCGACCGTATTCCAAGCCGAGGCGCGATGCTGGTGTTCAATCACTCCAGTTACATCGATTCTCTCGTCCTCACTGCGGTTCTCCCGGGCGAGCCGGCGTTCGTTGCCAAGCAAGAATTGTCCGGGCAGTTCATTGCAGGCCTGCTTCTGCGGCGTCTCGGCATCCCGTTTGTCGAGCGCTATGATGTCTCCGGCAGCCTCACGGATGCTGAGGCGTTGATCGCGCTCGCACGCCAGGGCCGTATAATGGTTTTCTTCCCGGAGGGGACATTCACCCGGAGGGCGGGGCTTTCCGGCTTCTATCTCGGCGCGTTCAAGGTGGCCGCCGAGGCGAACCTTCCCATTCTGCCGGGCGTCATCCGCGGGACGCGATCGATGCTGCGCAGCGACCAATGGTTCCCCAGGCACACTGCGATCAACATCGAGATCGGGGAGCCGGTTATGCCGTCGGGTACAGATTTCAGGTCAGTGTTGCGGCTGCGCGATGAGGTGCGCGACATCGTGTTGTCTCATTGCGGCGAACCCGATCTCGGGGATTTGATCAAGCCCGTACTGTCACCGACCGCGACGTGAGCAAATGGCGGAATGAAGAGTCTGTGCGCCACAGGCCGCCATCCGATAAGTGAAACAAGGGCGGCAAGTGTGTCCAAATGACGAGGAAACGCACCAAATCGGCTTCTCGGGAATGGTCCGGGCCACGACCAACTCCCGAAGCCGTGCGGACGCCGCCTTATGCTTCCTCGCACCTCGGCAGAGTGCTATCGTTCACGCGGAACCATGGTCATCTGGAGAATGTCGGATCATTGTCTCCTGGTGGGGAAGCGGCGGAGGGGAGCTATGCGTCGAAAAGCGCTCGCGACGACCGCTTGGCTCATCACCATTCTCGCCAGTTTCGGTGCAGGTTCCGGTCAGGCCGCAGACCTAATCTGGCAGGTCGAGAATCCGTTCCGCTTCTTCAAGCCCACCCGCTCATTCGCGCTGCATGAGGCCGCGTTCAACGCGGTGCGCGGCGATCCCACCGGACCGCTGCCGGCAGACATCATCTGGCGCACCGAGCGCCGCCTCAACGATCCGGATTGCAAAGACGCCTCGACGCCGGATACCTGCGCGGCGACGGCGCGCGCGCGTTATGCGCCAAGCCGGCTCGGCTGGGCCGCGCAGACCCTTGGTGAGACCTGCTACGAGAGCGATGGACGTCCGCGTCGTTATTCCGTTGTCTGCGACCGCAAATATTCCTGGGGCACGGCGAAGGAGGACTACGTTCTACCGGAGGCACACACGGTCGCGATCCAGATCGCGCCCGGCCAGCTCGCCGGCGTCACCGGCGATTGCCTGTGGACCCGGCAGCCGCGCAAACCGGGCGGCAAGGCAGAGGCCAAGAAGCTCGCCTGCAAGGACAAGCTGACCATCGCGCGCGTTCCCTATGCACTCGACCGCGCCCATTCCGGCGTGTCGGTGACGGTCAAGCTGCCCGACGGCCACGAACTGGTCGATCGCGAGGTCGTGGTCGAGGATCTCTTCATCGTGGCGCTGGGCGATTCGTTCGCCTCGGGCGAGAGCAATCCGGATCGCCCCGTCCAATTCAGCCCCAGTCGCGAGATGGTCTATGAACCGAAATTGCTGCGCGACGAAATCGCGGCGCAAGTCGACACGAAGCCGCCGACCCTAGGCAACGTGACGCCGAAATTCGGCCTTGCTGGGAGCGATGACCAGTACAATCCGAAGGTACTGCCGCGACGCTACATGGACGACGAGGCGGCGGAGCGCTTTTACAAACTCTCCTCGCTTGATTTCCAAGCCGCTTTCGACAAGGCCGCCGCTCGCTGGCTCAGCCGCGATTGTCACCGTTCGCAATATGGCTATCCGTTCCGCGTCGGCATCGAGCTAGCGCTGGAGAATCGGCACCGCTCGGTCACGCTGGCGAGCTTCACTTGCTCCGGGGCGGAAGTATCCGAGGGTCTGTTCCTTGAGATGGACGCGCGCGAGGGATTCAGCGATCCGAGCGCGGCCAAGGTGCGCGCCCAATTCGACCAGTTGGCCGACCTGATCTGCCGCGGGGGGCAGCGGCGCGCTCGCAGAGCGCCAGCTACATGCTGCCGCTGTGGGCCCAGGGCAGCACCCAGATCGAGATGCGCCGGATCACCAAGACCTGGTGTCCGCCGCAACTGCGCAAGCGACCGATCGACCTCGTGCTGATGTCGGTCGGCGGCAATGACGTCGGCTTCGGTGCGCTCGCCGCCTATGCCATGACTGAGAGCGCCGGCGACATCGCGCCGATCGCCGCCTGGATCGGCAGACAGATCCGTTTTAGCCCGCAAGTCGCGCGCGTCTATCTCGAAGCCCTCGACGAGCGGATGAAGGCGGTCAAGGACGCGCTCGCCGAGGGTTTCGGCGTTGCGCCCGCGCGGGTGCTGCAGTCGTCTTATGAGCCGATCCAATTCGACGAAACGGACGCGTTGTGCGGCTCGCAGCCGACGCTCGGAATGGACGTGCATCCCGGTTTGGAGCTCAACCAGCAGCGCCTCAAGGAGACGGCCGACTTCTTGCGCGATCTGCTCGCGCGGCTGGAATGCATCACCAGCACCGCAGGACACAGCTGCCCGGCGGGCCTGGCAACCGGCACCGGCACCGGATTCACCCTGGTGACCGACCATATCCTCGAGTTCCCCAAGCGCGGCATGTGCGCACGCGATCCCAAGCGGGCGTTCGCCGACGGCATCGCCATGCGCATCCCGCGTAAGACGCCTACGGGGGACGAGTTCAAGCCCTATTCACCGGCGGCGACGCTGCCCTATGCGCACCGCTGGCGTCTGTTCCGCACGCCGAACGATGCCTTCCTGCTCGCGAATACGCATCGCGAAGGGACGATGCTGTTCGACATCCTGCAGCCGGCCTATGCTGGACTCTACAGCGGCGCGATCCATCCGACCGCGGAGGCGCACGCCATCGTCGCCGACTACGTCATCCGCCACGTGCAGTCGATCCTGGACAAGTCGGACGTTGAAAGCGGGCGAAGCGGTGACGGGGGCTTAAGAGCTACTCCGCCGCCTCTCTTCCGTGTCCCAGTTGCTTGTTGAGTGTCTTCACCAGCGCCGCAGCCGCGCTGCATCGAAATCTCCCGGAAGCGGGACCGGAACCGACATGACGAACCTCCCTCGTTCGCCACGTTGAATCAGAGACCAGCTGATTTGGAAACCGTCGAAGGAGTCGCGCTTTCAGGGATTTGGTGTAAAGTCACGCAATCTGCGCAGGCTTGCTTGCTTGCGCAAAACCGGTGTCCACTTTTGCTAATCGCGCTCTAGGCTGCGGGCCCTGCCATGCACGTAGACAAGTCGCTCTCGCTCCGGTTGCTGTCGATGGCGGCGCTTTTCGTCGCCGTGACCTGGACCGTCGCCTCCGCGCAGACGACCGATCCGCAGGCGAACCCGGCGCCCGCGCGTCCCGCCGCCAAGGCCGTCAAACCGGTGAAGCCGCCCGCGGCGGCGCGCATTCCGCCGCGGGGCGTGCCGCCGGGTCGCGCGATCGGCACCCGGCCGGCCGGTCGCCTGCCGGCCACCGCCGCTCCATCCTTGCCGGCGCGGACGGCGACGCCGCCACTGCTGCAAAATCTGAATATCGGTGGGCGGACGCTGTCGCTGCCGACAAATCTGAATATCGGTACGCGGCCGCCGTTCGGCGCCAACGTCAATGTACCGGGTGCCGCGACCGCGCCGGGCAGGATCGCGCCGGGACCCGCGCTTCCGGGCGGCGCGTCGCGTTCGGCGGCGCTGCCGCCGGGCGGCGGAGCCCCGGCGCTGAACAGCCGCACGCCGCTCACGTCGCCGCGCCAGAACACCGGGGCGCCGCCGCTCGGCGGTGCCAATGCGCGCGATCCGGCCGCCCGGTTACGGCAGTCATCCCTGCCACGTCCTGGGGGGGCGCTGCCCCGTCCGGGAGTGGCGTTGCCGCGTTCGACGGCGACGCTGCCGCGGGGCGCGGGCCGGTTCGGCGGCAGTCCGGCATGGACCGCGATGCGCCAGCGTTACCTCGTCGCTCCGCCGCGCAGCGCTGGGCCGCCGCCGGGACTCGGGATCGGCCGCACCCGTCACGAGATGAGCTACAGCGGTGTGCCGCCGCGCGGCGAGGTCCGCTTCGTGTCGAACGAGGTCGTGGTGCAGATCGCCAACACGGTACCGCGCGCCCAGGTCGAGACTGTCGCCCGCCAGCTCGGCGTCGCCATGGTCGCCACGCACGGCTTCGATGCCGCCGGCCGCACCCTCTATCAATTCCGCGCGTCCGACGGCCGCGACGTGCGCGACGTGATCCGCCAGCTTGAGCGGAATCGCATCGTCGCCGCGGCCCAGCCGAATTACGTGTACCAGCTCGACCAGAACGCGCCGGCGCCGACAAGCCTGCCGCCGCGCGTGCTGCCGGACGGCGATCCGGGCCAATATGTAATCGAAAGACTGCATCTCGGCGAGGTGCATCGGCTTGCGCGCGGGCGCAACGTCTCGATTGCCGTGATCGACTCGGAAATTGACGAGCACCATCCCGACCTGGAGGGCGCCATCGCCGAGCACTTCGACCCCTCAGGCCAACCCAGCCGTCCGCACACCCACGGCACCGGCATGGCCGGTGCCATCGTCGCCAAGTCTCGCCTGCTCGGGGTCGCGCCGGACGCAAGCATCGTCGCCATCAAAGCGTTCGACGACAAGCGCGCGGGCGCGGAAGCCACCAGCTTCCAGATCCTCAAAGGCCTCGATTACGCCGTACGGCGCGGCGTGCGCATCATCAACATGAGCTTTGCCGGCCCCTACGACGTGATGATGGAGCGCAAACTGCGCGAGGCTTACGACAAGGGCATCGTGCTGGTGGCGGCGGCCGGCAATGCCGGTCCAAAATCACCGCCGCTCTATCCGGCCGCCGACCCGAGCGTGATCGCCGTTACCGCGACCGACTATTCCGACAAGCCGTTCGCCATGGCCAATCGCGGCAACTACATCGCCATCGCCGCCCCCGGCGTCGACATCATGGTGCCGGCGCCCGGCGGCATCTACCAGCTCACCACCGGCACCTCGGTCGCCGCCGCCCATGTCAGCGGCGTGATCGCCCTGATGCTGGAAAAGCGGCCGGAGCTCACGCCCGAGGATGTGCGCGCGGTCCTCGCCGGCAGCGCCAAGACGCTCTCCACCGCGGCGGACAACGAGACCGGCGCCGGTCTGATCGATCCGGTGCAGGCGCTGAGCTACGAGCCCCCGGCGGCAGAGACGCCGCCCGTGGCGCAAGTTCATCAGCCCGCGGCGGGGGCCGCCGCGCGATAGCAGGCGCTACCCGCTCGCGAGCGGGTGTCGTTTTTCACGGCGGAGCATTGTCAAGCTCCTTTGTGAGGCCGTCACTCCGGTCCGCCGAAGCCCGCATCTCGATCGGCAGCTACTTCGGCTTCTACAATACCCGCAGGCCGCTTTCGAGCCTTGACCGGCCGACGCCGGATCAGGCCTACTTCAACTGGGTACCGCAGATCGCGGCGGCCTGAACCCGGCAGACGTTCCACTTATCAACCCCGAAAAGCTGTGCAGACAAACGGAGCCAGCTCTTATGGTGACGAGGCTCGGCAGCGGCCGGAATAAGTGGTGGCAGATTTTCCTTCGTTTGGATGTGTGGTTGGTTGCCCTCACTGCTGTGTACAGTTTTCTAGTTTTACAAACCGATGCGGTTACAAAAATTCCAGGAGGTTATCCAAGGGGCACGTTTTTGGGTGACTTGGTCGGATTGTTCGTCCCAATAGGACCAAATAATTTTTTGGCTTTTTTTTATGTTGGACTTGCTGCTTTGTCTGGCAGCGGTGCCGTTGCGTTCGTAGGCGTTGTGCGGTTTATGTTAGCCTTTGTAGCTGCACTGTTTGTACTGCTTTTTGGTGAATTTGTTTTGCGTCAGTTCCTCTTAATAAGGCCCGTCCAAAAGATTGTCATTAATCTCGTGATATTAATGACGCTGACACTGATTGTTGATCTGATTACATTCGGAAAATGGATGTCAATGATGATCTTGTTGTTTGCAGCGGGAGGTCCGTCTCCCTTTTAGTGCTTGTCCGGCCTGATCTAGTGGTGTCAGGAACGCGTTCATCGTCTGCGGCGCCGGTGGCCGATATCCGAGCGATGAATGCGGTCTGACCGTGTTGTCGTGCTTCCGCCATTGCTCGACGACAATCTTCGCCTCTTTCAGGCTGTAGAGGATTTCTCCGTTCAGCAGCTCATCGCGTAGTTCTGCTGCGATATGCCGGCATCCCGGCAAGCCACTGGCGTAGGTTTGCCCTGCGCCATCGAGACTTCAATCTGACGAAGCAACGTCACGATCTGCTCTGTCGCCTGTTGGCACAACGCGTCAGTTATTGCAGCGCGATATAATGGCAGCGATTGGGAGAATAGCGGACTCGACGTAGACATCGAAAATCCGGCGCGATTGCCCCATCTGCGCCATTAGGCGTCGGACCGGAAACAATGTAACTTCTTCGCTGAGCACGTTGGTGTGTTCTTCCAAGAAGGAGCGGTGCTATGAAATTGAGAACCCTGACCTTGACCGCGGCGCTGCTAAGCGCCTCTGCTTTTGCTTGGCTGAGCCCAGCCGCAGCTGTGCCGCTGGGCGCGACAGTGGGATCAATCACCTCCGTTGCACAGCCTCAGCAGGATAACATGCTAATTCAGGTCCAACATAGACGCGGTGGTGGAGGCGATGTTGGGGCAGGCGTCGCGGCCGGCATCGTTGGCGGGGTCATCGGTGGTATAATTGCCAACGAAGCTGTCCGGCAGCAGAACGAAGCTGTCCAGCAGGAGGACGACAGCGACCAGGCGGTCGCCTATTGCATGCGCCGGTTCAAGTCCTACAACCCCTCCACCGGAACCTACATCGGATTCGACGGGCAGGCGCATCCTTGCCCGTGAGCCGATCGAGTGGCGTCGCGGAATAATCGCCAGCGCATCCGCGATGACAAGAGTATCGCGTACATGCCGCTGCACTGCTGCTTCCGCAATTTGCACGGTTGGGATTTGCCAACCGTGCGACCGGATCATTATTCGTAGCTGGAGGTAAACCGGTTCGTCACGATGGCGCCAGATCGTTGGACAGCGCGTACAGGATCGCAAACATCGATCCGAATGATGCGATGATTCTACCGCACGACGTGAATCCAGGCCGGATCACATTTTCGGAAAGGACAGGTTCTCGGTACACACAAGACCGCAACCGAAACGATTGTACGCGAGAAGTGAGATCATCAGTCCATACCCTCGATTTTCGAACCACGCCGCATCTCGCTCGAGGTGTTGATCACTGCATGCAGTGCCCGCGCATATTCCACGGCTTTATTGATATCGATGGCTTGCGCATTGCGTGCGAATTCTTTAACCGCCAGCAACGCTGGCGTTGGGGCCGCGAGCAATTGTTCAAGCAACGACTTGAGCGCGTTGTCTAATTGGCTGGCGGGCTTAACCGCGCTAATCGCACCGATTCTCAAAGCCTCCTCGGCGCCGAAGGCTTCCGCAGTATATACGCGATGCATAAGCGCTTTCAACGGCACTCGGTCGATCAGAGCAGACATCACCATAGTCGGCATGATGTTATGCGCGAATTCAGGGATTTGAAACGTTGCACTATCGGCGGCGATCGTGATGTCGGCGACGGCGGCAAGCGCGAAACCGAAGCCCAGCGCCCGCCCGCGCACGACCGCAACGACTGGAACGCGTGCGTGTCGCACCAAACCATAGGCCCGAAACACGATGTCATGGGCGCGGCGGAGCTCGAGCGCCTCCATCTGCTTGCGCGGCGCGTCAGGGGGCGGTGGCTCTCGCCCGACGCAGAAGTCTGATCCGGCACCTTCGATCGTGATCACACGCACAGTCGAATCGACCGCTTCCAGATGATCCCCCAGCTGAACGATCATCGAATCCGAAACCGCATTTCCGGCCTCGGGCCGGTTCAAAGTGATCGCGTACACCCCGCCCTTGCGTTCTGCGCGGATCGCGTCGGTCATGGCATACCTCGTTGCTTGAGTTGAGCGTCTTGAATGGCCCGCCAGACCCGTTCGGGCGTCGCCGGCATTTCCACGTGGGTGACGCCGAATTCCGACAGCGCATCGACAATGGCGTTGATGACGACCGCGAGTACCGGCGTCGTTCCGTCCTCGCCTCGGAGGCGATCGTGGGCAAGCTCAATGCCTCGGTCAGCGAGGGCCTGGCGAGCGCGGAGGCGAGAGCGATCATCGCCCGGCTCGGCGTGCATTCCGATCCCGGTTTGCCCGAGCAGTTCGCGGCCTTCATCGCGGCCAAGCGGGCGCAGTGAGGCGCCGCCACCCGCGCGATCGGGATGAAGGTTCAATAAGGGCACCCCTCAATTCGGCTTGATGCCGGCGGCCTTGATCAACGTGGCGTTGGACGCGGTCTCGGCCTTCAAGAACGCTTCGAACTCGGTGGGCTTCATCGGCATCGGATCGGTGCCGAGTTGCTTCACCCTAGCCTTTATCGAGGGCTCGTTGAGCGCCTTCGCGATCTCGTCGTGCAGCTTCTGCACGATTTCCTTCGGCGTGCCGGAGGGAGCGAACACGCCGAGCCAGAACCTGTACTCGGAATTGGGATAGCCGGCCTCGAGCGTGGTCGGAATCTCGGGCAGCGCGTCGTCGCGCTTGAGGCTCGACAGCGCGAGTCCGTCGAGCTTCTGGCCCTGGATCAGCGCCACGACCGACGGCAGCGGCGAGAAATAGAAATCGACCCGGCCGCCGAGCACCTCGCGCACCGCGTCCGGCGCACCCTTGAATGGCACGTGCAACGCTTCGAAGCCGGCGGCGAGCCGGAACCGCTCGGCGTTGAGATGGGTCGCGGCGCCAATGCCGCCCGAGCCGTAGGTGATCGAGCCGGGCTTCGCCTTGGCCTTGGTGACCAGGTCCTGCACGCTCTTGAAGCGGCCGGCCGGCGCGACCAGCACGTTCGGAAATTGGCCGAGCGGGATGACGGCCGCGAAGTCCTTGGCGGTGTCGAACGGCAGCTTGGCGTACGTCGTCGGCACGATGGTCTGGATCGAGGAGTTGAGCAGCAGCGTGTAGCCGTCGGGGTCGGCCTTGGCGGCCTGCGCCATGCCGAGCGTACCGCCGGCGCCGGGCCGGTTCTCGAACACAAAGGTCTGGCCGATCTGCTTGCCGACCTGCTCGAATACCGGCCGGCCGATGGTGTCGAGCGCGGAGCCCGGCGGGAACGGTACGATCAGCTTGATCGGCTGGCGGGTCGGCCAGTTTTGCGCGGCGGCCGGGGCGAGGAGCGCGATCAGGACGGCGGCGGAGGCGATGGCGGCTCGGAGGCGCATGGTTGATCCCTGTGCAAGACGGCTTTGATTTCAAGTTCGGTGCGGCGATCTTCGTTCTCGGCCCCAATTACTAATCGCCCAGCATTATACATGACCACTCAGGCGGCTTAGCCGACATTGATCGGCCCCACTGAGTGGTCCAGGTTGAATGTTAGTTTAGCGTTGGTCTTGGCGCCAGCGTGGCCCGCGGAGCTGGCCGGGATTGCGCAGACAACGTGATCGAATGACGGTCGGAGTTCATTCCGATGTGGCGAGCAGAGTTGCCCGTCACGACCCAATCTGTAATCATTGCCTGGATAGCGCGGCCCCGAAGGCAAATAAGGCCATCCGCAAATTCACAGCGGGCCAATACCAGCAATGCCAATCGCAACTATAGCAGTACGACGACCGTGGTGCCGTAACCCACCCGTTCGTACAGATCCATGACGTCCTGATCGTACATCCGGATGCAGCCATAAGAGACGAACCCACCGACTGAACCTGGATTATTGGTGCCGTGAATTGCGTATTCGCCTCCAGAAAGAGTGAGAGCGGCGGCACCCATCGGATTTTCCGCAGTGCCTCCCGGAATGAGATCAGGTAT
>Ga0097691_1002199_pt1 | contig 13421 bp, 9 predicted proteins | sample NGESurdeep072012_8_FD_72858 | JGI IMG/M metagenome (GOLD analysis project Ga0097691, IMG submission 72858) | Arctic peat soil microbial communities from Barrow, Alaska - NGEE Surface sample 210-1 deep-072012 | ecosystem: Environmental > Terrestrial > Soil > Wetlands > Peat ...
CATGATCCTGCGCGATTTCGCCATGTACCTGGCGATGATCCTCGCTTCGTTTCTGCTCCTCGCGCTGGTCTTCACCTTCTTCGAATTACTCACCGACATTGTCCGCAACCGGGTGTCATTCATCGTGCTCGCCGAATACCTGCTCAACCTCAGCCCCTCGCTGATTTATCTCATGGCCCCCATGTCGGTTTTGCTGGCGGTTTTGATCACCTTCAGCTTGCTTCAGAAATCCAGCGAGTTGACCGCCATGAAAGCCACCGGTTTCAGCATTTACCGTGCAACTCTTCCGGTCATCGTATTGTCGGGAATTTTTGCTGTCGGTCTTTTTGTCTTCGACCAGGCCTACATACCCCACACCAACAGACGCCAGGAGGTCCTGCGCAACCAGATTAAGGGCAAGCCTCCGCAGACTTATCTGCAGGCCGACCGCAAATGGATCTTCGGCGAGAGCAACCAGATTTACTACTATCAGGTCTTCGATCCCGACGTTGACCGCTTCGGCGGCATTACCGTTTTCGAATTTGACCCGGCCACCTTCCAGTTGACCCGCCGCATTCACGCCGACGGCGCTCATTGGGAGCCGACCCTCAAAAAATGGGTCTTCGAGAACGGCTGGGTGCGTTCGCTGAATGGCTCCTCCATTCAGGAATACCGCACCTTCGACGTGTCCACCTTCAAGGAACTTGGCGAAGACCCCAGCTACTTCAAAAAAGAAGTGCGCCAATCCTCCGAAATGGACTACCAGGAACTCCGCAATTACATTCAGGATTTGCAACAGAGCGGTTTTGACACCGTCCGCCTGAAAGTGCAGTTACAGAAAAAGTTTGCCTTCCCGCTCATTACCCTGGTGATGGCGATATTAGCGGTCCCCTTCTCCGCCCAGGGACGCCGCGGTGGGGCCTTGGCTGGAATAGCCATCGCCCTTGGCATCGCCGTCGTTTATTGGGTGACCGCCGGACTCTTCGAGGCCATGGGCAACGCGAATCAACTGCCCGCTATGCTGGCAGCTTGGGCTCCCGACGTCATCTTTGCTTTAGCGGGTGGATACCTGCTGTTGCGCGTGCCGACGTAACGGGATTTGTTGGCGAATCTGTTTAACGGGCTCGTCATCTAACCTTCTTCAACGTTATTTGTTATGTTCAAAACCCTGCGCCCGCTGTTCCCGTATCTTCGCAAATACCAATCCACTTTCTGGATCGGCGCGCTTTGCGTGATGTGCAACAACGGCGTCTGGATCTTGTTCCCTCTGGTCATCCGCCGCGCCATCGACGACCTGAACCAGGGAGTCACGCGTCACAAGCTCTTCACCTATGCAGCGCTGCTGCTCGCTGTCGCCGGCGTCAAGGCCATTTTCCAGTATCTGACTCGCTGGATCCTCATCGGCGTTTCGCGCGAGATCGAATTCGACCTCCGCAACGATCTCTTCACTCACCTGGAACGGCTCTCCTACAGCTATTACCAGCGCACCCGCACCGGCGACATCATGGCCCGCATGACCAACGACTTGAACGCCGTTCGCATGCTTGTCGGCCCCGGAATCATGTACACCGCCAACACTGTGGTGTTCACCGTCGGAGCGCTGGTGTTCATGTTCAGCATCAGCCCCAAGCTGACCATCTTCGCTTTTGCCCCGCTTCCAATCGTGAGCATCGTGGTGCAATATTTCGGACGCAAGATTCACGAGCGCTTCGAACGCATCCAGGCCATGTTTTCCGACATCTCCGCCCGCGCCCAGGAGAATTTTTCCGGCGCGCGCATTATCCGCGCCTATGTCCAGGAAGAGGCGGAGATCGCGTTGTTCGAGCGCGAGAACCAGGAATACATCGCGCGCAGCCTCAAGCTCGTTCGCCTCATGGGAATGTTGTGGCCGACGCTCACCACGCTGCTCGGAGTCGCCATCGTCATCGTGCTCTGGGTCGGCGGCATCGAGGTCATCCAGCATCGCATCACCGTCGGCAGCTTCGTGGCCTTCAACACCTACATGGTGCAACTCACCTGGCCCGTCATCGCTCTGGGGTGGGTGATTAACATCTTCCAGCGCGGCACGGCTTCAACCCTTCGCATCGAGTCGATCCTCGCCGAACCAGTCGAGATTACCGATGCCGGCGTGCCCGCGTTCGGTGCGCCTATGGATGTCGCGGGCGAGATTGAGTTTCGCAACTTAAGCTTTCACTATGGCCAGACCTTGCAGGCCGCGGAGCGAGGATCGGGTCGCCACCATGGCGACGAAGACGTCCTGCGGAATGTGATCTTGAAGGTTCCTGCCGGCACCAGCCTCGCCATCGTCGGTCCTACCGGCTCAGGAAAATCCACGCTGGTTTCGCTTATCGCGCGCATCTACGACGCCGCCCCGGGCTCGGTGCTCATTGACGGCCGCCCGATTCGCGAATTCCCCCTCGAGGTTCTTCGCAAGAATATTGGCTTCGTGCCGCAGGAAACTTTTCTGTTCAGCGACAGTATCCGCGAAAACATTGCCTTCGGAGCGCTGGACGCAACCGACGACGAGGTGCGCCGCGTCGCCGAAGCCGCCAGCATCGCAACTGACATCGAAGGTTTTCCCGAGGGTTATAACACACTGGTTGGCGAACGCGGCCTGACCCTCTCCGGCGGACAGAAGCAGCGCACCGCCATCGCCCGAGCGCTGATTCGCAATCCGCGCATCCTGGTACTCGATGATGCCCTCTCCAGCGTCGATACCCAGACCGAAGACCGCATCCTCAATCACCTGCGCGAAATCATGCAGGGCCGCACCACCATCTTCATCTCGCATCGCGTGTCCACCGTCCGCAACGCCGATCGCATCGCCGTGCTCCACGACGGCCACATCGTCGAATACGGCACCCACGACGAACTCATCGACCGCAACGGCTATTACACCGAGCTCTACAACAAGCAGTTGCTGGAAGAGGAGTTGGAGACCGTGTAACAGTCGGCAGAATTTGGCGAAGTTCCAGTTGTTTTGAACGGGAGCAGTTTTAGCTTTTTAGTGCGGATTCTTTGTTCTTGTCATCACGAAGGGGCTTTAGCCCCTGAGGGATCTGCTTTTCGACAGTTCCTGCAGACTCTTAGCCCGGGAAATGCCTTCTTTCTTGCTCTTCCCGCAATCTGGTTCCGTCCTCAACCCAACTTCTTCAGTACCCCCCTCACCGCGTCCACCGCCAACTGCGCCGCATGTCCCGACGCTTGAGGTAGCCCGCCAATTTCCTTCATTACTTCTTCTTTGCGGATTGCGCCGGCCTCTGCAATCGTTTTGCCGGCGATCAATTCGGTGATCAGCGACCCGCACGCCATCGCTGGCACACACCCTTTGGCCAGAAATCGCACTTCCTCGATTCGCCCTTCAACCACTTTGATCGACAATTCCAAAATATCGCCGCACGCCGGGTTCTCCACCCGCACCCGCGCATCCGCCTCAGCGAGTTCCCCCCCGTTACGAGGATGTTCGAAATGATCGAGCAATTGCGGCGAATACATTCAACACTCTCAATTCAAATATGTTACATAGACAATTGTTTGAACGGCCACAGCCTCCGACTGTGCTGAAAAAGCCGTGCCCGCAGTGTCTTGAAGGGGCATGGCTTTAGCCGTGCCGTACAAGCTATCTATTTTGTCATTCCGAGCGGGCTTTAGCCCGCGAGGAATCTGCTTTCGTTCCTTCGTATAATCGACCTACCCATGGTTTCGATCTACACACCGCAACGTGTCGTCTGCCTGCAACCCAGCGCCACCCTGACTCTGCGCGACCTGGGCCTGTTGAATCGCGTCGTCGCCTGTACGAAATACTGCGCAGACGTGTGTCCGGAAGCCGCGGATGGTTCGCGCTTGATCGTCTCAGACTCATGGACTGCGCAAGCCGAGCAGATACGAGCAGCTAATCCCGATCTCGTCCTTGCCTCCGTTCCGTATCAACTCGATGCAGTCGCAGAAATCCTGAAAGCAGGGGTACGTTTCCTCGCGCTCGCTCCCCGGACCTTAGCCGACATCTATGCCGACCTCGTGGCCGTCGCTGGCATCATGGGCGTCCCCGATCGGGGAGAGCAAGTCGTCTCTGGCATGCAATCGGCAATCGAGGAGGTCCGCACTCGCTGCGTCACCGGCAAACCGAAGCCCCGGGTTTTCTGCGAAGAGTGGGGCAAGCCGGTCATCGCCTCGCAACCCTGGGTTGCCGAATTGATAGAGGTCGCGGGCGGCACCTTTATTGGCGCGGCCGGAACGACCACACCTATCGATGAAATCGAACGCGCCCAACCGGATGTTCTCTTGGCGGCCTGGTGCGGCGCCGGCGATCGCGTTCCGCTGGAGAAGATCGTGGAACAACGAGGCTGGAGCGGCCTGCCAGCCGTATGCAAACAAAATGTATTTTGCATCAGTGACGAGTTACTCAACACTCCCGCAACCAGCTTACTCGGCGGACTGCGCGCCATCGCCTGGGCGCTTCATCCCGATCGCTTCCCCAGGCCATCCGGAATCAGGCAACTCGGCGAGCTGTGATTAAATGAACCTCATGCCCGCGAATTACCAGACTCTGGCTGACGAGCTTACCAACCTGGCGAACTCCGCCGACAACGCCGAGCATCTCATGACCATGATTGTCGAGCGTCTGCAGGAACTCGTGCTCCACTACAACTGGGTCGGCTTCTACATGCTCGACGAAGCCGGCAATGGCGCCGAACCTATGCTCGCTCTCGGCCCTTACGTCGGAGCCGATACGCCCCACAAACGCATTCCCCTGCAACAGGGAATCTGTGGCGCGGCTGTTTCCTCCGCTCAAACCGTGGTCGTCGACGATGTGAATAGCGATCCCCGCTATCTCGCCTGCTCGCTCGAAACCAAATCAGAAATCGTCGCCCCGGTGTTTGTAAAAGGCAAAGTTATCGGAGAACTCGATATCGACAGTCATCAACTCGCGGCCTTCACCGCCGACGACCGCCAACTCGTCGAGCATTGCGCCAGCCTGGTAGGGCGATACCTGGAGACGGCCGCATGATCACTGCCGATCCGAACGCAACCGCGAGTACGAGGCTCTCCTCTTGACCAAGCAAGTAGTAGCCGCTTTGATCGTGCGCGGTGATGAGATCCTGTGCTGTCAGCGCACCGAGCACCAGGCCCTCGCACTCAAGTGGGAATTTCCCGGCGGCAAAATCGAGGCCGGCGAAACTCCTCCCCAGGCCTTACGCCGCGAGCTCGAGGAAGAGCTCGGCATCCTTGCAGATATCGGCGCCGAAATCACGCGCATCCTGCACACCTACCAGAATGGCAACTCTGTCAACCTGCACTTCTTCGTCGTCGAGCGCTACCAGAACGAACTGCAGAACCGGATCTTTCGCGATGTTCGCTGGGTAAAACGCGCCGACCTGCCAACCTTGGACTTCCTCGACGCCGACAAAGAACTGGTCCGCCAACTTGCTGCCGGAGACCTGCTCTAGCGTGGTCCTGCGATTTGTATATCCCTGGAACTGTTCCTCTATGCAGCGTTTTGAAGGGGCATGGCTTTAGCCGTGCCGTCAAGGCAACTTATTTGTTTGTCATTCCGAGCGGACTTTAGTCCGCGAGAAATCTGCTTTTCCACGACCTCTGCTCTAGCTTCCCCCGCCCGTCACAAACCACGCAATCGTCAGCCCGATCATGATGATCGTGGTCGCCCACGCAATCGCGTTGAACCACGTGCCGTTGATGTGCTTACCCATCAGCTCGCTCTTGTTCACCAGCAGCAGCATGAAGATCAACACGAACGGCAGCACGATGCCGTTCACCACCTGCGACAGAATACTGATTTTCACTAGCGGAATATTCGGGATCAGGATCACCGCTCCGCCCGCAATCAGCAACAGGGTATACAGCCAATAGAAAACTTTCGCTTCAGCGAATTTCTTTCCCACTCCAGACTCAAAACCCAATCCTTCGCAAACTGTGTAGGCCGTCGAGATCGGCAGTATCGAAGCCGCAAACAGCGACGCATTGAACAATCCAGCGGCAAACAAAATGTAGGCAAATTCGTTCGACAGCGGCCGCAATGCCTGGGCCGCGTCGGCGGCATCGCGAATCTGGCCTACCCCATGCGCATATAAAGTCGCTGCGCACGCCACCACAATGAACCACGCCACGATGTCCGTAAACAGGCACCCCAGGATCACATCCCAGCGCGAAGCCCTGTATTCCCGCGCTGTGATTCCCTTCTCCACGATCGACGATTGCAGATAGAACTGCATCCACGGCGCAATCGTCGTTCCCACCACCGCAATGATCATGTAGATGTAAGCAGAATTGTGGAACGCCGAGGTGTGTGGAGGCTTAAACGTCGCCACAAACGCCTCCCTCCAACTCGGCCCTGCCAGCACACCCGCGATGATGTAAGAAAAATAGAAGAACGATGCCGCCAGAAAAACCTTTTCGACGCTCTTGTACGTTCCCTTCACCACCATCAGCCAAACCACCAGTCCCGCCGCCGGAACGCTGATGTACCTCGATATGTGAAAGAGTTCCAGACTGCTGGCAATGCCCGCGAATTCCGCAACAATGTTGCCGAAGTTGGTGATGATCAGACCCAGCATCATGAAAAACGTGATGCGGAAGCCGTACTCCTCGCGGATGAGATCGCTCAGTCCCTTGCCGGTCACCGCGCCCATGCGCGCCGACATTTCCTGCACCACCACCAGCGCGATGGTCATCGGAATCATCACCCACAGCAGCAGGTAGCCGAACTGCGCTCCCGCGGCCGAATAGGTATAGATCCCCCCGGCGTCGTTATCGACGTTCGCCGTGATGAATCCCGGCCCGATCACGGCCAGGAACATCAGCAGGCGTATTCTCCAGACTTTCAGACGTCGCGCTTCGGACATGACACCGGGGCTTGAGATGAGATGGTGAAGACGTTCCAGAATAACTGTCTGGGATGAATTGCGCCAACTCCGCGATGAATATTGTGCGAATCCGCGCGAGGGTTGATCTCACAAATGCCATTTGAAAGGGCACGCCTTCAGCCGTGCCGCTCACGGCCTCGTAAGCATCGGGCTTTAGCCACTGAGGGAAATCGAATTCCCTCACTCAGACTATCTATCAGGCGGCTTGTAGTGCGGTGCTTTCGGGTTTGTGTAAGGACCAAGTTTGTGTTGCGACAACGGTGCGAACCACGAGAAAACCAGCCCCGAAGGGGTGAAAGATCTTAGCCCAGGACTTCAGTCCTGGGTACGTTACGCCGGAAAGGTTCCGAGTCCCGAAGGGACGGCAGATATTCTCACATATGACCGCGCTACAGCTTCGCCCTCAGCATGTTGATCACGTCGTCTGCCGTGATCACGCCGGTCAGCACGCCTTCGTCGTCGATGACCGGCAGCGTCAGCAGGTTGTACTTGTCAAACAGTTCAGCAACTGCTTTTTCATCGGCTCCAGGATGGATAGTCGGCATGTGGCTCGAGCTCAGCATCATCAACCGAGTGTCATGGGTCGCAAGTGCAATCTTCGCCAGCGGAACCTGCCCCAGCAACTTCTCCCGCTCCCCAATGATGTAGATGGTGCTCATGCTTTCCAAGCCACCTTCAAAGTTGCGCAACATCTCAATTGCGTCCGAAACCTTCGCGCCCGACTTCAGTGCCATGTACTCGGTGGTCATGCGCCCCGCCGCCGTGTCCTCCTCGAAGGTCATCAGCTCGGTGACCTCGGCGCGCTCCTCCGGCTGCATCTCGGTCAGAATTTCCTGGGTCGCCTCCGGAGGCATATCACCCAATAGATCGGCAGCCGCGTCCGGATCCATCTCCTCGACGATGTCAGCCGCACGGTCCGAATCCAGCGAGCTGAGGATCGACACCTGCATCTTGGGATCGATTTCCTCCAGCGTCAGCGCGGCAACTTCCTCGTCCAGCGTCTCGAACACCGCCTCGCGCTCTGTCGGAGCCAGCTCCTCCACGATGTCGGCAATGTCCGCCGGATGCAGTTTCGCCAGCCGGTCGAGCGAGATCTTCAGCTTCACCCGCCGAGCCGGATCGGTCTCAATCAGGTCCACAAATTCCCACGGAATCATCCGCGGCGGAATCCGCTCCATCATCGACCGCAGCGCCGCCGACGGAACCACTCCCCGCAGCAGCCGCCGCATCGCCCCGCGCGCCCCCACATCCACCGCAGCCAGCTTGAGCACGATGTGGTCATGCCCCAGCTCCTCATGGATGTCGACGTCATTCACCCGCACCACCTTGCGGCCGTACACGTCGATGATCTGCTGGTCGAGCAGGTCGCGTTCCAGCAGCAGCATGCCTTCGCCGCTAGAGTAGGGTGACCAATCAGCGGCCATGCGGTCGGAGCGCACGCCGCCATTCACCGACTCGACTGACTTGATCGCCAGCAGCCGCTCGCCCTGGCGCGTCTTCACCACGAATCCCGATATGCGGTTGGGATCTTCCTGCGGCGATATCGCGACCTCGCGCACCTTTCCCACGGGCGACGTGCCCGACGGATCATACACAGGCGCACCAATCAATTCCGAAAGTGCAAGCGACGGCATCACTGCCAATATAGCGGAACCGCAGCCAGGATATTCAGTTGTTTTGCAGTATCACAATCCGCTTGCGAAATATATTTGGTCTGCCGTTGATAGGAAGCGCAACGCATTCACCGATTGCAGAGGGACACTGAGGATGGAAGCTCTGGCCTTCAGCCCAGCGTCACGCCCGCGCTAAAGATAACTTGCTCTTCATACTCTCCATAGCAACGACGTCCGGGCTGCGACGGTGCCACAAACCACCAGAATCCCAGCCACCAGGGGGCGGGGACATGACAGCCCAGCACGCAGCTCGCGCCAGCCAGCGGAGTGCTGGGTACGGCCGCAAAACGCATCGAGTCCCCCGGGGACGCCACATACCCCGAGGGGCTTCAGCCCCCGAGGTCGCTGGGTGCCCCACCCTTGTCGCGCAGCGACAGGGTGGGACCTAACGCCCTCTTCCCCACGCCCTCCCGCCTCTGCGAAACTACCCACGTGCCCACCTTCCACGTCAACGCCATCCTCTTCGATCTTGACGGAGTCATCGTCGACTCCACTCCCTGCGGCTCCCGCATCTGGACGGCCTGGGCCAACCAGCACCACCTCGACGCCGCCTACGTCGTCCACATCGGACACGGCCGCCCCACCGTCGAGACCGTCCGCCTGGTCGCGCCCCACCTCGACGCCCCTCACCACGCCGAACTCATCGAGCAAGCCGAAATCGCCGACGTCGCCGGCCTCGCGCTCCTCCCCGGAGCCCGCGCCCTGCTCGCCGCTCTCCCGCCCGACCGCTACACCATCGTCACTTCCGGCGGACGCCGCCTCGCCACCACCCGCCTCCACGCTGTCGGACTCCCCATCCCTCCCACCATGATTACCGCCAGCGACATCACCCGCGGCAAGCCCGATCCCCAGCCTTATCTCGCCGGAGCCGCCGCCCTCGGCTTCGATCCCCGCACCTGTCTGGTCTTCGAGGACGCCCCTTCCGGCATCCGCGCCGCCCAAGCCGCCGGAGCCACCGTCATCGCCCTCCCCACCACCTACCCGCAGGACGAACTCTCCACCGCCGACGCCATCATCCCCTCCCTGGCCGCCGTCTCAGCGACTATGTATCCAGCCCATAACCCGCCGCTGAGGATTGAGATAACCACCTCGTGAGGGATGCTTGGTCTAGGGCAGGGCGCCGCGTCCACTGATCCTCTTGTTTGTCATCCCTGTCGGCTTCAGCCTGCGACTTCTTCCGCCACCCCAATCTGATTTGTGCTACGCAGAATGGATCACAGTTAGAGCTTACTTCGGCGCGGTACGGAGGGGCCCAAAGCCCGAGCCGCAAACTCAGCGGACTGCCTTACTCGTGGGTCAGTATCAGTGACGAGAGCCCGTACGAGCTCGTGAGCTTTGGTACGCTGGAATTCAGCAAGAGTTAACCGAATTACTAGGCCGCAAGCACTGGCGCGCACCCGCGGGTCTTCGTCCTCCAGCAGCTTAAGGCAGGGCTCTACAGCACGCTCATCCGGAACCCGTTGCAGCACAAAGCAAGCACTGGCGCGCACCCGCGGGTCTTCGTCCTCCAGCAGCTTAAGACAGGGCTCTACAGCACGCTTATCTGAGAGCTCTTGCAGCACGGCGCAAGCACTGGCGCGCACCCGCGGGTCTTCGTCCTCCAGCAGCTTAAGACAGGGCTCCACAGCACGCTTATCTGAGAGCTCTTGCAGCACGGCGCAAGCACTGGCGCGCACCCGCGGGTCTTCGTCCTCCAGCAGCTTAAGACAGGGCTCTACAGCACGCTCATCTGGGAGCTCTTGCAGCACGACGCAAGCACTGGCGCGCACCCCCGGGTCTTCGTTTTTCAGGAACTCTACAGCACGGTCCTGCGTGGCCCCTTTCAGAGCATCGTTCCCATATTGAGCGAGACCGGAAATGAGCCTCATCCCCGCTCGTTCGTCCACTGAGTTAAGCGCCTGGAGCAACGCCGCGATGACTTGCTCCTGATCAGGAATACTGTGCAGCGCCCAAACTGCTGCGTTCCGTACTCGCGAGTCCAGATCCGTAAGCAATTGCACCAACGCATCTCTGCTTTCTACATGCCCGAGCCGTCCCAATCCAGACGCGGCGCTCGCTCGTACGCGGGCATCGGAGTTATCAATCATGGATACCAGTACCGGAACATCCCCTCTATTCGCGAGCAGTGAGATTGCGTAGGCCGCGCTGCCGCGTACTCCAGTGTCCGCATGATCAAGCAACGCCTGTAACTTTAACCAGCACGCCCGCAAGTCGCATTCGACGGCCACACCGGTTTTCTTGAGACCCGCGACTCCCGCACAACCAGACCCCACGAGATCTGGGTCAGAAGACGCCTCAATCAATCGAAGAAAAAAAGTCGCCAGCTTTTCTCGGTTACCCAAGGCGCTCGAGCTGGATTGTGCTAGCCTCGCCAGGCTCCACGCAGCCGAGCGCCTGACTTCCAGCCGGTCGACCTCTGCGATCCGAAGAAGTTCCTCACATGCGCCGGCATCCTTCAGTTGGCCCAGAGAAGATGCGGCGGTCCTCCGCACCATCCATTCCGTGTCCGACAACAGTCCCCTCAAGGCGCCGGTGGACCTGTGGTAATCAAGAAAACCTAGCAGCCACGCAGCCATGCCGCGAATAGCAGGACTAGGGTCGAAAACCAGCGGAACAACCGTCGGCGCCGTCCGCCGATCTCCGCCTATTGCGAGCACCCACAGCGCAGTCCACCGCGTGAGTGCAAAGTCACTTCCAAGGGCTGCCAGGCCCTTCTGTGTTCCGTGGCGCAATGGTCCGGCGGTGGATCGCGGACCTCTCGGAGGACTGATCCGCCGCTGGCGCGTTTCATCAAGTAGCTGGAGCATGTCGCTGCTTGGGGCATCATCTGCCGCGCGCCGTTCGAGCCCACTGCTGACGGTCTGGGGAGCAGCCAATCGAGTCCAGGGCAGAGGGATAATCGATTGCGCAGCCCATGCGAATTCCAAGAAGAGATCCGTTGGAACCCGATCACGGCACTCACTGACGCACGCGTCGAGCAATTGGCTTTGAGCTAACCCATCGACCGGCGTGCCTTCGGTGACTCTCCTGATCAAGGGCAGGGGATCGGAACTCATTCCGACAAACATGACAAACGCACCGTGCCATCTGACGTCTGAAATACTCGAAACCAGGCTTTGTCCCGCAGCCGCCTGCTGCGCCGCCTCGAGCGCTGCCAAGTACTCGCCGACGCTCGGGTGGAACAGGCGGTATTCCGACGCGAGGAACGATTGCTGAATTCGCAATATGCCATCGACGTCCGTCAACTCTGTTAGCAAGTCGTCGATATCTCTGTAGCTCCAGCCGTACTCTTCCCCGAATGCTTGCTGTAAATCTGCGGTCAGCTCACTCCCTGCGAGCAACTCCGGATGTGCAAGTTGCGTCCACCCGATATGGCGAAGAACGCGCAGTTTCACATCGGAGAATCTTCTCCGAAAACCCTGGCGGTTTGGCCAAGTTATTAATAGTCCAGTCAAGAGGTTCTGGTAGAAACCGACCCGGTTGACAGGCGCCTCAGCGTCTCCGTGCTCCGCAGTGAGGCACAGAAAAGCAAGGAGAAGCGGAGTCCTGCAAACATCGGCTAGGTTGCGGTTCCCGGTGATAGTTTTTGTCAACTCATTCTGTATTCGCGCCCCACCTGGCACGGCCAAAAACCAATTGCGAATGAATCGCGGTATGTCGCGAGTCGGATTAAACGGAGCTAGATAAAGAGTACGCGCGCCGACGAGCAGGGGATTTCCGTGGCGCATCGGGCGTGACACCAACACAAATGAGCAACCGCTACTTGCCAGATGCGCGTGCAGCCCTTCCAGGACCGCACGACGGAGGTCATCTGATGTCAACTCGTCCAGTGCGTCAATAAGCACGCGAAATCCATGCTGCTCCCATGTTCTTGCGATGCAACCGTTAAGAATTTCTAGCGCTTGTGATTCGAGGAATACTCCAGCGAGCCGTAGGCTAGACACGATTTTCTTTTGGACGCATTCTTTCAGGCTCGCCCCCTGAACGACCATTGTGGCCAATTCGCCCGCTCTCAGAATCACCGGAATCAGGCTTCTTGCATCACCCCATCTAGCACCGGCCTTCGCGAGTGCTTCTGCACGGAAGAACGCATCGTGTCGCAAAAGAGTCGTTTTACCCGTTCCTGCGGCACCCACTACGACGAAGCTTGCCCCTGAATCTCTCAGTTGGAGCCAGCTCACAAGGGCGCCAGTATCGAGGAGCTGATCCGCCTCAAGGTCTGCGCCGTCTGTTAGAGACTTCGGCATTACCTCGTTCGTCTCGCCGAGTAGCGTAATCGGGTCAGTGCTAACGCGGGGTTGCACTAGAATCTGTGAGAGACGCAACTCGCGGTCGATGCCGGGAAAAACTACGAATTCATTGTCAGCTTGAACATGCTGTAGGTACCTGCGAAGAAGTGTATGTTCATATTCGTATAACTTCGGGTCGTATTCCTGGGGCACGACGGTACCTAAGGTGACCAATTTTGTGCGCGCTCCTCGCTTCCTCCAGACCCTTAGCCACAATTCGTAAAGCGCTGGAACCGCGGCTATACCGCCAAGAATCGTTGCGATTGACCTTGCCCGCGCAAAACGTATCCCTTAGCAAGCTGTTCTAATGCGAAGGGGTAGCGAAGATGACGAAGTCGAAGCGGGCACGTTACACGCTTGAATTCAAGCAAGAGGCGGCGCGGCTGGTTGAGTCGGGGCAGAGCCAGGCGGAAGCAGCACGCAGCCTGGGAGTGGTGGAACAGACTTTGGGCAACTGGGTAAGGCAGCATCGAGCTGGAACCTTGCAAGGTGCCAGCAGCAAGCCTGCGGTGACTGCCGAGCAGATGGAGAACAGCCGTCTGCGTGCGGAACTGGCGCGGGTGACGATGGAGCGCGACATCCTGGGAAAAGCGACGGCG
>Ga0097691_1002200_pt1 | contig 13414 bp, 10 predicted proteins | sample NGESurdeep072012_8_FD_72858 | JGI IMG/M metagenome (GOLD analysis project Ga0097691, IMG submission 72858) | Arctic peat soil microbial communities from Barrow, Alaska - NGEE Surface sample 210-1 deep-072012 | ecosystem: Environmental > Terrestrial > Soil > Wetlands > Peat ...
TTTGCATCAAGCTCGTTCATCGAGGACATGGTGGCGCGAGGATTGTACGAGAAAAACGCTGACTCTGCCGGACACCACGTACGATGCAGCAAAGCAGGTAGACGCGCATCTCAGGCGCGCAATATACTCGCGAGTCGCGGAATCGCAGTTCGTAACCCGACCCTTTGCAGATCGCATGAGAATCTTCCGTGTCCACCGGCTGTGGTTGATGGTCCTCTTGTGCCCCGTTATCGCGGCGGCGCAGCAGCCGGCGCTGGACCTGAAGGCGGCGCTCGCGACAGCCGAGTCAAACAATCTGGAATTGCGGGCCGCCCGCCAGCAGCGCGCGCTGGCCATCGCCGGAATCACGACTGCCGGACAGCTTCCAAATCCGACGGTGAGTTTCACGGCAGCACGCGACACGCCCCACGAAGGCATTTCGCTCGACCTCCCGCTTGAACTCGGCGGCAAACGCGCCAAGCGGCTCGCCGTGGCGCGCGAGGAGCAGAGGTCGGTGGAGATCGACCTCGCCGTATTGGCCAGGAATATCCGCCGGCGTGCGCGCGAAGCTTTCTTCCGCGCGCTCTCGGCCGGCGCCCAGACGGAGCAGTCCAAGGCGGCTCTCGGCCTCGTGACGCGTACGCGTGACTTGGTGGAGCAACGGTACGAGGCGGGGGGCATCGCGCAACTGGAGGTAATCCAGGCCGACGTCGAGTTGGCGCGCGCCACCGCCGATCACGAAACGACAGCACTGGCGCAGCGCTCGGCCGACGTGCTGCTGGCCGGCTTGTTGAATCGACGACTTGACTTACCGGTTGCGACCGCAGGAAGACTGGACGAAGTGCCGCCGGCGCCGCTGCTGGACGCCGTGACCGCGCAAGCATTGCAGTCGAATGCCGACCTGCTGAAATCCACGCAGGACCTGAAGACCGAAGAGCGGCGGTTGGCGTTGGCGAAAGCGCAGCGAATTCCGAATTTGGACCTCTCTGCGGGCGCCGACTTCAATTCCCCGCCCGACTTCAACATTGGCGGCAAAGGCGGCATCTCAATTACTCTGCCGTTGTTCTATCGCGGGCAGGGCGAGATTGCGCTCTCGAATGCACGGCTGGAGCTATTGCGGCTCACGCTGGAGTCGCAGCGGACGATTGCATCGGCGCAAGTGGCAGCGGCCTATTTCGACTATGTCGCGAAGTTGCACCAGGCGGAGCAGTACTCGCAGCACATCGTCCCGCTCACCGAAAAACTGGCACTCATGGCAGAGGACAGCTACCGGTCGGGAAAGACGAACCTGCTTACGCTGATCGACGCGCAACGCCGGTTGAACGACGTACGCAAGGCATACCTCGATAGCCTGTTCGCCGCGCAGAGTGCGTTCGCGGCCCTGGAGGAAGTGGTGGGAGCGTCCCTTGACTAACCGGCGCCTTCTGAACGCAACCGTGTTGCTGGTCGCGCTGTCGTTCGCGGCCTGCAGCAAGCACGCCGCCCCCGACGAAGAAACGAAAACCGCTACGGTGCCCGACGTTACGGTCACCAAGGTCGAGCGCGGCGTCATCGCAGACAACCTCATCGTCAACGGCAATCTCGCGGCGCTTCCGAGCCGCGATGCAAAGGTGGCGGTGCTCGTGCCCGGCCGCGTAGCGCGCGTGCTGGTGGTGGAAGGCGACCCTGTCACGGCGGGTCAGTCGCTCGCCGAACTGGACAGCACGCTGCTGCGCGACCTGGAGCGCCAGGCCGAGGCGGCGGTGGCGCAGGCAAGGGCGAACTTGGAGAACTCACGGCTGGCGGCGCAGCGCGAAGAGTCCCTGCTGCAACGCGGTATCTCGGCACGGAAGGAAGTCGAGGATGCGCGCACGCAGCTCGCCGTCAATACCGCTGCGTTGGCGAACGCGGAAGCAGGGCTGAGGACGGCACGCGCGCAAGTCGGGCGTTCGGTGGTGCGCTCGCCATTTGACGGCACAGTGGTAAAGCGGTTCGCCGGCGTAGGCGAGCAGGTGGACGGCACCGCCGCGCAGCCGGTGGTGGAGGTCGCCAACATCGACGCACTCGAACTGCTGGGGACCGTTCCGGCGGCGCGCCTGCCGGAGATTCGGACCGGCGAGGCGTTCACCTTCGAAACCAACGCGGCGCCGGGCACGAAGTTTGCGGCCAAGGTCGTATCGGTGCTGCCGGCAGTCGATCCGGCGACGAACAACGGTACGGTGCGCATTCGCGTGGAAAACGCGCAGCACCAGCTCAAGCTCGGGCAATATCTGTCGGTTGATTTGCCGCTGAACCAGGCGGGCACGCGATTGATGGTACCGCGGCAGGCGATCTATCCGGATGACACGGGAGAGCCGCATGTGTACAAGGTCACCGGCGAGGACGCCGTGCAGGTGGCGGTGCAACTCGGCGTGCAGACCAAGGACAAGGCCGAGATCGTCTCCGGCGTGCAGGAGGGCGACACGGTCATCGTCACTGGCGGCTACGGAATACCGGAAAAATCCAAGGTACACGTGAAGCAATGAACCTCGTCCGAGCCTGCCGTGACAATAGCCGCGCGGTGTTCCTGCTGACGGTGGCGCTGACCATCGCCGGGCTGGTCTCGATGTTTCGCCTGCCCAGCAACATTTATCCGGAGCTGAATTTCCCGCGCATCGTGGTGCTGGTACACGCCGGCGACCTCTCGCCGGACACGATGCTGCTGACGGTGACGCGCCCGATCGAGGAGCAGGTCGGTACCGTGCTCGGCGTGCGCCGGGTGCGCTCGCGGACGATTCGCGGCGGGAGTGAAGTCTCCGTCTTCTTCGCCGACAACACGGACATGCAGCAGGCGCTGCAACTTGTCCAGGCGCGCGTGAACGAGGCGCGCGCCACGCTTCCCGCGGAGACGGAGATCGAGGTCGAGCGGCTCAGCCCGACTGTGTGGCCCATTCTCAGCCTGGTGCTGAACGGGAACGTCCCCGACGCCGACCTGCGCGATTTCGCGGTGTACAACCTGCGTCCCGCGATCACCCGCGTGCCCGGAGTCGCGCGCGTGGAAGTGGATGCGACCGACACGCGTGAAATATCGGTGATCGTCGACCCGCAAAAGGCGCTGGCGCAGCGGCTGAGCATGCCGGAGATCGCCGACCGCCTGAAGGCGACCAACAATGTCGTCAGCGTGGGACGGCTGGACGCGAATTACCAGCAGTTCCTGGTGCTCACCAACTCGCAGTTCAAGAGTATCGAGGAGATCGGGAACACGGTGGTGAGCAGCGATCCGGCGAACCCGGTGCGGCTGAGCGATATTGCAACCGTCCGCGAGGGCACCGCCGACCGGCGCGAGTTGGTGACGGGCAATGGCAAACCCGCCGCCATTATCAACGTCACGCGCCAGCTCGGCGGGAACATCATCAGCGTCTCGCAGCAGGCAAAGGAAATCGCGTTCCACGGCAAGAACCTGATCCCGTCGACGCTCAACCTCTCCACCGTTTACGACCTGGCGGAGTTCGTCCAGGAATCCATCGCCAGCGTACGCGATGCGATCATCATCGGCTCGCTGTTGGCCGTCGTGATCCTCTTTGTCTTCCTGCGCAATTGGCGGATCACGATCGTCGCCGCCATCAGCCTGCCGCTCACCGTGCTGGGGACGTTTTTCTTTGTGAAACTGCTTGGCGGGACGCTCAACCTGATGTCGCTGGGCGGGCTGGCGGTCGCCATCGGGCTGGTGATCGATGATGCGGTCGTGATCGTCGAGAACATCTACCGTCACGTCGGCGCGGGCGCATCGGTCGAATTCGCGGCGGAAAAAGGCACGCAGGAACTGATTGGACCGGTGATCGGCTCGACGCTGACGACCGTCGTCGTGTTCCTGCCGCTCGGTTTTCTGAAGGGCGCGGTCGGTGAGTTCTTCGTCGCGCTCTCCATGACGCTGACTGTCTCCGTGCTGTTGTCGCTCCTGTATGCGCTGACTTTCGTGCCGCTGTTTGCGGAGTACGTGCTGGGGGACTCCAGCTTCCGCGATTCTTCCACCCGATTCATCGAGCCGGTGAACCGCGTGTACGAACGCGGCATCCGTTGGGCGCTCGGGCGCAAATTGGTTGTCGGCGCGGTGGCGGCGGCACTGATCGTGGTTGCGGTTTTTGCGTACCTGAACCTCGGCACCGGCTTTCTGCCGGAAATGGACGAGGGCGGCTTCGTGCTCGATTACCTGACACCGCCGGGAACGTCGCTGAGCGAAACCGACACCCTGGTGCGGCAGATGGAAGCGATGGTCGCAAAGGTGCCGGAAAAGTCCGCGTTCTCGCGCCGCACCGGAGCGGAGCTCGGATTGTTCGCGACCGAGCAGAACAAAGGCGACATCCTGGTAAAACTCAAGCCGCGCTCGCAGCGCAAGCGTGGCGTGGAGGAGGTCATGAGCGGCCTCCGCGAACAAATCACCAAGAGCATCGCGGGGGTGGATGTCGAGTTCATCCAGATCCTGCAGGACATGCTGGGCGACCTGGAGGGTTCGCCCGAACCGGTGGAGGTCAAGATCTTCGGCAGCAGCAGCGAGGAGTTGAACCGGATCGCCGACGAACTGGGCCCGAAGATCGAGAAGATTCCCGGCATCGTCGATTACAAAGGCCCGCGTGCCGGCAATCCCGAACTGGTTATCAATGTGGACCCGGGCCTGGCGGCGCACGTGGGATTGACCGTGGACCAGGTCTCGCAACAGTTGCAGGCCGGACTGCTCGGCGATGCGGCCACCGACTTTCGCATGAGCGACCGGCTGATCCCGATCCGCATCCGCTATCCCGACGCGTTTCGCTACCAGGAGAGCAATATCCGGCAGTTCCCGATTGTCGCGGCGAACAAGCAGGTCGTGCCCTTGCAGTCGATCGCCGGCATCACGCAGGCCCGGGGACAGGCCTCGCTCTTGCGCGAGAACCAGCGGCTGATGATTGTGCTCACCGCCCGCCTGGAGAACCGCGACCTGGGCAGCGCCATCGTCGACGTGAAAAAACTCATGAACGAATCCAAGCTGCCGGTCGGCTACACGTGGGAGATCGGCGGGCAGTACGAAGCGCAGCAGGCGTCGTTCCGCGAGTTGCTTTCCGTGCTCGGGCTGGCGCTGGCGGCGGTGTTCACCGTGCTCGTCATCCAGTTCCGGGCGTTTTTGCCGGCATTGGTAATTATGTCGGCAGCGCCAATGTCTCTGATCGGCGTCTTCCTGCTGTTGCTCATCACCGGCACTCCGCTGAACGTATCTTCGTTTATGGGGATCATCCTGATGGTGGGCCTGGTGGTAAAGAACGGGATCATCCTGTTCGATTACTTCGAGCGCTTGCACGGAAAAATGTCGGTGACCGACGCGCTGGTGCAGGCGGGACGCATCCGCCTGCGTCCGATCCTGATGACCACGCTCTGCACCCTGTTTGGACTGATGCCGCTGGCGCTGGGTCTCGGGTCGGGCGCCGAATTGCAGAAGCCGCTCGCCATCGCCGTGATCGGCGGCCTGTCGATCTCGATGCTGATCACGCTGGTGGCCATCCCGGTGCTCTACGCGACAGTGCGCGGGCTGGGCACGCACGAAGAAGCGGCCGAACCACAGCCGTAGGTCAGCCAGCCGCGATCAGTGAAATCCTGAATTCGGAGCGCGCGAATCCGCGTCCAATCATTCTGCGAGAATCTTGGAACACAGAAGCTGAGAGCTATTTGGAGCGGGGTATGGGAGTTGAACCCATTTCACAGGCTTGGGAAGCCTGGGCACGACCGATATACCAACCCCGCTCGCAGGTTCAGTGTAGCAAAGCGGCGCCAGTGCGCAAAAAAGCGGGCTGCCCGGTATCCCTGAGCAACCCGCTTGCGTACTTCCCGGGGGATGGGAAGATCTTTCTCCGCGCCGGTCGAGGGCGACCGGCCTACATGGCTTATGGTTACTGCTGCAGCGCTTGGCCGGAGGGAGCGCTGGCCGCGGTCGGCGCGTTCTCGTCGGCGATGTTCGTCATCAGGCGCACATCCACGCGCCGGTTTTCCGCGCGGCCCTTGGACGTATTGTTGCTTTCCACCGGCTTGTCCTTGCCCAACCCGATCACGTAAATCTTGTGCGCCGGGATCGCGTTCTTCGATTCCAGGTAGCTGATGACGGCGTCGGCACGGCGTTTGCTCAGCGTGTAGTTATAGTTCGCGTCGCCGACGGAATCGGTGCTGCCGTCCACCACGACGATGTAGTGCCGGGCATTCGGCAGTTGCTCGGCCAGTTGGTCGAGCGCTTCCCTGGCCTTCCTGGTCAGGTTGTACTGATCGAAACCGAAGTGGACCGAACTCTCCGCCACCGGCTTGTAGTTGTCGAGGTTGGCGACGGTATTGGTGAGCTGGTCGGCGCGGCCGGAAACCTGCGTCGCGAATTGCTGGGCCTGGTTGGCGGACTGTCCGGCGGCGACGGCCTTCTGGTCGGCTTCACCGGCCTTGGCCTGGACCGACTGGATCCCGCGCTGTGCGCGCGAGTCCGTGTCCCTGATTTCAGTGCTGGTCTTCGCCGTGAGGTCGTCCAACTCATTGACCTTGTTTACGACCGGCTGGGTCTGATTGCGTACGTACTTCTTGCTCGCGCAACCAACCGTGAAAGGGAGCGTGCCAACTACCATCAGGGCGACGACAGCGATGCGGTTCATAGGGGGGATACTCCTTAATGTTCTGACGAGCAAGGTGCCCTCTTAACAGATCCTTCGGGCGCGGTTGCGGCCCGCCTTTGAAAGAGCACGGCTCGTGCCAATCGGGGCGAGTCGCGGGCCGGAGCTAAGTCGTCTAATGAGCATGAGTTAGAGCAATTCACCAAAGCCGGCACTTACGCCCGCCGGGCAATCCTGGGGTGCGGCGTAGAATTTTTACTTACAGTTCCGAGTTCTGAGTTCCGAGTGCTGTGGTGACATTCCCCAGCCAGAAGCTCGGAACCAGGAACTCGAAACTCGGAACTTTCATGGACTTGCAGCAGAAAATCCGCTCCCTCCCCACCCGTCCCGGGGTGTACCTGTACAAGAACGCCGCCGGGGAGGTGATCTACGTCGGCAAGGCGAACAGCCTGCGCGCGCGTGTGCGCAGCTACTTCGTCGATGGCGTATCCGAGGACGCGAAGACCGGAAGCCTGCTGCGCGAGGCGGTGGACGTCGAGTACATCGTCGTCGATAACGAAAAAGAGGCGCTGGCGCTCGAGAGCAACCTGATCAAGGAGAAGCAGCCGCGCTTCAACATCCTGCTCCGCGACGATAAGACTTACCCCTACGTAAAGCTCACGCTGGGAGAACGCTTTCCGCGCGTGTTCGTCACCAGGAGTTTGAAGAAGGATGGCAGCGTTTACTACGGACCGTACTTCCCTACCTCGCTGGCGTACCGGATTGTCGATCTCATCCACCGGCACTTCCTGATCCCGAGCTGCAAGATTGACCTGAGCCGCTATCATCCGCGCGCCTGCTTGCAGTACTACATCGGGCGCTGCCTGGGGCCGTGCGTCGAAAACCTGACGACGCCCGAAACCTACGCCGAAGCGGTGCGCGACGTACGGATGTTCCTGGAAGGCAAGCAGACGGAGTTGACGCGGTCGCTTACGCAACGCATGAACGCGGCGGCCGAGCGGGAGCTGTTTGAACTGGCGGCCAAGTACCGCGACCTGATTTCGACGGTCGAGCAGTTGCATCAGAAGCAGCGCGTCGCCGCCGCCGAGGGTCCGGACACGGATGTTTTCGGCTACCACTACGAGAACCACATGGTGGCCGTGAACCTGTTCCACGTGCGCGGCGGGCGCGTGCTCGACCGCCGCGAGTTCTTCTGGGAAGACATCCCCGAAGTGCTCAGTGCTCAGTTCTCTGTGCTCAGCAAAGACGACGATCCGGATTCGCTGAGCACTGAGCACTCTGCACTGAGCACTCAATTCGATCCCGGCTCCTTCTTCTCCGCCCTGTTGAAGCAGTTCTACATCGGCCAGCAACACACACCGGCGGAGATATTCGTGCCGGTGGAATTCGAAGACCGCGATTCCCTCTCCGAGTTGCTGGCCGAAGCCTGCCATCACCGCGTCGAGATTGCCGTTCCGCAGCGCGGCGAAAAGCGTTCGCTGCTGGACCTGGCCGGCGACAACGCCAAGCAGTCGTTCGACCAGCGCTTCCGCGTGCTGAAGCCCAATGCACGGATCATCGCCAAGGCCGTGCAGGACGCGCTCACTCTCCCCAATCCGCCCAAGCGCATCGAGTGTTTCGATATTTCCCACATCCAGGGCACGGAGACCGTTGCCTCGATGGTAGTTTGGGAAGACGGGAAGATGAAGAAATCCGACTACCGCAAGTTCATCATCCGCACCGTCGTGGGCGTGGATGACTTCGCCTCCATGCGCGAGGTGATCACGCGCCGCTACAGCCGCGTCCTCGGCCGCACTCCCAACCCGACGGTTGCCCCACCCTTCCGCCCGGGGTTGGCGGAGGGTGGGGTCGTTCCCGACCGCCCGCAGCCCGGAGCCCGGAGCCCGAAGCCCGAAAAGATGCCTTCTCTCATCCTCGTCGACGGCGGCATCGGCCAACTGCACGCCGCGGCCGAAGCGCTCGAGTCGCTGGAGATCACCGCGCAGCCACTGGCGTCGATCGCCAAGCGTGAGGAGATCATTTACATCCACGGGCAGGAGGACGAACCGGTCGTCCTTGACCATCACAATCCGGTGTTGCACCTGGTCCAGATGATTCGCGACGAGGCGCATCGCTTCGCCGTGACCTTCCACCGCAAGCGCCGCGCGATGCGCGACCGCAGCTCCGAATTGCTGGAGATCCCCGGCATCGGCGAGAACACACGGTGCCGACTCCTGGAACACTTTGGGAGCTTGCGCGCCGTATCGGAAGCCGGCCAGGCGGCGCTGGCTGCCGTTGTCACCAAGCCGCAGGCCGAGGCCATCGTCACCCACTTCCGAGCGAGGCAGGAATAGGCTTGGGTGTGGCGTTCTTGCCATTACCAGTTCGTTATGGTCGCAGTGGTTATTAGTAGCTAGTTTTTTCTGCGCTCCTTTGGAATCATGAAAATAAGCCCAGGTAACCCGGGCGTTTTTCGTGTGATTTTTCGCAGGGAATTGTACTGATGAGTTAATGGGGGTGTCGGCTTTCGGCTGTCGGCGGTCGGGAAAAGCCAGCACGGATGAACAAGGATCGACACGGATCAACCCCGAGAGAGGCGGAAGAGCTGGGGCGGGGGAGGAGAAGGTGCGCGGCATGAGGGAGTTGCGAGAATGGCTGACGTTCGAAGTTACAGTTAATGGTGGCGTTAATGGGAATGGCTGTCAAGAACTATAGTGGCAATAATATACGTGACTCAGTGGCGGGATGTGGCGGGAGATCGCGGGAGAAGGTGGGATAATGAACGTGATGACAAAAGCTCAACGCATTGTCCTCATCGTGTACTGCGTGCTCTTCGGCTGCTGTTGTCTGTGGATTCCGTGGCACATTTTGGGAGCATCCCAGAGTATGCGTGTCGGCTACGGCTGGCTGTGGGCTGGCCCCCTGAATCCTGAAAAACTCGACATTGGCGATAGCAATTACGCCGCACCCGACTTACCCTTAATCGTACTTCGTCTGCTGGCTGTAACTGCAATCTCTGCCGCTGTCGGTATATTGGTGTCGCCACATGCAAAGCCCAAGGGCGGATAAAATCACCCGATGCGCGAAATCCAACAACTCATATATGACGGGAAAACGCTGAGATGTCCCAATCATCCCAAACGACCGCTAGAAGAGGCGATCACTGAAAGCGATACGGGCTCGTTTTCAATCGTGTGCACAGCCCCTCTGAGCGGAGGCGGCAACTGCATGAGGTCAGCGCAATGGGTTAGTCGGGAAGAAATGAGTCGTGATCTGGCGTCCGATTGACCCCTGTGATTTAGCGCCGCGAATTATACGCTGTAGGCGGGGAATTAAAGCAGAGGGGTAATCTGCGAACGCACTGCGGCGATGTCTTTCATTGCTTCAACCGTGTCCTGCGCGCTAAATCCATAGACCTCATATCGGGCGTTATACCCGAAGTATTTGAGGTGCTGATACTCCTTGAAAATCTTTTTCAAGTCAGCAAGACGTCCCACGTATGAATCTCTCGTGGTGTGGCTGCGCAAGTGCGCGGACATTTTTACCGCAAGATAAGCTTCCACATAATGGACGGCGGCGTAGAACAGGACCACGAGCGTCCAGTCGATACAGGCTTGGTTAGCGGTGGTGATAGTTCCAGCGAACGCTTCATTGCCGCTCGCCTTGGCGAGGTGTTCGTCCTTACTTGGCACTGTTTTTATTCCTTGCGGGAATAGATGGCTTTAGCGTTACTGGCGATCTGGCGCGGCTCGGGACTCGACCGGACAATATTAAAGTCGAAATCGACCTCGGGGAATCCCTCAATCAGGGCGAGTTCCTTCAGGAACACGCGTTCCCGAACCTCACGGGTAGGATTGTCAACAGCAATCCAGACGAGCAGGTTTTGTTCCGCGCTCTCAATTAACACGTGACTAATCTCTGGAACACAGGCCAAATCCTTTGCCAGTGCACTCTCAATATCAGCCCCAGGAATCAAGTCTAAATGAGCCGCATTGCTAGGATTGATAACGAGGCACGGACAATTTGAATCTGAGTGGAATACACTCTGACCCTCCTCACACCAGCGTTCTGGCGACCGGGCCAAGACAACCGACAGTATTCCAACTTCGATTAACATCATCTTTCAACTCAATTCGATTTTCGTTTTAGGGCCTCAGGGACAACAGCTCCAATAATCTGCTGGAACCCGAATTGATAAACCGGGTCGCCTTTGTCATTGAACTCGTCCAATCGGACGACCTCGCAAAGGACAACCTTGACCTTTAGTTCGGTTCCATCTTCGAGCGCGTACTGACCCCACGGTTCGGCTTTCGGCTCGAATTCAATGGATTGTCCCTGAACTTTTCGACCTTGGAAATCAAACAGTTTTTTCGGTCCCAAGGAGGGATCCTCCCTCGATAACCCGGGAAGCGTAACACAATCACCACCAATTACGATATGACAAGGGGAGATTGACGATTTCGGTTCCGAATTGCTCTTCCAGATAAGCGGCGCACAAAATTGACTTTTCCCACACATCGGCGCATCCTCGTTTCCGAGGCCGGTATGCCGAATAAGTCGCAATTCCCCGTAGCTTCCGCCAAGAATCAGGGGGAATTCGCACGCTTCGACAACCTCGTGGGCCGAGTGCTGGCAATTCCACACAGCACGATCAAACAAAAACTTGACGCGGAAAAAGAGCAGAAGCGAATCTCTAGGGCTTCTGCTTCGGGCCGCGCTTTCGGTAAAAGGGCTTAGAAAGCACTCGTTTCTCCCACCTTGCCAGTCAATTCCGCGTAAGTCAGCCGCTTGCTCACGATCTGCGATACCGCTAGATCGAAGCGGTCTGCATCAGTCAGCGGATTGTCTCTAGTGGCGCGATTATTGTAGCGGAACACCTGCTCATCAACGTAGCGAGACAAATGGAACGGCTCAACCGCGACGTATGTTCCTTTCAATCCCCGTTTCAGCAGCGACCAGAAGTTTTCTAGGCCGTTTGTGTGCACTTGGCCGCTGACATATTTCTCAAGGTGGTTCACGAATTCATGCACGTAATCCTTGGGGAGAGCCTTATAGACAGTCGCTTCGTCTGTGTAGACTTTCGCTCCGGGATGGACACTCCGCAGAATCTCTCCGATTACGTGCTCACGCTTGACGGCGGGAATCACGCTTGCGCGCACTTTGCGCTGCTCGCGATCTAACAGCCCAAGAATCGCGGTTTTGCCCGCCATGCGGGTATCGCCCATCATCTCGTTCTTGATTTGCTGTAAACGCAATCTGCGGCTCTTGTGCATCTTTTGGGGATTGCCGCCAATGAAAGCCTCATCGGATTCAACCGCTCCACCGTCGCTACCAAACTTCGGGATGGCGGAATCCTGTAAGGCTAGCCGGATGCGATGCACCATGAACCATGCGCTCTTTTGGGTCACTCCGATGGCGCGGTGAATCTCATAGGAGCTAACGCCATTCTTGCAATTGGCGACCATCCAAAAGGCCATCAGCCACTTGTCTAGCGGAACGGCGGAATCTTCCATGACAGTGCCAACCTTGACGGAGAACTGCCGTTTAGCGTGCTTCTGGGCGCATTCAAACAGGCGCCGGGTAGCGATGTAGCGAACACCATCCGCGCCACAGGTGGGGCAGAGAATGACGCCATCACGCCAGCGGCGAGTCACCATGTAGGCTAGGCAACGGTCGGGGTCAGAGAAGTACAGGATTGCTGCTTGTAGGCTTTTCGGTTCTTTTGGTTGCTCTGCCATAACAAGAGCATTAGAGCACAAGGGTTAAACTGAGTCAAGTATATTATTGCCACTATAGTCCCTAGGTGGTCAATCGTTTGTACGTGGTATAGCTCAAAGCTAATTTTGATCGGGGGCAGGCGAAGGGGATTGCGAGAAGGCAGACGCGTCCGCGTGAGCTGACGCGGAGAGTTTAGCCCAGCACAAGCTCGTCCCAGTGGGACCGCGCAGTGCTGGGTAGGCGTGCACCGGCGAGAACGAAAAGCTGGGAGAATGTGTCCGCAGATTCCTCTGCCCCATTCAAGCCAAAACCGGGCTTGAGTGGGCCACCAGCCCAAACGCCACGCCGATATCGTCACCGGCGTTGAGGTAGTTCCAAGCAGGGATACTGGCCGACGGGACAGTATAGGATAGTAGGAAGTCTGAAGTGTCTTGTACGGAGTTATGCGTTATGAAGATGCTGAGATGTGCAATCGCCATGTTTTGCGCTGTTTGTGCGACCGCGCCATCGGCCTCTGCAGCTTACCCGATGGTTCATTTCGCAATCTACGCGTATAAGCCCCTTGCGCCTGGCCTCCAGATCGTTGGATTTCGCGTCCACAAGCTGGGCCGCGTCTACGTGAGTATCAAGAATGACTCGAAAACCGTTTTAACTGGTATTCGCCTTTTCGCCTATGCATCTGTACCGGCTGCATGTGCGAGCGAAACTGCTAGCGCGCGCTCCGAAGTCATCGAGAGCGATGTGACTGAAGTTTCAATCGCCCCTGGCGCCGCCGTGGAAGTGCCGACTCCAATCGCTGCGCCGGATTTGATGACTACTGCGAAGTATCTTCGCTCTGAGTTCACTGTCGTCGAGATCGGGATTTCTGAAGCGTACTTCGCGGACGACAACGAGTGGAAGCGTGATCGAGCCGGCATGTTGATCACGAGCGTACATGCCGACGTCGGTGATCAATGCCGTGATATCAAAGGCGTGACGCTTGCTCTCGAACGAATTGTTGGAACCAAGTTCGCGGGCGAAGTGCCGGCATCAGTTCTCCATTCGAACCAAAGCGGCTCGCGCGCATACCTCGAAATGTCTTGTTCGTTAATTGATGCCGACGCGGTCTGTCCGAGTGGCAACGAGTGACTAAAAAAGCTCACGATTGAACTTATCCAGCAGATCCA
>Ga0097691_1002202_pt1 | contig 13409 bp, 20 predicted proteins | sample NGESurdeep072012_8_FD_72858 | JGI IMG/M metagenome (GOLD analysis project Ga0097691, IMG submission 72858) | Arctic peat soil microbial communities from Barrow, Alaska - NGEE Surface sample 210-1 deep-072012 | ecosystem: Environmental > Terrestrial > Soil > Wetlands > Peat ...
AGCCCTGCTGGCCAGCGTCATCGTGCTGGCGATCGAGTTGGTGGCGGTCTGGGAGACGGTCCTCGGCGCGAAATGGATCTCCGGCCTCTGGTAGCTCATCGCGGTGTCGGGTCCTCAGACTTATCCGCGGACTTCACTTTGATCTTTGTCAAGAACCGTATGAGCGCAATCGTTCTTAGTGGGTAAGCCTCGTTTTCAGGGGCACGTGTTTAATCTGAAATATGGAGATACACCATGGACTGGAACCGAGTTGAAGGAAACTGGAAAGAGTTCCGAGGCAAAGTGAAGGAAAAATGGGGCAAGCTTACTGACGACGATCTCACTGCGATCAACGGCAAACGCGACCAGCTAGAAGGCCGGCTTCAACAGCGATATGGTTTTGCGAAAGATCAGGTTCGCAAGGACATTGATAGTTGGTTTTCTACCCTCAAGTGAGTTGTTAATTGAGGCCGGGGCTCTTAACGCCCCGGCCAGTATCTCTTGCATCGCCAGAATGGGCCTGCAGGCTTGAGATCGTGTTGGATTGTCGCCTTATCTCGCCCAGCGCGAAAGGGACGCCGCAATGCGTCGGAAGTTGCGCGTCGTGCTTCGCGGGCTCCCTCCAGCCGAGGAATCCGATCCACTCTCTTGATTGGGAGGTCAGCGCCAAACGACGCCGCCCCCAGACCTTCATGGCGAGAGAGCAGCAATCAATCTCGGAGACCATGATGCCGGATCCTTTGTCACCTGACCTCCTCCGAAAAATGCACGCCTATTGGCGCGCGGCGAATTACCTTTCGGTCGGGCAGATCTATCTGCAAGACAATCCGCTGCTTGAAACCCCGCTCAGGATCGAACATATCAAGCCCCGTTTGCTCGGTCACTGGGGAACGACAACAGGACTGAATTTCCTCTACGTCCATCTCAACCGGCTGATCAAGGACAACGATCTAAACATGATCTACGTCATTGGTCCGGGCCACGGCGGCCCGGGCATCGTGGCGCACAGCTATCTCGAAGGATCGTACACCGAGCGTTATCCGGCGATCGAGCGCAGCCGGAACGGGCTGCAGCGGCTATTTCGGCAGTTCTCCTGGCCCTACGGAATTCCCAGCCACGTATCACCGGAAACCCCAGGCTCCATTCACGAAGGCGGCGAACTGGGATATTCATTGGCGCATGCCTATGGCGCCGCCTTCGACAATCCGGATCTTATCGTCAGTTGTATTATCGGTGACGGCGAAGCTGAGACCGGCGCTCTCGCCACCAGTTGGCACTCCAACAAATTTCTGAACCCCGCGCGCGATGGCGCGGTGCTTCCGATCCTTCATCTGAACGGGTTCAAGATCGCCAACCCGACGGTGTTGGCGCGTATCAGCCGCCAGGAACTGACGGAGCTCTTGCGGGGTTACGGTTACGATCCGCATTTCGTCGAGGGCGACGATCCTGCGCTCGTGCATCAAAGCCTTGCCGGGACGCTTGACAGGATTCTCATTCAGATTCGTGACATCCAGAGCGCCTCTCGCGCCCGCGCTGAAGCAGAAAGCCTGGAACGCCCGCGCTGGCCGATGATCGTTTTCCGCACGCCGAAGGGTTGGACCGGACCGAAATTCGTCGATGGCAAACCGGTTGAAGGCACCTGGCGCGCGCATCAGGTTCCGATTGCGGATTTCAAGAATCCCGAACATCTGAAGCAACTGGAAGGCTGGTTGATGAGCTACCGGCCACAGGAATTGTTCGACGAGCGCGGCAAATTCCGCGAGGAGTTTGCCGCGCTGGCGCCGACCGGTCAGCGCCGTATGGGTTCCAATCCGCACGCCAACGGCGGTGAATTGCTGCAGCCGCTCTCGATGCCCCACTTCCGTGATTACGCCGTGGCGATACCGAAGCCCGGTAGCGTTTCGGCGGAAGCAACACGGGTGCTCGGAACATTCCTGCGCGACGTGATGAAGCTCAATCTCGACAGACAGAATTTCCGGCTGTTCGGGCCTGACGAGACCGCATCGAACCGACTGGAAGCCGTCTACGAAGTCTCAGGCAAAGAGTGGATGGCCGAGGTCGAGGCAGTCGATACCGATCTCAGCACCGAAGGCCGGGTTATGGAAATGCTCAGTGAGCACATGTGTGAAGGCTGGCTTGAGGGATACCTGCTCACCGGACGCCATGGCCTGTTTTCCTGCTACGAGGCCTTCATCCACATCATCGACTCGATGTTCAATCAACACGCGAAGTGGCTGAAGGTGAGCAAAGGGATACCTTGGCGCAAGCCGATCGCGTCACTGAATTACCTGCTGACGTCACATGTCTGGCGACAGGACCACAATGGCTTCTCCCACCAGGATCCCGGCTTCATCGATCATGTCGCAAACAAGAAATCCGACGTCGTGCGCATCTATCTGCCGCCCGACGCAAACTGCCTGCTGTCGGTCGCGGATCACTGCTTGCGCAGTTGCAATTATATCAATTTGATCATCGCCGGAAAGCAGCCGGAGTGGCAGTGGCTCGACATCGATTCGGCGGTTCGCCATTGCACAGCCGGCGCGGGTATCTGGCGATGGGCCAGCAATGATGCCGGTGACCCCGACGTGGTGATGGCCTGTGCCGGCGATGTGCCAACCCTGGAGACGATGGCGGCCGTATCGCTGTTGCGCGCCTACGTCCCGGACATCCGCATCCGTGTCGTTAACGTGGTTGATCTGATGGTGTTGCAGCCACAGTCCGAACACCCACATGGTCTCGAAGACCAGGAGTTTGATGAACTGTTCACGACCGACAGGCCGGTGATCTTCGCCTTCCATGGCTATCCCGCGATGATTCATAAGCTGACTTATCGGAGGCACAACCACGACAATATTCACGTCCGCGGCTTTCGTGATGAGGGCACCACCACGACGCCATTTGACATGGTCGTGCTGAACAATCTCGACCGCTATCAGCTCGCGTTGGACGCGATCCGGCGCATTCCGAGATTCAGCGAAGAGGTGGAAAAGGCCACGGCGCGTTACTGGACCTCCATGGAACGGCACAAGCTTTATATTAGCGAGCATGGAGAGGACATGCCGGAAGTCCGTGACTGGTGCTGGAGCGCGTGACAACCGTCGCCGCCAGAGATGCCATGACGGACGCTCACTCGGGGTTGATCATCCTCGCGCTGAACAGCGGCTCGTCCTCCCTTAAATTCGGCTTGTACCGTGTCAGCGCGTCACGGACGGAGGCGCTACTTTCCGGCGAAGCGCAGTCGATCGGCGAGGAGGGTGGCAGATTCCACGCGCAGGATTCGCAAGCAAACTCTTTGCTCACCGAGGCAGTATCCATCCCCACCCAACGGGATGCGATTAGCCGGATCGGACAAGTTCTTGCTGGCTGCAAACTGCCGGCGCCAGTTGCCGTCGGACACCGTATTGTTCACGGTGGTCCGAACCTGCGGCAGCATTGCCTGATTGATGAGTTGGTGCTGCGGCAGCTCGACGCTGCAACCGCCTTCGCGCCGCTGCATACGCCGTCAGCTTTGTCGGTCATCCGCTTCGCGCAAGAACATTTTTCGGGGATTCCGCAGGCAGCATGTTTCGACACCACATTTCATGCTGGGATGCCCGAGGTCGCGCGCGTGCTTCCGATCCCGAGGGAATTGCGACTGGAGGGTATCCAGCGCTATGGATTTCATGGTCTTTCGTGCGAATCGATCGTGCATCAGCTTGCCGGCGATTTGCCGGATCGCTTGATCATCGCCCATCTCGGCAATGGCGCCAGTGTTACCGCCGTCAAAGGGGGTAAATCGATCGATACCAGCATGGGATTGACCCCAAGCGGCGGGGTGATCATGGGCACGCGCAGTGGCGATCTTGATCCAGGCGTCCTGGTCTATCTGATGCGTGAGAAGAAATTCGACGCAAACCGGATCGAGGCGTTGGTCGATCACCGTTCCGGCCTGCTGGGCATTTCCGGCGTCAGCAGCGACATGCGGCGCCTTCATGACGTGGCTTCGTCGAACGCCGATGCGCGGCTTGCCATCCAGATGTTCTGCTATTCCGTGCGAAAACAGGTCGTGGCAATGATCGCTGCGCTCGGTGGCGTCGACCTTATCGTCTTCACAGGCGGAATTGGAGAAAACGATGGCGAAGTACGCGCTTCGATCTGCGATGGTCTGTCTTGGGCCGGCGTCAACCTCAATAAAAGCTGGAGCCGATCCGCAAACAATCCCACCGACGATCCCGCACTGGGTGTCCAAGTGCAAGTCCTCGCCTCGCAGGAAGACGAGCAGATCGCCCGCCATACCTGGGCATTGTTACTAAAGAGCCTCTCTTGATGACCGCCGACCGTCGTGTCTCGCTCTTGCTCGGTCAGGGCTTAACGACAAGACAAACCTCTTGAAGAATGCGCCTCCCGAAGAAAGCGACCAGGCGGGCGCGGACGCGCGTTTCAGCTTGGGATCAATGAAGTCATGTACATTGACTTCATCGGGGGTGCCTTTGGGTCTCCATTCGCGGCCTGCGTTTTTAAAATTGCCCACCAACTCCTTCTTTTTCGTATCGATCGAGATGACCGGCTGGCGGTCCATCAAAAAACTGCCAGCCTTTTTGTTGATGTATTCAAACTGAGCATTCCGATCCATATGCTTGTTTCCTTCGTGGGCTTTCCGGTTGGCCTGCAGGCTATAGTGCAGCTTGCGCAGGCAATCCCCAACGACCGGATAGCTGATGTCGTGCCCTTTGTCTTTCAGCTCCGCGCATACCTTGCGCAGGCTGAGCGACGTCCACAATTGCCGCCGCATCGGATCACCTCGCGTCACTGGTTCAAGCAGCGACTTAAGGTCGGAAAGGAGGGTTGCGTCTTCGGTTATCTTCGATTTACGCCCGCCACCCTGTCGGCGTATCCGGTTATTCCCAACTGAGGCACGATCTTCCAGATCCTCAAGCCCTCGATATATTCTCCGTCGCGCCAGACCCGTCGCCTCAGCCACGGCGCTCACACCACCGTGTCCAATCATACGTGCTTCCGACGCAGCCCAGCGTCGCCGGCTCCGCTCATCCAGCAAAGGAGCCATCGCCTTCCAACGTTTCCGGAGGGGTCTGATGTCAGAAGCCACGCGACGATTCTATCGCCGCCGATTCCCTTCAGGGAATCCCCGAGCTAAAATTCCTCCAGAGCGTGATAAAATTGACTCAGTTATTTCCTAACGGACCCTTAGATTGAACGAGTACGCACAATGCGAGACATAATCGGCACGGTGGTCTGGGGTATTATCATCTACGGCTTCGCGGCAGCGGTTGGCGGTGGGGTGGTGCTTTAATGGTGGGCATGCGCCCGCTCACCCGCCCCATTCCTCCAACGCGTACAAAACAGGTTGATGTAGAACCCGGTGAAAAAGCCGGACGGTCACCCATGCCAGCCGCCAGCCCCCCGTCAGACGTTAAGAACGACCGTGCTCTCGTGAATAGATCGGGCTAAAAACCTCGGGCGAAGCCGGGAGCATCGCTCTGCCTCGCCGGATAATATCGCTCAGGCCGCTTGCCGCATTTGTCGCATTTCAGCTTGGCCCGTAGCTCGTCGAGCGTCCACGCACTCAGACCGGGGATTTTCTCGCGGATCAACTTGAACGGCACCCACACCGTCCCCTTGCAGCACTCACATCCGATCCAAGGGTAGCCCTCGGCCTCAAGCTGCGAGATGGTGCGGGTGTCGGTCATCCGCGCATCAAAGCGCAGGCGCGAAATCCGAGCGCGGCAGGATCATTTTGCACAGGAAGTAGGTCATTTGTTGCCTTTCCAGAGTTGAGTTTCAACTGGTTGGTGTCGACGCAACCATCCTTCGCTACGAAGAAAGGTGATGCGCACACGCAAAAGCCGCCAGAGATGACCCCGACGGCTTGCCGTTGCATTGCGTTTGCTTGGAGGTGTGCTGCGTCGAACGGTGTCGAACGTAGCCGTACCTGGCTTGCCATGGGACGCACGGTCTCAATGAAATGAGGCGCGGTGCGTTGCCAATGTGTCGGGCCAACGATCCCCGATGAGTTAAATATGTCATGCGCGATGATGCTGATCAAGCCAGCGTTGCTGTCCTATCGATGATGCCGTGATGGTGACCGTGCGCTAAACCTCATTGGCCGCCAAAGAGGTTTGCCTGATCCCGCGATGTTGATGATCGCCGTCAGCGCCGCATCTCGTGCGCCTTCGCGATGTCCGCATCCGTCAGCGCGAGCGCGTATCCGCGACCATGCGACTCTGAACTTGGCCTTGCAGTCATCGAGGTCGACGCCTGACCCGCTGTCACCGCCCGGCTTGCCGTAAAAACTGCAGGTCCAACGCCATTGCGACACGTGAGGCGGCAGTCCGCTCGCCTGCATGAATTAGCTTAACGCGCGGATCGCGCGACACACCGCAAGATCATTGGCAGACATCAATTCCACCTTAGTGGAGAAGATCGTTAGACGTATGTTATCGAATTTCCGATCGAGCGCGATCCTCGATGCGCTGCCGCGCCGTGATGTCATTGCTCGCAGGGCTGGGACGCTGCCGTGTTGCCTTACCGCGCTTCACTGTCCGCAATTTCAGATCAAGCGTCTCCAAAAAAGTCTGCCTCACGCGAATGCGGGCGGGTGCTTCGCGCACTACCTGAAGCCATCTTTCCACGCTCACGCGCAGCATGGGGCGCCGAACGTGTGCCGTGACGGGTCCGTCCGAGACCTGAACGACCGGCAAGGTATGTAGCTTAAGCAAGATCGGATGATGGTCGGAAGACCCGCGCGCCAGCACCCGAGCATAAGAACAGCGCAAACCTCGCGCCATGCAGCGATCGAGGCGGAAGGAAATAATGTCATTCGGACTGTGTGTGGATTGGCGCGGCCCGACATCCTTGAACCTGGCAAGCTTGATCGGCCCGACCGCGTTGTAGTCGCCGACAATGGCCGCTGGACCGTCGAGGGCATTTGCGATGTGCATTAGTTGCCACCGGTTCAGGAACTGGCCGTGCGAAAGATGCACGTTGGCGAAAGCCACGTCACCTACCTGCACGATTTGTGCGACGCGAGGCGGCACGCGACCGGGCACCTGCGAAACCGGCAGGCGTAGCGCATAGGGCCGCAGCAATGGATGCGGGCTCCACACAGCCAGACCGTAAATGCGGCCTTCCAGTGGTTCGCGGAAAAAATATCCGCCGACCAGGGCCGGTAGATCCGCCATTTCCTCGATCGCTTCCTGCAAGAAGAGAAGGTCGGGATGATGTCGCTCGACGAGAGCGGCTACATCCTCTACCCCCGCGCCAGTCAAACGCAACAAGTTCCAGCTTATGACTTTCAAGTTTCTATTCCCGGCTGGCACTCTTCAGTTCTCAAGTCCCAGTCTCCCGAATGACACTCCTCTGGCTTGGGAATCCCTATACCAGGTCGCCAAAATTCACCGGACCGGGTTTCGTTGCCGTTCTTAATTCGCATGCTCCGCCATTGACCGGAAATAATGTTCGGCGTGCTGGTAGTAATTCTCCGCCGCGATCCGGTCTCCGGTCAGAGCTTCGGCGCGGGCCAGGACCAGGTAGCGTTCATAGTTCCTTTGTGCGTTTTGAGAGCTCCTCGCCTGGGCGCGGGGATGTCCGGGAGATTCAGTTCTCCGTGACTTGGATCTTCGCGGCGTTGCATTGGTCATAGGTTTCGTATTTGGGCGCGGCTGTGCTGCCGCTGGTTTAAGTTCTAGAATGTTTTTCATGTTAGTCCGTATGCCGCCACCGGCGGAGGCCGTGCGACGTTCGTTCGAGGAATTGTCGAATACCACGCAGTCGATGGGCGCGCTGCGGCGCAGCGATCAAATTTCGACGGGTACAGGAGGTTGGGCTCGGCACTCGACCAAGAACACAGAGAACTGGCCGAACAGATCCGGATCGACCAAACTTATATAGGAGAGCAAAGTGGCGATTTCAAGTTGCCGGATGGAGGCGCCGTCGGCTCCGGCTCAACAGCGTGCTCCGCCAAGGTCGCTTTATTGATTGCACGGCTTCAGAATCTTCATTGCCGTTTCCGCTTCGGCCCGCGTCTTAAAAATCGTGTCGCTGGCAAGGGTGATGTTCGGCGTATCGGTATGAGGCATCCTGGTGCAGTTCTTCGTCAAGGAATTCAGGACAACGTAAAATGCGGGTTCTGCGTGTACCGAAAACCTTATCTGTGTTGATGAGGTGACGGAATCGCCTAAGCTGGCAGAATGATCGGGCTACTCTGTTTCGTCCTGGCCGTCTTGGCTTCGCCCTTCAAGTCGAAGAGTCGACTTGAAGCAGAGAATGCGGCGCTCCGACATCAACTGATTGTCTTGAGGCGTAAGCTGCGTGGTCGCGTCCGGCTCACAAACAATGATCGCAGGTTCTTCATCCAGCTGTATCGCTGGTTTCCATCGATCCTGCAGGTCCTCACTGTTCCCGGTCTAAACGATCTCGCCCAGCTTTGGCTGGGCGGGGAGTGTTAGCTCGCGCCGACGAGGTGATTCGATAGACCTGCTGTCTGCTGCGCCGCATGAGTCCTGTCCCTGTCGTAAACCTCATCCGGCTTTTTTCCTCGCAGCTTCTTCTCAGTGTATGCTTGGGTCAACGCTCGCTGAACGTCTTCGTCATTCGATTTTGCGATTTCGATGGCCATGTTAAGCGGGCGAATGCCTGCTTCTACCGCTGTTACAAGCCGCTCCTCACCGCTTTCAAGCAATTTGGAGATCATGTGAACATACTCAGTGCTCACACCAATCTTGGCCGCAATTTCGCGATCGTTGTAACCGCGGCCTCGTAAGGTGGTGATATCCGCCAGCAAGTCGATTGCCCGATGCTGGCGCCGAGCGCAATTCTCGACCAGGCTCATGACCAGGCAGTCTGTCTCTTCAGCCTCGATCACGATTGCCGGAATTTTCGTCTGCCCAAGCTGAATGAAGGCTTCGACGCGACCTTGTCCGCAAACGAGATCGTAGCTCGCTGAATCGGTCTCTGCTTTTCTGGGACTTACCGTAATCGGTCTCTTCAGGCCCACACTCGCAATGCTTTGCACGATCTCCTGGAAGTTTCGTCGGTTCCGAACCCTGGGATTTAAATAACGAATCTGATCAATGGGAATGGTCTTGATCTGCTTCGTTGCAGATTTGCGCTTTGAGGTACTCATGCTGCCTCCCGGAACGTGCTTCTGGCCGCCATCGAATAGAAAAAATCGAGCGAATCGAATCGATATGCGTCTAACGAAAGGGCATTGTCTTCTGCTAGGCGGAGTCGATTGGTATTCATGTCGATGCTGGGAAAGATATAATAGTCTTGGGGCCGCTCGTTTGAGCGGTCCATGCGGACAGCAATTGTAATGTCAGGCACCAGGCCGGTATCGAATCGAAGGCGCCAACGCAGCGAGCCATTTTGACTCTCGAAAGAGCGCGCAATCACCAGCGAAGCAGTGAACCCATCATTGATAAACAGGAGCTCACTGACCGGGTCGCAGAAAAGGTGGCCACCGGCATTCTGGAGCTCCGCAGTCACTTCGGCCAGGAGTTTCGGATAAGATTGACGAAGGGTTCTGTTTATCTCAACATATCGGTAATCTCGATCCGACAAATAACCGATCATCGTATAAGCCCGCAGCAGACTTCCAAATCGCGACCGATACATGCTTGACGAGGGCATGTTGTCTCGCTCGTCAATGACGAGACCGGAAAGTGAACCCTCCTCTTCAAGTACCGCTTGCAGCAACGCGAGCAGTTCCGCATCGGAATAATGATTGTCGCGCTGATCGATTATTGTTCGCGCGCGGTCGAATAGCGCCTGATCTACTATTGAAGGAAAGGCTCCCTCCGCGCGAACCCAGGTTTCAGCTCGTATTCTGTTATGCGTGATCTTCCCCGGACAGCCTTGCCGCCTGCGGGGAGAGGGAGCGCAAGGCGCATCGCGATCGCGTCGTCAGCCCTCGAATTTGAACGATATCTTGAGCTTGGCGCGGTAGGCCTCGACCTTGCCCGCGGCATCCAGTTGCAGGTCGAGCAGGACGACTTCAGCGACACGAAGATCCCGAAGGGACTTGCCGGCCCTGTCGACCGCCGCCGCGGCGGCCTTTTCCCAGGAGTCCTTGCTGGTACCGATCAACTCGATGACCTTGTAGACGCTTTCAGCCATGTCGTCCTCCCGTTCGGTGTGAGGCAGGACGCAGGTGGTCCTGCGGCCGGGAAGCCTAACACCGGGATATCGGCGCTGAAAGGATGCGGCGCACCATGCCGCTGCCTCCCGTGCGCGACGCGCCGTATGCGGTCAAAAAAAATGACCGGACGGCAGCAATGCCGTCCGGCCATTTGAAGATCAGGTCTAACTCACGCCGGCGCCTTACGTCGAATATTTGAACTCAGGCAACGCCTTCAGCTCATCCTTGGTCGCGTTGAACAGCGCATGATCCGGATACCAGGGATTGGGCTTCGAAGCCGTCGCCGTGGCCGGTGCGGTATTCGTGGGCGCAGCATCCGTGGTCGTCGATGACGCCGGCCGGCTGCCCGGGGCGGGGGCATTCGACGCACCGGTGTAGGCGACCGGCTCGTTGACGAATTTGATCTTGTCAAAGGCCACGGCGACCAGATGCTCGCCGACGCCGAGGAAGCCGCCGACGCCGATCACCACCGCCTTGATGTTCCCGTTCTTGTCGGTCAGGAGATCGTTGATCGAGCCGACGCTCTCATTGTTGTCGTTGTAGACGTTGAGGCCGACAATCTTCGAAGTGCGCCAGTTACCCTGGAACGAGGAATCCGATGCCGCCGCCGCCGGCGCCATGTTGGCGCGATCGGTGGTGGTCGTCGGAGTCTGCGCAAACGCAACGGTCGCAAGTAACGCGGACGCGGCCAGGCCGGCCGTCATATATTTTGCTAACATGTGATTTCTCCCTGATATGAAATTGATGGGGAGGAAACACGGCACTCCGCCAGCTGTTCCAAGCGGCCGGACAAATTTTCAGCGGCCGCGCGACTCGCGGTTGGCGGGTTCCCGCGGAACGCCAGCCGTTCGCTCGCGCGGCCGGCCGACGGCGGCATGGCTGCTCTGCGCAATTTTCAAGGCGCGATCAGAACCCGCCCCAGTACGGCGCTATTCCGTAATAGCGATGCAGCTCCGCTTCCTGCGAGCGATCGCCCCAGTCGAAATCCTTGTCGGCGCGGAACGACGGCGCGCCCCGGAGCTCGTCATCGTCGATATCGAGCTGGTAGGCCTCGATCCCCCGGTTGTAGGTCAGGCGCGCCCACGGCAGCGGAAGCAGGTTGGCTCCCATGCCGAGGAAGCCGCCGAAACTGAGGATCGCGTAGGACACCTTGCCGCTGATCTTGTCGATCATCAGCCGCTCGACCCGTTTGCGTGTGAGTCGCATTCCGACTTATCAGCACCCGCGACTGGCGGTGGCCCGCGCTGTTTCCTAGGAACCAGCTTTCGCGAGATTTTCGGTGCCGTTCGATTTTCGACTTTTTCAAAGGTATCTGCCATTAACGGACTCATGCGCCGCAGCAAACGGCATCCTTAGCCCCGCGCACGTTCGTCGATGCCGGTTGATCTGGATCAACGACTGCCGCTCCTAAGCACCGCATTTTGAAGGCGCAACAGTTAGCCCAAATTCTCCCACAGGACTTTGTTAGGAGGACGAGATCATGGACAAGGACCGGGTCGTCGGATCGGCGAAGCAAATCAAGGGCACAGTCAAGCAAGCCGTCGGCGAGGCGGTCGGCGATACCAAGCTGGAGACCGAAGGCAAAGCTGACAAAATTGAAGGTCAGGTTCAGAACGCGATCGGCGGCCTCAAGGACACGCTCAAAGGCAAATAGACAAATAGGTGACTGAGAGATTGTTCGTCTCGCCAGCATTGCGCGTCGGCGCTCAGCCGAAACAAGAAACGCCGTCATCGACGCTGATATTCACGTCAGTTTGCAAGGAGTCGTTTGGGAAATTCCGGATCAAGGATCGTTGCTGTTGAGCCTGAGCACTGTGCCGATCTGATCGGGGAACCACAGCCCGCGTTAGTTCGGAAGAGCGGTTCGGATGTGGCTGACGGAAAAAATACGAACTGGAGAATAATCAATGAAACCTTTTATGGCACTGATTATTGGCGGCCTTGTCGTTGCGTTGTGCGTCGTCGGGTATCTTTATTATCAGAGGACGACTAGCGATATTACAATTCAAGTCCCCAAAATCACGCTGCCGAAATAGTCAACGTCGGTCCAGCCCAACTACGGAGATAATTCCATGTCAATTGGCATAATTCTGCTCATCATCCTCGTGATCGCCCTGCTCGGGGGATTCAGCGGCATTGGAGGCGGCCCATTCTACGGGACCGGCTATTACGGTGGTGGCGGACTCGGTGTCATCCTCGTGATCGTACTAATCTTAGTGCTACTTGGCAGGCTTTGAACACATGAATCTACATGCACCATCAGTGCCCATTTTCGTAGTCTCGTTGGTGTTTGCTGCCCTCGCTTTGATTGGGCATGTCGTACTAATTCCGTTTGTCACGCTGTACGGCTTTTGGGTTGCGATCATCGCTTACGTAATCCTCGCCTTCGGCGTCGTGATGAGAACCTAGCCGTTCCGACCAGATCAGTCGCAAATCGCCATTTTTTTGCTAATGATGGAGCGCGGCGGATTACAATACTGCACCGCCGCCGTGATGAGGAGATCGTCGTGCTTTCATTGATAATAGGAATTTTAATTATAGTCGTCATCGGTGCGATCTTGTTTTGGGTCATCGAAAAGTTCTGTCCGGATCAACGGCTGGGATATCTTTTGAAGTTGCTAGTTGTGCTGGTGTGTTTGGGAGCTATCGTGGCTCGAGTGCTTCCAATGCTCGGATATCCGTCTGTGCTCTAGAATGAATGTGACGCGTCAATTATTGCAAACCCGATCAATTCTGGGAGATTTGAAATGGTTCTCACTGCCAATCACATTGCGCCGATCGTCGCCCTTGTCGCCGGCATCTTAATCCTGATCGTGCCGCGGCTGTTGAACTTCATCGTCGCCATCTACCTCATTGTGGTAGGCCTGATTGGACTCAACGGCATCTACCATTTCGTCAGCTAGAATTGTTTGTAAACGTGACCACCAGAGCTGCAACGTGCTGACTTCGCCTGCCTTGAGCGGCGCCGGTGCTGCGGTCGGCGCGAGCATGAATTTATCGTTGAGTAGCCGTCGCCAGTAAATGCCCCTGACTTCTGGTGCGCTTTCGAAGATGGCGAGGTCGTGGTGATTGGCGATGAGCCTGCAAACACCATCAAAGACAGGAGCCGCCGGAGATTGCTGTGTCGAGGGGCGAAGGAGAGTTGCTCACCGTGCCGAAGCCGCGTGCGGTTAGTTTGCTCTCCGTGTGCCTCACGGTGAAACCAGTCGGAGAGCCGGATGCCTTAATCGGGCACGTCCGGTTCGATGAGCGTTGCGCCTTGCAAGCGCGTTGAAGTCTGCCGTCTGCAATGACG
>Ga0097691_1002203_pt1 | contig 13408 bp, 11 predicted proteins | sample NGESurdeep072012_8_FD_72858 | JGI IMG/M metagenome (GOLD analysis project Ga0097691, IMG submission 72858) | Arctic peat soil microbial communities from Barrow, Alaska - NGEE Surface sample 210-1 deep-072012 | ecosystem: Environmental > Terrestrial > Soil > Wetlands > Peat ...
GTATCTGCCTCCCGGAGAGCTGAGGGGTCCGGGCGCGGGCCAGCAGATCGCTCACGTCGCCGCCACCGGGGTGTAGCCCCGCTCGGCCAGCCACTTCAGCAGGACGTCGGCGGCCTCTTGCGCAGGCATCGGACCGAGCACGGTCGGCACGCTCCTGGTGGCCAGCGCGCCGGTGAGCTCGAGTAGGCGCTCGCGTGGGTCGGAGCCGGCTGGCGGTGGAACCAGCCGCGGTCGGGGACGGTGGGACGCGGGCTGGCCGACATACACCACCACGGGCGTGACGATCGATGGCGGCGAGGCGACCGGGACCGGGGTTCGCCGCCCCTTCAGCTCCATGGTCAGCGACGCCCGACGGAGTCGAAGACCGCCCGCCTCAAGCGAGCAGACCGCCGGTCGCGGCACGCGCAGCACCTCGCGACGTCCGCCGTCCAACCGCCGTTGTGCGCGCAGCCCCGACCCCTCCACCGACACCGACACCAGGCCGAGCGCCTGGGCGGCGCCGAGCTCGTGGGCAACGTATGCCGGTACGGCGCCCGTGCCTCGGTCGGCCGAACGGTCGCCACACAGAACCAGATCCGGTTCGCCCACCGTATGGATCGCCGCGACCAGGGCCTGCGCCAGCAAGCGCCCGTCATTGGCCAGGTCAGCAATCCAGGCATCCTGATCGGCAGCCCCGCGGCTGGGCCACGGAACTCGCAACACCGATGCGCCGACGGCGCGTGCTTCCCGCAGGGTCGCCTCCGCCGCTACCGGCCCGGCGGTCACTGCGAGCACGCGCCCGCCCCAGGCGTCGGCAATCCGCAGGGCAGTCTCCAAAGCTGCAAGCTCGGCCGGGTTGGCTCCGGCTGACCGGTCGTCGCGGCTGACGTGTCCGCTGATCTGGTCTACCTCTGGGCGCAGGTCCGTGTGCCGCAGCAACGCGACGACCAGAGGAACGCTGTCTGTCATCTGCCTCACCCCTGCCTGAAGACGACGCCATGCCCGCCGTCGGGGTAGGTCCACGTCAGCGCGCCCTCGCTGTTGCACACCATGTAGCAGGTGCCGCACTCGAAGCACTGCTCATAGTTGAACAGGATGCCCCCGTCGGATGTTTGGGCGAAGAGGTTCGCCGGGCACGCGGTGACGCAGGCCTTGGTCGTGCACGAACGGCAAACCTCGGAGTCGACCACGATGTGCGCTCGTTCACCCACCCGGAACTCCAGGGTCGCCATCCGATCCTCGAAAGCCACGACCGGCAGTTGCGGCGGTGGGTCGAGGTCCTGGCCGTCCATCCTCATCGGAAGATCCTTCCACCCAGTGCTGCGTCCTTGGCCAGGTCGCGCCAACGGACGCCGTGGTCCTTGACCGTCCGGCGCAGCAACGCCGTCATCCGGGGCTTGGGCTCGGGGTTGATAACCGTGAAGATTCGCTCGGCCATGTCGCAGATCAGATCCGTGTACTGCGCGTGCAGGCGTTCATTCAGCACCAGCTTGGGCGCGTCCTGCATCCGTTTGTGGTCAGAGAGCACGAAGTTCGCCTGCATCGAGGTGCGGTAGGACGCCAGGCCGGTAGCCGAGACGTCACCTTCCCGGACCGCCTTCGCTGTCGCAGCGCCAGCGGCCAGGCCCGAGCCGATGGCGAAGTTCACGCCCTCGAGCCACAGCCCAGCGGCCAGGCACATCCCGGCCGCGTCCCCGGCGATCAGCAGACCGTCGGTGGCCAGCTTCGGCATCGTGCGATAGCCGCCCTCGGGGATGAGGTGGGCGGAGTACTCCTTGAGATCGGCCCCGCGCAGTCCCGGGGCGATGGCCGGGTGAGCACGTAGGTCGGCGATGAGATCCTCGGGACGGACCTTGGCTTTGGCTAGGCCCTTGACCGAGACGACGACGCCCACGGCGACGGTGTCGTGGCCGGTGTAGAGAAAGCCACCACCAGGTATGCCACGGGTGCAGCCGAGCATCTCGATGTCCAGTCCCTCGCCCGGACCGAGCGCGTAACGCTCCTCGATGACCTCGGGCGGCAGCGACCATACCTCCTTGACCCCGAGGGTGTGATGGGCTGCGTCGGCGGCCGGCAGCAGCCCGGCCTCCTTCGCCAGGAAAGAGTTCACCCCGTCGCAGGCGATGACGACCCGGGCCCGCAGGTCACCGTCTGGACGATCGGTGCGCACCCCGCAGACGCGGCCGCGGTCGTCGCGGATCAGCCCGGTGGCCACCGTCGAGGTGATCAGCTCGGCGCCGGCCTCCACCGCCTTGCCCGCCAGCCATGCGTCGAAGTCCGGGCGGTACGTAGTCATGCCGTTATACGGCGCCTTTCCCCAGTTCTGGGCTCGGATGTCGACGGTCAGCGCCTGGTGCCCGGTCATGATCATGGTCGAGCGTCGGGTGACCCACCGCTGGACGGGCACCTCAAGCCACCACTGGGGCAGGATCTCGTCCAAGACGCGGGCGTAGACGACGCCGCCGTAGACGTTCTTGGATCCGGGGAAAGGGCCGCGCTCGAGCATCAGCACGGAGCACCCGGCCCGAGCCAGGGCCAGGGCGGCCGCCGAGCCGGCCGGGCCGGCGCCCACGACGACCGCGTCCCAGACCTCCTCGCCGTCCACGTTCTCAGGCATTCGTTTCTTCCTTTCCATCCGTCACGCCCGGTACCTCGATACCGAGCCGCCCTGCCAGGACCCTCAGCAACTCGCCCGCGTCGGTGACCAGGCCCAGGTCGGCCATCGCGGTCATCGGGCAGGACGGGTCGATGTTGACGCTGACGATGTGTGTGGGGGCACCCAGCCCGCCGGTGTGCTGCGACGCCCCGGAGATGCCGAAGGCGACGTAGAGGTCGGGGTCGATGGTCACGCCCGTTGTGCCGATCTGTCGTTCGAACCCCACCCACCCGGCGTCCGTGACGACCCGGGTGGCTCCCATGGAGGCGCCCAGGGCCGAAGCCACCCGCTGCAGCAGAGTCATCGCTGCAGGCCCAGCTTCAGCTCCGGCGTTGCGCCCCACCAGGCCGGCGCCGGCGGCCAGCACCCGGCCGGCCTCAGCCAGGTCCATCGTGTCCGGGTCGGGCTCGAGCACCTCCACCACCTTGACGTCGTGGCCGGCACTGGACCGCCCGCCCGGTGTGTTCAGCGGCGGTGCGAACTCCGCGAAGGTGCACGGCTGCCCGGTCGGCACCGAGCCACGCACGCCGGGCACGAGCGTTGCCACAGCTGGCGACTCGACGGTCACGGGGAGGTCGATGCGGCCCTCGACCCGGGAGAGCACCGCAGTGACGGCGAGCTGCGACGCCAAGGCGTCGATCCGAACACTGTGGGCGCCGGCGAGCAACGGCAGGTCGAGCTCGGCGGCCAGGCGTGGCGCCAGATCCCGCCCGTCTGGTGAGGCCGGCAGGATGACCAGCGGGACGTCGTACAGGCTGGGCCCGAGCAGACGCGCCAGGCCGCCTGGGCGCAGTCCGCGCTCGGTCTCGGCGGTCCAGGCGTGGCTGGCCGTGGTCAGTGACCTGGCCGCTTCAAGGGCGCGCTCGCCGACGACGAGCACACGCCCACCGGCTTCAGCCACAGCCTCGTCGGCGCCCATGGGCAGTTCGCCCGAACGGGCGACGACGATGGCGATGGGGGCGTCGGAGCCGAATACTGTCACTGCGGCAGTGGATTCACTCACAGCGCCACCGCCACCCGATGCCCCTCGATGACGGCCGAGTGTGCCCGTCTGGGGGCAACGGCGTCACCGATGCGGTGGACTTCCAGTGCCGGGTCGTCGCGCAGCCTGCGCCACAGCTCGTCGACGGGCTGCTGGTGAGTGGACACGACGACCCAGTCACACGATCGCGTGCGCTGGGCGCCGGTCGGGTGATGCAGCAGGTCCAACGTCACTCCGTCTGCATCCTCCCGGGCTGCGGCTCCCATGACCACCAGGTCGGTGGACTGCACGATCTTCTTGGCGTGGGCGCGCATCAGCCACCCCTCCATGTCGAGGGTGATGCCGAGATCTTGACCGACCACCATGCCCGGTGTCATCACCTCAACCGAGGCGCCTCGGTCGGCGAGCAGCTCGGCAACGGACGTGCCCTGATGGAACCCGAGGTCGTCGACCACGACGACATCGCCGTCCGGGGCGGCGCGACCCTCCAAGACGTCACGGACGTCGACCACGCGGCTATGGTCGCCGGCCCACCAGGGACGGGCGGGGCGTGCGCCAGTGGCCACGATCACCACGTCGGGGCGCAGCGCGCGGATGGCGTCCTCGTCGGCGTCCAGGTTCGTGCGGACGTCGACCCCGCTGCGTTGGCACTCCGACAGGAGGTTGCGCACGATGTCGAGGAACTCGGCCCGGCTCGGTACGCTCGCGGCCACAGCGACCTGGCCGCCGGTGCTCGGTTCACGTTCCAGGAGTGTGACCTCGTGACCGCGGGCGGCTGCGGTCGTGGCGGCCTGCAGGCCGGCAGGTCCGCCACCGACGACGACGACCCGTCGCCCGCGCCGGCGTGGGGCGGGCAGTGTGATGGACTCCCGGCCTGTGCGGGGGTTCTCGATGCAGCCGAGCCAGCGGTTGAGCCCCATCCGCCCGACGCACTCCTGGTTGCAGGACAGACAGGTCCTGATCGATGACGCCTCGCCCGCGCGGGCCTTGGCGACGAAGTCCGGATCGGCGATCTGCCCGCGTACGACCCCGACAAGGTCACAGGTCCCGGCGGCCAGCGCCCGTTCGGCCTGCAGTGGATCCTTGAAGCGGCCCACCCCGATGACGGGCAGGTCGACCGCCGCACGCAGGGCTGACGGGATGTAGGACGCGTAGCCCGCGGGCACGTGCATACTCGCCTCGATCATGAACAGGGTCGCGGTTGCCACGCCGATCGAGGTGTTGATGTAGTCGACCTTGCCGTGGGCCTCGATCAGCCGGGCCACCGCGACGGCCTCGTCGATGGTGGTGCCGCCCTCGATCAGCTCGTCGCCGCACAGACGCACGCCAAGCGCCCGGCCGGGGCCGATCGCCTCGCGCACGACGTCGACGATCTCGAGCAGGATTCGCGCGCGCCCCGCCAGCGACCCGCCGTACTCGTCGGTGCGCTCGTTTGTCGCCGGCGAGAGGAAGCCGCGGACGATGGACGAGTGTGAGCACTGAAGTTCCACACCGTCGAAACCGCCCTGGGCGCAGTGGTCGGCGACCAGTCCGTACCCGGCCACGATCTCGCGAATCTCGTGGTGGTCAACGGCCTTGGGCACCTCACGGAACAAGGGATCCGGCACGGGGCTTGGCGCCCAGACCGGTAGTCGGGAGAACATGCTGGAGGCTTGGCCGCCGTTGTGGTTGAGCTGAGCCAGGATCGGCACGTCGTGGGCGTGCACTGCGTCGGTGATCCTGCGGTACCCAGGGATCACCGCTGCGTTGAAGCCGTGGATCAGCTTCTCGTACGGCCAGTCCGTCGGGTGCGTCGAATGCTCCTCGGTGATGATCATCCCGGCCCCACCCTTGGCCCGCGCCGCCAAATAGGCCGCGTGCTGCTCGGTGGGCAGACCATCGGCGGCGTAGTTGGTCAGATGGGCGGAGAACACCACCCGGTTGCGCACGGTGACCGGCCCGATCTGCAACGGGGAGAACAGGTAACGGTACTTGCCTCCCGCGCTCATCGGGCCACCTCGAGCCGGACGCCGGTGCGCGATCTCGACCTGGCAGTGCGTGACAGGACGGTCAGCGCCGCGCGTCGACCCTCCAGGATGGCCTCGTGCACGGTCCGCGGGGCGATACAGTCACCGGCGCGCACCAACTCGTCCCGCAACGACGCGTCGGCGCCGACCAGACTGTCATACAGCTGGCTCTCGGCAAGGCGGTGGCCCGCGTCGACGACGAGATCAGTGGGGATCACACGTTTTTCGGAGGTCCAGCGTTGCTCAACGACTGCTCCTTCCACGGTGACCGCACGCAGGACGCAGGACAGGACGCGGACCACCCCGGCCTGTTGGAGCCGGGAGTTCGCGTCAGCCAGGTCACCCGAGAGGGACAGGCCGGTGCCGACGATCTGGTCCTGGGTCACGATGCTCACCTGGTGTCCGTGCCGCGCCAGGAGCTCGACGACTGCGACTCCGACCGGTCCGCCCACCGGGTCGTGCACCAGCACCCGCGAGGCGGGGTCCATCAGGTCCGGCAGGGTGCCCAGGCTCGCGGCACGGAGCAGATCGGTCGCCGATATCACTGTGACACCCGGGTCAGTCGTGTAGCGGGGGTTTGACCCGCGTGACCCGGTTGCCAGCACGACGGACTGCCCGGATGACAGGGCCGCCCGAATGTCGTCGGGGCTGAGCCGTGACCCCAGGGCCACGCTTACGCCAAGGCGGTCGCACTCCGACACGAGCCAGTCACTGAGGTCACCAAAGGTCTCCCGCCCGGCAGCGACCACTGGCAGCATGCCTCCTGCCCGGTCGGCGGCGTCGACGACCCGCACCGACGCCCCGCGAGTTGCCAGGACCCGCGCACACTCCAGCCCAGCTGGCCCGGCGCCGACGACGAGCACCCGGTGACCGTGGGCCTCATTGGTTGTTTCTTCGACGTCGACGTCCACGGTCTCGTGGCCGGAGCGCGGGTCGCCGATGCACGCCACCACGGGGTTGCGGTTGTCGCGCACCCGGCAGGTCTGGTTGCACCGCACGCACGGGCGCACGGTGACCGCCGCACCGGCGCGCACCTTGGCCACCAGGTCGGCGTCGGCGATCAGCGCCCTGGTCATCTCGACCAGGTCTGCGACCCCGTCGTCGAGCGCCGACTGCGCCATCTCTGGCTTCACTACACCGCCCTGAAGAACCACCGGTAGCGCGCCGTCGAGCGCATCGCTGATCTGGCGACACAGCTCGATGGTGTGACCCGCGGGCGCGTGCGCGTCTGGACGATAGGCACTGGCGGTGAACGGGCCGCCCTGCACCACCACCAGCAGGTCGAGCAGCGGCGCGAACGCGCGCACCTGCTCCACCGCCATCTCCGGTGTCACCCCCGCCCATGGCGCCAGTTCGTCACAGGACAGCCGCAGTGAGAGGACGACGTCCTGGCCGACCTCGTGGCGGACCGCGGACAGGATCTCGCGGGTGAGCATCAGGTGATCCTGGCCGTAGGCGTCCTCACGCAGGTTGGTCAGCCCAGAATGGAACTGCCGTAACAGCCCGCCGACACCCGCATCGATCTCGACGCCCGCCAGACCCGAGTCGACGGCCAGCTTTGCTCCCCTGACGAACCCGGCCACCAGGAGTTCGATGTCCTGCTGCTCCATGGCGACCGGCATCTCCCGGCTAGCCGCGTCGGCGACGCGCGAGGGCGCCCACAATGCCTGCTGGGAGAAGGCCGTCGATCCCTGCGACCCGGTGTGGCCCAGACCCGCCAGGACGAGGGTGCCGTGGTCCTGGCAGGCCGCGGCGACGGCGGCCCAACCGGTTGCGCAGTCCTCGGCGAGCGGTGCGCGTTCATACGGCCAGTCGCTGTCGTGCACTGACGCGGTCTCGGTGACCAAGACACCCACGCCGCCGGCCGAGCGGCGCGCGTAGTACGCGACATGGCGGCCGCTGATCCCGCGTCCCTGACCGAGGTTGGTCTCGTGGGGGCCGAACAGCACCCGAGAGGGTGCCGTGCGACCCGCAAGGACGACGGGATCGGTCAGTGCTGCGCCCGCCATGGCAGTCAGACCCTCGGGGACAGCTGCAGGCCGACGAGTGGGCTCTCGTCACAACCGCGGTCCGGCCGGTGCCCGATCGTCACCTGAACCGGTCCGCCGGCGGCACCGGGCCTGGGTGCCTGGCCGCGCACCGGGCCACCATGGGAGTGGTCGCCATCGGGCTTGGGCAGCGCGGCCATGGCGCCGCTACCGGTGAGGGCCTGCTCGCCGTAGCCGACGATGCACTCAGGGTCCGGTCCGTCCAGCGGCAGTCCGGTGAAGAACTTGGCCGCCATGCAGCCACCGCGGCACGAGTCGTAGTGCGCGCACTTGGAACACGCGCCGCCCGTCTGTGGTCGGCGCAGGTCCTCGAAGAGCGGCGACTCACGCCATACCTTGTCGAAACCCCCGTCCCACAACAGGTTCCCTGCCAGGAACTCGCTGTGGATCGCGAACGGGCAGGCGTACACGTCGCCGACCGGGTCGATCAGGCAGACGACCCGCCCCGCGCCGCACAGGTTGAGGCCCGGCAGCGGTTCTCCGAACCCTGCGAGGTGGAAGAAGGAGTCACCCGTGAGCACGCCCTCGCCGGCCAGGACCAGCCAGTCGTAGAGCACCCGCTGCTGGGCCGCCGTCGGGTGCAGGTCGTCCCACACGTCGGCCCCGCGCCCCGAGGGTCGCAGCCTGGTGAGCCGGAGGGTGGCGCTGAAGCGGTCGGCCAGCGCCTTGAACTCATCGAGCTGGCTGACGTTGTGACGGGTGACGACCACCGAGATCTTGGCATCCTTGAAACCGGCCTCGGAGAGGTTCTCCAGCGCGGCCACCGCAGTGGCGTATGAGCCCCCGCCGCGGACTGCGTCGTTCACCTCGGCGGTCGCGCCATCGAGAGAGATCTGCACGTCCACATAGTCGGTGGCGGCGATCCGCGCGGCCTTCTCCTTGTCGATCTTGATTCCGTTGGTCGAGAACTTCACCCCGACCTGGTGGGCCACGGCGTAGTCCAGCAGGTGCCAGAAGTCCGGCCGCACCGTTGGTTCCCCGCCGCCGATGTTGACGTAGAACACTTTCATCGCCTGCAGCTCGTCGATGACCGCCTCGCACTGCTGGGTGGTCAGCTCGTTCGGGTCGCGCCTGCCCGAGGAGCTCAGGCAATGGACGCAGGCCAGGTTACAGGCGTAGGTCAGCTCCCACGTCAGGCAGATGGGTGCATCCAGCCCGAGTGCGAACTGGTCGACGAGGGGCAGCACGGCGGTCATAACGGGACTCCTTCAGCCAGGGGTGAGCATGCCGGAATTGGCCAGGCCGTGCAGAGCCCTGAGGTATGTCGCCCGGTCTGCGTCGGGGACGCCGGCGGCGGCGAGGGCGGAGCCGACATCAGGTGCGCTCTCCAGGCCCCGGACCACATCGACGAGCAGTTGAGTCTTCAGGAAGGACAGGCGGCGGGTGGCGAAGTCGTAGGCGAGAGCGCCGAAGGACTCGTCGCGCAGAGCGACGCCCGAAGAGAGCCGCCACGGCTGTGTCGGGTCGAATGCCGGCGCGGACATGGCCACCTGGGTCACCTCAGTAGACGCCGCACATGCCATCGATCGAGACCTCTTCGACGAGCGTCTCCTCCACGAGCTCCTCTGCAGCGGCGGGCTCGCAGTCTGCCGTCGCCGTGGTGGCTGGGGGGACCTCGATGGTCGGCTGGTTGTTCACTGGCATCCTCCTGCTGGCTCGGTGATGGATACGGATGTCGGGCAGATCTCACGGACAGAGCCGACGCTAGGGGGGATCCATCGCATCGTCTAGGCCTGAGCGCCAGACCTGTCCGAAGGGACAGGCACTGGCCCCCGATCGGTCAGGTCAACCCATCGCTGTACGGACGGTTTCACGTTCCTGCCCTCCCGCTCCACCTCCAAACGGGCCTAGTGTCCGAAGACATCACAGTCAGGACTGCCAAGGAGGACCGCATGCAAGTTGATGAGCTGCTCAAACCGTTCCCGATCAAGGAGTTCCACCCTTTCCCGCGGGCACTGATGGGGCCAGGCGCACACGAGATGATTGGGCCTGAGGCGCTCAAGCTTGGCTTCAAGAAGACCCTCATCATGACCTCGGGACTGCGCGGGACAGACATCGTGCACAAGATCGCCGAGTCGATGAAGTACCACGGTCTCGAGGTCGTGGTGTACGACAAGGTGGAGTCCAACCCCAAGGACTACAACGTCATGGACTCCGTCGCGTTGTACCAGGAGCACGGCTGCGACTCCTTTGTGTCCATCGGCGGAGGCTCGTCCCACGACGCCTGCAAAGGTGCCCGGATCTCGGTCGCTCACGACGGTCGCAACGTCAACGAGTTCGAGGGCTTCAACAAGAGCGAGAACCCGAAGAACCCGCCCCACATCGCCGTGTCGACGACGGCGGGCACCGGCTCGGAGACCTCGTGGGCGTACGTGATCACCGACACCACCACAGACCCGAGCAAGCCGCACAAGTACGTCGCCTTCGACGACGCCTCAGTCACCTCACTCGCGATCGACGACCCGGTGCTCTACTTCGACTGCCCGGTCGACTACACCGCCCAATGTGGCTTCGACGTCCTGGCCCACGCCAGCGAGCCCTACGTCTCCCGGCTGAACTTCGAGCCCTCGCTCGGCAATGCGTTGCACGCCATCAAGCTCACCAGCGACAACCTGCGTGCCGCGACCTGGAACGGCCAGGACCTCGCCGGGCGTGAGGGCATGATGTACGCGCAGTACATCGCCGCTCAGGCCTTCAACTCCGGCGGCCTGGGGATCATCCACTCGATCTCCCACGCCATCAGCGCGTTCTATGACACCCACCACGGCCTCAATAACGCCATCGCGTTGCCGCGGGTCTGGGCGTTCAACATGCCCGCGGTCTACCACCGCTTTGCTGACATCGCCGAGGCAATGGGTATCGACACCCACGGTATGACCAAGCCGCAGGCCGCCGATGCTGCTCTGGCCGCGGCGATCCGCCTGCTGCGCGACGTCGGCATACCGGAGCGCTTCGTGGACGTCACCAAGGACAGCTACTCCAAGAACCGCCTGGGCACCGGACCCACCGAGTACTACAAGAAGTCCGGTGTGATCAAGGGTGACGCAGCTGACGTGGACCGGATCACCAACCACGTGCTCGGCGACGCGTGCACCCCGGGCAATGCCAAGGAGTGCACCTTTGATCTGGTGCGCCCCGTGGTGGATCATTGTATGAACGGCGATCTGGACGACCTGCTCACCTGAGCGCTACCCCAGCCCCGGCCCCCACCCGTCCCGGGCGGGGGCCCCGGCCGGGCGGTCCCCCCGGAACCAGCCGCAGGAGGTCTTGTGCCGAGCACCCAACAACCCAGTCCACCGGTCGACTTCGCCGACGTGCTTGATGTCATGCAGCGGTTCGAGGAGCACGGCTACCTCGCCGACCACAAGTTGGCCACGACGGTGTTCCTGCAGACCCGCCTCGACAAGCCGGTGTTGCTCGAGGGCCCCGCCGGCGTTGGCAAGACTCAGCTCGCCCTCTCGCTGGCACAGGTGACCGGGCGAAAACTGTTGCGGCTGCAGTGTTACGAGGGCCAGGACGAGACCAAGGCTCTCTATGAGTGGGACTACGGCAAGCAGCTCCTCTACACCCAGATCCTGCGCTCGACCATCGACGAGGTCATCGCGGGCGCCAAGAACATAGACGAGGCTGTCGACAGGATCGGGGCTCAGGAGAGCGTCTTCTTCTCCGAGCGTTTCTTGGCCTCGCGGCCCCTGTTGGAGGCTGTGCGCTCCACCGAGCCGGTGGTGCTGCTCATCGACGAGGTGGACCGGGCCGACGAGGCCCTGGAGGCCGTGCTTCTGGAGCTGCTCGCGGAGTACCAGGTCTCCATCCCGGAGGTGGGCACCTTCAAAGCGATTCACAAGCCATATGTTGTCCTGACCTCCAACAACACCCGCGACCTGTCCGCTGCGCTCAAACGACGCTGCCTGCATCTGTCACTGGACTACCCCGACGCTGACCGTGAGCTGGCGATCATCCGCTCCAAGAACACCGGGCTGCCTGATGCCCTGGCGCAGCAGCTGGTCACGATTGTTCGTGGTCTGCGCGAGCTTGAGCTTCGCAAGGCTCCGAGCATCTCCGAGACCATCGACTGGGCCCGAACCCTGGCCGTGCTCGGCGTGCAGGACCTCACCGCCGAGGTGCTGTCCCACACGGCAAACGTCGTCGTGAAGTACGAGCGGGACCTTCGCCGCACTACCGAGGCGCTGCCTCGCCTCGTCGACCCCAACGCCAGGCTCGGCGCCGCTGCGGGGCACGGCCATGGGCATGGGCACGGCTCGGGCGTTGACCATGATCACGGCACGCACCACGTCGACACATCGTCCAAGGCATCACCGCGCGACCTTGCGGACGGCGACGTCGATGGCCGTGAGGTCCGCAACGCCATGGACCTTCCCGGTCGTCATGGCCCGGGCGTGTATGGCACGCCGCCGTCAGCGGCCGCGTATGCCGCCAGTGGCATACGGGGCGTAACACCCGGCAAGAACCAGCGGTCGCTCGCAGCTCGCGGCGCCCGCAAACGGCCGGTGTAGGGGAGCGGTCGTGGAGGAGGCTGTTCATCGCTTCGTGCGGCTGTTACGGCGTCAGGGGGTCCGGATCGGCGTCTCCGAAGCTCTCGATGCGATGACGGCGAGCGCGCAGACCGGCGTCCTGTCCGACCGGGAGATCACCCGCGCCGCGTTGCGGGTCTGCCTGATCAAGGACCGACGTGACGAGGAGGCGTTCGACCGGGTCTTCGACCTGTTTTTCGGCCTGCGTGTTGTCGACCCGCCCGAGGATGTTGGCCACGGGCACGCCCACGACGACCTCGAGGACACCGGCACGCTGGAGCACTTCACGCTCTCCGAGGACCCCTCGGACATCCCGGAGCAGGGCCACTCGCACGGCAAGCCGGACGACATCCGCGAATTCTTCAACCCCGAGGACCTCGCGCAGCAGTACAACCTGCACCAGGAGGCCAACAAGCTGGACCTCGCCTCGCTCACGGACGAGATCGTCCTCTCCGCTGACAACCAGAGTCTGCAGGACCAGGCTGCGCGGGTTCAGCTGACCACCAACCGGTTGGCCAACCCCGGTCGACCTGGCGACCTGATCACCACCCCTGGGGTGGAGCTGGACGTTCAGCTCTCCGTCGCCCAGGAGGGCACGCTGCTGGACTGGCTCAACGACTACCTGGACACCGGGGACGATGGTCGGGGGCTCGACCCTGAAGAGCTGGCCGCGCTTCGCGCCCGGCTGGCCGGCTTGCTGGAGGGACTGCCGCAGAAGCTGCGTTCGCACCTCGAGGCCCTGATGGCGGCGGAGGCCGAGCTGGAGACCCGCGAGGTCCAGGCCCGCGGGGTGGAGCGGGTCGGGGAGCACGAGCGCGCCGAGCTCGAGGAGTCGGTGCGACGACTGATCCGCAGCCTTCGCGGCGCACCGCGTTCCCGGCGGACGGTCGCCGCGCGGGGGACCGTCGATGGCCGCCGGACGATGCGCACCAACATGCGCTACGACGGCATCCCCTTCCGTCCCGTGACCGTCAGCAAGGTCAGCGACCGGCCACGGCTGGTGATCCTGACCGACGTCTCCCTCTCGGTGCGGGCAACCGCCCGGTTCACGTTGCACCTGGTGCACGGGCTGCAGTCGCTGGCGTCGTCGGTGCGGAGCTTTGCCTTCGTTAGTGATCTCGTTGAGATCACCGACCTGTTCGCTGAGCACCCGCTTGACGAGGCGCTCGGGCTAGTTGTCGCGGGGCTGCCTGCCGGGGGCGTGC
>Ga0097691_1002204_pt1 | contig 13400 bp, 12 predicted proteins | sample NGESurdeep072012_8_FD_72858 | JGI IMG/M metagenome (GOLD analysis project Ga0097691, IMG submission 72858) | Arctic peat soil microbial communities from Barrow, Alaska - NGEE Surface sample 210-1 deep-072012 | ecosystem: Environmental > Terrestrial > Soil > Wetlands > Peat ...
CTTGTATCGCTTAGCCTGCACAACGGGTTGCTACACGGTTGCTACACCCGACAACAGGCCCGTTGCTTCCGATCGGCGATTCGTATTCGAGATTTGGCTCCGGGACAGGGATTCGAACCCTGAACCTTGCGGTTAACAGATCGCTGCGCCCCGTTCAGAAATGGCGTCCTGGATTCACTGCGTGACACTGAGTGTCACCAATTCGCACCGTTTAGCACCGGCGTTGCTGTACGAACGACCCCGTCGGATTGGCAAATCTGACGCGGAACTGGCCGACCACCGATTAAGAGGACGCGCGCGCGACCCCGGACAGGTGAGATCAGGTTGGAGCTCTGATTTCCCGAGCCCTCAAACGGATTTGAATACCGCGGGCCCGCCATCCACAGACTTCCGCGGGGTGGCGTTTCGCGTCTGACGCCTCGCGGCTGACCGAACGCTGTTGCTGCCTCTGTTACGGCACCTCGATGACGCTGTTTCGAATGACAGCAACCCTTCGCTTCGCGCTTCGGTGGCAGGTGTGGCGACCGCGAACGCGACTGCGCCTGATCCGCCTGCTGATGCGATGGGAACCCGACCAGGTTTCGCTGTGAATTATTTCGATCGTAATCACTCAGGCCACATCGGCCAGGAGGTGTCCACATGATCCATGCGTTACTCGTCGTAGCGGTCATTCTTTTCGTCCTCTGGTTGCTGTTCCACGCGGCCGGCGGCCTGGTCAACCTGATCTGGCTGGTGATCATCGTGCTGGTCGTGCTCTGGTTGTTTGGTTTCGTCCGAAACCGCTCCGCGCGCTGAGAAGGGCCACGCTTTCCAGGCTTAGACCTCTCACAAAGCGTCCCGCCTGAGGACGCGGAAAACTTACTGTCAGCGTGCACACGGCAACTTCTGGCATAGCAATCGTCTGCGCGCTTCTCTTCCTGGAAGAGGCCGGCCTCCCCCTCCCCGTGGCGCCCGGCGAGGCCGTGCTCATCGGGGCTGGTCTCCTCATCGCCGGTGGAGGCGCTCCCTTTTGGTTGATTGTCCCCGTCGCCTACCTGGCGGTCATCTGTGGCGTCCTGACGGGCTACGCGTGGGCGCACCGGATCGGGCCCCGGCGGGTGCACGCGCTCGCCGCGCGGCTGCATGCGGGCGGACCGTACGATCGAGCGGCGTCCAGGCTTCGAGGCGCTACCCCCCTTCAGATCGCGGCTTCCAGGCTCTTGCCGGGTCTCCGCGTCTACACATCGTTGGTCGCCGGAGCCGTCGGCGTGAATATGGGCCGATTCATGGCCGGGGTGCTGCCGGCGAGCGCGTTTTGGGTCGTGGCCTTCATTGGGCTGGGCTTCTTCGTGGGTGCGCCCGTGGAGAGGCTCCTGGGCCGCGTCGAAGCCTACGGGCTGAAGGCGGCCGTGGTCGCGGCAGTTGTCATTGTTTGGGTGTTGGCCGCGCGCCGGATGCCGCCTTCGCGAATTCATTCCGCCACCACGCCCGATCACGAGGCGCTGCGCCTCGCGGTCGCGCTCGTTATCGATCTCTTCGCCATCACGGGCGTCGCCGGCGCTCTGGTCCTGCTGACCGGCGTCGCCCTGGGCGAGTCTGGCGATCTGCCTTACGCGGCGGTGATCTTTGCGATCCTCGGCATCCTCTACCTGGTGGTGGCCCGGCAGACGGTGGGCTCCACGCTGGGCGAGGCGCTGCTCGACGTTCGCTACCACCCGCCTCGGCGACCGTGGTTGCGCCAGGCGCCCTAGACGCGCCTGACCTTGGAATCTAGAAAGTTGCGGATCTTCTTATGTCCTCTTACGGCACGGGTTTTGCATTCGTTATGGGTGACCGGCAATTGTGGGTCCCGGCTGGCGAAAGGGCGGCTTCTATGGCCGGACCTTGAGCCGAATGGAGACTTTAACTAGATGAAGCGAATAGCCCTTGGCATGGCGTTGGGCGGCCTCGCCGTCTACCTTTACGATCCCGAGTTGGGCGAGAACCGCCGCGGACGCCGCCTGGACGTGGCGGCAGATGATCGAGGCCGCGGCTTGGGGTCGGCTACCGAGGTTCCGATCCATCTAGGGGGTCGGAGCGACCGACGGGCCGAATGGCAGCGATGGGTGGGACCAAAGACCCGTGACTTCGCCTCCGACCGCTGCGCAGGCTGTGCTCTATGAGAATCGGCAGGATCCGGTTTGGGACCGCGATTGCGATCTTCCTGATTTTTTTCGGCCTCGCGCTGCTGGAGGCGGTCCGAGTCCGCGACTGGCTCGCGGCTGCGCTTTGGTTGGGGGCAGCGCTCACGTTCCTAGCCGCCGACAACCTGCACCGTGGAGTCAGCGCCGCCGGATCGGCTAAACGTTGATCGCGGGTGCCGCCAATATGCGAATCGCGACCGATGGAACCCAGCCAAGAATTGCCGATCGTATGGTCCACACCCTAAATAGGTACGGGTCGCGACCCTCCGCGTAGCGGAGCGACCGGAGGCAGTCATTCCGCGTGGAGGACCTCGACCACGTTGGTGCGCGCCGCCCAGCGGCCCGGGATGAGCGCAGCCGCGACTGCGACGCCCACGCCGGCGAGCGGGATCGCGACCAGCTCCCAGGGCGCAAAAACGTTGTAGAGGGCGGACGGCGTGTCGTCCCCGCCGAGGTTGCTGAGCAGGTCGAATAGCTGCCTGTACAGCGCGACGCCCGCCGGCACCGCCGCCAGGCCGCCCACCAGCGCGAGGAAGCCGGCAGAAGCCGCCACCATCGCGATCACCTGCCGCGGGCTCATACCGAGCGCCTTCAGAGTGGCCGTTTCACGCACGCGCTCGCGGGTGCTGAGCAACACCGTGTTGAAGATGGCGGCGACAGCGATCAGCGCGATGAGGCCCGCGATCGCGAACAGGATGCCGCCGATCGTTGCCAGGAATGCGGTGTTGCCGCTGTTGGCAGGCTGGACGTCGAGCAGGTCCGGCTGAGCGGCAGCCAGGCGCTTCACGTAGGCGTCGACGTTCGAGCCGGGCTTGAGGGTGATCAGGTAGCCGGATGGATTGAGGTCCGGCGCCACCGGCGCGACCGTCGACCAGTCGAGGAACAGCTCATGGCCGCCGGGCCCGGCGATAAAGTCGTAGACCTCTCCCACGAGTCGAAGCCTCAGAGCCGCGCCGTGAAACGTGGCGGTGAACGTTTCACCGAGCGTGAGGTGGGCGTCCTGGACCAGGCCTCTGGGAGCCACCACGTCGCCTGGAGCCTGGATCCAACGGCCCGCGGTCAGCAGGTAGCCAAGCGAAGACGAGTCCCCGCGAAAGATGTCCGAGGAGACCGGATCGGCGATCCCTGGCACAGTGATGTTGGCCGTCGTTTGCGCCACCACGCGCTCGGTCTGGGGCTGTGAGGCGAACAGCTGCGTGGCCTCGGCGTCCGCAAGTGATGGACTCTTCTTGACGGCGACGTCGACGTGCCCGACGTGTCCCTCGTAACCGTAGATCGACGCGAAGCTGCGCGTCTCTCCGAGGGCGACGACCATCGTGGCGACGCCCACGAAGACGGCGATCACAGTCAGGATCGCGCGCACGGGACGCGACACCGCATCGCCGAGACCCAGTCCGATGGCGCGCGGCAACCCGACCCGTGAGGCCAGGCTCCGGAGCCAGCGGCCACTCTGGCCGCGAGGGGCCGTGGCGTTGGCGATCACGACCGCGGGCTTGAGCAGGCCGGCCCTAAGCGCCGGGATCAGCGCGGCGACGGTCACGATGAGCAGGGCGCCGACCAGTGCCAGCACGTCGAGAGCCGGCGAGTAGGACGCCTGGTAGGCGAGCCCCAGCGCCGACGAGCTGTTGGCCAGCAGCGGCTGGCTCAGGATCGTGCCGGCGGGGATGCCGACCAGGCAGGCGGCCGCCGCGGGAACCAGGATCTGGAGTACGAAGACGCCCACCACCTGCAGCGGCGTGAACCCAACCGCCTTCATGATCCCGATCTCGCGATAGGACGAGATGACGATGCCGGTCACGAGGTTGGCCACGATCGCCGCCGTCGCCGCGAGCGCGAGGAGGCTGAAGGCGGTCAGCACGCCGGTGAGGACCTGGTCCGGGACGTTGAAAACGCTGCGGAGGAGCAGGTAGCTGGTCGAACTCGTGATGCTGCCCGGCGGAAGCGAGGCCCGAAGCGTGTCCGTAACCGCCTGCAGCTGGGCGCTGGTCGGATCGCCGGCGAAGCGATAATCCATCATCAAGAAGGACGAGTCCGGCGTGGTCAGGGGTGCGATCGCCGAACCAAGGACCCACGCACGCCCGCCGCCGACGTCGGCGCGGACTTCGTCGACGTCCACCACCAGGGCCACGACGGTGAGGACGGGCGCGGCCGGAACGCTGACGACCTTGATGAGGTCCCCGACAGAGATGTGGTTGAGGTTGGCATACGAGAGCGCCAGCGCTATCTCGTTGTCCGCGACCGGCCAGTGGCCGGCGCTCATGCGGAGCTGCTCGACTTCGCCGTTCGGATCGTTACGGCCGTAGGCGGTCACCGCGTACTTGTGCCCGCCCGACTGAAACTGGAGGGCGGTCGCGGGATAGGGGCCGCCATAGGCGGTCGCCCCGATGAGCGATGGCGTCTGGGCGAGCGTGGCGGGATCGATCCGGCTGTCGAATCCGACCTGCAGGTGGGCGCCCTTCTGCGCATCAAACGCCGCTTTGTAGGGGTCACCCGGCTGAGAGATGAGCATCAGCGCTATCGCGCCCGTGGCGACCGCGAACAGCGTGGTGACGAAGATGACGGCCGTCTGCAGCCGCCGCCGGCGCAGGTCGCGCATGGCTTTGACGAGGACGGCGGTCATCGCGACGCCTCCTCGCTGCGGACGCGGATCACGTCTGAAGGAACCCGCTCAGGGCTCTCGAGGCGCGCGTCGTCGACGATCTCTCCGTCCATAACGCTGAGCACCCGTGCAGCGTGTCGTGTCGCGAGCTTTGCGTCGTGGGTCACCAGCAGGATCGTCTGCCCGTTTCGGTGAAGCTGGCCCAGGAGCTCCATCACCTGCTCGCCGGTGTTCGTGTCGAGCGCTCCGGTCGGCTCGTCGGCGAGGAGGAGCGTCGGATTGTTGATGAGTGCGCGCGCGATCGCGACGCGCTGCTGCTGGCCACCGCTGAGGCGCTCCGGATACCTGTCCGAGATGTCTGTGATGCCGAGCTGGTCGAGTAGCTCCCGCGCCCGCCCTGGCACCGCATTGCCTTTCAGCTGCGCGGGGATGAGGACGTTCTCGAGCGCGGTCAGGTTCGGAAGTAGGTAGAAGAACTGGAAGACGAAGCCGACCTGGTCGCGCCGGAACCTCGCCAGCCCCGCCTCACCGAGTTTGCCGAGGTCTGTGTCGCCTACAACCACGTTGCCTGACGTCGGCCGATCCAGCCCGGCGACCAGATTGAGCATCGTCGACTTGCCGCTGCCCGAGGGCCCCATGATCGCGGTGAACTCGCCCTTCTCGACGGTAACCGAGACGCCGTTGAGGGCGCCGGTGATGCCGCCCTGATAGACCTTGGTGACTTCGGTGAGCCGGATCAGCTCGGTCACTCCGTTGCTCCCCCCTCCGCCCCGAATCGCTCTGAAGAGAGTTCGTCCATCCATTTGAGATCTGCCTCGGTGTGAAGTAATGCGCCGCGCACGAGCCGCGCCAAATCGATGCGGCCGTCACGGCGCGCCCGTTCTTCCAGCTGGTTGAGGTCCCGCAGGCGCTGTAGGTAGGCGCGCTTCTGGCGAGCGAGCATTGGCTTCAGGTCGCCGTTCGCGACGCGAGTCGCGAGAAGGAGCTTCACGTAGATGTCCTCGTGGAGCTGCTGTGGCCCGGTGTCAGGCTGGGCGAGCCACTGGTCGAGCGCTTTCTGGCCTTCAGGCGAAAGCTCGTAACTCTGCTTGCCGCGGTTGCCGCGACGACCGACGGGTCGGACCAGCCCGTCGCGCTCGAGGCGCTGAAGGGTCGTGTAGATCTGGCCGATATTGACTTCCCAGGTCCCACCCAGCATCGCCTCAAAGCGGTTCTTCACCTCATATCCGTGGAGGGGCTCCCCCTTCAGGAGGCCCAGGACGCCGTACTTAAGCGACAATCTCTTGTCTATCCATACTCAGTATGCATGCACAGTATGCATACTGTGCTGGGCTTGTCAAGCACGGTCACGAGTAGCCGATCTTTGTCCGCTGGTAGCGGTTGAGGCTCGGCGTCGTGTCGACGGCCGTCTACGTATAGCTCACCCAGCCTCTGAACTGCGACCGCACCGATGACAGCGAGGTACCATTTCGGGACGCATAGCGGCGGCACCTCTAGAGTGATACGCCGGCAGCGAGAAGGGTGACGACAACGATCCCGCCGCTGATCAGTGTCAACCGGAATGCCAATTCCAATCGGTTCATGGCTGCCAAGCCCACTATTGCGATGAATAGCACCACAGCAAACGCCAAACCTACGTAGAGCACCGGCCTAGGGTGCGCAGGCCCGAGTGCGACGCAGACTGCGGCAGTGGCCAGAATCACGGGCCCCACCACTGCAGACACCTTCTGGCCCAATAGCTGAGGCAAGCCGCGAACGCCGGCGATCCTCTCCCGCGCGATGTCGGGAAGCGTCTGAGTGAAATGTGCTCCCGCGCCCAGAAGCGCCGCCGCGGCGGTGGCCCAGAGTGGCGGCGCATGAGTGATGGGTGGGCCCAATGTGATAAAGGCTGGTACCAGCCCAAATGCCACGACATATGGAACGACGCTAAAGGGAGTGCGTTTGAGTCCGAAGTTGTAGGCAGTAGCCATGAACACTGCGATCAAGTGGGCAATACCGGCCCAAAGCCCTGCGAGGAACGAGAGGGGCACCACCAGAATGAATGCGAAGACAGCTGCATTTCGAACTTCCGCCCTGGGCACTCGGCCGATCGCCACCGGCTTGTCAACGCGTCCGCTCGCAAGGTCGCGATCGGCGTCCAGGAAGTCGTTGGTCCAGCCGACAAGAAGCTGGCCACACAAGACGGCGGTCGCCATGATCGCAGTTCGAAAAGGGCCGCGACCCGCGGACAAGGCCAGGATCGTGACGATCACGGTGACTCCAGCCACCGCCTCGGGGTGTGAAGACCGGAGGAGGAGCCAGAGCGCGTGCGCACTGCGAGGCATACGCAAGTATTCGCAACATACTCGCAAACTGGCGAGCGATGGTGAGCCGGTGGGAGCGCTTGGACACCGCGAGCACCTGGGCGGCGATCGCAGCATTTGCGCTGTTCCTGATCGTCACGGCTGTTCACACGACCGGGGACTGAGCGTGTAGGACGGCAAAAGTCCGACGAGGCCGTGAAGATTGACTTTTGCCCCCCAACAGCCGGCTACTCGCGTTCATGGTCTCGAGTTCGTCGTGGAAGGAAGGCGAGCTATCGGTCGACCTACGGCAGCCCTTCAACCTGATTCGGGATGGTATTGCTGCCGCGACTGCTGCAGAGCGCTCTGCGACCAACGGAAACGGCTCTCGAACTGGTCGAGTTCTGGCACTTTCGAACTCCCCTAAGCGATCGATTTCCAATTCGGAAGCGGTCGGCCTGGGCCCTTCGCAAGGCAAAATGGCGAATTGGCTCCGGGACAGGGATTCGAACCCTGAACCTTGCGGTTAACAGATCGCTGCGCCCCGTTCAGAAATGACGTCCCGAATACGCTGAGTGCCACTGAGTATCACCAATTCGCACCGTTTGTCGCCGGCGTTGCTGTACGTCAACTAACCCCTCGGCAAGAGTATTGCGACCATCTGCATTGGATAAATCTCTACGTCAGGCGACATCTTTAAAGAAGCGGGCCACGTCGTAATTACCGATCAAGCGCGCCAATCCCGCTGGTCTGTCCCGACTTAATTCGCCTTCAACGGATCTGCTCCCCTTTCGCGAGGGAGGCTGATGAGATCGCCGCGGCCTTTAGAGTTGAAGACCGCCACAAACAATGGCGTGCTGCCGAACACGTTTTCGGCATCAACCTCGGCTCCGTGATCGAGCAGACGTTTCGCGACATCCACGGACCATTGCTGGGCGGCAAGATGCAGCGGAGTGAAACCCTGTCGATCTCCAAGGTTGGGATCGGCACCTGCTGCCAATTGCTCCTGTTGTAGGAGGGCAAAGTTGATCTGGTCCGGGCGGAGGGAGTTTTGCCGCCGCACAACCCCACCGCACCTCGTCGGCGCCTGCCGCCACGGCACGTTCATAGCCCTTCTCGTTGAGGACGAGGCCGGCGTACGAGGTGCTCGGCTTGCGATGGAGCGCCGCCATCACCTCCTCGGCGCCGGCATCTGCGGCACGAGCTTCGGATTGACGAAGCTGGCCGCCTCCAGCCGCCGGAGACCCGCGGCCGTCAGGCGGTCGCAGAGCTCGGCGCGCACGGAGGGCTCGAGAATCGTGGCTTCGTTCTGGAGCCCGTCCCGCGGACCGACGTCGCAGATCAGCACGCTCAAAAAGTAAAGGCAAGGGCGGCGGGCCCGAATCGCCCGCCGCCCTGATTGGCTTGCTTAGATGAGAAGCGCTGCTCTAGCTTGCCTTCGCGAAGTAAGCGTCCTCGCCCTTTCGGGTGACGCCTGCGAAAGTCACATCGTTACGCATGTCGGTCCAGTAAGCGACCACGCCGCCGTCCGCAGTGGCGGCGATGTTGCTGTAGTCACCGCTGAAGGCGGTGGCGTTCTTGAAGGCTGGATCTGGACTCACGGTCCGGGCGAACCAGCGGTCATTAGTGGTCGGGTCTGAGTTGGCGGTCGAGACCGTCTGCGTCGTGAACGTCAGAGGCGACACTGACGTGACGGATGCGACGGTGTAGCCATACATGTGATTGCTGGGATCGACCGAGCGGTCGAATGTCCCGATCCGCAACCTGCCGGACGTGTCGTAGACGCTCCACTGCTGGTACTGGTCGCCCGCGATCGCAAGCGCCGCCGGTGCGGACCAGGTCTGGCCGTGATCGAACGACTCGCTGATGACGACGTCGGAGTTGGTCTTGGCGGTGTACGGGTCGCTCGGCGCGGGCGTGACGCTGTCACGCATGTCTGACCAGACGACCGCCAGATGCGCAGCGTTGGTGGGGTCGGCGGCGATGTTGCCGGCAGCCCAGCTGCGAAACACGCTGTCCTGATAGGTCTGGCGGCCGAAGGCAATCGGGTAGTCGGTGTTGCCGTCGATGACCGTCGCCACCGTCACCGGAGCGCCCAAGGCCGCGCCAGTCGTGGGGCTGACCTCGACGACCTCGTAGTCGTCGCGGCCGGTCGTCAGGTCGGTCGTGTTGAGGAACGAGACGAAGATGCGGCCATCCGCCGTCACCACCGGTGTGGAGACGAATGCCTGGTCCAAGGTGCCGGAGATGATCACGGGTGAGGACCAGGTGCTGCCGCCATCATGCGTGACCGAGCTGTGAATCCGAGCGGAGATGAAGCCGCCCTTCTGTCCCAGCTGGAAGTCGCCGTAGGTGACGATCGCGTTGCCGTTCTGCCATGCGGCGACGTACTCCTTGTCGAGCAGGTCGCCCACGCTGCTGGCCACGCCGCTCCCGGACGCTACGCGAACCACGCTCCACGTCTTGCCGCCGTCATTGGAGTTGGAGACGAGGACGTCGGGGTTGGTCGCGTTCGCCTTGCTGACGAAGCGGAAGCCAAGAGTGCCGTAGTAGGCGCGTCCTGACGCGTCAAATGAAAGCGCCGGGTCGCCGCTCGCCTGGTAGGTCGAGCTCGAGAATACGGGGTACATCGACCAGGTCTTGCCACCATCGAATGTCACGTGCGCGCGCGAGAGGACGGTTTCCGCCACGTGCCCTTCGGCGTTGAGCGTGAGCTGGTAGTCGTTCACGCCGCCGATCATGTTCAGAGGATTGGTCGGGTTGACGGCGATCGAGGTCTCGTTGTGCGGCCCCACCGACGATTCCGTGCAGTCGGTGTTCGCGTTGGCTCCCGTTTGCAAGCCGGTCGTGCAGATCGCCGTTCCGGTTTTGGTCGAGGGAGCAGTGCCGAAAGCCGCGCCGGGGACCGGGGCAGGACCGCCAGTCACGTTGTGAGCGAAGTCGACTGGCTGCGGATTGGTGTCGGCAGCCACAGCCAGCGATTGGCTTAAAGCCACGATCGATACGGTCGCCAGAATCACGCCTCGAATTGGATTCACCACGCCTCCTTCACACCAGATGGACACTCGGGATACAACCGTGGAACCCCCAATCGATCGTAATGGAAGCTTGCCACAGCGACGCTCAGAGCGCCAATTTCGAGTTCAGCGGCCCTGTGGGGCACGCAAATTCATGCGGGGCAGAAAGCCCGAGTCAATCCACAATCCTGAGATGGTGCCGGCGCTCGACGGCGGTGTCGCGGGTTGATGGTCCTTGGGCCAGCTCGATGGGAACGAAATAGCCGGGCGGCTGGCGCGATAGATGCAGCTGCCTTCTGAGCTCCCGATTCAGCTCCTGGACATCGCTCCGTGCCAGTCCACCGGACTCAGCGACCGCGTATTCGTAGAACCGCGCCATGTCATTCATGTAGCCCAGCACAGTGCGGCTCGCCGTCTTGGCCAGCTCGACTGAACCCGGATCGAGCGCGCCGAATCGGTCCAGGGGGAGGTTCTCCGCACGAAGCTCGTTGTGAATGAGGGCCACGACCGAGGCCCCGATGGGCACCAGCTCGGCCTTGTGCACACCTGGAACGAAGACCGAAAACAGGGTTCCAGCGTCGGCGAGACGCATGCACTTTTGTCGCTCGAGCCAGAGCAGGTTGGCGTACCAGTCCTCGTCGCTGTGCTCCGTGGCAGCTAGGTCTTTGGGGCGGGGACCGAGAAGGTTCAGGGCCTTGGCAGTGCATCGTAGAACCACGCCGCACATGGTATGCGGCACTCACCCGCCGATTAGGCGGCCGCCGATAGCGGCTCCACCGAATACTCGCGTATCAATCCGCCGAGCACGTCGCGGCACACCACTCTTCCGGGCATCGCGATCACCGGATCGGACCGCGCGATCGGAGTCCGGAGGTCCAAGCCACGATGAGGTCGGGCCTGGTTGTAATGCTCGAACCAAGCCTTCAGGACGCGCTCTAAGTGGCGGTGACCGACGATCAGGAGCCAGTCCAGACACTCACGCCTTGTCGAGCCGATTTGGCGTTCGATGTGCGCGTTCGCCCGCGGCGCCGCGATTGGAGTCCTGATCACATTCAAGCCGGCGCTCTCCAAAATGGCATCGGATCCGCCAAACTTGGCATCATGGTCGCGAATCAAGAATCTGGCTTCCATACCGAGTTCGGTCAGCTCCCAAGCTACGTTTCTGGCTTGCTGGCTCACCCAAGTCGCGTTGGGCGAATCGGTCACTGCGAACCAGATCACACGCCTTGTGGCCAGCTCCATATATAAGAGGACGTAGAGCCGCTTCAGGAAGACAGTGTCGACGCTGAAGAAGTCGGTGAGCACGATCGCCGAAGCCTGCGCCCTCAGGAAGGACTTCCAGCTCTGACCTGAAGGATCAGCGCTTGAAGCTCGGGGTCCAAAGCCGTCGCCCGCGACCACGTCTTTGACCGAATGCCGCCCAACGTCGCCGAACCAACTCACGATGCCAGCCCAGCACCGTCGCCGGTTGCACCAATAGGCCGGCCAGAGCTGCCCGATTCACGACTCGGCTCAGCGCTGCCATGATCACTCGATCAGCCGGCTCGAGATCTGGCCGCTTCACGTGCCGCCGCAAAACGCGAAGCTGATGACGGAGCAGAAGCAACTCCGCCTCAGGGTCGCGAACTCGCAGCCTTACATCGACGAGGTCGAGAAGGAGTCGAAGGCAGGAGTAGAGAAGGGCGAATAGCATCGGGATGGCGATCCTAACGGCATACCCAACCTACCGCGGGTAGCCAACCCGCCGACGAATATGTGTGCCCCACAGGCGTGAGATGCGGATGGCTTTTGCCCCCCTTCAGGGGCAAAAGTCAATCTGCAGGCCTGGGTCGGACTTTTGCCCCTCCTACAGCGCGGGGCTCGCCCATCCGGCGTCCGGCCATGCGCCTGTCGGTGGCGAAGAGGACGCGCCGGCCGACGTGCGTACGCTCTAGACAGCGCCTCTCACCGCAACGGCGTTCGATGGTGGACCGCCGTTCGCCCACTCGCCGGTCGGCCGTCCTGGGAACCAGCGTTTCGCAGGGTTGAGGCGCGATACGGTTACCGAGCAGTTCCCAAGCATCGTTGTACGCCTCAAGTAGAGCATGAGTGGCCGCGGGGAGCTGATCGGTCCTTGCCTGAGTGGCATTAAGGTGGGCGGTTACGTAGCGCCTCAGCATCGAGCGGTGGCCGCGCAGGTCCCGGACAAGCGCCGCCGACCTGAAGTCGTACGAGCGCCCGGCTTCGAATGCCAGTAGGTCGAGTTCTCTCTCGTCCAAGGCTTAGCCCCCCAAGTAAGCGACCCTAACGAACCCAGCAAACGGGCCGCTCGGCACTTCCGCCAATTTGGCTCAAAAATGACGTGACGGGCTAGGGAGCGATCCGCTGTAGGGTCATCGTACACCTCTCAAGATCGGAGTCTGCGAAGTCGTGGGGTGGTCGCGGTAGGGTGGAGCGATGGCCTCCTGCCCGACCTGCCACCAGCCCGCCACTACGCCGATGGTTTCGACTAGGTATGTCCCTTGAACGGCTCAAGATCCACGAAAGCACTGGGCCGGCGGTCAAGATTGTGTTCCGCGATGGCCTTACGCAGGAGGCTGGTCTTCCCAGAGCCGCGACGTCCGAAGATCACGTGCGGCCGTCGGTTGAGCGCCATTCTGAGTGTGCCGACTGCTGGCTCGACGAATCGTTGGACGCCCTCTTGGTTTGCTCGGACCGCCTCAGTCAGCGCGTCTTGAAGCGCGTAGACGGGCTCCCCGTTGAGATCAACTTCTGCCACGGTCAAGACGCGTGATCGTTCGCGCGCTGGCAGCTGAGGGATGCCGTCGAGGGAGGGGCGTTCAGGCCCAGAGTCTAGGGCGCCGCAGCGGGGCTGCGCGAGTTCACATGTCCCCCTCTGTCTCTACTGTCCTAACTATTTTGTGCGAGCCGCGGGGACGACCTCGGACCCGGGTGGAGGTAGAAGGGGATCTCTTGGCGTGCCCGTGCACCTAGCGCGGGCAAAGTGCTCACGCGTTTTAGAAAACCGCGGGAGGGTCTCCAACCGTTTTCGCCGGTTCCGACCAGGACCTTCTTCTCAGAGAGGCTGCCACGGCAAACTTGGCTGTCGTTGGCTGTCATTCAGTCGATGCGATGGACGTTGGTGGACAAAAACGATCTTGGGCGGACGTCTGCGGACGACCTCCCACGGTTTTGAAGACCGCGGGGCTGGCGTCCGCGAACGTCGCCTCCAGTTCAGCCGCGAGCGCCAGCAATCCATCCTCGTCCACAAATGTCCGCTGTCGTCCGGCGCCTTGGCTGTCATCTTGGCTGTCAGCGAACACCGCGGTCGTGGGGCTCTCAATCCCAAGAGTCTGGGCTC
>Ga0097691_1002205_pt1 | contig 13399 bp, 26 predicted proteins | sample NGESurdeep072012_8_FD_72858 | JGI IMG/M metagenome (GOLD analysis project Ga0097691, IMG submission 72858) | Arctic peat soil microbial communities from Barrow, Alaska - NGEE Surface sample 210-1 deep-072012 | ecosystem: Environmental > Terrestrial > Soil > Wetlands > Peat ...
TCTCCCGACACAGATAGATCATACCACGAATGACCACCAATGTCAACTTTGGTGAACCTTCAGGGGGGCGAGCGGAATCGCAGCGGTCAGCCCAGTTTGCGCACGCGCCGCCGCCTAGACGGCGACGAAGCTACCCAGTCGTCGAGTGCTTTGTGCAGTTCAGCGTCGGTCATCGCGACGGTGAGTTTGTCGTCTTCGAGTTTGCCGTCTCGGCTCTTGCGAATGACGAAGCCGCTTGGCAGCGCCTTTTCGATCTGGATGATTTGTCGCATGGCTCGCCCTCTTTAGCGGAATCGTATTTGCAGTTTGTCGAGCGCGGCGCTTTCGATCTGTTCCGGCGTCCAGCGCTTGCGAACCATGACGTGGCAGAGAATGGCGAACAGGTCGCCCAACTCGCGGCGCTGCGCTTCGTCGGACTCGACGCGATAGGCCGGTACGTCGCCGCCCGTGGCGTAGTACAGTTCGCATAGCTCGGCGTGCGCGTGATTGAAGATTTGCGCGACTGTCAGGTCATTGAGCCGGACGCCCGATTTGATATGCGTGGCGTTGCGCGCGACCAGTTCTTGCACGGCCTTGTATAGCTTTTTCATCCCGCCCTCACGACATAACGGAACCATGCGACCGAAGCCATGACACCGAAGTTCAAGGCGATCCCGATCTTGATCGTGAATCGCGCCCACTTCTGGTCCGGCGTGACGACTCGATAGAAGTTAGCCCACAGCCAAAGCGCGACCTGAACGCAGGCCCATGAGACTAGGCTTTGACCGGCTGCTGTGTGGTGCGTCCACATTCGGATCATCTGGCCGACATTGGCCGTCTCAAGCAGGCAGGTGGTGACAATCGGCGAATAGGTAACGATGGCAGGATCATTCCACGGTTTCATCCGAATCCTCGCACCATCCAGTCCCAAATTCGTCCAAAGACCTTCGTGAGCAGGCACCAGCCGCACTCGTGCGTGCGCCCGTGATCGCAGCGCCAGAATTTCCCACTGTGAGTCATCAGCGGATGCGGGTCGTAGCAGTTGTTCACTTCGGCCTCTTGACCAGCCGGATCGAAATGACGTTGGCACCCTTGTCGGTCGCCTGCTTGACCGCGTTCAGTAACGCGGCCTGCGGCAAAAAGCGCCGATAAATGAGCGACTTGTGATCGGGTACGCGGAACGCCACGATATCGAAGCGCCGGGCCTCTCGCAGTCGCTTTGCGCTGGCCGTGCCATCCCCGACTTCGCTGTTGCTGATGATGACCGTCAAGCGCCTGTCCAGCGCCTTCATCATCCCTGCCGATAGCTTTTTCATTCGCCCCTCTCAAGTTTCCAGATCATTGCGTCCACTGCGACCAGCCGCTCCAAATTAGGTGCTACCGCCTGTCGAACCATTCGTCCCGCCGATCCAATCGAGATAGCAAGGTTGGCTAGATACCGACTGTTTGCTTCTACCAGTTCGCGATGAATTGCCATGCCGGTATCCATAAAACTCGGCACGGCTTCGGACAGCGGCAGCCAGCGCCCGCCTTCGGTCACTAAATGCCCATCGTCGCAGCGATACCTAATCCAACAGGTCTGTCGCGCGCTCACGACGTTGGCTCCGGCGATTTCCCGGCGTACTCGACCAGCGCATTCCACACGCTCGGTTCCAGTACGATTGTGTTCGACGCCCCCATGCCATTCTCGGTTGTAAGAATCAGGCTGCCGTCCGCGTCGTCGCGCTCGGCATAGACGCTATCGCCGATGTATTGCTTGTCCATTTCAATCCACTCCCGCGCCCCACCAGCTAGTCGTCACGAACATAAGCGGCGGCGGCTTCATGCGGAAGAACTCGCTATCGCCGCGTTCGATTTCCTCGCCCGTGATCGTGCCGTGGTGCTTGGCGCGAATCTGCTTCAACATTTTTTCGGTGACGGGCTGGCCGATCAACGCTGCCGTGTCGCCCCAATACTTGACGTACACCGTTTCTTTCTTGAAGCCCTTGGCGACCAACTCGGCTTCCGACTTTTCATCCCATGCGAGTGCGATTTGAACAGCCATGTCACTGACACCTTGTCTCGCCACTATGGGCGTCGCCGCAGGCCGGGCAGGCGTTCGTCAGCCAGTGGACTTCTTCATCGGCATTGGCGCTGCGCTTGACGATATGGGCCAGTCGCCGGAACGGGAACAGCGGTTTCTTCGGGTCTTTGCCTTTGATGTATTGGCCGAAAAAGTTGCCCTTCGATTCCGCCGCCATGAACTGATCGTACCGTTCGCGCGGAAACTCGTAGTAGCCGTACACGCCGCCGACCTGATGCTTGTTCTTCGGGAACTCGATAGCCAACATTCCCCTTTCCATCTTGTGACAAATGAGCAGATGGCGGCAGGCTTCGCATTCGTCGTTTCCAACCGTGCCGCTAAAGGCGTCGCACGCGACAGCGCCACGCCCGACGCCCTGCGGGCATTCGCAGGGCCGGTCAACCATCGGCATCGGATCGAAGCCGACTGCGAGCAGTTGCGACGATTCCACCGGCTGCATTTTGAAGTAACCGAGATTGTAGGTCATTGAATTGCTCCCAAGATATTCATTCGATTCAGCCATGCCTTCGTCCGCGTGAACGCAGGCCATAAGTCATCGTGGCATCGTGACACCGGGTCGAGCGGCGCGGTCGGCTCATGAAGGTGCCACTCGCGCGCAACATCCACCATAAGATCGTCCATGTACTTTTCGGACAGGCCCATTCCCACAGCGCTCCGGTGCATCGCACGACCCGCCAGCATCCCGGCCAGATAAGCCGCGTGTTCCTCTTGCGTTCTCATGGAGCCGGAGCCGGGCGCTTCGCCAGATTCAGGTGGTAGGCCAGCGCCGCTACGCGGCTGCGCTCGCGCCGCTTCTGATGCTTCGTGTTCTTGTAACGCCGGTTCAATTCCGCTTCGGCCTGCACAAACAGCGGCGCGATCTTCCGGCGCAACCGGAGCAACGCAAGCAGCGCGATTGTCTCTGACCCGACGATCATAGGATTCTCGGCCACGACCATTATGTCGCCGTGTTTCTTTATGCCGCGCCGCAGCCCTATCGAATCGCAAGCCCGATTAAAAGTCGCCCGCGCGCGCACTTTGATTATGAATTTGCGATTCGCTGAATCGAGTTTTTGCTTCCGTTTTCTGTGTCGTGCCATCGGGCCTCTCCCTGTTTTACGCTCCCTGCGTTTTGCGTCTTTGCCATTCTTGAATCTCGCTTTCCAGAAACCGATAGCGCCTAAAAATCCTAAACGCCGGAATGTTACCCGACGCGACTTCCCGATAGATCGTCGCGGTGCTGCATTGCAAAAGCGCGGCCAGTTCGTCGGCCTTGAGTATGCGATTGCGATGCGGTTGGACGACGCGCCGCTTGCCGCGAGGCCGATACGGTATGGGATCGAGGCGTTCCATCCGGCTCATTTCTTCGCGCGTAAGGCACTCCCGCCGCTTTGTCTGTGTCAGGTGCATTTGCAGAAATAGCCGCCGTCGAGCGGCGCGCGTTCCATCTTTTCCCCGCACTTGTCGCAGACCAGCGCCAGCGGCGGACGTTCAGCTATGGGCGCGAGCCGCTTGACTTCGGGTCGCGGTCGTCGTCGGTCAAATGCGAAGTGGCGCTGCATGGGCTACCAGCCGATCCGCTTGCTTATCTCCGGCGTGAAGCCGCCAAGAGCCTTAAACTTGGCGACGAAGTGGTCGCGAGTCTCCTGATCTGGTGCCCCACCTAGCCAGTGATGACTTGACGGCGCGAACCGCCAGATACGGCAAGCCTCTAACTGAGTGAGCGCGGCGATTTCAGCCCTTGTTTTCTCGTTCATAAATCGTAATTACCCCCGAACGAACTGTTGTAGCACTGATCGCAATACTTCGGCGCGGCCAGCGGCATCGTCGCATCACGCTGGCAAGGCTCGGCTGGCTGCGGGGTTCGGATCGGCTGTCCATGCTCGCGATGACAGAATCGGCAACCGCTGCACTGGCATTTATCGGGCATTGGACGTGCCCCGGTAACGCTCGCCCGAACTATTGACCCAACACGGATAGCAATACTTCGCGGGCGCATTCGCATCGCTGCCCATTGGCGATCTTGTTGCGAGCCGCAGGCAAGGCGTGTTCGGGACAGGCGTCACGCCTTGATTGCGCTCGCATGAAATGCAGCCGCCGCACTGACATTGTGAATCATCCAACGTCATTGTAGTTAAGACCGGGGCGGCGAATCGCTCGCCCGGCTCATTCCGCACGCCCTCAACCAGCATAGGACGCTCTCGCCAGTCGTAAGATCGCTTGGGTTCGGGCGCTGCCCCGGTCGGTATCTGTCATTCCGGTTCACTATCGAATCCTATTCCAGTTGCCGAAGCTGTTCGTCCAGCAATGATCGCACAGACGCGGCGCTTCGGGCGGCTGCGTCGCGGCCAGCGTGCAGGTCAATTCCCCCACGGGCGTCGAGCCGGGTCGCCGCGTACAGGCGATACAGCCGCCGCACTGGCACTGGCCGTCCATCATCCTGCCGGTGAAGGCCGACCGCGCCGCTCGCCGACGCTGTTAATCGAGCACGGCCAGCAATACTTCGCCGCCGAGCCGGGATCGCTGCCGTCAGGCCGCACCGTCGCGTTAGTCGTGCAAGGCAGGTGCGGCATTTCCGGCAGGTCTGGAATCCGCTTGCAACTGCTACAGCCGCCGCATTGACATTGATTATCGGGCATGGCGGTTATCCTACCCTGTCGGTCAAGTGTCGGTCAAGCCTTCGGCGGCCTCGTTCAAGACCCGACAATCGTAACCTTCCCCGTGCAGCCGTTCCATCGCGGCATACATGATTGCTTCGGACTCGAAGTCGAGCACCAGCGCAAAACGCGGCTTGCCCTGCGTCGCGGTCGGCTCCGGCTCCGGCTCGACGGTCGGCTTCGGGGCCAAAGTCTTTAGGAGCCGATCCAGATCGTCGGTGTCAAAGCCGGTGCCGATGATGCCGGAGCCATCCTTGCCCGCCAGCGTGCCGAGCAGCCCGGCCAGATCGCGGTCGTGCCATCCGCCCAACTCGACCAGACGATTCGAGGCAATAGCATACGCCGCCGCTTCCTTGTCGGACTTGAATGAGATTCCACAGACGATGGGCGCAGCCCATTCGCCTTCCATGATCTTGATGCCATCGGGCGGCTTGTCGCCACGCTGGCGTGCGTCGAGCAGGGCGTCGAGCCGCCCGTGACCGGCGACCAGCTTGCCGGTGCGTTCGTCGCGCACCATCGGCTCGACATATCCGAAGCGTTTGAACGATTCGTGGATGGCCCCGGCATCGTGATCCTTGACGTTCACGGGCGCGCGCTCGATCTTCGACAGCGGAATGTACTCGATGCGCGCTTCGCCCTTCATGGTGCCGCTAACGCGCATATTTCGCCCGGCCTTTCGGCACTGGCACTTTGGCGCGTCCACTCCCGCCACAAATCTCGCGTAAAGATTTTTGTCATATATCGGAGCGACATGGCGTGGGCCTTCCCCGGCGTCATTCCGTCGCGGTCCAACATCCTTGCCTTGTAGGTATCGTACACCACGCGGTAACGTCCAGCCTGCCGTTTCACTTCGCCCGTGTCCTTATCGATCCGGCCCGACTGTCCCTTGAATAGCGTATCGCCGATGACCCAAACCACGGCTCGGCGGCGCGGGTTATAGCCATGCGCAGCGGCCTTTGCCTTGTCGCTGCACTTGCGCTGTCTCTCGCCGTCGATCACCGCAAGTCCAAGGCGCTTCCAGACTTTCGAGTGAGTCGAATAGTTCGACAGGTCGCCGGTTTCAGCGACCAGTCGCGCAAGCGACAACATACCGACGCCGCGCACCGACTTGCACCAGTCCGTGACCGGCAGACCTTCGGCAACCCGTTCGATGTTGCGTTCCAAAATCGCGCGCTCGGCCTCGATGGGTTCTAGCGCCGCCAACTGCGGCGCGAGTGTGATGCCGATGGCCTCGCGTTCGTGTTGGCCCTTGCCGCGAATCGCGTCATAAAGCCTGTCGGCTTCAGCCGCGTCGGCCTTACATAATTCATAGCCGCACTTTTTCTCTTTGTCAGCGCATCGCACGCCCCGCACGACGGAACGGCACTTCGCCTTGATCTGGTTCGTCAGGAAGGTGTTTGCCGCGACCAGATTGGCGAGCGTGCGGGTCTTTTCCACAATCTCCTGAATCGTAGCGAGCCAAGCCGCACGCTCAAGGCGGCCTTGCGGCAGTTCGTCGGCGGCGGCTTGGCTCGTTCCGTTCCGTGCCGCATGATCTTCATGGCCTTCCGGCATGACTATGATGGCGGCGTCTTCTATGGGGGCCGCAGTTCCGCGATGGCCTTTCGGCACTACGACGATGGCAGCCCCGGTTCCCTGCACGGCACTTCGGTCGTGGCCCTTCGGCAACGTGAGCGTGGCCGTGCTTGCTAACTCGCGCGCATTGATCTTCTGGCCTTTCGGCACGACGACGCTGGCGCGCGGTTTGGTTCGCGGAGCACGCCCCGAATGGCCTTGCGGCATGACGGTTTTGGCTCCGCTACTGTCAATCTGAAGTTTCATCCTGCTCCTTCCTTTGGGGCCGCACCGTCGCGATGGCCTTTCGGCAGTCGAGCAGTGGCAGCCCCATGTTGTTTAACGCGGCACCGTGGCGCTGGCCTTTCGGCACCCGAATGGTGGCCGCGCGTGTTTGGATTGCGGGCACTCACGCCCCGGCCTTTCGGCACAAACGACTCGGCGCGCAATCGGTTCTCGCGGAGCAGGGCGGGGACGGCCTTGCGGCACGCTGGCGCTGGCTCCGATTCTTAGCGGCACATCTATCCCGGCCCGCAGGCAAAGCGGCGATGGCCCCGGTTGCTGGCGGGCAGCCCGCGAACGGCCTTTCGGCAGGCTTCTGCTGGCCCGCGAGTTGTTGACATGGCGGCGCGAATCGGCAACTCATTTTCGGCCTCACGGCAACACAAGTCCGGCCTCTCACGCCGCCTTCCGCCATAATGAACGCATCGTTTCTTCTGTGAGTGCGGCGCGCGGGGTTGTGTCGTCGTCCGGCAGTGCTTCCGCGATAGCGATTTCCCATCGCCCACGATGGGCGAATGTCCGCGACGCCTGCAAGCGGCGCTCGCCGTCCTTTCTGATTTCGGGGCGCACCGCGTCGCCGATGGGCTTCCCGGTCGCAAGCGGATAATCCATGCACGCGAGCACCGTACCCCGCGCGTCAGCCATCACTGCATCATAACCGTTGACAGGAATCGGCGGCATCGGCGGGCTTTCATCTGTTGCAGCCTCGCGGTCGTCCTTCATGATCCGGCCTAACTCCAAATCGACCAGCGCCTCGAACGCCTCGACGCGATAGGTGTTCACGAAGCCGGGATCGCGCCGGGCGCGCTTTCGCATCGCGGCCTTCACCGCTTCCCGGTCGTGATTGAGCCGTTCAAGTTCGGCACGGAGCAAGTCTTGAAGCGGCAGGCGGGTGCCTGCGGGCGGCTGTTGCGCTATGGGGTTCGACATAGACGCCAACCTTAAACCTTTAGTCTGCGTCCGTCAAGTGGCCGACAAAAGAAAAGGCGCGGGTTTGAATCCCGCGCCTTTTTGGAACGTCCTGAAACGCCCTGAAACTTAGGCCGCAGCCTGTTCCGCTTCCGGTTCCTTGGCCTTGCTGCGCGGCCCCTTGGCCGACACGCGCTTCTCCTTTTTCGCCTTGGCCTTTTTGCCCTTCGGAGTCTTGGCCGGTTTGGCCTTCGGCTTCTCGGCCTTGTCTTTGCCGAGCCGGTAGGTGCGCACGTCTTCGCCCTCGACCTTGCTCTTTTCGTCGAGCAGTGCGCCGGACTTCACCTTGAGCCGCAGCCAGTTCCCGGCTATCGCGTTGCGGCCAGCCGAAATCTTGTCGGCCTTTTTGACTTCGGGCAGCGGCGCATCGGGATTCGCCTTACGCACGCCGCGCGTACTACGGATCATGTGCTCCCACTCTTTGATCGCGCGGGCTTCCGAGAATGTCTTGCCGAGAAAGTCGTGCAGTTCCCGGCGCTCGCAAAAGCCGCTGCGCCGTGCCAGCGTCGCTTTGACCTTTGCCCATCGTTCAACCTTGTCGCTCATAGAATCACCCTTCCTGTCGTTCAACCGAGTATCGTTGCGGACAACATAAGGATTCGGATTGTGTCTGTCAAGAGGCGAATCAACCGAGCGCGCCGCCGTCGTCTTCGGGCGGCGCTTCGACCAGCGACATGATGGATTCGTCTTCGCCGACTTCGCGATACTCGGCATCAATGATCGCTGGATCGTCGGTCGCGGACGGCCCGGCGAACGGTAGAACGTCTTGCTGCATCTTGTTGGCTGCCACTTCACACCAGCGTTCGTCAATCTCAACGCCGATGGCGCGGCGATGCAGGTCTTTGGCCGCGCGCAGCGTCGTGCCCTCGCCCATGAACGGATCGAGGATCAGTTCGTTTGGATTGGTGAATAGCTCGACCAGCCGCGCCATCAGCTTCAGCGGCTTCGCGGTCGGATGTTCGCTCTGGACCTTTTTCTCGAAAAAGACGCCGTTCCTGCCGCCGCCGTTCCACTGCATCTTCCCGCCGTCTTTGTGCAGCACGCCGATGGCTTCCCATCCCATACCCGGCCTGTCGCCGGAAAACTGCGGCGCGGAATTGCCGATAAAGCCATCGTCGTCGCCGAGCGTGGTGCCCTTCGCCCAAATCGCGAAGCGCACGAATCTGACGCCGGGCGGGGGCACGGTTTCCAGATCGATGACGTAGTGATAATCGAGAAACGAAATCAGCCAGCGATTGAACTTACACAGGCCGAAGATGCGGCGCAGATCAGATACGTCGATTGACGCGAAGTTCACGGTCTTGCGCGTGAAGGCGTCGCCTTCGCGGCTGTTGGGGCCATTCGTCTTGCTCCGCGCGCCATCGTGTGTAGCATTCGAGTACGGCGGATCGGTAATGACGCAATCAGCTATCGGCAGGTCGGCCAGCACTTCGCGGCAGTCCGTGTTGTAGATCGTGACTGCTGAATCTTCGTAGTATGGTTTCATCCTAGCTCGCCCCCGTCATCCTTTAGCTCACCCTCGAAGATATAGCAGCCGCAGGTCTTACACACGCCGCCGCCAACTTCGCCTGCCTTCAGCATCTCGCGGGTGTGCGCGGCGCACTTCCCCGCGCTCACTTCTGGACTGTCCGGCGTCATCGTCATGCGAATAGCCGCGCCTGTTGCCCTACGCTCGGCAATTTTTCCAACCGATACCAGAAATCACGTCGAAGCGACTCCTGTCTCTTGCGATGGATCGTGTAGCGCGTCCGCAGTTCCCGCATTCGGCGCAAGCCTTCACGCTGTCCTGACATTTCGATGATTTCCGTGGCGGAATGCCACACACCGTCCAGCATCAGGACTTCGAGGCGCTTGGCCGCTTCAGTCAGCGCGGGCAAGTCGCCGGGGGTCAAGATACCAGCGCCGCCGAGCGACCTGATTCGTTTGCTGGCGTTCATGCGTAGTGATGCCCCGCCGCCTTGAGCGGCCCGATTTCGTGATCAGCCTGCAACTTGTAGAAGCGCAGGTTGCCGATCTGAATCACGAACTTGTCTGGCGTCGCCCACGGCGGCGCGGGGATCGAAGTGTCGTAGTAGCTGTCGGAGCCGCGATATTGTGCGGCCAGACGGGCCGGATCGGGTTGCGCGCCCGCCAGCGCCGCATCCGCCAGCGCTACGCAAACATCCCATGCGGGGCCGATAGGCCATACCGTAAGCTGCTTGTCCTTGGGATTGGTCAGTGATGAGTATTGCCATGCCTTTTCGATCACTGTCAGCACGTCATGCCCCCACCATGCGGGCGACGCCACGCGAGTCAGGATCGAATAGATGATTGCGAGAATGGCGGTCGGTTTCGTCAGATAGTATTGCCGCCCCTCGCGGTAGCCCACGAAGCCGAGCCAGATCATATTCGATGCACGCTGCTGTTCAGGTGTCATGGGTTTCTCCTATGCGTCACCAAAGACGCCCGTCTCCGGTGCATACGATTCAAACTTCGTATAGTTGCGAATGAAGGTCAATCTGATTGTATCGGTCGTGCCGTTGCGCTGCTTGGCGATGATCAGTTCGCTGGTGCCATCGTCCGACGCTGCCTGATAATAGCCCTGCCGAAAGAGCATCCAGATTGAATCTGCGTCCTGTTCCAGCGAGCCACTGCCGCGCAGGTCGCTCATGCGCGGACGATGATCTTCGCGGTGCTCCGGCCCACGGTTCAACTGTGCGAGCGCCAGCACGGGAGTCTTCAAATCCTTGGCGAGCGCCTTCACGTTGCCACTGATTTCGGCCATCCCACGGTTTTCGTCGGCGGTGCCCTGACTCGGTTTCATCAAGCCGAGATAATCGACCGTGATCAGCGCGAGCGGCTTTGTGAGCCGGTGCTGCAAGTGCTCGGCTGAACTGCGCAACTGCATCGGGGTCAACCGCGAACTGTCGTTGATCCAGATATCCATTTCTGACAGATTCGCCGCCGCCGAAGCCAGCCTAGGATAGTCGCGCTCACCAATATATCCGGCGAGCACACGCTTGCTATCGACGCGCGCTTCCGCGCACAGCATACGGATCGCTAAAGACACTGCCGTCATTTCGAGCGAGAAAATCGCCACGGGCGGCCTGCCTTCCATCGCGCCGACGTTAGCGGCGATATTCAGCGCCAGCGCCGTCTTGCCCATGCTCGGTCTGGCCGCGAGCAAGCACAGTTCGCCCGGCTGGAAGCCGCCAGTCACCACGTCCAGATCGGGGAAGCAGGTGCTGACGCCATAAGCTGCCGCGCCAGCGCCACGGCTACGGTCGTTCACCGTCTCGATAATCTTCAGGGCTTCGCGGGTCAATTCGGCCAGCGGACGGAACCGATGCTGGTGCTCAATCGTCGGCTGATACAGTTCTTGAATCGCCTGCAAGCCTTCGCCGAAGTATCGATCTACACTTAGCGCCCCCGTCTCATAGGCGGTGCTTGCCAAGTCGGTATGCAACGACGCCGCGCGCCGGAGCCGCGCCAACTGCCGGACGATATTCGCATAGTACGCGACGTTAGCCGCAGTCGGCACGATTGACGCCAGTTCCGCGATATAAGCGGGGCCGCCGATCTGTTCCAGTAATCCTTCGCCGCGCAAGGCATCAGTCATAGTGATCGCGTCAATCGGATTCTTTAATTCGTCGAGTTGCAGCATCAGCTTCATTATCTGCCGGTGCGTCTCGCGGTAGAAATCTTCCACGATCAGGCCGGTTTCAAACGCGTGCCCGACCGCCTTGTTATCAAGAAAAATAGCGCCCAACACCGACTGCTCCGCTTCGAGATTATTTGGGGGAATCCTTTTCAGGATATCGTCGGGCGTGACCATCAGAACTTTCGCTCCGGCAACGTCTCGACCACCTGCCCGAAGCGCCGCACGTTTTCAAGCCGCTTCGATTCAAGCTGTTCGGGATGAAGCCCTTTGTTCTCCGGCAGCGCGGCGAACTCGGTTTTGAATTGCGCCTGTTTCATCCGCGCATCTTCCTGCTGCTCCCACGCTTCCTGCGCGTCCATGATCGCGTTGATCAGGATGTTCAGCGACGGCGGCTCGCGCTCGGTTGAATGCTTGAACTGCTCGACTGCGGAATGCGCAAGGTCGTAGAGCGCGCCCGTCTCATAAATGCCCGCGATCCAGTACAGCCGTGTTTCGTCCTGCTCGCCCCCAAGCTGAAGGCCGGGCCAGATATGTTCAACTATCTCGACCAAGGTGCCCGCCTGACTCGGCGTCATCCGGTCCCGCTCCCGCGCTTCCAGCATCGCCTTGCGCCGGTCTTGCGCCATCCTCTTGTCGTCTAGTAATTTGTCGGGAGGAATCTTGCTTACGTCCATGTCTCACCTGTTCGTCTAATGCGGCTGTTATTTTGCGTGCTGCGACGCGACCCGCCTGCTTTTTCTCGGCGGAAGTCTGGAAGCCGCCGCCCTTAAACTCGACCGCGCGGCGGCACCAGTTGTTCCACACGAAATCCCAATTTGTTTTGCGGCCCTTGATGCCCGGCTGCGCGCGCCAATAGTCGCGGAACTCGGCGAAGGTCTTGTCTGGATCGGGTAAGTGCTCGGCGACCGCGACTGCGCGCCGTTCGGGCGTCAGCGCGAAGTCATCAGGTAAGCGAGTCCCGTGCGTGGTCGTGGCGTCGCGCGTCTGCAACATCGGCGGCGTGACCGGCACCAGCATCCCTTGGCGCGGCCCGGTCTGTGACTTCGCTTGATACATTTCACGCATCGTCCGGTCTTCGTGAAATGGCATTGTCAAGTGCCCGTACTCGGCGAGAAATTCCTCTATCAGCGGCGACCCGTGCGCGTTAAGTAATTGCGCCAGCGCGGACTCAAGAATCGTGGCTGAAGGATTAGGATAGCCATCAGCTTGATACGGGAACATTCGCTTGACGAACACGATTTCGCGGGGCCGATCCCAAAACACCCGGTCACTCGTAATCAGGGTGTCGAGTGCGATGGCGCATTGTTCGGGAGTGAGCAGGGCTTCGTGTTGCATCAAAGCGTGGGGCTGCCGGTAGAATCCGCAGACGTGCGAGTACGGACTGGTCAGTAGGTATAGGTAAAGGTGCTGCGCGACCATCCCCAAGCCGGTGATGAACGGGTCGGTCCAGAACGTCGGGCGTAGTCGCCGGTATGGATTAGTAGCCCTCATTGCTGCCGCCTCTCGAATCAAGTCGAGCAGCGGTAGCGGTAGGCGGTTGGGCGGACGGCGGGTGTAGGTAAGCTAGACAACGCGGACAGCGCCGGGGTTGGGCAACACGGGGCAACCAGTCTTCGCCACATTCAGGGCAGACCATCCGCGATACGATCATTGGTTTTTCTTGATTTGGCATAGCGGACAGCACCGTAGCTTTATGCTACAACTATTGTCAAGCGGTGCCCCGGTTTTGTGTCCACAGATGTTGATAAGTTTGTGGATAGATACCGTATCCCATACCCCCGCCATGATGGCGTCAAGGGTATCCGCTACGGTATGTGTAGCCAGCTTTATGTTACTACATCAGCATACCGTAGCGCATACGGGTGAACCGATCACGAAAAGATACCTGTGCTCTGTGCTCTTGTATTTCTTGTATAGGGATCAGCACAATGCTTGGAGTCAGCACCGTGCTTGATTCTCTGCTCTGGTGCTCTGTCCCTTCCTGCCTGCATAGTGCTTGATCCATGCAGCGGCGGGGCAGCGGCGGGTCGGTCAGCCCGCCATGTCAAATTTGCGTGGCAAATATGTCGTAGATTATTCCACGGGTGCATCGGGCCGAGGCTCTTGCAATCGAATAGCGGCGCGAGTAGAACACCGTGCATGGCGTCCGGTCGGACAGCGACACATGACTTCACCCTCAAAACGGAATAAACCAGTCGTAGCGCGCGACCGGATCGCCGCAACACGGAGACTCCGATAAATGAAAACTCTCGCGTG
>Ga0097691_1002206_pt1 | contig 13399 bp, 11 predicted proteins | sample NGESurdeep072012_8_FD_72858 | JGI IMG/M metagenome (GOLD analysis project Ga0097691, IMG submission 72858) | Arctic peat soil microbial communities from Barrow, Alaska - NGEE Surface sample 210-1 deep-072012 | ecosystem: Environmental > Terrestrial > Soil > Wetlands > Peat ...
TCAGGATGCCGGGCGTGCAGATGCCGCATTGCACGCCGCCCGAGTCCACGAACGCGGCCTGGATCGGGTCGAGACGCCCATCCTCGGCGAGTCCCTCGACGGTGCGGACGTCGCGACCTTCCACCTGTCCCACCGGGACCAGGCAGCTGACCACGGGCATCCCGTCGACCAGGACCGTGCAGGCGCCGCACTCCCCCTCGCCGCAGCCTTCCTTGGTCCCGGTCAGGCCGAGATCGATGCGCAGGGCATCCAGCAACCGCAGCCCGCCGGGCCCGGCGATCTCGACCGGGTTCCCGTTGACCATGAAGTGCGTGGCCCGGCTGGGCGCGATGATCGTCACGACCGGACCTCCTGTGCGTCGCGGTCGGCCGCGTCGAGCGCCGCGAGGATCCGCTCGGGCGTGGCGGGCAGCTCGTGGATCCAGACGCCGGTGGCGTCGTGGATGGCCGCGACCACCGCCGGTGCGACCACGTCCATCGGCAACTCGCCGATCCCCTTGGCGCCGTGCGGCGCGCTCGAGAACGGGTTCTCGACCAGGACGGCCGTGATCTTCGGCGCGTCGAGCGAGGTGGGGATCAGGTACTTGGAGAGCCGGTCGTTCAGGTATCGGCCGTCCTTGAGCTTCATCTCCTCGATGGTGGCGTAGCCGACCGCCTGGAGCGAGCCGCCCTCCACCTGGCCCGCGGCCATCAGGGGGTTGATGACCGTGCCGCAGTCGTCCGCGGAGACGACATGCCGGACTGCCACCTCGCCGGTGTCGAGGTCCACCTCGACCTCGACCGTGGCGGCGGCCCAGCCGAAGGCGGGGTAGGCGTCGCCGACGTAGGTCGCGTCGTCCCAGGTGATGTTCGGGTAGCCGGTGAACTGCTCGTCGAAGCGAAGGGCGCCGTGGGTCCGGGCGTCGTCGACGTAGGTCGCGGCGAACGACCCGGGGGAACGTTCCTCGACCGCCGCGCGGAGCCGATCGGCTGCGAGTGCCAGCAGGCCCCCGACGACCATCGTGGTGCGCGAGGCGACGGTCGGACCGCTGTTTGGGACGACCGACGTGTCCTGGCGCACGACATCCACGTCCTCGAACGAGATCCCGAGCCGGTCTGCAACGATCTGGGCCAACACGGTCCGCATCCCCTGGCCCATCTCCGTCTGGTCGGAGATGGCGCAGACACGACCGTCTGCCGTCAGCTCCACCGCGGCGATGCTGGCGAGGTACGTCTCGCCGCCGCCGGTGGCCGGCGCCGCTGATGCGCCCATGACCACGACGTCGGCGTTCTCGCTCTCGCGCAGGATCGCGTTGCGGACGTTGGCCGCCTCGCGGACTTGCTGCTCAACCTGCCCGTCGGCGTGCTGGCGGATGAAATGGGAGAGCGCCCGCTGAGCCTGGGCCCGAATTCCCTCTGAAGTGTTTTGCGGGATCAAGTGCAGCGCCACCACCTTGCCGTCGTTGCGGCGGGCCAGTGCGTCGGCGAAGCGCAGTGCCAGCACCGCATGAGGACCGCCACGGATGGGGACGAGGACTCGCTTGATCTCGGCAGGGCCGCGCTGCTTGACCACGGCGATGTCGCACGGCGCGTCGCGGACAACTTCATCGATCGTCGGCGAGAAGACGGCGGCAGGGGCACCTGGCCTGGCTGGCGGCTTGCCGCCCCAGCCGAATACGATGAGATCGGATTCCAGCTCCGTTGCCGCCTCCACCACGCCCTCGGCGGCTCGTCGGCCGATGCGAACGATGGGGTGGATCGTGACGCCCTCGGGCGCGAAGTCCAGAACGCGCTGGAGCAGCCGGCGAGCCTGTCGGGCCCGGGTGGCACCCTCGCTCAGCGGCGTGCCTTCCGGAACCTCGACGATGCCCAGGACGGTCAGGCTGCCGGTGCGGCGGTCCATCAACGAAGCCCCGAGGCGGACCAACTCCTCGGCGGTGAGCGGGTTGGCGACAGGGATGAGAATCCGGGACGGCAGCGGCGAGCGGGTCATCGGGCCGCGCTTCCCGCGCCGGCGGCCGCATCGCCCGCTTTCGCCTCGGCCTCGCGCCAGCGCTCCACGAGATACGGCTTCAGCCGCTCGAACTCCCGCGCCTGTCGCTCCACGTGCTCCTCAGCCTGCTCCTCAGAGAGACGCCGGGCCTCAACGACCAGGCTGCCAACCCGGCCGAAGTAGATGGGCACGAGCGCCGCCACGAGCCGCTCGGTGGGCACGTCGCCAAAGCTGGCGGAAACCAGCAGGTCGTAGAAAACGCGCACCCACAGGTCATCTGGGAAGTGGAACGCCGCAACGGCGTCGGACATCTCGTCCGTGGTCGGCATCCTTCCGCCGGCCGTGCCCTCGCCGGACTCGCGGCTCAGCCCGAGCCGACGGGCCGCGACGAGGCGCTGGTGGCCGCCGATGACCGTCCGATCCTCCCGCCGAGCCAGGACTGGCTGGACGAAGCCGAACTGGCGCAGGCTCCGCTCGAGCGCGTCGAGTTCGTCCTCGGAGATCCGGCGCGGGTTGACCGGGTCAGGGCGGAGGAGGTCGATGGCGACCTTCTCGACGGTGAGGGAGGGGAGGCTCGGGGCGACGCTCATGCGCTGCGCTCGCGCGACGTGGCCTCTCGAGGCTTCGTGCGATTGATCAGGAAGAAGGGTCCAGGTCGCTGAGTTCTGGAGGGGCTACCCCTCTCGCCCCGACCAGTCTTACGCTCTTTCACTCGATCCTCTCCCGCCGTTGTGGTCGCCCAGTTGACGATCGCTGGGGAGCCGGTCGAGGGTGCCGCTTCACGAGATCGACCTCGCTCATCCGTCTCCGCCGGGGTGGACGGCGCGGGCGTACCCGGGGTCGCAACAGGCAGGGGGCCCGAGAGCCGGTGTGGATCGGACCAGCGCGCCGTCATGCCCTAAGCGTGCGGGCCATGGCCTGCGATTCCTATCCGGCCGTTTGGGCCATGCCTCGCCGCTAGGAGCCAGTGCTCGGTGGGCACGTGCCGGCAATCGACCGGCGTGGGGTAGGCCGTGGACCGGGCCTAGTGGTGGCAGCCTTCAGCGATCGGTCGCTGCGAGTGACGGCCCCTCGGGCAACTCCTCGGACGCCGGAATCGCGACCTGCCTTCGATCTCGTGCGGGTCGTAGGTCGGCACCATTGCCGGCGGGCTTCTCCTGATCACAGAGCCCGCAACCCCTAATGCCGCTGACCCTTGTGCGACTTCTCTTTCACGACTCTACCTTCGTCGCGTCGGTCACGCTGCGCAAGCTCAGCGTCTCGCCCAGAAGGCGGGAGGACACATCGCCGCGATCGCAAACCGTTCGCTGACACGGAGGGTTGGGCCAGCTCGGTGATCCGACTGTCGTGCCCTGCTGGACGGTCAGGATGGCGGCGGGAGGCCGCGACCCCCGCTCGCGTCGCGGCCATCACGATCCGTCAGGGTCGGGGCGTAGCCGGAGACGGCGCGGCGGCGCGCGGGTCGAAGCCGACCTGGAGCAAGAGCCCCATCTGATCGGCGATGCCCCAGTGCTCCACGAGCTTCCCGTCCTCGAACCGCCCAATATCGATGACATCCGTCTCCACCGGGCCGCCCGTGGGCCCGAAGCCCATCACGCTCCCGGTGTTGACGCCCCTCGCGCGGTTCCGGGTCCAGACCACGTCGCCGGAGACGGCGATGTCCTCGACGGTGAGCGAGAAGTCGGACATCCAGCGGTGGAGCGCCCGCGCGACCCCCTTCGCCCCCTCGAGGCCCGGCTGGTTGCCGCGCTGGTGCTCGACCACGTCAGGCGCGATGTAGGCCTCGAGGACGCTCTCGTCCCCTCGGCCGATCCCGTCCTCCACGATGCGGCGAAAGCGGTCGGCGATGTCGATGGCTGCCATGGGACGCTCCTTCGATAGAGTTGCGCTCTACTGTGATAGAGGAATACTCTATCCACATGCCTCCTGTCAATCGCGAACCCCCGGCCCGGCGCCCGACGCTGCGCGAGGAGCGTGCGGCGGTCACCCGACACCGCATCCTCGACGCCGCGCGCCACCGGTTCTTCGAGGACGGCTACGCCGCGACGACGCTCAGGGCGGTCGCTGAGGAAGCCGGCGTCGCCGTGCAGACCGTCTACGCCGTGTTCGGGTCCAAGGCCTCGATCTTGGCCGAACTCCGGGCACTGGTCGTCGACCTGCCGGAGGCGGACGCCGAGTTTCGCGCGGCGATGGCAGAGTCGACACCCGAGCGCCGCCTCGCGCGCTTCGCGCACTCGATCCGCAACCGGTGGGAGCTCGCAGGGGACATCGTCAGGGTCAACCAGGACGCCGCGCGCGTGGACCCGTCGCTGCGGCCCGGGATCGCCGCCGCCGAGGCCCGTCGCCACGGCGGCATCGCGGCCTTCGTGCGCGGCATCGAGGCGGACCTCGGCGCCCACATCGACGTCGATCGGTCGATCGGCGTCGTGAACGCGCTCACGCTCTACGCGGCGTACGAGGAGCTCATCTCCGTCCAGGGCTGGACGCCCGACGCCTACGAGGCGTGGCTCGCGGACTCGCTGGTCGCGGGCGTCGCCGTCGGCTAGGAGCGCAGCGCTCCGGCGCGTGCCGCTCCATGGTTCCAGCTCCCGCAGCGTTTCCTCCGACGCTGACGGTGGCCCGGAGCTGGCGTACCGGCGGGCGCTGTCAAGGCTTGGGGTGATTCGAAGAGGCAATGATCCAGCGCGCAGGGAGAAGGCCAGTCTTCCCGGCTATCGATCGGTACCCGCAGGAAGCACACGGGTATCCAACACAAGTCGAGCAGACCGCTACTCGTCTGGCTGGGCTCGGCCCTCGGGCACGGGCAGGCACGGGGCGAGGATCCACACGAGCCGCGCGGGCGTCGCCGCCCCCACCTTGGACCGCGCGTTCGCCAGGTGGTGCTTCACGGTCCATTCGCCTCGCTCGCCCATTGACCGAGGGGGTCAGGCCGTCAGGAAGAGGTCGACCGGCCCCTGGTGGCCGCCCACCGTCACGCGGCAGCCGCGGATCTGCCGGGTACCGGAGGCCCGAGCCCTCTCGCCCCGACCATGACGACCAATCGAACATCGAGGCGGAGTCGCGCCGATTGCGGCGAGGACACCCATTCGCTCCGCCTCCGCCGTCAGTTCGAAGGTCGCTCTTCTTGTCCCGAGGGGCGTTCCCGGCCGCGTCTCCGGCCCGCGTCGACCTGTCGACGAGCTGAAGCGTTCGAGCGCGCTCGCCCCGACGGGTCACCCTGACGAAGCCGTCCCGTCCCGGCGTTTGCCGGGCGTCGCAGCGCCCTCCTGCCCGGGCGCTCTTTAGTCGGCAGCCCGCCGAGATGACGCCCGGTCATGACGAGGGAAGATTCCCGCGACACACTTTCTTCACACGGGTGACCGAACCCGAGGTATCGACTACCCGGCGAAGGTTTCGGTGTGATGCTCGACATCCAGCCCGTTGATGCTCACGCGGCCCACGGTGCCGCCCACGCCGATTCGCACGTCATGGCGAAGTCGGCGGTCACGCCGCTCTTCGGGAATCGCAGCTTCTTACGCCTGTGGTTCGTTGCGGCCGCGACGCAGGTGGGCGGCCACATGGCGCTCTACGCGATGACGATCCTCGTGTTTTCCACGACGCGATCGAACACCGCGGTCAGCGCGCTCCTGATGACCTACATGCTTCCCCAGGTGCTGTTGTCGCCGTTCGCGGGCGTGATCATCGACCGGGTGAACCTTCGCTGGGCCATGATCGCTCCCAATGCCGTGCGAGCCGCCCTCATGGTCGGACTTGCCCTGGCTGGCGTCGATGTCCCGATCCTGTTGCTCCTCAATGTGGGGATCAGCCTTACGGGCGTCGCGCTCATGCCGACCGAGGGATCCTTCCTCCCCCGGGTCGTGTCAGCTGCGCAACTCGAGACGGCCCTGGGCATCTTCAACCTGACCTTCCAGGCCTCGTTCGCCGTTGGGTTCGCCTTCGCAGGTCCGCTCCTTGTCGTCGTCTTCGGACCGTCGGTCGTCCTCGCGGTCGTCGCGGCCTTCTACGTCGCCGCGACCGTCGTGTGCGTCGGCCTGCCGACCGCACCGCCCGAGGTCAGACCAGCTGACCACCTGCGGCGCTCCGATGCGATCCAGCCCATCCGCGAGCTCCTCGACGGATTTCGCACGGTCAGCGGCAACCTCGAGATCCAGCGTCCGATCATCGTGCAGGCCGCAGCGGCGGCGGGTGCGGGCGTCCTCGGCGTGCTGGGTCCGGCGCTGGCAATCACGATCGGCCTCGAGCCCAGCCACTTCGCCGTCGTCATTCTTCCCCTAGGTTTCGGGGTGGTCGTCGGCATCCTGGGGCTGCGCCGCCTGCGGCGCGTGTCGCACCGACGGATCGCGGAAAGCGGTCTCCTGGCATTTGGCGCGCTCGCGGTCTCGCTGGCCGTCATGGCCACGATCGGGAGCATCCTGGGCGAGTTCGCTACCTCGGTCCTGCCGTTCGTGGTCGGCGCCGCGTTCGCGGCCGGAGCCGCATACGGGATGACCGCGGTTGCGGCGCAGACGTCGCTCCTCGAAGCGATGCCGTCCGACGTCCGTGGTCGTGTCTTCGGTGTCCTCGCCTCGATCGTGAGCGCCGTGGCCCTGGTGACGTCCGTGGTCGCCGGACCCGTTGCCGACCATGTCTCGGCACCGGTTGTCGTCGCCGCGGTGGGCCTTGCGGTCGCGGCGGTCGCAGCCTGGCTGACACGCCGCTCCGGCCCGCGCGCGACCGTCAGCGAGTCGACCTCGTGACTCGGCTCCAGTCGCGATGGCTCAGGCCTGGCGTGTGCGGGCCCGGGGAGGCCCGACCCGCATCCGCGTCGAGGGAAGCGCGATCTCCGCCGCGCTCAGCGCGCCTCGACCGATCCGACGGGCGTCCACCCAGGCGGCGAGATCACGAGCGACGGCAATTTCGTGACCGCGATGAGGACTCAGGACCGCGACGGTCGTGGGCAAGCCCGTCAGGCTGACCGCACGCGGAATCCCGAGCGCCTTTCCCGCACGAACCGGACCACCGCGCCAGCGTCAGATATGACGGCGCAATTCCTCTCGCCCCGACCAATGCATGCCGTAGTCGCCGGCGAGAGTTGACGCTCGCGCCGTCCCTTTCGTGCGAGGGCGAGCTGAGCGACAAGCCGCTCGCGTTCCGACGAGACCGACACGGCGTAGGTGGCGGGCGAAGGCGCACGCGAGATCAGGCCGGCCCCCTCGAACGCGGGTGCGGGCGGCATCGAAGGGGGCGCGCAGGTAGACCGGGGCGAGATGGACATGGCCGTCGGCCTGCGCGCCAAGCGCTCCACCCCGGTAACCTCGCTGCTCGCTCCGTCGATCACCCGAAGGCTCATCGGCCGGTTTGCCAAGCGGCTCGCAGTCGATACCGCGATGTCGCACCGCCTGGAACGGCTCACCGACCGCGAACGCGAGGTCGCGGCGGCAGTCGCGCGGGGATCGAGCAACCCGGAGATCTGCGAGGAGCTCTTCATTGGAGCCGCCATGGTGAAATCGCATGTGTCGAGCATCCTCACCAAGCTTGGCTTGCGGGATCGTGCCCAGATCGTGGTCTTCGCCTATGAGAGCGGGCTCGTCGAGGTCGGCGACCGCGACATCGGTTGCTGACAGCCTTTCTGGCTCGACGTCGAGGACGCGCCCATTCGAGGTCTCCTCGCGGACAGCGGGACCCCCTCCAGCGTTCGCCTCGCCCTTGTCGGTCTGCTCGGCTCATCAGGTTCGGCCGGTCGCTCTTCCTATACTTGGCCGCATGCTTCGTCCTGACCCAGCAGCAGCGGGTGGAGGGGACGCTGCCTGGACGGACGCGACCCTCCTCGCGCGCGTGGCGGCCCGAGATGAGCGGGCTCTCGAGGGGCTTTCCGGCCGGTTCGGCGCAACGATGCATGCCGTGGCATTCCGCGTGACGCGGGCCGAGCGCCTGGCCGAGGAGGTCGTGCAGGACGCACTCATGGCGGTGTGGCGAGAGCCCGCCAGGTTCGACCCCGCCCGTGGGAGCCTTGGTCCGTGGCTCCTGACCCTGACCCGCTACAAGGCAATCGACGCCGTCCGGCGCGAGGCCGTGGTGCGGCGGCACACGGCCGACGTCGACCTGGAGCTGCGCCAGGCCCCCGACGATGTCCACGATGAGGCGTGGCTCGGGATCCGCAGGCAGCGGCTGGGCGAGGCGATCGCACGCCTTCCGGACGACCAGCGGCGGGCACTCGAGCTCGCGTTCCTCGGCGGGCTCACCCACGTGGAGGTGGCGGAGCGCGAGGGGATTCCGCTCGGCACCGCCAAGACGCGGATCCGAACGGCGCTCCTCACGTTGCGTCACGATCTGGCCCCGACGATCGGGCCGGAGGGTCCGCCCCCGCCGGCGGCGTCCGGCGCTCGCGAAGCGCCCGCCGTGTCCGATCGGTCGGCCGGTTTCGGCGCCGGGTCAATCCGTCGGGCTCGCACGACCGAACCGCAAGCAGACCGTGACCGCTGGCGCGCGGTGCCGGAGGATCCCCCGCATGGAGGAATGACCGATGCCTGAGTCGAGCCCTCGGCGCCCGGGCGGAACACCTCGGCCGACACCGTCGACTGATGGCATCGCCACGCCCGAGCTCATCGCCTCGTTGCTCGCCGACGGCGATGACGACCTTGCCGCATGGGCGATCGGCCAGGCGCTCGAGGAGCGCCCGCGGGCTGTGGTGTTCGACCGCCTCGTGCGGTCCGCAATGGAGCTCGTCGGTTCGCGCTGGGCGGCGGGCCAGTGGACGATCTCGCAGGAGCACCTCGCGTCAGTCGCGCTGATGGGCGCCCTGGCGCGGATTCGTCCAGGTGATCCCGCCGAGACCCGGATCGGCCCGGTGGCGGTGCTCGTCGCACCCGAAGGGGAGCAGCACGTCGCTGGCCTCGCCTGCCTGGCCCAGATTCTCGAGGAGCGTGGCTGGCGGGTCGAGAACCTGGGCGCAAACGTCCCCGCGGATGACCTGCGGACGTTCGTGAATTCCCGTACCGTCGATCTGATCGCTCTGTCGATCGGCACCCGCGAGCGCCTTCCCGCCCTCGAGAGGGCGATCGACGCCCTCCGAGGCAGCGAGCCGGCGGGCTCGCACCTGCCGATCATGGTCGGCGGGCTTGGGACCCTCGGGATCGAGTCCGAGATCGCCGGTGCGGACCTGGTGAGCTCGGTGCTGGCTGACGCGGAGCCGTTCGTGGGGTCGGTCGAGGGCTCGTTGGGGTCGCGCGCCGGAGGTTGAGCCGCACCGCCGGGGCCTCGACCGAGGTTGCCGCGGCGCTGCGTCTGTGGTGGGCGGGCCCAGGATCATCCGGGTCGGGCTGATCACCTTGTCCACGCCGAGGTGCTTGAAGAGCGGCTCGTTCCTCGGGTTGTGACCATGGCAGGCCCAGCCGGAGCATGGTCCGTGACGCTCAGAGGACGGAGCCTACGTTGTCGACGCTGGACGAGGGGTTGTCACTTCGAGCGCCAGGCGGTCGAGCCGCTACCCAGCCCCCTGCCCCGGTGACCTCGATCTCGAGCGGCAATCTATCCGGGACATCAAGGTCGGTTCTGCGGCTTGTCTGTCCTCACTCCTGTGACTGCCCATTGCCCTTCAACGACGCCCGCACGAGAAAGTCGAACATCCACTGCAGGGTGTCGTACCGAAGCCGCATTGACTGGCCGTCCCGGAGCACCTGGGACGTCGGGCCCAGCCGGACGGCGACGTCGGTGTATGCGATCGCGGCCTCACGCACCATGGCTGCGAGTGCCAGGCCGTCACGGGCGGCGAACGCGCGGAGGAGGGATTCCCGCGCAGCCCCGGTTTCCCCGAGCGCGCGTTCGACCCGCTGGCGCTCCTCGGCGGTTGGTGCGTTGCTCACGTGACGACGATAGCAGTTGCCGTCAAAGGAACGGCCCACGATCGCACGGTAGTGGAGCTACTTCTCGACGTAGACCGTCATCGGGGGGATGACGCCGTGCTTCTCCTCGAGGGCCTGAAGGGTTCAACAATCCGGATCACGCCGCCCGGCGATACTCGTGGATCAGGCCCCCGAGCACGTCCCTCCGTTCGACCGGCGTCCGGGTCGTCCTCGCGACCTGAGGTGTCCGGTTGCCGGCCGGCACGGCAAGACCCAGGCCCCGATGCGGTCTCTCGTCGACGTAGTGCGCGACGTAAGCCTCGAGCACTCGTTCGAGGTGCCGACGACCGTAGATCAAGACGTGGTCGAGGCACTCCTGGCGCACAGTCCGAACGAACCGCTCCGCGAAGGCATTCGCCCGAGGTGCTCGGATCGGCGTTCGGATCACGCGGACGCCCTCGGCGCGGAGCACCGCGTCGAATGGGCCCGGAAACTTGGCGTCCCGGTCGCGCAGGAGGAACCGGACATGCGATAGCCGCTCCTCGATGGCGAGGTTCCGCGCCTGCTGGGTGACCCAGGCGGAGTCAGGGTGGGCGGTCACGCCGGCCAGGTGAACTCGCCGCGTCGAGAGCTCGATGAAGAACAGGACGTAGAGCGTCGTGAGACCGATCGTCTCGACGGTGAAGAAGTCGGTCGCGAGGATCCCTGCCGCCTGTGTCCGAAGGAACTCCCTCCACGTCGGCCCGGTCCGTCGGGGAGCAGGGTCCAGGCCAGCTCGCAGCAGGGTCGTCCGGACCGTCGTGGCCGAGATCCTGATCCCGAGCTTGCGCAGCTCCCCGCGGATCCGCTGGTAGCCCCAGCGTGGGTTCTCCCGACCGAGCCGGACGATGAGGTCCCGGATGTCGGGATCGATCGGCGGCCGTCCGGGCTGACCCGTCGTCCGATACGTCCACTTCTTCCGGACGAGTTCCCGGTGCCAGCGCAGCAGGGTCTCCGGCCGCACCACGAACGAGGACCAGCTGCTCTTCGTCATCGCCCGGCTCGCGGCCGCCAACAGGACCCGGTCGAGACGGTTGAGCCGAGGGCGCTTCACCTGCCGCTGCAGCACCTTCAGCTGGTGCCGGAGCACCAGGAGCTCGATGTCCCGCTCATCTGCTCGGCGACCTCCGACTCCGAGGAGGCGGCAGACCAGGAAGTACAGGAGCGAGAACAGCATGGAGCTCCTTCCAGTAGAGGGAGCGCATGCTACCGGCCCCGCACCACGAATCCAGGAAACTGAACCCTTCAGGCTCCCCTTTCGGGCGGGGCCCGGTGAGGCATCAGTACCCGGACCAGCCTCCCGAGATCGGCGCTCCCCATCCGGAAGCCGGAGGGGGAGCGGCCTGGGGGAGCTCCCGGCGCTAGGCGTGAGGCGCGCTGGACAGCGACAAAGGCAATCTCCACTCCATCAGGGCGGCCGCCCCGACAATGCCCAGCACGGCACCGTCGGCCAAGGCTCGGAAGATCTGCTGGTCTCTGGTCACGGTCGCTCTGTAGCTGCCCCGGCCTCGGCTTGGCGGGAGCCGGCGGAAGAGGAGAGGGAGTGGACGCGGGCCGGCGATCCGGCGACCGGAGATAGCGGGGCTAGCTCACAGCGAGCCGGCGTCCGCGCTACGCTTCGGGGGCCTTCGGGGCAGGGTGCAATCCCCGACCGGTGGTCCGGCCCGGCGCCGCGTCGTCGGGCGAGCCCACGAGCGGCCAGGCAGCAGCCGCGCCGCAGATCCCGGGGCGACGGAGACGTCGCCCCGGCGGGAGCCGACGGTCAGAGTCCGGATGAGAGAAGGCAGGCCGCGAGCGCCCGTGCGCCCGCGACGCTAATGCGTGCCGCGCCCCGGGCCGTGAGGTTCACGGAGGACCAGGGATGCCGGCCAGCCAGACCCCCACCACTCATGCAGACTCGCCCGTGCCCAGTCGCGGCCGCGGCCGGCGTCCCGGTCCACCCCGCGCAGCGGGCGCGTTGCTGGCAGCGATCGCGCTCGTCGCGACCGCGTGCGGCGGTGGCTTCTCGGCCACGCCGGTCGCGTCGGGACCGGTATCGGCCAACCCGTCCGGGAACCAGGCGCCCTCCCCCGCGCCCGTCAAGCTGGTCGTCGGCCTGGGCTACATCCCGAGCGTCCAGTTCGCCCAGTTCTACCTGGCCGACCAGGCCGGCTACTACCGCGATGCGGGTCTCCAGGTCGAGCTCCAGAACAAGACGGACCCGGAGCTCGTGACCCTCGTGGGCCAGGGCGCGGTGGACGTCGGCATCGCCGACGGAACGAGCGTGATCCCGGCCGTCAGCCAGGGAATCCCCATCCGATACGTCTTCACGGTCTTCGCCCAGTTCCCGAACGTGGTCTTTGCGAAGGCGAGCAGCGGGATCGCGACGGTCGCGGATCTCGCGGGCAGGAAGGTCGGCATCCCCGGCAAGTTCGGGTCCAGCTGGATCCAGCTCGAGGCGCTGCTTGCCAGCGTCGGGCTGACGGAGGCCGACCTCCGACTGGTCTCCTTCCCCGAATTCGGCCAGCTAGCGGCGCTCCAGCAGGGCGCCGTGGACGCCGCGACCGGCTATGCGAACAACGAGCCGGTCCAGCTGGCGGTCAGTGGGGTGAAGGCGAACGTCCTCACGCTGCCGGCGGCAAGCCAGCTGCCCGGCCCCGGCCTGATCGTGAGCGCGACCGCCCTCAATGGCCCGAAGAAGGACGCCCTGCGGGCATTCGTGGCCGCGACCGCGCACGCCATGCGCGACATCGAGGCAGACCCGGCGAAGGGCGTCGACGCCGCGATCACCCGCATCCCGGAGCTGGCGACCGACCGAGCCGGGCAGCTCGCGGTCCTCCAGGCGACGATCGCCCTCTGGGAGAGCGACTACACGCGGGCGAACGGACTCGGCGCCGTGGACCCGGCGCTGTGGGAGCGCTCGATCGCGTTCATGGCGGGCCTGCCGGACAAGCTCCTCGCCGCGCCGGTCACCGCGGCAGATTGCACGAGCACCGCGTTGCTGCCGACACCCTGACGGCGGTTGTCCGCCGGAGGCATTCAGGTGATCGGCGGGGTCGGTTCCGGTAGGTCATGGGACCGTCTCCTCCGTGCTGTCGGCCGCCGCGAGCTGCTCGACGAGGACCGTCCGTCGGCCCCCGCTCGGCGCGACGGCGACGGTGTATCAGGCGGACAGGCTTGCAATGGCGGCCCGGTAGGATCGGCGAATGGCGGCGACCACCCGCGGCTCGCCGACCACCGAGGCGATGAGAAAGCAAGCGCCTGCCAACAGGAGGCTCGTCAGCGGTCCCACCACCGCGATCAGGAATTCCGTCGAGGCCCGCGGGGCGTCGGTCCGCAGGCTGGAGATGCCCCCAAAGATGAAGAGCGTGATGGAGGCGGCCTCGATCCCCCGTGTCCGCGCCACGAGGGAATGGGCTAGCTCGTGGACCAGGACCGAGGCGAAGAGCAGGATCGCGGACATCGCGCCGAGGGTCCAGGCCTGCGGGGCCGTGAGATCGGGCAGGAGCGGCGGGTAATACCCGACCGCGAGCGACCAGGTGACGAGGGCGAAGACCACCAGCCAGCTGACGTGGATGTACACGTCGATG
>Ga0097691_1002207_pt1 | contig 13394 bp, 13 predicted proteins | sample NGESurdeep072012_8_FD_72858 | JGI IMG/M metagenome (GOLD analysis project Ga0097691, IMG submission 72858) | Arctic peat soil microbial communities from Barrow, Alaska - NGEE Surface sample 210-1 deep-072012 | ecosystem: Environmental > Terrestrial > Soil > Wetlands > Peat ...
CAACAAGGGCGAAGGCGCCTTCTATGGGCCCAAGCTCGAATACGTGCTGCGCGACGCCATCGGCCGCGAATGGCAATGCGGCACCGTGCAGGTCGATCTCAATCTGCCGGGACGGCTGGGCGCGTTCTACATCGACGAGAATTCCAACAAGGTGACGCCGGTGATGCTGCACCGCGCCATGTTCGGCTCGATGGAACGCTTCACCGGCATATTGATCGAGCACTATGCCGGCCACCTGCCGCTATGGCTGTCGCCGCTGCAGGCCGTGGTCGCTACCATCACCTTGGACGCCGACGATTACGCCCGCGAGGTGATTACCGCGGCGCGTGCGCTCGGCTTGCGCGTCGACGGCGACCTGCGCAACGAGAAGATCAATTACAAGGTGCGCGAGCACTCGCTCGCCAAGGTCCCGGGTTTGCTGGTGGTCGGCAAGAAGGAAGCCGCCGAGCGCTTGGTCTCGATCCGCCGCCTCGGCAGCGAAGGCCAGCAGGTGATGCCGCTCGATGCGGCGCTGGCCGCGTTCGCCAATGAGGCGGTGCCGCCGGATGTAAGGCGGGCGCAGAACGCGGCTTAAACAATCTCCGTTGATCCCGTTTCTTATTCTTGCCTGGGCAGCATAAGTGCCGACCCCGCCGCGATGCCGAAGGTGTCGAGGTGCGCCGTCATCGTTCGTTGCTCATCGACGTAATGCGAGTGGAAGAACTCTCCCCTATGCGTGATCACCCCCTGCAGGGCGGGCGGCGCGTAGAATCCGACCACGGAACCGAAGATGTGCGGCCCCTTCGCCAATCCGGTGATCGCCATCTCATCGAACAAACCATGGCCCTTGAAGCGCGGATTAGGCGCCGCGTTCACGTGCATGATGAAGTTGGTGACCGCGCCGTTGATGCGAAACGGGAAAGGCTTGGTTTCGTCCAAGCCAATGGCTTTGGCTTGTTCCCGGATGAAGGTCTCCACGGCTTTCGCGTCAAGGTCCTTGTCGATCGGAACGGGGCGCCAGTTCCGCGCTGTTGCCGTTGCCAGCAAGGTTGCGGTTTCGGAGGCGGCGGACGGACAGGCAGCGCCGCATTCGGCGCCATAACTGATGATAAGGCGCCCCTCGATCATTGAAATCTCGCCGCGCAGACCGGATACCGCTCCCACTGCATCGGTGGCACGAGCATCGACGGCGTCTTTCAGCGCAACGACGGCAAGATAGTTTCGCTGCGTTATCATTGTGCTGAATACGCCATAGGCTTTGAAGCCGAATGGGTATTCCGCCGATTGCGCGCCGGCGGCGGGCGGCTAATGCATGCTGCCCTGCGCCCGGACTTGCACTGAATTTCCGATCGGAAACATCAGCGCCGTCGCGATTGCGAGGGCCGTTAGCGCCAAGTTTCTGGGCGAATGATGGGTCATCGGCGCAGGGCTAGCGGCCCTGTCTGGCGATATAGGCGGCGAGATCGGCGGCTTCCGCGCGCGACAGATTCATGTCCGGCATTTTCGGATGCGGCAGCAGTAGGTACAGCGCTAGCTTAGCAGCATCCAAGCGCGGCATCTTGGCGATGGCCGAGAATGGCGGCGCCTGCGTGGTGCCGCGCTGCTGGTCGGAGGCCACCACATGGCAGCTCGCGCACCAGCGCTTGGCCAGCGTTTCGCCATTGGCCGCGTTGGCCGCTGCCGCCGCGTTTGCAAGAGCCCCAACGAATATCAATGAAAGCAGGCCGGTAATTGTTCGACTCATGCGTGGCGACCTCGGATGGGTTGATTGTGATACATCATATACTGCGGCGCCGCTCATGTCCGCAGTGACCTGTATCAATGGCAATGCTCATCAGCCGCTCGCGGCGCGCACCTCGGCCGCGGTGCCGGCCACCGCGTGCGGGTGTTCCAGAGTCTCCAGGAAGCGCTCCGCCCAATGGCTGAGATCATTCCGCATGAGCACCTTGACGATCGCCGCGTGGCGCTCTTGACGTTCCGCAAGTGGCATCGACAGCGCACGGTTGATGGCAATGGCGACACCCTCCGAGTCGTAGGGATTGACGAGCAGCGCTTCGGTGCATTCGTGCGCCGCGCCGGCAAAGCGCGACAGGATCAGTACGCCAGGGTCATCCGGATTTTGCGCGGCGACGAATTCCTTGGCAACCAGATTCATGCCATCGCGCAGAGGCGTTACCAGCGCTGCGCGCGCGGCGCGATAGAGGCCGGCGAGCGCGGTGCGGCTATGCGCCTTGTTGATGTAGCGCACCGGCGTCCATGACGCCTCGCCGAAAGTGCCGTTGATGCGCCCGACCGCCTCGCCCACTAGTCGCGCGATTTCTGCATATTCGGGAATACCGGTGCGGCTGCGCGGCGTGATCTGCAGATAGGTCACCTTGCTGCGCCAATCGGGGAAATTGATGAGAAACCGCTCGAACGCGTTCATCCGCTCGGGGATGCCCTTGCTGTAGTCGAGCCGGTCGACACCGATGATCATGGCGCGGCCGGAAAGGCTGCCAAGCACCTCACGTACGAACTCGGTCCCGATGGCGCGCCGCGCCAGGCGCGCTAAACTTTTCGTCTCTACCCCGACCGGAAAGGTGCCGATTTGCACGACCCGGTCGCCGAAATGGAAACTATTACCCTTGGACCACGACAGTCCGCATTCGTTGGCGAGATAGCGGGAGAAATTGCTGGCATCGACCTCGGTCTGGAAGCCGACCAGGTCGTAATGGCAGAGCGCCGGAATGAGCTGCTCGTGATTGGGCAGCGCGGTGAGGATTTCCGGCGGCGGACACGGGATATGGATAAAGAAGCCGATTTTGTTTTTGTGGCCGCGCTCGCGCAGCGCTTTGGCCAGCGGAATCAAATGATAGTCGTGCACCCACACCACGTCGTCGGGGCGCAGCAACTTCTCCAGATTGCTGGCGAAGAATTCATTGACCCGGAGATAGCCGCCGAGATCGCGGCGGGTGAATTCCGCGAGATCGAGCCGGTAATGCAGGATCGGCCACAGCACACGATTGGCGAAGCCGTTGTAGAATTCCTGGTAGTCGTCCTTGCGCAGACCGATGGTGACGTAGGAGACGTTGTCATGCTCGACCGTCTTGGCCGGCCCTGGATGGTTTTCGGCAACGCGCCCGCTCCAGCCGAACCAGACGCCGCCCCGCCGCCTGAGCATCGGCCGAATCGCCACTTCGAGCCCGCCGGCCCGCGCTCCGCTGTCGGGAATGCCAACGCGATTGGAAACTACGACGAGCCGCGCCAATATCGATCTCCCCAACTCCGCGACAACTTGATCGCGGTCATAATTAATCCGGACATCGAATAGGTCTGCGGGAAATTTCCCCACAGTTTTCCGGTCACCGGGTGCACGTCTTCAGATAAAATCCCGTACCGGTTTCGCAATCGAAGCGCATCGACGAACATATCCCGGGCCTCTTCGCGGCGCCCGATATCCCACAATGCATCGATCAGCCAGAACCGGCAAATCAAAAAAGCGGTCTCCGGCATGCCGAAGTCATCAGCGGCAGCATAACGCATAACGTGGAAGTCACGGCGAAGTTCACGCTCGATCGCCTCCACGGTGGAGACGAAGCGCGGATCGTCGGGCGCGATCAAGCCGAGTTCGGCCAGAAGCAGCGCGCTGGCGTCGAGATCGTCGCTGCCGAAAGCCGCGGAAAACGCCTTACGCTTGGGATTCCAGGCGTGTTGCAGCACCTGCTCGCCGATCCGGTTGGCGGTGGCGCCCCAATATTGCGCGCGACCGGCAAAACCGAGATGCGCCGCGATCGCCTCCAGCCGCTGGCAGCCGGCCCAGCACATCGCCGCCGAATGCGTGTGCACGCGCTTGCGGCCGCGATATTCCCAAATGCCGGCATCCGGCTCGAGCGCGAGCCGCGCCGCCTGCTCGCCGAGCGGCTCGATCACGTTGAACAGCGCGGCATCGCCCGGCCGCGGCAGCCGGCGGTCGAAGAACATCGGCGTCGCCGCCATGATGATGCTGCCATAGACGTCGTGCTGGTCCTGATGCACCGCTGCATTGCCGATCCGCACCGGCCCGTCGCCGCCGTAGCCCGCGAGCGCGTCGGCGGTGCGCTCCTCGAGCCGATCGGTGTGCACGACGCCGTAGAGCGGCCGCAACGTGTCGGCACGGCCGGTGGCAATGCTCAGGATATAGGAGATGAAATCTTCCATCGTGCGGGTCGCGCCGATGCGGTTGAGCGCGCGCACCACGAAGTAGGCGTCGCGCATCCAGCAATAGCGATAATCCCAGGTGCGCCCCGATTTAGGCCCTTCCGGAATTGATGTGGTAAGCGCCGCCACGATCGCGCCGGTCTCCTCGAAATTGCAAAGCTTGAGCGTGATCGCGGCGCGGATGATCTCATCCTGCCAGTCGATCGAGAAAGCGAGCCGCCGCACCCATTCCAACCAGTAGTCGCGCGTGCGCTCGCAAAACTCGCGGCAGGTGCTCTCGAGCGTGCCCTCGAACGGCTCGTCGGTGCCGAACACCATGTGCACCGGCCGGGTCAGCACGAACGAGGCCTCGTTCTCCACATAAGAGAGCGGCGCGTCGGTAGTGAGCCGCACGGGCACCTCGTCGCGCCAATAGCGGATGTGGTTGCTGCCGGCCGAACGCGAAGCCACCGGCACGCCATAGTGGTGCGTGGTGCGGAAGCGGATGGTGATACGCGGCATGCCGGCGATCGGCTCGATGATGCGCACCAGCTGCGGCGGGCGGAAGGTGCGGCCATAGTTCTGGAAGCGCGGCGCGAAATCGGTAATGCGCACCGCGCCGCCGTCGCTGTCGATCAGCTCGGTGACCACGATGGCGGTATTGCGCACATAGTTCGAGCGGGTCTCGACCATGCGGTCGAGCACCACGTCGCTGAAGCCTTTTTCTTCCTCGCCCGCCAGCAGCCGGCAGAACACCGGATCGCCGTCATAGCGCGGCAGGCACCACCATACGATGCGCGAGGACGGCTCGAGCAGCGCGGCGGTGCGGCCGTTGCCGATCACCGCCAGGTCGAGGCCGTAATCGGTCATGACCGGTGCGCCTGTCCGTTGGCCGTAAGCCGTTGCAAGGCGTAGCGCACCTGCGCCGGGGATTCGAATGTTCCGGTGAGCCCGGGGAAGTATCGGCTGACGGAAAAGCCCTTGCCGCCCAGGTCCGGCAACGCCTCGAAAACCGATTCATCGGTGACATCGTCGCCGATGAACACCGGCATGCGGCCGGCGAACGGCGGATGCGCCATCAGCTTGCGCACGCTGTCGCCTTTGCTGACGCCCGGCCGCTTGACCTCGAACAACGCCTTGCCCAGCAGCAATTCCGTCGCCTCGCCGGGAAACGCCGCGCGGCCGGCCGCGACGTGCCGGCGCAGGCGCTCCGCGTGCTGCGGCGCTTTGCGGTAATGCAGCGCGAACGAATAGCCCTTGTCCTCGAAGACAACTCCGGAATCCGGCGTGGCCGCTTCGCCAAGTTGCCGGCGCAACTCTTGCGGCAGCGGCGCGGCTGAATTGAGCACCTCGTCCCCGCGCACGCGCATCTCGGCGCCATGCCCGCCGATCGAGGGCAGCTTGAGCGGGGCGAACAGCATGTCAAGATCGGCGATCGGGCGGCCGCTGACCAGCGCCAGCGCCCCATCGGTCAATTCGAAAAGCCGCTGCAGCGATGTCCGCAACTCGTCGGAGACATCAACCTCGAACGGTGACGGCCCGATATCGATCAGCGTGCCGTCGACGTCGAGCAGAAACGCAATCGATTTGGGATCGAGGCGCGTGAAAATATCCATGGCCACGTCGTTCGCAATGGTCTGCGTCACTATATCCATCCAACTATAAAGGTTTTTGCGGGATCGTGCGTGCCGTTAGTTATTTGCGCATGATCTTGTCCGAAAACCGGTACCCACTTTTCGGGATCATGCGCTACCGCACGGCAACCTCGACGTCGCCGTCCACGCCGGTGACGACCTTGAATTCGCGCTCGTAGACCTTTCCCTCGTTGCGCGCGATGGCGCGATATTCGCCCTCGGCCAGGATGACGCGCGGAAAGGCGCCGATCGATTCCTTGATGACGTCGCCGCCGGGCGTCAGTACCGACCAGGCGGTATTGGCGAGCGCCTCGCCGCCCTTCTCGCCCACCAGCTTGAGCGTGATCGCGGCGGCGCGGTGGGTGACGCTGATATCGGTGAGCTTGCCGGCCTGCACGCGGATGTCGGAGCGCACCACCGAATTGGCGTCGCCGTAGTTCGACACGATGTAATAAATGCCCTCCGGCACCATCACCACGTCGCCGGTCATCACGTGCTCGGCGATCGGCCGCCGGTCGCCGGCCTCGAATTGGCTGCCCTTGTAGACGTCGAATGAAATCTGTCCGGCCGGGACCCGGATGTCGCCGACGCGGCCTTCGATGCGCAGGCCGCCGGCCGGCAGGTCGAATTCCTCGTGCACGGTCGCCCCACGCAAGGTCACCGGCTTGACCGCGGTGGCGAGCCCGAAGCCGACATGCACGACATAGCCGCCGGCGGGCAGCACCAGCGTGGGGGACGGCGATTTGTCTTCCTTGACCAGCTTGAAGCTACCGCCCGGCTCGGCCTTGGCGGCATAGACGCGCCAGGTGAGGCCGCCGCCGATGACCGGCGCTTCCTTGCCGAAGCGCGCGCTGAGCGCGAGCGCGACTTGTCCGGCCGGAACCATCGGCATCGGCGCGGTCGGGTTGGCGGAATTCGGCATGATCACCGGCGCCTGCGACGACGGCGCCAGCACGCCGCCCGGGCCGAAGCCGTCGCCGCGCACGCCCTGCCCCGGCGAGATTAGCCCGGTCGAGGGTGTTGCCGAGAACAACGAGTTTGACGACTGCGCCGTTGCCGCGTTGGGAATGGCCAGCGAGAGCATGAGCGCAAGTACTGAACCAAGTGCCGGCCATAGCCGGGCAGAGGCTGCGGCGATTGCGGTTGGGCTGCTCATGACGCGGTCGTTTTCGACCTAAATCGCGGCGATTTCAAGCCGATAGGCCGAGTTTGTCAGCCTGGGACCGCTATGCTAGGCGCAACCGCCATCGAATTGAGGCCGCCATGCCCGACGCTTTGCACCTGCTCAAGACCCGCCGTTCGGTCAAGCCGATGGAATTGACCGGGCCGGCCCCGAGCGCGGCTGAGATCGACACGCTGCTGGCCATCGCCGCGCGGGTGCCGGACCACGGCAAGCTGACGCCCTGGCGCTTTATCGTGTTCGAAGGCGACGCCCGCATCGCCGCTGGCGAGACCATCGCCGCCGCCTTTCGTGCGAACCGCCCCGACGCCACACCCGAGCAGGTCGAATTCGAACGCCAGCGCCTGGCCCGCGCGCCGCTGGTGATCGCGGTGGTCAGCCGCGCCGGCCCGCATGTGAAGATCCCGGAATGGGAGCAGCAGCTTTCGGCCGGCGCCTCCGCCATGAGCCTGGTGTTGGCCGTCCATGCCATGGGCTTTGCCGCCAGTTGGATCACCGAATGGTATTCCTATGACCGGCGCGTGCTCGATGCGCTCGGTCTTGCCCCAAACGAGCGCATTGCCGGTTTCGTGCATATCGGCCGCCCGGCCAAGCCGCCCGAGGAGCGCGAGCGGCCCAAGCTCGCGGCCATCGTCACCCGGTATTCGGGGCCGAGGAAGTGATGTTCTACGAGCCTGACAAACGCGATTTATCGGTGCTTCGCCATGACCCGTTCAAGGCCATCGTGGCGCCGCGGCCGATCGGCTGGATCACGTCCATCAGCTTGAAAGGCGAGGTGAATCTGGCGCCGTATTCGTATTTCAACGGCATCAATAGCCGGCCCAATCTGGTGATGTTCGCCAGCGAAGGCCGCAAGGATTCGGTCAGTTTCATAACGGAAACGCGCGAATTCGTCTGCAACCTCGCCAGCTGGGACCTGCGCGAAAAAATGAATATGACCTCGGCCCCGTTCGCTCGCGGAATCAATGAGATGGAACGCGTCGGCCTCGAGCCGGCGCCGTCGCGGCTGGTCAAGCCGCCGCGGGTAGCCGCCTCGCCATGCGCACTCGAATGCAAGCTGATCAAGATCGTCGCTATGGAGACCGCCGACGGCAATTCGGTCGACTGCCACGTGGTGTTCGGCCAGGTGGTCGGCGTGCATATCGACGACCGCTTCATCGTCGATGGCCTGCTCGACACCGCGGCGATGAAGCCGATCGCCCGCTGCGGCTATGACCAGTACGCCGTGGTCGAAAGCCTGTTCTCGATGCGAAGACCCTCGAATTCATAACGCACGGCGGCATTTAACCTTAATGTAATCACGCAAGCGCACGCTGCTGTCACGTTTCGGTCACATGACTCCGTCAGCTGTTTTCACCATGTTGGCCTGAAGTTCTTGTCGAGGGGCTGACCCGGTTCGATGATCGATGACAGGGGAGAAATCGCTTTTGGTTTTCGAGGATCTATTCACGCGCGTGCGCAACGGCAACCGCTCCGCCGAAGCCACCACCGAGAATTTGCGGCCGGTCATCACGCGGCCGAGCATCGGGCTTGTGCTTGGCGGTGGAATAGCTAGGGGCTTTGCACATATCGGTGTGTTGCGAGTGCTCATCGCAAACGGAATTGTTCCAGATGTTGTTGTTGGGACGTCAATCGGCGCTGTAGTCGGCGGTTGCTACGCTGGTGGTCAAATTGATGCACTTGCGGAATGGGCCTGCGGTCTTACCACCCAGAAAGTTTTCGGATATCTCGATATTAGCCTTTCAGGATCAGGCCTGATCAGTGGCAATCGCCTTGCGACTCGGCTTGAGGCGGTACTTGGCAACACAAGAATAGAAAATCTTCCCACTCGTTTTGCCGCGATTACGACCGAAATCGGGACCGGTCACGAAATTTGGCTGACGCGCGGCCGTCTCGTGAAAGCTCTCCGCGCCTCTTATGCATTGCCTGGCGTATTTGCTCCAATATCTCTTGGAGGAAAGTGGTTAGTTGACGGCACACTTGTAAATCCAGTCCCAGTCTCAGTGGCTCGTGCGTTTGGCGCGCGTCTCGTTATCGCCGTCAATCTCAATGCTGACCTGTTTGGCCGCGGTTCTACTGTCGCGAGCCACGGCTCGGATGAGAATGACGACCGGCTAGTTCAGGAGATTGAACGTAAGCGCAGTGGCATGCGTGATATATTTGCCGTGGAATATTTGCTGAAAAGGAAATTTGTCGGCGCGACAGGCCGCCCCGGCATTTCGACAGTTATGGTCGAAGCATTTAATGTCATGCAGGACCGTATTACCCGGTCGCGCCTTGCTGGCGATCCGCCAGATGTTCTGATCACGCCACGGCTCCACAATATCAGCTCGCTAGACTTCCATCGCGGCACCGAAGCAATCGAGATCGGCGCCGAGACGACGGAAAAATCCATCGACTCGATCTCCGAGGCGATTACCGCTCTGTCGCAGCCTTACGGCGCCAACGACGTCGCGAAATAATCGACAGTCTGATCAGTTGCGCATGATCTTTGCCGAAAGCCGGTTCCCACTTTTCGGGATCATGCGCTACGCGGTGCGGATATAATCGCGCAGCGCCTCCGACTCGCGCTCGATCTCCTCGACGCGCTGCTTGACCACATCGCCGATCGACACCAGGCCGACCAGCGTGCCCATGGCCACCACCGGCAAGTGGCGGAATTTTCCCGCCGTCATCCGCTCCATGATGCCGGCAATGGATTCGTCCTCGCCGCAGGTGGCAACGTTGCGGGTCATCACCTGTCCGACCGGCAGCGCGAGCGCATCTGCGCCATGTTCGGAAAGCGCACGCATGATGTCGCGCTCCGACAAGATACCAGCGAGGCGCTCGCCCGCGCCGCGGATCACCACCGCACCGATGCGATGCGCGGAAAGCAGTTTCACAGCCGCCGCAAGATCCGCCGTCGGCTCGATGCAGACGACGTCGCCGCCCTTGGCGGCCAGGATTGCTTTGACGTTCATAGCAGCCTCCCTAGGCCCGGTTGCGGAGAGACCCGCGACTCCGAACTCACGCCAACGATCCTGCCGGCGCGATGGTTCCGTCAAGAGCAATCGCGCGACTTAAGGCGCCGCCGTCGCGTTACTTAATGCCGCGTTGCACCAATATCGTCATATTGAGGTTCATCCGGCGCCGGATCGAACCATGAAAACAAGAATAAACCAGCGAGAAAGCCGCCGATATGCGCCTGCCAGGCCACCGGCTGATCGCTGCCGGTGATTGACAGCGAACCGAGCCCAAACACGATGTTGATACCAAACCAGACCGCCAGAAAGATCAGCACGCGCGCATCGCTCAACACGCGGATGAGCGGGATCGCCGGCACACGATAGGCTTGCTCGTCGTCGCCGCGCAGTATGCCGAGCGGACCGCCGCGCTGGAACGCAAACCGCATCGCCGCCGCCATGGTGCCGGAGATCGAGGCGGACGCGCCAATCATCGGAAACTGCTCGCCGGCATGGGTCGCCAAGTGCAGGCCCGCGCCCGCCGCCGCAGTCACCGCATAGAACGCGATGAAGCGCAGCACGCCAAACCGCCGCGCCAGCGCGCTGCCGAACGGCAGCAGCCAAATCGCGTTGACGCCGAAATGAGTCCAGTCGGCATGGATCAGTGAATAGGTGACGAAGCTCCACACCTCGGCGCCGAAGCCGCCCGGCAGCGCGCCGCCGAGCACGATCGAGGTATCGTAGCGCGCGGGAATGAACGCGAAGCTGAGCAGAAACTCGATATCTTGATCGTCGGTGAGCAGCAGCGTGCGGACGGCATGAATGAGCGCCAGCAATGCCAGCACCGCGATGACGACCGGGGGAATATTGAACAGCGGTTCGCGTTTCACGAGGGGGGTCCGGTGGCAGGCTTGAGTTACGCCCCTTGGCCACCTCACCGCAAGCGGCGTTGGCGCCTTTTATCTGAGCATGATCTTTTCCGAAAACCGGTTCCCACTTTTCGGGATCATGCTCAAAAAAAAGAAAGGAGGGCTTTCGCCCTCCCGTGAGCCGCGTTGCGCGGTGATTGTCGTGCCTTGACGGCGCTTGTCAGATCCCCTCGCCTGCCCGAGGCTCTATTCAGTTGCGGCGCCGGTTCGTGGAGCTACTCACAGCCGGCATGCCGTGTGGATCGACGACGACAATATGCAAACTGGCGCGCCCTGCAATTCGATTGCGATTTTAACATTAATTCGCGCTCGTCGGCGCTCGCCTACGTCGCCGGCACGTCCCCTGCTCCACCTGTGACGTCGTGGCGAAAAGCCGGCGCACATGTCCCGATCGGGGACATGGAGATGCCGGCACCGTCTCGCGACGGAACAGGTGGCGTCCATGAAACATCCATCCACGCGAGCGCTGTTCGATTATTGGAATGAACGGCGGGGAAACCGTCCGGCACCCGAGCGGGCCGACATCGATCCGGCCGCAATTCGCCATGCGCTCGGCGATACCTTCATGCTGGCGGCGGATTTCGTCGATGAGCTCCGGTTCCGGCTCGCCGGCACGCGCGTCTGCGCGCTGTTCTGCCGCGAGATCAAGGGTGAAGCATTCCCCGCGCTGTGGAGCGAGGAAAGTCGCAAGGGCATCGAGGACCTGCTCACCATCGTGACCAACGAGACGTTGGGCGCGGTGGCCGGCCTCACCGGCCGCACCGCCGACGGTTCCGAAGCCGATTTGGAGATCCTGCTGCTGCCGCTCGCCCACCTCGGCCATGCCCGCATTCGCGCGCTCGGCGTGCTGGCGCCGATCGTTCCGCCATATTGGCTCGGGGAAAAGCCGCTGGTCGAGCTCGAGCTCGGCACGCTGCGCCATCTCGGCGCGGATCTGGAGAGCTTTGGCGCTCCCCATTTCGCGCCATCGCCAGAAGGCGGCCGCCTGCGCCATGGTTTCGTGGTCTATAGCGGCGGCCGCGAGGCGCCGTCCGGGGAGCGGACCGGCTAACGGGTCGTTAGTAATTTCACGTATTTCGTTGTTTTAAATAAGGTGTACCGTAGGGTACATATCACTTATTTTCCTTTATTTATAGGCTTACACCGGCTAATATCTTTTAGGCTTAAAAGTCCCTAGGGCAGCCGCAAATAAGGGATTCCCCTTATTTGGCTACCCGCTAACTTTTTGGGCGAAACGCCATGCCGCGTGTGAAGCTGACCGAAAAGACAATTCGCCAAGATGAAAGCCCCCGACCCGTCTGGGCGGCAGGTGCTCCATTGGGACACTGAGCTGCGCGGCTTCGCCGTGCTGTGCTCCGGCGTCGAATGCCAGGACTTATATTGCTCAGCGTGACCTCCCCAACGGCCGCGCGCGCCGCGTCACGGTGGGGGCGGTGAACGAGCTGGCGCTCGACAAGGCACGCCACCGCGCAGCCGACATGCTGGACGACCTTCGCCGTGGCATCGATCCGAAACGCAAGATCGTTAATGCGACGCTGCGCTCGACCCTCGATGCCTATTTGGCCGCACGCAAAGACCTTCGCCCAGCCAGTGTCAAGGCGTACCGCATAAGCGCGGAGCGCTATCTATCGGCTTGGCTCGACTGGTCGCTGCGCGACATAACAAGCGAGATGGTTGAGGAGCGGCACCGCGCCATCGCCGCCGAAGTCGGCAAGGGCGAGCGCTACGCCGGAACTACCACAGCGAATGTTGCCATGCGCACGCTTCGCGTGCTTTGGAACTTCGCCGCCGATCGCACCCCCGACCTGCCGCCGAATCCGGTGCGCCGCCTGCGGCGGCAGTGGTACGCGGAGCCGCGCCGCGAGCGGGTGGTGCGCGCCGAGGAATTGCCAAAATTCTACGGGGCGGTCTGCGCACTGCCTAACCCGGTCGCACGCGACTACCTCATGCTCCTGCTTTTCACCGGGTTACGTTTGAGTGAGTCGCGTTCGCTGAAATGGGAAGATATTGACCTTAATCAACGCGTGATCCGCCTGCCCGCCACCAGCACCAAGGCGGGGCGCAAGCTCGATCTGCCCATGTCGGATTTCGTCCGCGATCTGCTCGTTGCCCGGCGCGCCCTCGGCGATGCCAGGTTCGTGTTCCCTGGGCCGGGAAAGGTCGGGCACATTGTGGACCCGCAATTCCCGCTTAGCTTGGTCGCCAAAGCGACGGGCATTCGGGTTAGCGCCCACGATCTGCGGAGGACCTTCATCACCGTCGCGGAGTCCACAGACATATCGCCGCTAGCACTCAAGGCGCTGGTCAACCACAGCCTACGGCGCGACGTCACGTCGGGCTACGTGCAAATAACGGTCGAGCGGCTGCGCGAACCGGCGCAGCGCGTGTGCGACAAGTTGAAAGTGCTGTGCGGCGTCACGACTCCGGCGGGTGAGAATGTCGCTAAGCTATTGGGCTAGGTAAGGAAAATCACTAGTGTCCCAACGTTAGTTGAATAGATTCAATTGGTTAGAATCGTTGGCGAGGATTTTCTGAAGCACACCATCATCGAACAGCTGATTGACCGGTGTTTTCT
>Ga0097691_1002208_pt1 | contig 13392 bp, 6 predicted proteins | sample NGESurdeep072012_8_FD_72858 | JGI IMG/M metagenome (GOLD analysis project Ga0097691, IMG submission 72858) | Arctic peat soil microbial communities from Barrow, Alaska - NGEE Surface sample 210-1 deep-072012 | ecosystem: Environmental > Terrestrial > Soil > Wetlands > Peat ...
CCGGCTCGGTGCCACCCGGGACCGCTTTCGAGCCGACGCCCGGATCAGTGCGCGGGGTCGATCATCGCGCCGCGGAGCATGACGGCGGTGACCCGGTGCAGCGCGGATATGCCGACCAGCGGGTTGCCCTGCACCAACAGCAGGTCGGCGTCGTAGCCGGTCCGGAGTCGACCCTTGCGGTGGCCGAGTCCACAGGCCTGCGCGGCGGCGGAGGTGGCGGCGGCGAGGGCGGGCGCGGCGGGCACGCCGCCGGCGATGAGGTCCGCGACCGCCGCGCGGGCAAGATCCCGTGCGGCTTGCCCGCCGAGATGCCCGCGTCGCTGCCGGCGAGCAGCACAACCCCGGCCCGGTGCATCCGTCCCGCCAGCTGCCGGCGGGCCTCGAAGGTGAAGCCGGTGCGCTGCATGAGGGCCAGCAGGGCCGGCGGCGGGACCGCGCCCGGTGTCCTGCCCAGCGTGGGGCAGACCGCGATCTGGGCGGTGGCGAGCGCGTCGAGCAACCGGTCCGGCAACTCCAGTCCCGAGGGGGTGAGGCAACTGCAGTGCTCGATACCGTCGACCCCCGCCCGCACCGCCTGGTCCACTGCGGGCAGCCCGTGCGCGTGCGCGGTGACCGGCAGGTCGAGGGCGTGCGCCTGCTCGACCACCAGCGACAGCTCATCGGCCGCGTACTGGCAGCGCGTCACATCGGTGCCGGGGGTGTAGACGCCGCCGCTGGCCATGATCTTGACGACGTCCACCTGGTGGTGAGCTCGTTCGGAGACGGCGAGCCGGAGCCCGTCGAGACCTTCCGCCTCCCCACCAAGGTGCCAGCAGTGGCCGCGGCGGCTGGTCAGCGGCGGCCCGGAGGCCAGAATCGTGGGACCGGGGAACGGTGCTGCTCCCTCCTGGACCGACTGGCGCCAGCCGAGGGCGGCGTAGCCGCGATCACCCAAGTCGCGGACCGTGGTCACGCCGGCGGCAAGCTGTCGGCGCAGCCCGAGCGCGATGACCTCCCCGAGCGCGGCGTCGTCGTAGCCGGCGATCCGGTCCAACGCACCGTCCCGGCTGTCGGCGCACAGATGGACGTGGGTGTCGATGAGTCCAGGTAGCACGGTGGAGTCGGATAAATCGTCGACCGGCCAGGCATCGGGCAGCGACACCGACGCCGGCTCCACCGCCACGATGCGGTCCGCGTCGGTGAGCACCAGTACCCCGCCCTCGATCAGCCGCTCACCGTCAAACGCTCGGGCGGCCCGAATCGCCAACATGCAGAACCTCCAGGGGTTCGACGCGCGCTGAGGTGAACTCGGGGCGCTGGCGGCCGGGGCTTGGCGGTCGGGAGGTCAGGCGGGCAGAGAGGCCAGGCTTTCATCCAGGCGTGGCGTCTTGCGCCGCGGAGCCGAGGCCGGGAACTCGGCCTCGATTTGTCCGTCGATCATCTCGCAGGTCCAGACCCGCATTCGTGCCCACGAGGTCGTGCACACCGCGAGCCGATGGCCGTGCGGTGACATCCGTGCGGCCGTCTGCGAACTTGGCCTGTCGGTAAGGAAGCTGTCATCAGCCGCAAACGAAGTCAGGCCCACAGGGGGATCCGTTGAGGTGAGCGGACGGCCGGGCTACCCACGCCGGCGGGGGCTGGACAGGGATTCGGTGGCCTGGTGTACGGCGGTCAGGCCGGGGCGGACGTAGCGCTGCAGGGTGCGCAGGCTCTTGTGCCCGGTCTTGGCCATGATCACGGTGGCGTCGATGCCGGCCTCGCCGAGATGGGTGGCCGCAGAGTGACGCAGCTGGTGTAAACGCAGGCCGTCGCCGTAGTGACCCAGAAGGATCCTGGCCCGGTCGTAGCCCAGCCGGGCGCGACTGGTCTCGGGGCAGATGTCTCGCGGGTCGATGGTGGCCTGCCGGTGCCGGCCGGGGCGGTACTCGGACAGGAACAGCGGGCCGGCGGTGCGGCCGGCGATCAGGCGGGGCAGCAGGTGCGCGGTGTCCGTGCCCCATGTGATCCACATGGTGTCCCCGCCCTTGACCGTGACCCGGGCCTGCTTGTTGGACAGGTCCAGGTCCTCGACGTTCAGGGCGAGCACCGCGCCGGCCCGGGAGGCGGACTCGTACAGCATCCGCCACAAGGTCTTCTCCCGCAGCGGCACGTCCCGACGTCGGCACAGCCGGTCGATCCGTGATCGGGACACCGCCTTCGTGGTGTCCTCCACCTCGCGGCGCCGCTCGACCGAGGCCGGCAACCCCGGCGCGTCCCAGTGCTGCCTGCCGGCACACCAGGCCAGCCAGGAGCCAATGGCGGCCCGGTTGCGGTTCCAGGTGGACTCCGCACACCCGCCCCACAACCGGGTCAGGGCCTCACCCAGCTCCGCGTCGCTCACGCCGGCCAGGTCACGCTCCGCGCCGAGCACGTCGGCCGTGCGGTCCAGCACGTTGGCGTAGGCGCGGCGGGTATGTGGAGAGCGGTTGATCTTCGGGGAGTCCAGGAAGGCATCGACCGCGGCCCGGACGGTCAACCCGCCGGCCGTGCCGGTCGCGTGCTGGCGCTGCTCGAGTCTCGCAGCCGACGCCGCCATGGCCACCCCTCGACCGACCTACCGGATAACGTGCACGAGTGGCGCGATGATCGCGGACGGGTCACTGCAGGCCACTGGTCACGGATGTGGATCACTCTACTGGATAATGGCCCGTTATCTGATGTCGTCGTCCGCAGGCTCTCACCGCCGACGGCCGAAAGGCGACCGCCCGGGGTGTGCCGAGAGGGTGCGCCAGACGGCTCATGCTCCGTGGCTCCGGCGACCCACCCGCGCCTCGTCGTTGGGAACGGTAGGTCCCCCGCTTCCGGCTCCGGCTGGAAGGCACGCCAGGGCGTCGTCCCACCACTCGCCGAGACGTACTGCTACTAACAGGTGCGCGGCCCGGAGACGCACTGTCCACGAACGTCCGCTACTGCCGACGAGTGAGACGTCCGACGACGTACCGAGTCCGGCCGTGGTCGTGGTCGAGACATCCGCTTGCGACGCGCCGGCGCCCGGCGGTCGACCTGGGGCCTGAGCCGCTGGGTGTCATTCACGTCCGCCCGCCGCTCAGGCGAAGAGCAGGAACCGGGCTGGCCGAGCTGATGTGCCCGCTGGGTAAGCAGGTCTGCCCGGCGCGCACACTGTTTTCCTCAGCGGCTCGACGTGGCGGGGAATCGGGCGGACTGTCGGCGACCGAGGAGGCTGTCGACGCGGTCCGCCCGCAGCCGGGGTCGCTGGTTCGGGGGGTGTCGTGGCCGGGTTGGTGTTGGAGCCGCTGGAGGTGGCCGGGCCGCTGCGGTGGCGGTGGCTGCTGCGCACCGAGGAGGGCGAGGCGCTGGCCTCGCACCAGGTCGCCCTGCCGGCCGGCGACTACGAGCACCGCGGGTTCACCGACCTGTACCGGTTCCTGCGCTGGCAGGCCGACCCGGACCGGCGGGTGGTCAGCGAGGCCCAGCTCACCGCCCAGGTCGGCGACTGGATCGGCCGGCAGGCGCTCGGCGAGCCGGTGCTGGCGGCGCTGCTGGACGAGGCCCCGGTCACCGTCCGGGTGCCGGTGCCGGCCGAGCTCGCCTTCCTGCCCTACCGGCCCTGGGAGATCGCCGCCGGGGGCGGGCTGGTCCTGGGCCGCGAGCAGGTCCGGTTCGTGTTCGACCTGGCCGGCACCCGCCGGCCACCCCGCCGGGCGGCGGCGCCAAACGGCCCGGCGCTGCGGCTGCTGGGGTTGTTCAGCGCGCCGGCCGGCGGGTCGGTGCTCGGGTTGCGCCGCGAGCGCTACGCCCTGGACCAGCTGATCCGCCAGCTCGGGCAGGGCCAGCAACCGCGGGCGGTGCAGCTGCGGGTGCTGCAGTACGGGGTGACCCGGGCGGCGCTGACGGCGGCGGTCGACGACGAGGACGGCTGGGACGTCGTGCACCTGTCCGGGCACGGCGCCGCCGGGGTGCTGCTGCTGGAGCACCCGGACGGCTCCCCCGACTCGCTGGACTCCGCCGACCTGGTCGAGCTGCTGTTTCCGATGCGCCGCCGGCTGCGGCTGGTGGTGCTCTCGGCCTGCGAGTCCGGGGCGGCCACCGCCGCGGAGACCCTGCGCCTGCTCGACCTGGCCGAGCAGGCCGCCCCGCTGGACACCCAGGCCGACCAGGAAGCCGACGCCACCGCCGAGCCCGACTCGGCGGCGGGCTGGCCGGGGCTGGGGCGGGCGTTGGTGGAGCGGCTGGGCTGCGCGGTGCTGGCGATGCGCTACCCGGTGGTCGACGACTTCGCGATCGAGCTCGCCGGGCAGATGTATCGAGGGCTGTTCGAGCACGGCCAGCCGGTCGACGTGGCGTTGGCGCGGGCGTTGCCGCGGGCCGCCCCGCTCCCCCCGTCGGTCGGGGCGCCGGCGGTGTCCCTGGCCACCCCGGCGCTGCTCGGCCCCGCCGCCGGGCTGCGGCTGCCGCCGCCGGCCGGGCGGCTGCCGGTCAGCCTGGCGATGGCCGGATTCGCCGCCGAACCGCCCCGGTTCGTCGGCCGCAGCCCGCTGCTCACCCAGGCCCGGCACGCCCTGCTGGTCGGCAGCGGCCGGGCCGGGGTGCTGCTGTACGGCATGGCCGGGGCCGGCAAGACCACCAGCGCGCTGGAGCTGGCCTACCAGACCCACGCCACGTTCACCGCCGCCGCGTTCTGGCAGGCCCCGCCGGCCGACCAGTGGGCCACCGCGCTGGCGAGCCTGGCGCAGGCCCTGGAGACCCAGCTCAACCCCGACCAGCGGCCCGAGCTGCCCACCCTGCAGCTGGTCGACAAGCTGGTCAGCGACACCGCGCTGGATCGCTACCTGCCGCGGCTGACCGAGCTGGTGGAGCAGACCCGGCTGCTGCTCGTGCTGGACAACCTGGAGTCCCTGCTCAGCGCGCCCGGGACCTGGCTGGACCCGCGGTTCGGCCGGCTGCTGGCCGCGCTCACCGGGCATGCCGGCGCCTCCCGGGTGCTGCTCACCAGCCGGACGGTCCCGGCCGGGCTCGACCCGGCCCGGGTGCCGGGGCTGGCGGTGCACACCCTGACCCGCGACGAGAGCCTGCTGCTCGCCCGCGAGCTGCCCCACCTGCGCGCGCTGCAACACGACACCGAACCGGCCACCCGCGACGTCACCACCGCGGTGCGCGCGGACCGGGCGCTGCTGGCCCGCACCCTCGCCGTCGTGCAGGGCCACCCCAAGCTGCTGGAACTGGCCGACGCCGCCGCCGCCGACCCCGCCGTGCTCAACCAGCGGGTCACCGCCGCCGAGGCCGCGGCCAGCGAGCGGGGCGCGCCGCTGACCGCGTTCCTGGCGACCGGCAGCAGCGAGCTCGACCCCGACCAGCTGCTGGCCGCGCTCACCGGCTGGACCCACACCGCCACCGCCGCCCTGCCCGACCCGGCCCGGCTGCTGCTCCAGCTGCTGGCCGCCGTCGAGCCCGAGGACCGCACCAGTTCCGTGCTCGAGGGCAACTGGGCCGACCTGTGGACCCGGCTGGCCCGGCCCGGCGACCCGCCCCCGCTGGCCGACACCCTGCAGCCGCTGCTCGACGCCGCGCTGACCGAGCCCGAACCGCTCGGCGCGGCCGACCAGCCCGACCGACCGGTGCGCTACCGCATCCACCCCGGCGTGGCCGACACCGTCCGGGCCGCCACCGCCCCCGAGCTGCTCACCGCGGTCGACACCGAGCTTGCCGCCTACTGGACCACGGTCTTCACCCACGCCCAGCAGCGGGAGCAGCAGGACCGCGCAGGGTGGCTCATCGTGCATGCCGCGCTCGCCGCCACCCCCTACCTGCTCCGCCGGCAGCACTGGGACACCGCCGGCACGCTGCTCGAGCAGGCGCTGCACCGGGACGAATCCCCCGGCACCGTCGGCGCGGTCCTGCCCCCGCTGCGGCGGATCGCCGCCGCCACCGTCGGTACCGACGGCGAACTCGGGAACCACGCCAGACTCGCCCGGGCCGTGGCCCGCGTCGACCCCGACCAGGCCGAGCAGCAGCTGCGCGACCTCCTCGCCACGGCCATCGACCGGCGGCAGTACAGGACTGCGTCGGCAGCCGCCGGAGACCTGATCAACCTGCTCCGCGGCCGCGGCCGGTTCGTCGAAGCGCTCGCCCTGGTTGACCAAAGAGTTGAGCTGACCCGGCAGGCCGGGCTCGGCCCGTGGAGCCAGCTCCTCGCCATCGCCCAGCGGCTGCAGCTCCTCGCCGCCACCGGGGACACCGCGCAGGTGCTGGCCGAGGTCGAGCGGCTCCGCGAGCGGATGCGTGCGCTGCCCGCCGAGCCCGGCGCCAACGAGGTCGTCGACCCGTGGAACGTCCGGGAGGTCATCTTCGACACCGGCCGCGAGGCCGCCTTGGCGCTGGGCCGCTGGCAGGACGCGCTCGACCTCAACGCCGAGGTCCTGGCGAGCGAACGCCGGCGCGGCGCCGGCCCGCACGAGATCGCCGGCACCGCGTTCAACGACTACAGCCCGCTGCTGTCCCTGAGGCGGCTCGACCGGGCGGACCGGCTGCTGCGCCACTGCCAGGAGGTGTTCGAAGCGGCGGTGGACACCGAGAGGCTCGGGAAGGTGCTGTCCGCCCGGGCCGACCTCGCGAACCGGCAGGGGTATCCCGGGCCGGCGGCCCACCACGAACAAGCCGCCCTGCGCTACCACTACGTCCACTCCGACCCGGAAGGCGTCGCGGCCAGTCACCACAACCTGGCCAACTACTTGCGGGCCGGCGCCGCACCCGAGGAGTGGCTCGCGCACCGGCTCGCCGCCACCCTGCTCTACCGGCTCACCGGCATGACCCGCGACCTGCAGGACAACCTGCGCCAGCTCGCCCGGGAGCTCGCCGACCCCGCCGCCGCGGCCGCCGCCCCCACCACGATCGACCAGGTTCGCCAGACCGTCGAGCGAGTCGACGGGGTCCGGTTCGGCGCCCTGCTCGACGCCCTGCAACCCGACGCCGGCCGCCAGCAGGGAGCCCTCGACGACATCCTGCACACCGCCCGCACCATGCCCGCCGACCAGGCCACCGGCCTCGACCGTCATCTCGACCAGTGGGAGCCGGTGCTCGCGGCCATCCTCGCCGCCACCACCGGCGACCAGGGCGCACTCCAGCAGGTGGATGGGGTCCTCGACCGCTATGCCGACACGAGGGACTGGGCCGCGCTGGCCGGGGTGCTGCGCCGGATCCTGGCCGGCGACCGGGACCCCGAGACGCTGCTGGCCGACCTGGACCCGGTCGACACCGCCATCGTCACCCGACTGCTGGACGCCCTGGCCGGCCGCGTCCAGCTCAGCCTCGCCGACCCACCGGAGCCGTCGGATGAGCGCTGACCCCTGCGCGGCTTGGCGGACGAGCTGGTGCTGCCGGTGCTGGCGCTGCTGCTCGACGCCCAGTCCCGGCCGTCGCCACCCTGATCGGCCTGATACTCGGGTCGGTGTCATCAGGGGCAAGGTGGTTCGGCTGCCTATACGGGGAAACGGGTGATCGCTTCCTGGTAGGCGTCTTGGGCGTCGCTGAGCGCCATCCTGGAGTAGATCTCCAGCGAGGTGCGGGTCGTGTGTCCGGAGTAGGGCTGGATCAGGGCGTCGTCGATGCCCTGGGTTTTGAGCCAGGTGAACAGGAAGTGCCGGAGCCGGTGCGGTGCCATGTTGTGTGGGAGCCCGGCCGTGGTGGCGTAGCGGGCGAGCAGCGCGCGGATGCCGCGAGTGGAGTAGGGCTTCTTCCACGAGCTCTCGAACAGGTGCGCCCCACCGGTCTTGCGGCGGTCGCTGATGTGCAGCGCGAGCGTCTCGGCGAAGGTCTGCGGAAACGGTACGACGCGGTCCTTGTTGCCTTTGCCTTGGCGGATCTGGACGCGGCAGGCGTCCAGGTCGACGTCGTCGAGGCGGATCGCGACGAGTTCGGCGACGCGGACGCCGGTGTAGAGCAGGGTCTTGATCAGCACGATGTCGCCGGTGCGGCGACCCGTCCACACCGTCTGGTAGTAGCGGCGGATCTCCTGTTCGGTGGGCACGTAGGGCAGCCGCACGGGTGCGGTGACCACCTCGATGTCGAGTTCGGCACGCAGGTGCCGGAACACCTCTTTGAGGTAGGCGTAGTCCGGTCGTTCGCCCCGTAGGTGCTTGGCCAGCTCGCGGGCTTTCCGCTTGGGCGGGGTACGGCGCGACACCGCCGGCGGTTCGTCTGCTTTCCCGGCGGTTGTGGTCACATCGGTTGCCCGACGCTGCGGGACAGGCCGGCGTCCAGCCGGGTCGCCATGTCCAGCCGGAACTCCCCGAAGGGGTTGATGTTGGACCAGAACAACGGCGAGAGCCCGCGTCGGTCGGCCGTGCTCAGCCGGTCGGCCCAGACCGGTTCGTCGAGGACCCGTTGCAGCAGCAGGGTGTTGACGTGCACCGCGGCGGACTGCAGCAGGTGCAGCGCGAGCATGCTGATCTCCTGGCCTTCCCGGTCGGCGCCGGTGAGCTCGGAGTCCTTGCCGTAGAAGAAGAACCCGTTGGCGGAGTTCCAGTTCTCCACCACCTGCAGCCCCTGGTGGATCTCCCGGCGGAGCGCTTCGGCGGCGAGGTACTCGGTCAGGAAGATCGTCTTCACGGCCCGGCCGAGCTCTTCCAGTGCCAGGTAGGTGGGGTGTTTGGGTCCGCCGCGGGTGAACCGGCGCAGCACCTGCTCGGCCTCGGCGGTGCCCAGCCGCAGTGCGGTGGCGTACTTGACGAGTTGGTCGTACTGCTGGGCGATGAGCTCGAAGCGGATCGGTCGGGACAGCACCGGGCCGAGCTGACCGTAGGCGGTGGCCTCATCGGCGCGGTAGAGCCGCTGGCTGCCGATGTTCTTCAGCCGTGGGAGCAGCCGGAAGCCGAGCAGGTAGGTGAAGGCGAACCCGACGACGGAGGCGCCGTGGGTGTCGACGTAGTTGCGGTCGATCTCGGCGTCGGTCATGTGCCGCAGCAGCCCCTCGAGCATCGCCGCGACCTCCGAGGACGAGCAGCTCTTGAGCTGGGAGTAGATGCACACGCTCTTGCGCTCGACGTGCCAGTAGATCATCACCCCTGGGCCGCCGTAGCGGGCGTGCCACTCGGTCATCAGGTTCGATTCCCAGGACCCGAACTTCTTCGAGTCCGACGCGCAGGCGGTGCCGGTGCCCCACCAGGCCGGATCGCGGGCGGTGAACGTCTCGTTGACCACCCGGGTGATCGCCCGGCGCAGGTTGCCCCGGGTGATGTGGGTGCGCCGTACCCGGCGCAACGCGGCCTCGGTCTCCCCGTGCTCCCCGGCGGCGACCATCTGGCCGACGCCGATGTTGGTACCCAGCCCGAACAGCACGAGCAGCAGCCGGCGGCGCAGCGCATCCCTGCTGGTGATCTCCCGAGAGGCCACCGAGGTGAACTCGGCGGTGAACTCGGTGAGCCAGTCGGCCTCCTTGAGCACGTCGAGTAGGTGCACGGTGCCCCACCGGTTGGCGACCTCGTCCTTCAGCGTGCCCAGCGACGTGGGCTCGGCCAGCGAGCTCAGCTTGGGCACGGCGATCCACGGCTCGCCCCGCCGGGAGGTGATCGCCACCCCACCGGTGGTGTCTTTCAGCAGCGCGGTGTCCAGCCGGGCCAGGCCGGTGCCCAGCGCGGTGCGAAGCTCAGCGATGAACGCGGTGGGGTCGGTCGGCTGGCGCAGCGCGGCGTAGTGCACGTCCCGGTTGTCCTCGAAGTCGCTCGGCAGGTCGGCCTCCGGGTCGCGCCAACGGCCGGCGCCGACCACCCAGATCTCGCGGCGGCGGATCGCGTCGCGCAGTGCGGTGAGCACGCACAGCTCGTAGGGCACCCGCAGCACCCGGCCGCGCTCGTCGTACACCGCCTCCCGCCACGCCGCGGGCACGACGCCGTCGAGCGGGACCTGCTCGCCCGGGTCGTACCAGCGAGCCCGATCCCGGCCGGCGTAGCGGGCGAGCAGGTCCAGCGCGTCCATCACCGGCCGGTAGGCGGTGTTGTTGCACCGGAACATCAGCGCCGCGAGCAGCTTGGGCAGCATCCGCCGGTAGTGGTTGGTGTAGGAGGAGGTGAGCACGGTGCGAACCCGGGACCGAAACACCTGCTCGTTGGCCTTGGCCTCACGGACCAGGTCACGCAGCGTCGCCTCCCCGACCACCGGGAACAGCGCCGCCCGCACCGTGTCGTCGGGATGAGACACGGCCGCCTCGGCCAGCGCGAACAGCAAGCCCTCCTTGCCGCGGACCCGGCGCAGGTCCTCCAGCAACTCGCCCTCCACCCGCCGCTCCGCCTTGGTATTGAGCTTGAGTACGAGGGCGATCAGCAGGTCAACCAGAGCGTCGGTCACCTCCGCGGTGCGCGCCCAACACAGCACAGCCAGCAGGGTGAGCCGGACCGGTCGCGGCGCGGCCCGCAAATCCGAGGGGTAGGCCCTGGCCGCCCGCGTCCGCCACGCCGCCACAACCTTGTCGCTGGCGTCGGCGAACAGACCCTCGGGCAGCGCCAGGGCGCGAACACGCGCCAGCTTGGCGACCTCCCGTAGCAGCGTGTCCAGGCTGACCTGGCCAGGGTCGGCCTTGAGCTCGGCCAGCGCCCCCTCCCCGCCCGCGGCGTCATCCGCGACGCCGACAGTGACCAGAGCCTCCAGCCGCTCCGCGGTCGAGGTGGGCAGCCGTGTGACCGTGCGCCCGCACAGGTCACGTTCGGCTGCCGCTCGGCCGGCGCCGATCACCCGGTTCAGCCGGCTGGCACCCGGCGGCTCGATCCGTTCGGCCCGGCACCGGGCCGCGACCGCCTCGCGCAGCGCCTCCTCCCGCAACTCCACCGGGCACACCTCGGCGGCCAGCCATGCCGCCAACCGGTCCTCGTCGGCCACAGTCGACTCCCGGAAGCCCAACGCCTGCCGGATCTGCGCCCGGTGGTACTTCACCGCCCGCCCGGACCAGCCGTACCGGGTGAACTCGGCGGCCTCGACCCCCACCTGCTGCGCCAGGTAGGCCACCGCGACCGGCGGCACTTCCCCGCCGTGGCGGGGAAAGCGGGCCTCCAGCTCGAAGAACTTCAGCAACACGGCGAACCCCAACCGCGTCGCACCGGCCTTGTTCGCCAGCAACTGCCGGTCAGGGTCCATCAGCGTCCAGCACGCCAGCAGGTCCTCCGGCTCCCACTCCCGGCGCATCCGGCAACCTTTCCCCGCCGCCGTCCGCCGGCCCAGCGGAAGTGCCGAGAATGATCGGAGGCGGCAACACTTACCACCAGGGCACCTTCCCAGACAGCGTGAACGACAGCAACGGGGCACCGAAAGGACCTTGAATGCCGACGCCATCCGCCAAAGCGGCACTCACCTCAAACACCGGCCATCGCCGCTCTCGCACGGTCGCTACCTTGCCCCCAGCGACACCGACCCGAGCATCAGGCCTCATCCGGCTGGTTCGCTTCGGTCAGGCTCCACACCGGCGCCACGGAGGGCGCCACGTGATTCGCATGAAGACACGGCGTAGTCGACTCTTGACCATTCCTCCACGGCCGGCGGCCACGGTCGACCAGCGCCGTCTACCTTCCGTGTTGCTCCCTGCTAGAGCATCAAGGCACAACGTCCCTGTGAGGCCATTCGTCTGATGATCAAAGTTCGTGGCATGACCGTTAGTGATGTTGACGCGGTGATGACGGTCGTGGAGGCGGCCAACGATGCGCTCGAGCGCAGGGCGGGCCGCGAGCCTGAGTCCATGCCGACCTGGGCCCGTGAACTGTTCCGGCACCGCACGGCGCGGTTTGTTGATCGCGACACCGGCGGCAGCTGGGTGGCCGTGGACGACGCCGCGGTGGTGGGAATGGTCCAGGCAGTGCGCCGCGGCGGGTTCTGGGGTCTGTCGATGTTTTTCGTCGATCCGGAGTCACAGAACCGTGGACTGGGCCGCCGGCTGCTCGAAGCTGCGCTCTCGTACGCTCGCGGCGCCGAGCTCCGTATGATCATGTCCTCGCCGGACCCGCGGGCGCTTCGGCTGTACTCCTTGGCCGGTCTGGCGATTCACCCCGCGGTGGAGGTCGAAGGAGAAATCGACCGCAGCGCCGTCCCCACCGGACTGCCCGGCCGACCTGGCGACGCTGCCGATCTCGCTCTCGTCGCGCAAGTGGACGCCGAGTTACGCGGCTCCCGGGCCGAGGACGTCGAGTTCCTACTCCGAGCTGGAGCGCGAATGGAGGTCGTAGCGGCCGGCGCAAATCGCGGGTACGTCATCTTCCAAGGCGACCGCCTACGCATGCTCGGCGCGACGAGTAGCACAGCGGCGACGCAACTGCTATGGCGCTACCTGGCTGAGGCAGGTCCGAAGGCCCAGTTTGGTGGCTTGACCGCCGGCCAGGACTGGGCGGTAAAAGTGGCGCTGGCCGCACGGCTTCGGGTGGTGCCAGCCGGACCACTCTTCATGGATGGCCGGAAGCACCCCCCGATCCCCTGGATAGCGTCCGGCTGGTACTTCTGAGCTCGTCGATGGGCCCGCCCGCCGGTGAGCCGTGGTTGCGGTCACGGTCCCGCTGATGGCTACCGCAGTAAGGCAGGCGGTGGTCGCTGACGGTGGCACTGGAGCGTTGGGCAGGTTCACGAACGACTACCCGAGCGACCTCATCCCGATAGGGTCGAGGCAGAGCAGGTCGACCCGGCCGTAACGGGCGATGGTCCAGATGTTGGGCCGTCGGCTAGGGCGCAGCGCTGCCCGGTCCGGCGGAACTGCGCGGCGCACGCGTTGGCCGCCGGGGAACTCCACGGGGTGTGGGGCGGGATGTCTGAGACCGACCGGGCCCAGCACCAGCAGATCGCCTTCGCCGCCGCTTCCCGGGCGGCCCGCCGCGGCCCGCGCTCGCTGTCGGTCGGAAAGAACAGAGCGGGATCGGCGTCCCGGCAGGCACCGGCGAACTGCCAGTTCCAGTCCTCGAGGATCGGAGCGGGCAACCGGCCGGGATTCGTCACGGTCCTCCCTCTTCAGCGCCGAACTGGGTGCCCGCCCACTAGGCAGCTCACCCTGGAACGCGGGCCGCGGATCTTCGGTGCCGGCCGCCAGGTAGATGTCTCCCGGCGGCGACATCGAGGCACGGGCGGGCGGCCCTCGGCCGGACTTCCGAAGCCCGTTGCGAAGCCCCCCGGGTGTGCCCGCAACCGGGCGGCTCACGGGCACGACAGGGCAAGCGCGCAGCTCAGCGGCATCGGGCACGAGGCGCTGAAATCGGGAGGGGGTCGTCGGGCGCTACCAGGCGGCGGCAAACCAAGATCAGTACGGACTGTTCTAACCAGCCGGCGTGTCACTCCAGGCCGGTGTTATTTGGGGCGCTATAAATCCAGTTATGACACCGACCCCCGGGGCGGCCGCCCCGGGACCCCCGACGCCCGGGGACACCCCGGGAGCCCCGCCACCCGCGCCGGTGACCG
>Ga0097691_1002211_pt1 | contig 13381 bp, 14 predicted proteins | sample NGESurdeep072012_8_FD_72858 | JGI IMG/M metagenome (GOLD analysis project Ga0097691, IMG submission 72858) | Arctic peat soil microbial communities from Barrow, Alaska - NGEE Surface sample 210-1 deep-072012 | ecosystem: Environmental > Terrestrial > Soil > Wetlands > Peat ...
GCCCCAACGCTCTGCGGTATCGGCGTCCATATCGATACCGCCGAGGATCACTTCTATGGCGCGATTCCGACCGATCAAACGCGGCATCCGTTGAGTGCCGGTGCCACCGGGAAGAATACCGAGCGGCACTTCCATCTGGTTCACGATGGTCTTGCCGCGCACGCACCGCAAGGCAGCCGATCTTCCGCTCGATCCAGATTCGGGCAGTCCGCCGTGGGCGTTTCTAGCGGGCTGGAGGACTTGCGATGCGCGGGATAACTATCGAGAATCGTAGCGAGCGGAAGGCGACAATGTTCTCTGCCGACATGAGTTGTCGCCAGCAACACTGAAAGGGGCATTTTTTCGAAACTACTAGATTGCCACCAATTGAGCCACTGGTGCCAAAGGAAGCATGGTCGGCGGGGCGAGAGCACGCGCGAGCGCGGATTGATGGTATTTTCCCGCTTGGGCGCTGCGCCTTCCGCCGGGCATGACAGTTGCACTTTGCTTACACGGATGCGGCCATGTGCCTTCGGGAGATGCGTAAAATGTTCAATCGTAATCGAATCATCACGATCACGTTCGCGATTGTCGGACTCGCAGTGTCGGCCATCGTCTTCGCACAGCAAGCACCCAACAAGACGCTCGCGAATCTGCAGACCGCCTATAACGGCGAGAGTAATGCTAACGCCAAGTATCTCGAATTCGCCAAGCAGGCGGACAGCGAAGGCTATGGCAAAGTGGCAAGCCTGTTTCGCGCCGCCGCGGCCGCCGAGCAGATCCATCTGACCTGCGAAGCCGCGGTGATCAAGGAAGTGGGCGCGACGCCGCAGGCGGAGATCAAAACGCCACCGGCCAAGTCAACGAAGCAGAACCTCGAAGACTCGGCCAACAAGGGCGAGGGCTACGAGCGCGACACGATGTACCCGAGGTTCATCAGGCAGGCGCGCAAGGACGGTAACAAGGGCGCCACTCAATGTTTCACCTGGGCCCGCGCGGCCGAGGCCGAGCATTTTAAGCTCTTCACGGCAGCAGCCCGTAACCTGACGCAGATGAAGGGTGGCCCTGCGACCTACTACGTCTGCAGTGAAGGCGGCTACACGATGGCCAAGTTGAACGCCGCCAAGTGCCCCGGCGGAAAGTACGAAGAGGTGAAGTGACCCGACAACGAATAGCAAATTTAACTATGAAGGGAAACTAATGGTACCCGCAGTGGTCAATAGAAATAGGACCGATAGGTCGTGTAACGATTCGGGACTATCCAACGCGACGAGATCACGCCCTGGTTGATGAACCACGTATCGTGCGGCGGACGATCGGGAGTGGGCGTGAAAAAGATCGTCGAGTAGCCGCTCTGCACGTCCTCATCGACCATCGCGGTCTGGAACAGGCGGGGGAAGTTGTAGACGGCGGCCTTCGAATCGGGATATTCGCGATCGCGCACGGTATTGAAGATCGTCAGGGTCTTCCAGAGGTTTCCTGCGTGATCAAACTGATCGGAAGCAGTGATGAACCATCCTTGGGAATCGATGTACAGAATCCGTTTTGCGATCGGAGGAACGTCGCCGAACCTGCCCTCCCTGTGAGCGTCCGCCTCGATCACATAGACGTGGCGCATCTCCCAGTCCTCGGGACATATCGTGCGGCCGCCGTCGGCTGCGCATGACCTTGCGGGCAGGGTCGTTGCGTGGACGACAGCCAGCATCTGCTTCTCGCCGAGATACTTGAAATCATAGTCGGCAAACCGTCCCGAGAAGCCGAACAGCGAATCCATATCGAGGTTGCCGAAGAATGAGGTCCCTACCAGGTAACTCGTCGGCCCCATGCCCGGATGTTCGAGATCCGAGAAGCCCCAGGTCGCCTCGCCCGACCACACCAGATCGCCGCGCTTCGGATCCGAATAACGGTAGCGCACCATATAGTCCCACGGCAGCTGCCAGAATGGTGGCTCGATTGGAGCGATAATCGGTCCGAGTGCCAGCCGCTGCATGATTCCCGAATACCAGTCGTTGTCCTCCGTGATGGGAGCGACTTCGGCGCGCCCGATATTGCGATAAACGGCGAGTTGCCCAACAGGATAGAAGGACCACGGCGTCAAATGTCCGGGCGCGTAGGAGGCGATCGCGTCGTCCTGCGAGTCGAGGTCGTCGGTTAAGGACGGCCCGAACTGGAAGTTCCACATGATTTTCTGCGCGACCTTCGGGTCGTTGGGATCGATTACGAGAAAAGGCAAGCCGGCTTTGTAGTTCTGCAGGTCGCCATTGGGACCGAGCCGAACCTGCGGCGAGTATTGTTCGGTTGAGCTTTTGTACGGCGGCGGCCATTCGTAGTCCTTGGTCGGGACGATTCTCATCTCCATGCCCTGGCGCACGAGCACGTAGTTGCCGGGACTGACGAGATCGGTCACCAGGCTCGCGTTCTCTCGGCCGATGATGTTGCCGGGCTTGACGGAGGCAGGAATCGCGGTAGTGACGGAGTACAGAATCGCAATCGCAGCGATTGCCAATGAGAGCATGCGGTTCATAAAAGCCCTCCTTCTATCTCGGCTAACAGTCGGTGGATGTCAGGTCAACCTAGAAACTCGAAAGGCGTTCGCAATAGCGCGCACCGTAAAGCAGTTTTTCCTTCAGTTCCGCAGGTGACCCCCGGCGAAAACATGGATGTGTTGCAACTTTGGCGGGGGTTGTCCCTACTGAGAATTCCATCTGAACCGGAATTTGAGCGGCGACGAGAATCGGTATCGAATTGATGCGCTTAAGTGAGACGGGCTACGATCTGAACCATAAGCGGCCGAATCTGATCGAGATCCAAAAACCTCCAATGCGTATATCCTCAGACGACGGTGTACGGGCCGCCGCGCAACGATTGTTGAACAGGAATCCGGGACGAATCAGGCGGCGAGGCGTTCGTAGCGGTGATGCAGGCCGCCGACTTGGGGAATGGTGACGACTCTTCCGATCCTGGGTGGCATGATCGGGCGGGATTGGGGGCAATCCTTGTCGAGCGAAAGATGAGTGCGGGTGCGTTGGTAATAGTCGAGGTACGAGGAGAGGACTCGGCGCAGATGGCGCTCATTGAAGATCACAATGTGATCGAGACATTCGCGGCGAATCGAACCGATTACGCGCTCGACATACGCGTTCTGCCAGGGTGATCGTGGTGCCGTGACGACCTGGGTAATGCCCATCGCTTCGACCCGGCTGCAGAAGTCCGCGCCGTACGATGAGTCACGGTCGCGGAGCAGATACCGGGGCGCCGTCTCCCACGGGAACGCTTCGGTTACCTGGCGCGAGAGCCAGGCTGCGGTCGGATGCTCGGTGACGGCTGTGCGCACGATCTTCCTGCGATCGTGGGCCAGAATGATCATCACATAGAGCAGCCGAAACGATGCGGACGCCACGACAAACATATCGATCGCAGCGATGCCTTCGGCCTGATTGCGCAGGAAGCTCCGCCAAGTCGGGGAAGGCGCACCTCGTCTTCGCACCATGTACTTGGCGACCGTGGCTTGGCTGACCTCGATACCGAGCTTGAGCAGTTCGCCATGGATCCGGGGCGCACCCCAGAGCGGGTTGGCGCCGCTCATCTGCCGAATCAGATCGCGAACCTCGCGATCCACTGAAGGCCGCCCGGATTTAGAACGCCAACGCCAAAACAGGCGGAATCCCTGACGGTGCCACTGGATCACAGTTGCCGGCTTGACCAACACCATCGCCTCCAGACAACGCGGCCAAAGTCGGTAAAGCCAGACCCAGAGCAGGCGGTCGATCGCGAACAGCCGGGGACGACCCGGCCGCTGGCGGCGAAGAACGTGCAGCTGATGACGCAGCGCGAGGTTCTCTAGTTCCACAACCGCTCGACTACGGAATCGGCGGGCAACAACCGAGATAATGGATAGCTCGAGCTTATGCATGCCGGCGATATTGCCTCGGTGATTCTCAAAACTCTAGACTTTTCGCTGATTTCGGAGTTTTCAGTAGGCACAGGGATTACCAAGGTGCCGAAAGTGCACTTGGCCAGAGGAACGACGAAAAGGCGAGACAACTCCGTAATCAAATAGAAGAGCAACAGGAAAGGGCCGAAATTGGCGCCCGTCGGCGCTCGCGCCGTTTTTAGCTGCCAGATCATTAAGGCATTTATTGAAAAGTTGACCTCTAAGGATTTCGTGATTAGGTGGAAATGGAGGGCCAGTTACAATTCCTTCGGGAGGATAGGTTGCATAAGCTTCGCTCCAACATCTTTTATGACGATTGTCATCACATTTAACTGATGCATCCCGCAGCTCTTTCTGCTCTTCATACCATTCTTTAGTCTTATTTGATGCTTCAGCATTGATCATACAATTACGAAGGGCTAAATCTTTATTCTCCTCAGGATTGTTTCTGGATGGAATGTCCTGGTCAGCTTTAGACGCTGTCCAGTGTTTCCATCTTCCAGTTCCAGTTAAGTCTGGATAATCTCCATAGATAGAAGGCACAGTCTCTCTAGATGTGTACACATGTGATGAATCAAGTGGAATTCCATGAAAATTCAGTGTTGCTCGTGGAGCCCATGCATCAACTATAGGAGGACTTTTAAATTTATCACTTTCATCACTTTCAGAAATTCCGGCATCTCTATCCACTGTTATAAAGTGGACAATCTCTGACTCTTTCTGGCACTCAGTAACTTGATCTTTTGATAATTCAGCAAATGCTGGAGTAACTGGAGTAATAGCTGCTGCTGGTACAGCTGGAGTAGTAGCTGTCGATGGAGCTAATGGATGAGGAGCCTGAAGTTCACTCCATTTATAAACTCCGCTGTACAATCCGATAACAAAAAGAGTTGCTACTATACCCACGGCAAAATCGCGAACGCGCCGATTTGTTCGTGGAAGTTTACTTCCGCATCGACCACACCACCTAGCCGTTGATGGAATCCCACTTCTACCGCATTTCGGACAATTCATTAGTCCGCCTCTTTGGCAAAGGTCGATGTAGCTTTAGTCCTTATCCGGGATTTGCCGCTTTCTCGGAACCGCAGACGAGAGTTTAGCCGGAATTTTCATCTGATCCCCGACCCAGACTCCCACCAAGACCACGCGGTTTGCAAACCCGAGGTTTGAGCCCGGATTTGAGTGCGAGCCTCCCGACGCCTCAACTCCTGCCTTTCGTCCCCGCCAAAAACTCCCCGTCAGAGCCGCGCCTTTAGGGGCTTAACCATTCCTCAAGACTTTCGGTTGATAATATTCCGTGCAGGCAGCAACCGTGAGGTTCTGATCGCCGTAGCGATCCGGCGTTTGTTCCCGCGGAGCTGACGGAGGGAACTTCCGACGAATGGCTTCGACACCTTATCAGGGCAGAGGGTTACGCCGACCGCCGCGCAACTACGCGCAGCTCAATCTCACCGCCTATCCAGTCTATCCGGTCCTAGAAAAACCCGCCATCTATTGGGTTTCCGATGCAGCCTTCGCTTCGCGCGCTGACGTGTCGTGGATCGATCTTCGCAGCCATCGGCTCCACGCTCTTGCGCGGATAGGGGGCGGTTCGCAACGGAACTCATATTAACGACGCAGCCGGAATGCTAGATACGAGCGGGCAGGAGGTACGACGATGCAGTCTCTGAACAACCTTGGCGCGCTGGCTGGGCGGATCCTGATGGGGCTCATCTTCACGCTATCGGGCCTCATGAAATTCACGCACTTGGCGGGCACGGTCGCGATGATGGAAAAGATGGCGGGGATGTCGACGATGGTTTATCCGCAGGCAATCGCCGCCGCAATCATCGAGCTGGGCGGCGGGCTTCTTCTGATGATGGGCTTCCACTCCCGCGCTGTCGCGTTCATCCTGTTCCTTTTCCTGATTCCCGTAACGCTTCTGTTTCACATAATCCCGGGCGGCCAGATGAACCAGGTCAACACGATGAAGAATTTCGCGATCATGGGCGGACTTCTGATTGTGGCGACGCAGGGCGGGGGCGGCCTCTCGATAGACGACCGCTGATGCCCTGGAAGCGCTGACACTCGTTGCCCGCTGAAATGCGGCAGAAGGGTACGTGGCGCAAATGGTGACGAGATGGGACGCCGGATAATGCATACCCTGGCCGGTCATATATATCGTTGACAGCCGAACGACACGGGGCTAATCGTCAGCCGCTGAAGATAGACTAACCTGGCTCCAGGGCGATTGTCCGATTCAGACGCGGCGTGTAGATCAAAGCGCGCTGATGAGATGCTCGAGCAGGCCGCCGCGGGACCCCGACGAGCGATAAGCCCTCACTTGCCCACCAATAGAAACAGCATTTGCCATCCATCAGGTGAGAATCAATCGCGCACGTGAGGTGCGGCTGAGCAAGCACTTAAGTTTAGCGTGACGAAAATCATGGAGGTTGGATATGAGCGTAATCGATGAGACACTCAAGGCTAATCGGCAATATGCTCAGAACTTCAAGCTGGGCAATCTCGCGATGCCGCCCGCGCGCAAATTGGCCATTGTTGCGTGCATGGACGCGCGGCTTACCGTGGAGCAATTTCTTGGGCTTAAGACCGGCGAAGCGCACATCATCCGTAACGCCGGCGGTATCGCCACGGAAGACGCCATTCGTTCGCTGCTCATCTCGCACTACCTCCTGGGCACCCAGGAATTCATGATCATCAATCACACCGACTGCGGGATGCTGACGTTCAAGGACGAGGATCTGCGTGAACGGTTGGAGCGGGAAACGGGCACCGCAGTTGTGGCGCCCAATCACTTTCATTCATTCGTCGATACGACGGTGAACGTTCGTCGCCAAATCCAGCGGGTGAAGGCGCATCCATGGATACCCAAGAATATTCCGTGCGCGGATTTATCTACGATGTGCGTACCGGGAAGCTCAACGAGGTGAAGCCGTAAGCCTCGGGGACGTCTCCTGTCAGGCGCCGACCTCCGCGATTCAGCCGTCCAACGCTCCATCCGGAGAGTGCTCGTTCGCTCCTGACTCGTTGCTGGCAGCAAACAGGCACAAACCGGGCGCTGCCGCTGGAAAGACCGTCGGCCAAAACTGGGCCTGGAACCTTGCAGCGGGAGGCCGTCCGGCGTATGTGAACCGGCGCGGCGCGAAGCCGTTTGTATGGCGGCGAGAAGAATCTTCTCCTCCATCCCGGCGCGGGGAAATGGATGCGTGCTCATGGAGTTGGCGTGGCGGTTGGGCACGTGTAGATCGGGTGCGCAGAATTTGCGGCTGAATGTTGGCTAATAGATGATTAGCTATTCCTACGGCCCGCAATGACATGAACTGTATATACTCATTAGTTAATTAGCGCAGCTTATTTGACTTTCCTCATGCAATGGAAATAGACTTTGACTTGTTGGATTCGCAAAAAAAATCGCGTCCGACTTTGATCCAGCCCGACAGTGGCCCTTCCGCTCGCCTTTGACCACGTTCCGCTAGACCAACACAAATCGTTAGACAGAAAAGGCTTGAGGGGAGCACCTTATGGAGCGACCTCATCTTCGTCCGATCCGGAATAGACTCCTCGCGGTCGAGGTAGCAGGAATGGCTCTGTTTTCACCGAGCGCCTGGGCCGGTGGTGCCGTTGGACTCGGCACAGGAGCCATTGTAGGTGCAACTGTGGGCGCGCCAGCTACCGGAGCCGTTATCGGCGGACTTGTCGGAACCGGCGTTGGATACACCGTCGGGAAAGGTTTGAAAAACTCAGAGAACCATCGGGGCGGTCTCTTAATCTGAATGCGGTTCCAGCCCTTACTGACATCGCAAAGCCAAGGAGGAAGTTGGTCCCATGACGAAGTTTCGACCACTGGGAGATCGGGTTCTGGTCAAGCGCATCAAGGAGAACCCGTGAACGGTTCTACACGGACAAAGAATCGTGAAGCCCCACCACGCCGCCGCGAGCTTGCTCCGTCGCATCCGAGCGGCAGTTGATACGTATTTCATATATCGTCGGATGCTTCGTGCGTCGCGAGGCACTTCTCTGAGATTCGCGCTAAAGCGCCTAGCGCTTAGGACCCCCGCAGTTCACTTAGGACAATCGCACTGAACTCCGCCTTCCTAGGACAGCACGCATCCTCGTTGGTGAAAACGACTTCGGTCCAAGGGGAAATCTCATCTTGCTGCCGAAACTGCCAAAGTAGCCTCGAGGAGCACCGCGCGGGTTGGCGGAGCGGGGCGGATTAGAACCTTCGGTGTCGCGAGAAGTCTTTCCGAAGGAAAACGGCCGCCAGTGCTGGGGATTTTTCCCGTCGAAATCGGCTAACGTCGTCCAGAGAATGAGTTCGCTTTCAGTTCGGTCCGATGGCAGTCGTTAACTTTGAATTCTGGTGTCGCGAGAATGCGGCTGGGTTGACGAAATTTCCGTTCAACGACTCAACTGCAGATCGGCGATTCCTGGCGCGCCCTCCTCCTCAGGGAGTGCGGCACGAATCTTCAAGTGCAGTCACATGACTCGACTATCACGAATGCGGGCGACGGCTTTCCGGCCTCGGTATCTTTTAGCTGCCCCGCTGCTGCGCAGCAACGGGGATGTCCCGAGCGTCGTTGAATTTGACGGTAGCAGCGGCAGTTGAGTCGAAGCACTAGTGCATTACGATTTTGAAGTTGGTCGTCTGTCCTGACTGGATTTGCACGCTCTGCGGCTCATCGCTTGCGCCAAGCAGAGTGTAATTCCCCGCCGGAAGGTCAAAGTCAACTATGCCCGAGCTATCGGTAGTTTTCGTAGCGACGACGCTTTTGTCCGACGGATTCAGAACCGTCACCTTACGCCCGGTCAGTCCGGCGTCCGGTTCTGCCAGTTTCTTCACGAGCTTCCAGGATACCGCTTGCACCTCGAGTTTGCCGTTCTGCGGTGTGTGTGGCGAATTGCTGATTCTGGGGAAATCAGTAATTCGCCACACACAGCCGGAGTTGCTCGGATTCTGCACCTCTTTCGCCCTACGATCGGCTTGTGCTTTGCTCGTAAACTGATTTGATCCAAAGGTAGACCGTCGATAGGGATACCGTTGCTCGATCCGGAGTTTAGATGGGAGGAGCAAAGTGGCTCGAGAGCTAGTTAGATTCGAAGATTATACACGCCGAGAGGTCCATGACATTTTCTCGCCAGCTACCAAGTTCACGCCGCAAAGTGGCACTTGGGGTATTGTCGGTATTGTTCCCATACCCGGTCAGAAAGGTGACTTCGTATTCTTCGTGACATTCGGCAAGAAGCAGGCTCACCACGAGTTCGACGAGTCCGTAACGGAAGATGGAGTTCTGAGTTGGCAGTCGCAACCAACCCAGCGCCTCTCGGACCCGCAGATAAAGCGTCTGATCAATCACGATGAAACGACAAATGCAATTTACCTCTTTCTTCGAGTCGACAAGGACAGGGACTATACCTATTTGGGAAACCTCGAGTATCTGAATCACGATCCCAAGCGTGAAAAGCCGGTGTTCTTTGAATGGCAAATCATGGATTGGGAAATCCCTTCGAAAGCGGTCTTGAGTCGTGTGGGTCTGAGACTCGACGAAGGTAAAAGTGAAGTGGGCGTTCCATCAGGTGGGATCGCAACCAATCAGCTGTTGATGAAACCACCACCACCGCCGAAGCCCGCCAAAGGCTCGAACGGACCCCACTGGCAGATGGGGAAGAAAAACCCGGACTACGCGAAACGCGATGCTCAAAATCGAACACTCGGACGCGCCGGCGAGCTCCTTGTCCTCGCGCACGAAAAAGACCGATTGCTCAAAGCCGGCAAGAAACAACTAGCCGACCTGGTGAGTCATGTCGCCTCGGCCGAAGGCGACAACGCTGGCTACGATGTTCGATCGTATCATCCTGATGGGCGAGTTAAATTCATAGAAGTAAAGACCACTAAAGGCGGCCCCCTGACAGACTTCTTCGCCAGCTCAAACGAGATTGCGTTCTCGGAAGCGCATCCGGAGGAGTACGTTTTGTACCGCTTGTACGGGTTCGATGAAGCGACCAATGCCGCGGAGTGTTTCGAGATCGCTGGGCCATTGACCACGAGTTTCTCGTACACGCCAACGCAGTTCAAACTACGCTGGACCGACGAGAAAAAGAAATAGGTTCCATCATCGTCCGAGATTTGGCGATTTGCCAGATTCTCGGCCTCCAAATCGACATTTGGCGCGCTCATTTTCGTTTCCTCCTAGAGTCCCATCGCTATTCCGGTAGATGCACTGCTCGCAATCTGGCGTGCTCCCCAATTTCCCGCCAATCATAAGTAGAGTCCGCCGGTTTTTTCGCCCTCCTGGGGCGGTTGCATTTCCTGTCCTTTAAGCACTGCGAACTCGGTCGGCGTCAAGGCGCCGAGACTGCCGTGCGGTCGCATGTGATTGTAATCGTATCGCCACGCTTCGATGGTCTCGCGTGCTTCCGCCAGGTTGAGGAAGACGTGCTCGTTGAGGCATTCGTCGCGAAGTTTGCTGTTGAAGCTCTCGATGAAGGCGTTCTGCACGGGCTTGCCGGGCTCGATGTAATGCCAGTCGAGACGACCAGTGGCCCAGCGCAAGACTGCGCAGCTGGTTAGTTCCGTGCCGTTGTCGCTGACGATCACCCTGGGGGTGCTGCGCTCGAACGCCAGGGTGTGTGTGGCGAATTGCTGATTCTGGGGAAATCAGTAATTCGCCACACACAGGCGTGTGGCCGCTGCGGCATCGCGCAACGCCGATAACAGGAAGTCGATAGTGGCACCGGTGGAATCGATGGCCCGATACAGGTAACACCAACGGCCCTGCACTCGAATATAGGTCTCATCGACCCGCCAGGATTTGTTGGTCGGCTTGAGATGACGGCGCAGCCGCTGTTCCAGTTCGGGACCGTACCGTTGAACCCAGCGACAGATCGTCGTGTGATCGGCCTCCAGACCGCGCTCGGCGAACAACTCTTCGACATCGCGGAGCGAGAGCGAGTACCGAAGATACCAGCGCACGGCATACAGAATCAGCTCCGGCGCCGTCTGCCGCCACTTGAAAATTGCCGGTCGGGTTGCGTTCTTCACGATCTCTTCAGACTACCAGCCACCCCCGCCAAAGTTGCAACACATCCGGTTTTTCCAGTTAAATCGGCTGATGAGCGAAAATCGCGTCAACGTGTCAAGGCCGCCCAGAAAGTACATCAGTGGCCGCAGGGAAAATACATCAGTTTGAGGGTTGGAGGGAATGGTGGTTTGGCTTCTGGCAGGGGGAGCGCGAGGGGGATCTCCGCCTCGCCATTGCATTGAACATCTGAGGAGTTGAGCAGGGAGCGGAGCGGTCTTATCCGGGTACTGTCGGCGGTTGATCGTCACTGATGCGGCGCTTGCTGTGCTTGAGCCTGAAGCTGTCGCCATTGAGCTCGAGGATGTGAACGTGGTGAGTAAGGCGATCGAGCAGCGCGCCAGTGAGGCGCTCGGAGGCGAACACGCCGGTCCACTCGTCGAAGGGCAGGTTGCTGGTGACGATGATCGAGCCGCGCTCGTAGCGCTGGCTGAAGACCTCGAACCGCGTTCGCAATTCTGGTCGATCGCAACTGACCGGCGCGCGCGGCCCGTGCTCCCATCGCGGAGGCGGTCGCCGCCGATCTCCAGGCGCTGCCGCGCCGGCGCGAGCATCTCCTTCGAGATTGCGGGCATCATGCTTGCTTCAATACTGACTCGCGTCGCAAAAAGCCCTCAAGTAAGTATGCATTTTCAGTCTTCTCGCCGCCGCAGAAACCCAAGAGCACTATCGTGTTTGAGACCTTCTGGCAATTTGCTGCCGAGAGACAAGAGATTTTCTTTCGCCGACTCTCGAGAACTTGGCCTCCGGACCCCCCTAAGCATTCCTTTCCTTCGGCCGAGGCTGCCGCGAGCGGCAACAAGGAGTTGTACGAGCTGTTCGTCAGGCCCTACGTCGAGGACCGCGAGGCCGCGTTTGTCGGATGCTGGGCGGGTACGGAGCCCGGGCACGGTTCCGACCATGTCCTGGTCGGCACGCCCGAATATCACAACCCGAAAGTGACGGGAGAATTGGTCGCGCGCGCCGAAGGTGATTCATTCGTGATCAGCGGCCAGAAGTCGGCGTGGGTCTCCAACGGCACGTTCGCGACGCATGCAGCGCTTTACGTCTCGCTCGAATCTGCGCGCTCGATGGGGATGGCCGGAAGAATGCGCGTCCGCCCTCACGGCGACGGTACAAGATGACGAACGCCAAAAGTGCACTCTCGGCCAGGACGAAGGCCGTGCCGACCACGTAAATGATCAGCTTGAGCATCGAGTCGATGTTCGGACCGAACGTCGAAACGTCCGCTGGGAGCCACCCAAGGATCATTGAGTTCACCCCCGTCCAGCGTCACACGAAAGTCCGGGTAGCGGTGTTACAGTCGCTGCATACCCCTGAACATGAAAGGAAATCAAGCGCAGGGATTGGTTCGATGTCCGGCCGAAGCCGTTTGTCGTCAATGATCTTTTGCGGCTACGCCGTCTTCTCGACCTTCTCGACCTTCTCGACTTTCTCGACCTTCTCGACCTTCTCGGCTTTCTCGACTTTCTCGACTTTCTCGGCGCGATCCGGGCTGTTCGCGTCGTTGTTGCGCTCAGCGTGCTCGCCGCGCGGCGCGCGCTCGGTCTTGTCGCCAGCCTTGTCGCCGCGAGCGCGGGGCACGACGTTGCTGGTCGTCAGCACCTCGATAAACTTGCGCACCGCAGGCGACAGCTCGCGGCCGCGCCTGTAGATGATCGCCAGCGGACGCAGAAAGGTCCCTTCCTGGAACTCGAGCATCCGCAGAGTGCCGCGCGCGACCTCGTTCTCGACCGTCATCCGCGGCACGATTGCGCATCCAAGGCCAATCTCGACGGCGCGCTTGATGGTCTCGATGTTGTCGAATTCGAGCGCATAGCTCGGCTTGACGCCGTACTCGCGCAGGATTCGATCGGAGGCCTTTCGGGTCGGGATATCGCGCTCGTATCCGACAAACTTCTGACCCTGCAACTGTCCGATACTTACCTTCGACTGCTTGGCCAGCGGATTGTCAGGCGGCACGGCGAGCACTAACTCGTCGTGGCGAAACGGCACCGAGACGATTTGGCTGCGCTTGGAAGGATAGGCGACGACGCCAAGATCGACCTTGCCTTCGATGAGATCTTCGTAAATTTTGTTCGAGCGCAGATACTCGAGATGTACATTGACGGCCGGATAGTTGCGCAGAAATTCGGTCAGATACGGCGGCAATTCGTGCAAGCCAACGCTGTAAACGGTGCCAACGCGAATCGTGCCCGCGACCACCGAGCCGATCTCGCGCAACCGGTTCTCCAATTCCAGGAAACGGCGCACGATTTCCTTGCTGGAGGTGTACAGAATCTGCCCGGCCGGCGTGGGTTTGACTCCGGCTCGTCCGCGTTCTATCAATCGGCAGTCGTACTTCTCTTCCAGGCTTCGGACCTGCTGGCTGACCGCCGATTGAGTGACG
>Ga0097691_1002212_pt1 | contig 13380 bp, 13 predicted proteins | sample NGESurdeep072012_8_FD_72858 | JGI IMG/M metagenome (GOLD analysis project Ga0097691, IMG submission 72858) | Arctic peat soil microbial communities from Barrow, Alaska - NGEE Surface sample 210-1 deep-072012 | ecosystem: Environmental > Terrestrial > Soil > Wetlands > Peat ...
CAGGTGCCGTACAGTGCCGGCGTGACCGCTCACCTGCGGCGCGGCGTGCTGAACCAGGGGTGGCGCTCTGCGGCACTGGACGTCGCTCTGATCCCGGCGATGCTCGGGACGAACCTCATCTACGAGCTTCTCAACCACGGCCCGAGCCGCATCTTCCTGCGCACCCCATTGGACGACGCGCTTCCCGTCGTGCCCGTCTTCGCTGTTCCGTACGTGTCGCTGATCCCCTTCATCGGGGTGAGCCTGCTGTTCATGCTGTTCCGTCGGGCGCGCGTGTACCGGTCCGCAGCGCTGAGCATGATCGTCGTGTGGTTCATCAGCTATGCGTTCTATGTCTTCCTGCAATCGTTCGTGTCGCGGCCGCACGTTGGCGGTTCCGATGTCTTCAGCTCGCTGGTTCGTTGGGTCTACAGTGCCGACCAGCCCTACAACGATTTCCCCAGCCTGCACACGTCGCTGTCGACGATCATCGCGATCCACTGGTGGCGCTTCGACCGCCGGGCCGGCTACGTGGCCGCGATCTGGGCAGTGCTGGTCGCGATGTCGACGGTGCTGATCCGGCAGCACTACCTGGCCGATGTCGCAGGAGGCCTGATCTTCGCGTTCGCCACCTCGATGATCTTCCTGCGGTTGATCGACGGTGCGCCGGAAGGGGCTCAGGCGATCCCTTCGAGCAAGCGCGCCGCGTAGTCAGCCGTCTTCACGCCGCGCCCCAGAGCTGTTGCGCACGGACTCCGAGGCCGTGCACCACGGCGGTGAATGCGTCTGGGCCCGCAAGTCTCGAAGGAGTTCGGTACCCTGCTCTCGAACTTCGCCAAGAAGGCGGAAACCAGCTAGGACAAGCGCGAGAGCGCGGCGTTCATCGCGTCCACCTCGCCGGCTTCGAGGTGACGGCCGAGGTTGCGGTCCAGGCTCCGCAGGAAGACGGCATGCGCACGCTCGAATCCCGCCTGGCCCGCCGGGGTCATGTGCGCGTAAACACCGCGACGATCGGTGGGGCAGGAATGGCGGTCGATGAGACCCGCCTTGATCATCTGGTCGAGGCGGCGGGAGGCGCCGCTGTCGGTGATGCCCTCGATGCGTGCGAGGTCCTGAAAGCGGAGCATCGCGTTGGGTGCGTGGCTCAGGTGTGCCAGCACCTCGTACCAGCCGAGCGTGATGCCGGCTTTGGGCAGCATGTCGCTTTCGATGGCGGCCATCATCGACGTGTGGGCGCGAGAGATGCCTTCCCACAGCTTGATCGCCTTGGCGCCACTCAGCCTGGCCACGGGGTAATCCTATTCATTGGGTTCGTTCATTGGCTTCGTTGGTGCATGCATATAGAAGGACGAGGGGGGACTCGTTTCAAGTCCCCCCTCGACTTAGACGGGGGGTGCTTAGTTGGCCGGGGCCAGCTCGGCGACCTTGACGACGATTTCCGCGTCGACCTCGAGCTTGATGGTGTGGCTCGCGAAGGGCACGGTGCCTGCGAGTCCGTCCCAGTTCAGACCCCAGTCCATGCGGTTGATCTGGCCGCGGGCGCTGATGCCCACCCGCTCCTTACCGCCGAAGGGGTCCGGCAGCCGGCCCTCGATGGTCGCCTCCAGAACCAGGGGCTTGGTGACATTCTTCACCGTGAGCTCGCCGTTGACGCGGAAGTTCTCCTCGTCGACGGGCTCGATGCTGTTGATCTTGAATGTGATGTAGGGGTACTTCTCGGCGTCGAAGAAGTCCGCGCTCCGAAGGTGAGTGTCACGCTGGTCGCTGCGGGACTCGAGGCTCGCGACCTCTACCTTGACCTCGCCGCGGGCCTTGGTGTAGTCGTCGTCGGGGCTCTCGAACTCGCCCTCGAACTTGTTAAACCGCCCACGCACCGTGGACACGGCGAGATGCTTGGCGGTGAACCCGAGATGCGTATGCGCCTGATCGATTTCGTACCTGAGCATTGGTTGCCTCCTGAACGGGGTGGGATGTTGCTACTTACGGATACTTGCTTGCGCAAGCAACTATTCCAAGGGATTGGGGGGCAGGAGGCGGGGCGGGGCAGAGGCGGGGGTAGGAGGCCGGGCGGGGCCGGGCGGGGCACACCCCGCCGGCCTTAACTGCCCGGCCCAGCCGGAGCTGGCCCTGACCGGCTGGCTTAACGGGCAGGATTGACACGAGCGATACGCTGGATCAGGTTGGCCGGCGGGGGAGGGACGGCCTGGTGGAGGAGGGAGGGCCCTCGGTGAGGGGTGCCTAGCCCGAGTTCATTCCGTCGCTCATCCTCACGGCAAAAGCCCGGCGGGACATGCGCCAGCTCACAGCGATTCCCACCAGCATTGCTGCGAGGAAGATGGCCAGGGCAGCGGCGAACAGGATCGGTCCGAGCTTGCCGGAGGCGAGCGCCGGGCCGAGCGGCGTCCAATCGACAGTGGCGGCGGCGTTGAGCCAGGCTATGAGGCCGGCTCCGAACGCCACGAGGGCGAGCGCCCAGCGCTTCTCCGATCGCGACATCTGCGTCAGGTCCATGCGGCGCTGGCGCGGCGCGACAGGGGTCCTGGCGATCCACGCGAGCAGGGCGAACCAGGCAACCAACATCACGAGACCGATCGCCAGTGCCACCTTGGGATAGGCCGTTTGGTCAACCGGCGAGAGGTCTGACGATCCCGCCCAGGCTGCCATCGGGAGCGCCCAGATCAAGCTGGTGATAGCGGCGGCGCCGGTCCGGCCGTAGCGGTCGACGAGTCTAGTCATGAGGGCCCTCATGCTCCAGGTACAGCTCGAACGCGATCTTGCCATCCCGGTGGACGGGGCCCGGCAGGCACCTCGAGGCGAACTGGCGTCTGAACTTGAACGGGAGGGGCAGGGGAATCAAGCGCCAGTGCAGCTTGCGCGCTTTGAGCCAGGAGTCCGCAATGCTTTAGAAATTTCATGGTCTCCATGCCGACCACAGCCTTGGCGAGGCGGGCATCGCGGCGAGACCGCCTTCAACTGCGTCGACGCGACTGCTGGGGTGGCGGCTCGGTATGCGGGCGCGGTGTCATGCCGCCAGTCACCAGGACGTCCATTCGAGCCCGCCCATCGTGAGTGAAAGACGCCGGGCGTGCCGACCTCGTAGACTGGACACCTCGGCTGGCTGTGCCGGCCCGCTCCGCTCGGGTCCTCTCTCGCCGTCACGGTAACGGTGTCCTGATCGTCGCGATTCAAATACGAACCCAGAGAGGGATCAGGAGAATACGTTGCCAGTTATCGCAGAAGCGGGCGTGAGCCCGCGCACTTTCGGTTCTTTCGCGGATGTGGGCGTGAGCCCGCGCCTGCTCGCATCCCTGTTCAAGCAGGGAATCACGGAACCCGTTCAGGTCCAGGCAGAGGCCATCCCGGCCCTGCTCGCCGGCCGCGACGTGGTCATGGAAGCTCAGACCGGTTCGGGCAAGACGCTCGCATATCTCATCCCTCTGGTTGAGAAGCTGCCGCGCGGCGGGGCCGGACCGCGGGCGCTGATCGTCACTCCGACCCGGGAGCTGGCTCTTCAGGTCGAGAAGGTGCTGCGCACCCTCGCCCCGGAGCTTCGGACCACCGTCCTATATGGCGGTGTCGGTTACGCGACGCAGCGGCTCGCGCTGAAGCATGGCGTCGACGTTGTGGTCGGCACTCCGGGACGGATCATCGACCTGCTGGGCCAGGCGAAGTTGTCGTTGTCTCGCATTCAGTACCTCGTGCTCGATGAGGCGGATGAGATGCTGGACGCGGGCTTTGCGCCCTCGGTCGAAAAGATTCTTGGGCTCACGTACGAGCCCCAGACGGTGCTCGCCTCGGCGACCATGCCGAGCTGGGTTACGACGATGGTTGCCAAGCACACGCACGATCCGGTGCAGGTGCGCCTCGAATCAGACCACGCCGAACGACTGGAGCATGGGTTGCTCCGGGTCGATCGCGAGAACAAGCTGCAGACGCTGAGCCGCCTTCTGCGCGGACACAAGGGCAGCGCGATCATCTTCGGCCGCACCAAGCACGGAGTGAAGAAGCTCAACCACAGCCTTCGGCAGATGGGCCACAACTCGGTCGAGCTGCAGGGAGACCTGTCCCAGCTGACGCGCGATCGTGCGATGAACTCGTTTCGTGAGGGTCGCAGCCAGATCCTCGTGGCGACGAACGTTGCGGCTCGCGGCATCGATGTGGTGAACGTCGGGTTGGTCGTGAACTTCGAGCTTCCGGACTCCGCGCACTGGCTCACGCATCGCGTTGGTCGCACCGCGCGGATGGGCGAGCTAGGCCGCGCACTCACGTTTGTCACGCCGGAGGACGAGCCGGCGTGGGTCAAGCTCAGCCGCCAGGGCGCGCCTGACATCCGCGAGCTCGATACCAAGATGCTGCTCGACGAGGGTAGCTGGCACTACCGAGAGGGCCGGCCGATGCGGTCGGGTCCCGCGGTAGCGGCCCCGCGGTTCAACCGCAGTCGCGGCCGCACGAACAGCAAGTGGCGTCCGAGGCGGTCGGCCTAGGCGCTCTTCCCTTCGCCGATCTGTTCGCCGAAGAATTTCATAACCCGTGTCCATGAGTCTTCGGCCGCGGTCTTGTCGTAGGTTCTGCCCCGGTTGTTAAAGAACGAATGACGCGCGTCGGGGTAGATCTTGATGTCGTGCGCGACGCTGTTTTGTTCGAGGGCCTTGTCCAGGGCGCGGCCCGCGTTGGCGGTGAAATCCTTCTCGGGATAGGAGCCGACTACGGGACACAGGCGGCGGCTGAGCTCGCCCAGCGGCCGTGGGTTCGCGGCGTAGAACGGGGCGATCGCCTTGAGCCGCGAGTCGGTGCAGGCCCATGCGATGGCGAATCCGCCCCCCATGCAGAAACCAATCGCGCCCAAGCGCTTGGCATCGACGTTGCGATCCTTTGCAATGTAAGTGAGCGCGCCCTTAAGGTCGTCGATGCCGTAACGATTGACTGAGCCGAGAAGCATGCCGCCCATGTAGCGCGCCATGCAAACCGCTCGGTTGCGGTCTGAGAAAAGGTCCACCGCGAGCGCGACGTACCCGGCCTCGGCAAACCGGCGCGTGATGTCCTTGATGTTGTCGTTGAGGCCAAAAGCCTCGTGAATCACAACCACTCCGGGATGGGGACCCGACCCATCGGGTGTGACGAGGTAGCCGCCCCCTTTCAGCTCGCCGCGATCGATGTTTCTCGTCTCCACTGGCAAGAGAGATCGTAGAGGAGGGTAGAAGGCGGGCGGTATCATCAACAGGCGACAGAGCGTTCGTGGGGCCGTGGCGCAGTTGGGAGCGCGTCTGACTGGCAGTCAGAAGGTCAGGGGTTCGAATCCCCTCGGCTCCACCAAGTCCGAGTCCGATGGGTCACATATGGCTATCGCCCTTCGTTTGTAGGGCTCCTGGGCCGGTACGTGGGATGGCGACTTTATCGAGCCTCGCCGGTAGAACCAATCACTATGGGGACTCAGGGGAATTCGGCGCCTGTGAAGCGGAGCTGGCCGCTGCAGGCTGATTTCGTGGCGATCGCCGTGCTCGTGGTGCTGGTCGCGGCCGGGGCCGGCGCACTGGTGCATGTGCAGTCGGAAGGCGACGCCAAACAAGCTGCGGTGGCCGACGCCAACTTCACTGCTACGCGGGCGGCCCAGCAGATCGCGCTCGGTTTCGAAACCTTTCGCGCCATTTCTGCTCCGACCGCCACCAGCCCGAGCGTTGGTCAGATCTTCACGAACCCTGCTGCGTGCAACCTGAACTATGTGCCCATCGCCGCCTTCGATACAGGACACATCGACGTCGTCCGCCTCGATGGTTCGGTGGTGTGCTCCTCCCTCAAACCGGCTCCCGCAGTGACGTATGCAGGCGCGACCTGGCTCCTGGCAACCGCTCCCGTGGTTGTCGCGCCAATCGTGGACGTGGCCACCGGCAACCAGGTCGTCGAGTACGCCTATCCCATTCCCGGAGAGGGGTTCCTGGTCTGGTTTCTCGACCTGAAGCCGCTTGGGCCGAATCTCGCGTCGAAGTATGGAAGTGGAGTTCACCAGCTCGAATTCCTGGTCGTGAGCGCGGATGGATCGGCAATCGTCGCGCGCTCAATCGATTCTGCCAAATGGACCGGGGCGAGTCTTCACGGCACCCCGTTCGCGCGATCCAACGGCATCCCTGATCGAAACGACGTCTCTGGAGATCCCCGTTGGTATGCGAAGGCAAACGTAGCCGTGGCCGGGTGGACCCTATACGTCGGGGCTGACCAAGCCAGCGCACTCGCAGACGCGAATCGGCTTCAAAACCAGCAGCTGCAGATCGTCGCCGTCGGCCTTGTTGCAGTGCTGTTTGGCATCGCGATCGTGTACCGGAAAGTCGTTCATCCAATTAATCGCCTGCGAGCCTCGGTGCGGTCCTCACGTGGCCTTGAGTCACCGAAGCCGGTGCCGACCGATGGGCCTGCGGAGGTTGCGGAGCTAGGCGAGGACATCAATACTCTCATCACCTCGCTGAAGCGCGAATGGACCGAACGCGAGCGCGCTCAGCAGAACTATCTGCGCCTGTTCGAAGGAAGCCCCCTACCAACCGTGTTCTTCGACCCGGTCACGGACAAGTTTCTAGAGGCCAACGCCGCCGCTGCGGACGCCTTCGGCTATTCGCGACAAGACCTGACCCAGATGACCATCTTCGACCTTTACGTGCCGAGGGATGCCCAGGATGCAGCCGAGGTTGCGGCCGCCGGCGCCCGCAACAGTAACGTGAGATTCGGCCCGATCACCGTTCGCAAGAAGGACGGCAGCTTGATGCGAGTGCTCGTTACGACGTATGAGGTTGTGTACGGTGGCCGCCCGGCCCGGGTCTCGATGGTCGAGGATGTGAGCCAGCGAGAGAAGCTCGAGCGCCAGTTGAACCAATCTCAGCGCCTCGAGAGCCTTGGTCAGCTCGCGGGAGGAATCGCCCACGACTTCAACAACCTGCTCGGAGTGATCGTGAACTTCGCCCTCTTTGCCAAGGAGAAGGTGCTCGCTTCCGGAAACGGGTCTCCCAGCCCTGGCCTGCAGCTCGCCGTCAAGGACATCGACCGCATCGTGCGCGCCGGCGAGAGCGCCGCCCGCCTGACACATCAGCTCCTGGCCTTCGCGCGCCGCGAGGTGATCAGGCCTGAACCCATTGACGTGAACTCGGTCGTTGCCGAGCTCGAACCGTTGGTCAGTCGCACGCTGGGAGAGCACATCGAGTTCGTGGCCTCAGCCGGCAAGGACCTGTGGCCCGCGCTCATGGATCCCGGGCAGCTCGAGCAGGTCTTGACCAACCTGGTGATCAACGCCCGAGACGCGATGCCGGCGGGCGGCAAACTGGTCATCGATTGCGAAAACGTCAACGTCGACGACGCATACGCGGCCGGCAGGCCAGGTCTGAAGACCGGTCGTTATGTCAGGATCCGCGTGACGGACACGGGTACGGGGATGGACGCCGCCACGCTCTCGCGAGTGTTCGAACCCTTTTTCACCACCAAACCCAAAGGACAGGGCACCGGACTTGGGCTCGCGACCGTTTACGGGATCGTCAACCAGGCGGGCGGCGACATTTCGATCTACTCCGAGCTTGGCGTCGGAACCCGCGCCCATGTGCTCCTTCCCGCGTCGGACGAAGCGCCGTCGCGGCCGGCCGCCGTCACCCCGCCTCGTGAACGCGCCTCGGCAACCGTGCTGGTGGTTGAGGACGCCGACGACCTGCGAGAGATCACGGAGCTGATTCTCACGAAGAACGGTTACCGCGTGATCACCGCGCCTAATGGCGTGGCGGCGCTGGATGTGGTCAAGAACCAACCCGACGTGATCGACTTGCTGCTAACCGACGTGGTGATGCCGCACATGCAGGGTCCCGAGCTCGTGAAGCGAGTCGCCGCATTGCGGCCCGAGATTCGGGTTCTCTACATGTCCGGATACGCTCAGCCCATCGTCAGCGCGGGCGGGACACTGGACGAGGGAGTGCTTCTGCTCGAGAAGCCGTTTACCGAACCTGGCTTGCTTGCGAAGGTCGAGCAGGCGCTCCGAGCCGAAGTGCTGGCCGCCATATGAACACGGTTGGAGGCTCGATCGTCAGGCACCGGATCTTGATCGTCGACGACTCGCAGGACAACGTCGACATCCTGGAGGCGTTCCTCGTCGACGAGGCCAGCTCGATCAAGGGCCTGACCCAATCGAACCAGGTCGAGCGGGTCTTCGACGAGTTCGAGCCCGACATTCTTCTCCTCGATCTTCACATGCCACCTCCGGACGGTCTCGAAATCCTGAGAAACCTGCGCGGCGTTCGCGAGAGCCTTGGCTTCCTGCCGGTGATCGTGCTCACCGGCGACACAGGCAGGACCGCCCGGAACAGCGCCCTGCTCCTGGGCGCCGACGACTTCCTCACCAAGCCGCTCGATCGCCAGGAGGTGGTGCTCCGGGTGCGCAACCTCCTGCGCACCCGCCGTCTCTACGTCGAGCTCACCGAGGCCAATCGAGCCCTGGAGCGGAAGCTGCACTGAGCTCGGGCGGGACGGGATGTAGCCTGGCAACCGGATTGCCGTCAAGGGGGCACCGTGTGAGGCGGCTCATACAATCAAATCGCGGCCCTCTGGACGTCCGTAAGGGATGAAGTCCTAGGTGTCATCCTCGGGGGGCCGTCCTCAAAGCTCCCGAACCGGGCGCGACCGGCTGCCGCGCAGGCAATCGAGTGCCAGACTTGACGCGTGTTTGCCAGCTCGAACTATCCGCCCGACCTTAAAGCCGCCGATCGATTCGTCGCCGAGATGCGCCACGGGACGCTGATCGCATCATCTGTTGACGGTTACCCGCAGGTCAGCATCCTGCCTTTCGTCAAGACCGGAGACGTCATCGAGCTGCACTGCGTCCAGGCCGACCCGACCTTCGACGCGGTCCGCGCCAACCCGCGCGTCACCTTCTTCGTGTCGGACTTTCTCGCGTGGTCGCCGCACAGCTGGATGGATGAACGAGACGCCGGCCGCGCCACGCTTCATTTCCGCGCGGTGGCGTTCGAGTGCGACGTCGAGCGAACGTCCACGGATCCGGACGACGTCGCCGGAGCGCTCAGCCGGCTCCTGGCCGCGTACGAGCCGGGTGCGTCTTACGAGCCGGTCAAGATGGGCGACTTCTACGGCGCACGCCTGCGGCGGCTTGCCACCATGCGCCTGCGCGTGGTGCGCAGCCACATCAAGTTCAAGACCGGACCTGCCGGCACTGCGGAGACCAAGCAGCGCGTTGCCGCCCGCCTTCGGAACCGCGCCCAGCCGGGCGACCTCCGAGCCGCCGACGTGATCGAAGCCGCACTCGCCGAGCCCTAACAAACGTGGGGCGAGGCCGCGCCGGTCCCCACGAGCCGTCCCTCACTGAAGCGGAAATGGGGACTGCCACCAGTGCGGCAGGTCGTCGACCTCGATCGCGCTCACCCATTTGACCCAGTGGAAGCCGCGTGCGTCGGGCACGATCAACCGCGCGGGGAAGCCGTGCCCAGGGTCCAGCTCCTGGCCGCCGATGCGCGTCGCCAGCAGCATCGAGCCCGCGCGGTCGACGGGGAACCGGCGATCGTAGCCGGTGGCCGAGACGACGCGGATGGAGCTGCCGTGCGCCTTTCCGATCAGGCGGGCAAGTCGGGCGCCCGCCCATTCCTGGGTCGAGTAGAAACCACCGGTGCAGTCCAGCGTCGCCGTCAACCGGTCGTCGATCGCGGCCAGCTCGTCATACGACCAGGTTTGACCCCCCGCGGTCAGCCGCCACGCGGACCGGTCGATCTGCGGGATCGCGTCGAACATCCACGAGCTGACTGGCATCGACGCCGGAACGAAAGAGCCCGCCTCGTATGAGCCGGTGAACCGACGCGCGGCGCCAGGCATCCCCGCCGCTCTGACCACCACCTCGCTCGCGCCGTAGGCAAAGGCCGCGCCGGCGACGACCGCGCCGCCGCGAAGCACGCTGCGGCGGGAGAGATCGGTGGGGCGGACCCGAACGCGCCGCGCGACGACGTGCCAGATCGCCAGCGGCACCGCCGCGATCGCCGCCCCCACGTGAAAGTCCATCGCCGTGAGCGGACCGATATAGACGAGCAGGCCGGTGGAGTGCATCAGACCGGCGACCAGTGAGACGAGAACCAGCGCTCCAAACAGGATCGATGCCCACCGCCCCGGCCGCGGCCGGCCGAGGCCGCGCCGCGCGATGATCGATTTCCAGGGAAGCAGAGCGAGAATCGCGAAGCCGCCCGCGGCGTGGACGGCGAGCGACCATCGCGCCGGAGCGGTCGCGTAGGCGAACGCAACCCAGCCGGTGAAGAACGCGACCGCGAGCAACGCGACCAGCTCGAGGTTGGTGCGCGCTCCACGTGCGATCGCGATCGTGCGCGCGCTCACAGCCTGAGCCTACGGTGGCGAAAAGCAGCTCGCAAATAGGAGACCGGCCGGTCCAGCCGGGCAGCCTTGTCTTCGTGGCGACGGGGGTCGAGCACCGTTTCCATTCGATCGAGGAAGACCTGCGGGTGCTCGTCTTCTGGGCGCCGCCCCATGCCGCGACGGGGAAAAAGTAGCGAGCGATATCTCTATAAGAGCCGGCTAGATCATCTTCTCGAAGCAAACACTGGTTGGGGACGTCGTGTATTCGCCCCAGCACTCGACCTGCACGTATCCCGCCCGCCGGTAGAGACCGACCGCCTCGTCCTGGTAGATGCCGGTCTCGAGGACCGCACGCTCGGCGCCGAGCCCGCGCCCGGCGCCTTCGAGATGTCGAAGGATCTTTTTGGCGACCCCGCGACCGCGTTGCTCCGGCTCGACGTACATGCGCTTCACCTCGACTGTGGTCCGGTCGAGCAACCGGACCGCGCCGCAGCCGACCGCCCGGCCGTCCGTCCGCGCGACCACGAACGTGCCGAGCCCCGGGGCCAGCTGCTGCGGTTTGAGATTCGGCCCAAACCGCTGCTCGGGCGGATATCGACTCGCGAGGTGCGCATCGAGAGCCGCGACGAGGCGGCGGGCGTCAGCCGAATCGAGGGGCTCTGTCTCGATCGTGATCTCCGGCTCATTCACGGTTTCGAGCTATGCCGGAAAGTCGTTGAAGTCAGGCCGCCACAGCGGTTCAACTCGAGCCGGCGCTCGTCGTACTCGGGAGCGCGGGCCCGGTAGTACGCGATCTGGTCCTCGATGATCGATTCGTCGTACGGTCCCGCCGGCATTGAAGATCTCATCGTAATCAGCCGCCCGGCGATCGCAGGTTGGGCACGACCTGTGGCACGGTGGTCCGCGACCTTGCTCCGCACCCTCCGGAATCGAGACCTCCTCCTTCCTATATGTGGCCAGGCGGTCTCGCAGGTCGGCGACGGCATTTTCGGGGTTGCCCTGGCCTGGCGGGTGTACCAGTCCTACAGCTCGCCGGCCGCCCTCTCCGTGGTGGGCATCGCCTTCTTCGTGCCCCGGCTCCTGGTCACGATCGCCGGCGGCGTTCTGAGCGACCGGTTCGAACGGCGCTGGACGATGGTGGCGGTCAAGTTCGAGCTGCACGCGTCGGCGGCCGCGCTCGGCATCGTCTACACCGCCGGTGGCCTGGGCACAGTGGCAGCGGGGTTGCTGATGGGTCGCCTCTCCCGCCCCCGGCACGTGGTGGTTGCGATGGTCCTCGGCTGCCCCGTATTTCCTTAAGGTGTACGGACTCAACGGGCCCGAGGTGCACGGCCACGCCTTGACGTGCCTCTCACTGGATATACAGCGCGCTTGAACTCGGATCGGGAGCAGGCTGCTTGGGTGCTCGATATCCTTGAGGCCAACCGACGACTGGCTCAAGAGGCTGGTTGCCCGTGACGGGATATTTGCATCCCACACGCCATGAGCGCTGTGGTCGGCATTGATGTGGGGGCGTATAAGCACGCCGCGGCGGTCTGCAGATCGGGAGAACGGGAAGCCGAGCGAGGTGTGTTTCGGCTCTCCGCCGATCGGGCCGGGTTCGACGAGCTGGACCGTTGGCTGGAACGCCAAGGACCGGTCGAGCGGGTGGTGCTGGAGTCGAGCGGACACTATTACTGGCCGCTGGCCAGTCACCTCCACCGGCATGGCTACGGGGTGGCGGTTGTCAATCCGCTGCAGGTTAAATACTTTGCCAAGAGCCGATTACAGCGGAGCAAGTCGGACCCGGCCGATGCCCGCACACTGGCGGCGATGGGTATGAGCGAGGAACCGCGGGTCAAGGACCCGCTGCTGGGCGCCGAGGCTAAGGAGGCGGCCCGTTTTTGGGGCGGCCTGGTCAAAGAGCAGGCACAGGTCCGCCAGAAGCTATTGCGGCTGGTGGAGATTGGTTTCCCCGAACTGAAGGAGTGCTTCGAAGACCCCCTCTGCGAGACCGCGTTGGCAGTCCTCCGCGAGGCGCCGACGGCGCGAGTAGCTTCCCGCAAGCGGGTCTCGACCCTGGCCGATACGACCAGGCCTGGCGATCGCCGTCGGTTGGGGGAGAACAAGGCCCGCCGACTCCATGAGCTGGCCGAGAGGACCGTCGCACCTCCTGAACTGGATGCCCAGATGAGCTTTGAGGTGGGGATGCTAATTCAGCAGTTCGACCTCCTCGACAAGCAGATCGAGATTGCCGAGCAGCGGGTAGCCGAGGTCCTTGACTCGGAGTTAGCCCGGCGCCTACAGACGATTCCGGGCGTGGGGCCAGCGCTCGCCGCCAGCTTCATCGCCGAGATCGGCGACATCTGGCGCTTCGACGATTTCGACCAGCTCGCTTCCTATGCCGGCGTCCATCCCAAGGAGCTGAGCTCAGGCACCAAGGGCCAGAACCCGGAGACCAGCTGGCGTATGGCCAAGACCGGCAACGCCTATCTCCGCTCGGCCGCCTTGACCGTCGCCAGTTGCGGCGACACGCTCACCGAGATCCGATACACCACGTTAAAGGACGCAACCACCCGTCTTCTTCAGCCACCCGTCTTCGTCAGCGTGTCGGAATCGGTGTGGGAGAAAGGCTTGCCATACACCTGCAAATCCGTGTTCTGTTCATATTTCAGCGTGTTTCCGGACAGCGTAAAGGTGACACTAAACGCCTGCGTGCGGTCGTTCGTGACCATGTACTGGGTTTCGGCCACGCCCTCGCTCTGGGTTTTGAGTGTCATCGTGGTGCCGGGAGCGCCCTCGGCCACGACGCAGACGCCGCGAGGAATGCAGAACGTGTCATAGACCTTCTGATCTTTCTTGTCGTAGATCAGATACCCGGTCTGGTCGTGGAACTGCTTGTTGTCGCTCTTGGCGAATACCTGCTGGCGGTAATTCAGCGCCGCCAGATTCTGATCGCTCGCATTGACCACGCCGCCAGCGGGGGTGTACGTAATCGTCTCGTAATAAGGCGAGACTGCGGGCTCGCCCTGGCCCACCGTCGAGCCCGCCTGCCCGGGGGCGACATCCACGCCGCCGTTGGGGGCGCTCTTC
>Ga0097691_1002213_pt1 | contig 13376 bp, 8 predicted proteins | sample NGESurdeep072012_8_FD_72858 | JGI IMG/M metagenome (GOLD analysis project Ga0097691, IMG submission 72858) | Arctic peat soil microbial communities from Barrow, Alaska - NGEE Surface sample 210-1 deep-072012 | ecosystem: Environmental > Terrestrial > Soil > Wetlands > Peat ...
GAGCTACGCCACGATGGCCATTCGTGGTCCCAGGTGTGTCGAGCCCTCAGTGTTAGCAAGGGAACGGCCCAGCGATCGGTTGCACGGCTTGGAGCTTAGCTGCATTAGTGAAGGCTTGGCGACCATGCGCCCGGCCGACGGCTCGAAACGTCTCGAAGCCGGTTTCCGGCCAGTCTCAACATAGGCGACTTCTCGTCCAAGTGACCGATTCTCGTCCACCAGAATGCGGAGGTCGATATTCGATCACTTGCCGGAGTCGATGGGGAGATGCTGCCTTGCGCGCTTAAGAAGTTCATCGAATCCGACGATGTAGATTCGTGCGGTACCTTCATCATCGACCGTGATAATACGTTTACCATCAGGCGAAAACCTTGCGACCGTATTTTTCCCGATCGTAGGGAGCGTATTGACCAGGAAGCCGTTATCTACGTCCCAGACTTCGATAGACTCATCTTCGGGGACTGTGAGGATCCGCTTGCTGCTGGGCGAGAATCTTGCAGAGGAAACGCGGCCGCCGCGCACCAGGAGTGAGGAGACCAATTGCCCATTGTGTGCATTCCATACCAGTTCGGTTCCGTTGTCCGTTGAGGTGGCTATAAGTTTGCCATTTGGTGAGAAGGCCGCGTCACCAAGCCAAAAATTCTTACTGTAAGGGAACATCGACGCCAATTGATGGCCACTTCTGGAATCCCAAATCACTTCCGAATATTTACCGTCGAAGCTGCCTGTGACAATGCGCTTCCCGTCTGGCGAAAACGGCTCCTCGTGCACGAATAGTCTACCCTTGTGTGGCGTCAGCATTGTCAGTAATCGACCATCGTTCGCGTCCCACACCCTTAAGGGCTGAATAGTCTTGTCCTCTTGATTGCAGATGGTGGCGACGATGAGCAAGTTGTCAGGTGAGAATTTCGCGTTAAAGAAAGGCCTCGGACACATATGACCTGCAAGTGTGGCGATGAGACGGCCACTTTCCGTATCGCGAACCTGTCCGATGTTGTCTTCCGTCAGGGTGAGGACGCGAGTCGCATCAGGCGAAAATACCGAATCAGACTCGTATCTATTCAGCAGACGACCCGTATTCGCGTCCCATACTTCCCGGTATAAGTCGGATGTGACAATCCGTTTGGCGCTCGCAGTAATCTGTGCTGATTTCTCACCGGCGCCGGACGACGACGCCGCTAATGCGTTGCCGTTGATGTCGAACGTGCGGATGGTACCGTCAGTGTCCAGGGTCAAGACGCGATTGCCGTCGGGTGAGATCGCAGCGGCAATAATGTTGTCCCCAAGTCTTGTAATTGGCCCGGTGCCTTCTTCGGCATCCCATACTCGCGCTGTGCCATCGTCGCCGGCGGTTAGAATGTGCTTGCCATCACTTGAAAACCTGGCGCTGTTGATCGTCAACCTGTGACCCGAAAGGGTAGCCACGAGGTGACCGTTTGCGGCGTCCCACACCTTGACGGTATTGTCGCCTGAGTCGCTCGCAGTGAGGATATGCTTACCGTCTGGTGAGAATGTCGGATCGAGCTCAAAGCCGCCAGATCGAGTTCCACAAGGAACAGTGGACAGTATATGACCGGTTTCAGTGTCCCATACTCTGGCGGTACGATCAAAGCTTGCCGTGACCACCCGCTTGCCGTCGGATGAAAATCCAACCCCATAAATGTAACCGGTATGTCCGGTCAGGGTGACCATTTGGCGACCGGTTTCCGCATTCCACAGGCCAGCCAAATTGTCGTCCGACAAAGTGACGATCCGTTTGTCGTCAGGTGAAAACGCTGCGCGGTTGATCCGCAGATCGTGTCCAGAGAGCGTAGCCTGCAAGTGGCCGCTTCGAGAATCCCAGACTTGGTAAGCCTCGGTATTTGTGTAGATCGCTCTCGTGAAAACGTATCTGTCGTCCGCTGAAAATGTCGCCATGATGAGCAGCCCCGATCCCCCGGCCAGCGTAGCCAGCGGACGGCCATCATTGGCATTCCAAACTTGCCAAATGTGAGGTTTGTTTTCGGTATCCGTGAAGATGCGTTCCCCATCTGGGGCAAGCACAGGATAAGAACCAATTACAGTCGCCAAAAGCTGGCCATTTTGGATGTTCCAGATACGGGCCAAATCCTCACTGGCGGTCACGACGCGCTTGCCGTCCCTCGAGGACGCTGCGTCCAATAGAGACCTGGGATCTCCCGTCGGCTTCTTGTCGCCCGACAGTTCAATGATTAAGCTGCCGTTCCTCGAATCCCAAACCCTCGCAGTGCCATCATCGGACGCCGTGACGATTCGGCTGCCATCTGAAGAGTATGCGGCTCGGATTCGACCATGGTGGTGAAAGACAAAATCTTCTGGGAATTTCCCCAGGACTGTACTTAACGCAAACTCCGCCTCCGCGGTCTCCGACCGCTCTCCTGCCTCGACAGCCTCCCGAAATGCCAAGCCGACGTCTCTGGTCGAATCTACGATTGCTTGGGCTGCAAATTGCCGCGAGACCGCCTGGTTCTCCTGGATCTTAGCTCGTCTCCACTCCCACAGCGCGCCCACCGCTACCACCGCCAGCACAGCCGCTGCTGCGATGCTTCCGTGCAGCGCGCGCCGCCTGCTCCCCTCCTTCTCTGCCGCCACCGCCTCCTGACGGACAAGGCTGGCCTGGATAAAGGTGCGTTCGCAGTCACTGAGCTGATGCGGCTTCGTTAGTAGCCACGTGCGGGCCCGGGTCAGCTTCAGGCCGGAAAGCAGAGCATCTGTCTTCTCGTCAGGCGATGCATGCAGCCAGTCGAGCAGATCGTGTTCCAGCTGCTGTTTGCCAATGAGAAACTCGCGTTCTTCGTCGAGCCAGCCGCGCAGTCGCGGCCACTTGCGCAGCAGCGCCTCGTGTGCGACTTCGACGGTGGCGGCGCCTTGTTGACCCACAATCGTGAGTAGCCGCGCCTTGGCGAGGCGTTCGATCAGCGGAAGCGCTCGCGGCGAAAGCGCGGCGATGGCGGTGGGGCGACGGACATATTCCCCCTCCGCGTTGACGCACACCATAGCCGGAATGAATGCTACCTTCAAGGCCTGGAGGTCTTCGGGTGTCGGTTTCGCTGCGGCAAGCACCTCATCGGCCTTGCGACGCACCGCATTTTCGAGCGGCGAAAGTTGTGCCCCTGCTTCACCTAGCTCGCGATAGGCCTCGACGGTCAATCGCCCGCTGCTTGCGGCGTTGTCGTAGAGCTCGCGAAGGGTGAAGGCCAGCAGCGGCAGCGCGTCTGCGGTGCGCGCATCGGCGATAGCTGTGGTCACCAGGGCTTCATCGACGAGGACGCCTGCGACCCTCGCGGGACCTTCGATGATCTCCCGCACGCGCTCCAGCGGCATTGGTTTAAGAGAGAATTGCTCGAACGGAACCCGAAGCTGCGGCTCCTGTTGCACGTCGCCGAGATAATCGGAGCGCAGCGACATCACTGTCAGGAAGGGCAGCCGCTCACCGAGCAGTGTATTCAGGACGTCAAAGAACTGCTCGGTCTGTTGCGGATCCGCACCGGCGAAGAGTTCTTCACCCTGATCGATGACCAGCAGGACCTGCGCTTCGTTCTGTTGATGGATGGCGCGAAGGTCGTGGGCCAGATCGACCAGCGCATGGTGGAGGTCGTCTGCCTCGAAGGCCGCGCGCCATTGCCGCCAGCCTGCGCCGGGCCCCAGGGCCGTTGCGATGACCTGCGCAAGCTCGTCCAGGGGGTGGAGCTGAGGGCGAAACGGCGGCAGCACGATCCAGTTGTGCGGGTCGCGCTTCAGGCGCGGCACGAGGCCTGCGCGCAAAAGCGAGGACTTTCCCGACCCCGAGGCCCCCAGTACCACCACCAGTTTTTCGCCGCCCTGGGCGCGGCGGGCATTGAGGCGTTCGATCAGCCGGCGAACGTCGTCGTCACGCCCGAAATAGATCGCAGCATCAGCCTCGTCGAAGGCCAACAGCCCCGGATAAGGTGGCCGCGTTTGCTCCCAGGGATAGCCGCCCCTGGTATTGAGAGCAATGCGCGTGAGCTCTAATTGCAGCCGTGCTAAGCCGCCTTCCCGGTCCTTTACGAGATTGAGATGCTGGATGTCCGCAGAGACGAAGGTTTCTGCGGTGGGCGCCTCGATCAAGGGGAAGATTGCCTTGCCCAGCGCCCTGGCCTGTGCGAACTCGACGAAGCACCATTTGCTGCTGAACCAGTTTTTCGTCAGGATGAGGATTACCGCGTCGGCGCCGGTGACCTCGCGATAGAGCGTGCGCTCCCAGTCCGCTCCGGGAGCGAAGCCCTGGTGTTTGTCGAAGTCGAGAAACGTCGAGACAAATCCCACGCCGCGCAGCCATGTCAGAAGCCGCGCCGCCTGTTCTCCATCCAAGCTGGAATGACTAATGAAGATACGCGCCATGCGTCTCCCGGTAAACAGGGGCCGATTGTGTTCAGTGAAATGCGGGAGAGGCCATTATCCGGTGGTCGAGGCTCCGTTGCAAGCGATGCGAGGAGCCAACCTCCGTAGGATCCCCACCCATTTCGCAGGATACTTTGTTTGTTTCATGCGGGTGAGTTTGTGTTCGCCCTCGACCTCGAATTGTCAGTCTGGTGCCCAACATTCCTATCTCGTGAACTGAGACATTGGACGCTGCTCAACGAGAAGCCAGCTTGTGAGAAATGATTCCGCTACTCCACTTGTCCGTAAGACGCCCAACCCGTGCTGTTGAAGAACTCCACCAGGTCGCGGCCACAAGGACGGAACGGCGACAACACGCGGCCCAAGACAAAACTCGGCCTTCCTGATCTGGATCACAGCAAATCGGCGGTCCTGGACAGCCTTCATTCACGCGATCGAAGCGCGGATGTCCACACTCCATCTCCGCCCCACAGCTCAACGAACAACACATTTAAGAGCAACGAAGAAGCACGCCGTTCTAGCTGTTGAGTGAATCGCGATGAAGGTGTCGCCCTCCAATTTTCAAGGAGGGCGAAAATTAGTGAGCGGGTTAGATTTCTTTCGAAGCTCCAATCCTAGTTACATTTTGGCTGGCGCACTTGCCGAAGCAATGCATTGCCACTGGCCGCTCGGCATCTTGGTCCAGGTATCAACCCAGCGTTCGTGAGCGTCAATGGACTTGCCATCCTGGTCGGTACCCTTGCCGCGCCACGCTCCAGTCGCGATGGCGGTATTCCCAAAGGTATTGACCTTCACGTCGCTAATCTCATTCACTTCCCACTTGCTCTTCTTCATGTTTTCCAGCGATTTGGACTTATTAGCCATCGTGCCATCGCTATTCAAGTTGACGAAGTTGTCTGCGAGCATAGGAGCCACTGCATCAGGGTTGCTTGCCTTTCCGGCCTCGGCCCACTTGTGCTCCATACTCGCAATCTGCTTGTCAACACTATCGGCCATCTGTGCTTGAACCGCCATCGCAATCAGCACCACAGCGAAACACATAAGCATCTTTTTCATCGCACATCTCTCCTCGTTGAAATACCCGCTTTAGTTTCGCCGAGCTCTTAACCCTAAGCGTTCGGTGATCCTTTGCAAGCGAACACCATTCTACGCCGCCGGAAGTGCTGCATCGTTTGCGTTCTTATTAGGTTTTCCACTCACGACCGGAATCCGCTATTCCGAATTGCGGCCCGACCCACTGCAAACCGGAATTTATTTACGTGGACGTATAACGCCCAAACCGTGCTGTTGAAGAACTCCACCAGGTCGCTGCCACAAGGACGGAACGGCGACTATTCGCTCAAGTGGATTTCCGCCGCGAAATGCGCCCAATAGCATTCGTAGACCCTGGGTGAATAGAACTGGGCGCGGCGGTCGCCGGCAGAACTCGATCCGCGCCGATCACGTCGGCCGTGCGAAGGGCCTTTCCACGTTCGGGATGTTGGACTACTGGGGCTGGCCCCGTCGCAGGCTCCACAGTCCGCGCACTGAGAGGATGAGGGAGAACATCCCAGTCACGCCGAGCGCGTGAAGCGTCCAGACGAACAAGAAGGCTGGGCTGGACTTGGCAATAGCGCCACGAAAAACGCCTCCCGCTCCCATCACATGGATGACAGGCATGCCCAGCGCAAGAAGCGACCCGACGAGCATGATGATGTACCCCGATCGCCGTTCGGCGAGCACCAACGTTCCGTACAACCAGACGACCAGGATGGGCACCGCAACGAGGGTTGAGCCCCCCGCCTCGGCCGTCCCGACCTTAGCGTGCACGGTATCGCTCGTCAGGTGAAGCGTCATGAAGAGGATCGAGAGCAGAGACGCGATGGTTAACATAACGTTGTGTTTCACTTGATATTCTCCTTGTTAGATTTGCGTGTGCCTCTCAGTGAGGCACCTGATCGGTTGACAGATCATGGTCGTGGCGACGTCACGGTGACCTGGCAGTTTTGAGGAACGATCATGAAACTGGCGAAGTCACGATCTACTCCTTTGCGCCCATGATCAGGAGCCACAGCAGGACGCCACTTCACCGGTATGGACGGGGAAAGTGAACGTGGAGCCCTCAGACATCGTCGACTCCTTTTGTACCTTGCATGGCCGTTGGCAGGGACGATGATGAGGCCCAGGTATGCCGAGCACTTGAGCGTGACCCGCCATTCGTGACGGTAGCGGTTCATGGCCGCTGTCGCTCGAAGAAGGCCCAGATCACTGCCGGTCCGTTCGGTTCCTTGGGCGCTGGGCCTAATATTCGCGGATAGCGCCAGTAAGGCTGAGGAATGCCATGCCCGCCGCCGTGAATGGCAACGAGTTCCACCTCAATTTTGGATTCGTTGCGCCAGATGACTCGCTCGACGTGAAATCCGTCGCTCACTTGGGTCTCGCTCGTTTCGGGCGTGCCGATGATGTTGTTGAGGTCCGCAAGATATTGACCTGACTCTCGCGACGACCGAACCTTGCCGCGCTTGAGCAAGCCGAGGAATTTGACCTCCCCACCCTCAAACGGGTTAACGGGATCCCTCGTGCCGTTCATGATCATGACGGAAGAAGTACCTTGCCCCGCGGGCTTGCATTTGCAGTTCTCCGGCGTCGGCACGCTCGCCGATACCGCCGCAACTGCGCGAAAGCGGGAAGGAGCTTCGAGCGCAAGACGAAACGCCATGTGACCGCCGCGGGATATGCCCGTCGCAAATACGCGGGCTGGGTCGACACCGATTTCAGTAATGAGCTTGTCGACCATCCTCGTCAAGAACCCCACGTCGTCGATGTTGAACTTGTTCGCGCTGTAGTCGCCGACAATGTTGCACGCGTTCCAATAGCCCTCGTACCCATCGGGATAGACGACCGCAAAGCCCCGTTCGTCCGCAAGGCGCTCGAACCCATACCCCGTCCACTTTCGCGTTTGCGCACCGTTTTGACCCGAACCGTGCATCACTACCACAAGCGGGGCTCCCTTCGTCAACCCCAGCGGCACGTAGGTCAGGTAGGTCCGCGTCAGCCCGCCCACCTCAATGGTCCCTTTGGTCATCGTGCCGGAGAGTCGTGGAACCTCAGGAGAAGGCGAGTAGACGAAGTAGCCGAACAGCGTACCACCCAAGGCAACAACGACGGTCAAGCCCCAGAGAAAGAAACGTAGAAATCGTGGAATTCTTTTCATGGCCATCTCAGAACGCTGCAGTCAATGACATGCTCATGGTCTCTACTGGGAAAACTGAGGGACGGTCTTTCCACCTGGGAATCTCGGACTCTTGAACCACGGCACGAGTCGAACGCGGATCAGCCAGAAGACCATCAACAGCAAGGGCGCGGTCACTGGCACGAAGAGCCACGTCACTTTATTGTCTTGCCAGAGTGCGTCGACGTTGGGTCCACTTTTTCCCAAATGGGAAATAGGGTCAGACGTTACTCGTACCGCAATGCAACCATGGGGTCTACTTTCGTTGCACGCCGCGCCGGGATGTAGCAAGCCAGCAGGGCTGCTGCAACGAGAAGAAGTGTGACCCCGCAGAAAGTCAGCGGATCGGTGGCAGTCACGCCAAAGAGCAGCGACTGAACCGCGCGCGTCAGGGCCAGCGAACCGGCAATCCCAATCGCCACCCCAATGAAGATGGTGCGCAACCCCTGGTTCAGGATCATCCTGAGAACGTCTCCGGGACCTGCCCCGAGAGCGATACGCACGCCTATTTCTCGCGTGCGGCGGCTGACGGAATATGCCATCACGCCAAATACCCCTGCCATCGCGAGCAACAGCGCAGTGATTCCGAAGAATCCGATGAGAATGACGTTGAATCTCCTCGAACCCAGCGAAGCGGAATAGACTTGCGAAAACGTCCTGAATTTCGCCGGAATCTCCGGGTTGAGGTCCTGCAGAATTGCTCGGGCTGCCGAAGTGACGGACCGCGTGTCGGCATCACTCAGCATCGTAAAAGTGATCGCGGGGCGCGGGCGCTGGAACAAATTCACGTAAACGGTGGGGCGCGGCGGCACGTCGAGGCCGTATTCGTGAGTGTCGCCCACGATACCGACGATGGTCAGCAAACGCAAGTCGCCATCCATGTTTCCAAACTCAATGGTGTGGCCGATCGGGTCCTGATTGGGCCAGCGGTCGCGCGCCAGCGATTCGCTAATCACGGCAACGTGCGGAGAATCCGCGCCGTCGCGCTGGTCAAAGATCCGCCCTCGAATCAGCGGAATGCCGAGAACCTGGAAGTATCCATCCGTGACGACGCCGAAGTCCGAATTGCCAATGCGCTCCTTTTGCTGGGACAACGCAAGCAAGCCATTGATGGTCTTGGGGGCCTCATTCTGGGTCACGAGTAAAAACATTCCGTCGGGAAGGCCGCCATCGTCCATCGGCAGGCCGCTAGTCGCGCCGACCTTGCGTACGCCCGGGATTTGTTTGAGCCGGTCAATCAAATTTGAAAAGAAAATCGCCTGGCTTGCCTTAGCTTTGGGATCTTCCATCCACGGGAGCGAGACGTCCATGGTGACAATCTTGTCCACGCGGAACCCGGGATCCACTTCGAGCACTTTCATCAGGCTGCGCCCGAGCAATCCCGCTCCGACCACGAGAACCAATGTGATCGCGATCTGCGCCGCCACGATTGCGCGGCCAACGCGCTGGCTGCCTTGTGAACCCGCTTGTCCACGACCGCCTTCCCCAAGGCCCTTGCGAAGGTCGCCGGAAGTTGCGCGTACGGCGGTGAAGACTCCAAGGCCGGCAGCAACTGCAGTGGAAAGCAGGAATGCGAACACCAGTACCGGCGTATTGATGGCGACGCTGTCCAGCCGCGGTAGATTTCCCGGCGCCAGCGCAACTAATCCCGCCACGCCCCCAAACGCTCCCAGGACGCCAAGGGCGCCGCCGACCAGCGAAAGCAGGAGTGTTTCGGTAAGGAATTGCCGGATCAGCCGTCCGCGTGCCGCACCGAGCGCGCTGCGAACGGCCAGCTCGCGCTCTCTCACGGACGCTTGTGCCAGCAGCAAGTTTGCCACGTTCGCGCACGCCACCAGCAGCAAGAATCCCACCGCACCCAACAGGACCAACAGCGGCAAGCGAACCTTGCCCGTGATCGAGTCCTGGAGTGGGACGACAGTTCCATCTTTGAGGAGATAATCGCCCTGCTCGCTCGATGCATTGTGAATCCGCCGGGCTATCGCACTTATGTCTCGATCCGCTAGCTCAACAGTCACACCGTCGCGGAGGCGCCCGACTGCACTGAAGTTATGCGACGTTCTACTTGGATTTTCACCCTCCAAATCGGCCGGCAGCCACAATTCCGCGTCTGCCGGGAAACGAAATCCCGCTGGGAGCACGCCTATAACAGAGTAGACCGCGCCATCAATCTTCAGGTGCGACTGCGAGAGGTCCTGCGGCGATCCGAGATACTGCCTCCAGTATCCGTAGCTGACAAGAACGGTGGGGCCAGCCCCTTTTTTTGCGTCGCCGGCGGCGAAATCCCGCCCCAGGATCGGCTGAATACCGAAAATATTCAGAAAGCCGGGTGAGACGTGTGCAACCATCGTGCGCGACGGCTGAGAAGCCCCCGAAACGGACACGACGTAGTTATCGTACTTGGCAATCGCCTGGAAGCTGCGGTTCTGATCGCGGAAGTCATCGAAGTTCGGGTCCGCGAGGCGCGACGGCCTGCCCTTCGAGGTGACCTCGAAGACGGCCATGATCCGGTTCGAATCGGGGTACGGCAGCGGCCGCAACAATACGCCGTATACAACGCTGAAAATCGCCGTGGTTGCGCCAATACCCAACGCGAGCGTGAAGATCATGATTGCGGTGACGCCGAGCTTCTTGCGGAGCTGTCGAAGACCGTAGCGGCAATCGGAGATCACGGACTGGACCCAATTGCCAATCCGTTTTTCGCGAACCTGCTGTTTCACCTGCTCGATTCCGCCGAGCTCGATCCGCGCCGCACGTTGCGCTTCCTGCGGCGACATGCCTGAACAAACCTTTTCCTCGGTAAGCATTTCGAGGTGCGATTGAACCTCCTGGTCGAGGTCCATCTCCACACGACGTGACAACAAGAGATTTCGCAGGAAACTCCGGACTTTCACAAGGAGCGGCACGCCAAACACCTCTCTACGATGCTTCCAAAGCTTGAGCAATCGCCCAAGAAATACGGCCCCATCGCTTGGTTTCGACTTCGAGTTGCTTCCCTCCAGCCTTGGTCAAGCGGTAGAATTTCGCGCGGCGGTTGTTCTCCGAGTCTCCCCAAAAGGCGGAAATCCAACCCTCTTCTTCCATTCGGTGCAGAGCGGGAAAGAGCGAGCCTGGCTTAACGACAAAAGTTCCGCCGGTGATTTGTTGGATTCTCCGTGAGATTCCCAACCCGTGCATCTCTCCAACGACAAGCGACTTCAGAATCAGCAGGTCCAAAGTTCCTTGCAGAAGGGTTGCTGGTTTAGAGTCCAAAAGCTAGCTCCTATCGACGATCTGTAGGAATAATATCGACCCACATATAGAGTGTCAATAGGAAGCAGGCAAGCCAGCCAGCCGGGTGGTGTCCTACTACTCACGCTGTACATCTTGCCGGTGGTGTACCTGGCCGAACAGTTGGCCCATCCGGTTGATTACTTGACCGAGACTCTGCACGCGCCGCAGGCCTTGTGCGGCGTGGTGATCGCGGTGCTGGTGGCGACTCCGGAGGCGATCGGCGCTACGCGGGCAGCGCTGGCGAACCAGATGCAACGCTCGGTCAACATCTTTCTGGGATCAGTGTTGTCAACGATTGGACTTACGGTTCCCGCGATGCTGATTGTGAGCAACTGGACCCACCATCCGATAATCCTGGGGGTGGAGCATGGCAACATCGTGCTACTGGTGTTGACGCTCGGCGTCAGCATCCTGACCTTTGCCAGCGGCCGAACCAACGTGCTGCAGGGGCTCGTCCACCTGCTACTGTTTGTCACGTTTCTGCTGCTGGTGCAGGGGTGAAGGCGCGGGCACGATCCCGCTATCGAAGAATTTGCTACGGCGAAGGCCATCCACCCGAAGATGGTCTTCGCCGTTTCGAGTTCCTACTTGCCGCCCACCTTACCTTCATCATCGCTGACAATTTCTTCCGCATGGCTGCACTCATCGGCTTCCGACCAGTGGACTTCTTCGAGACAGGCGCAACCTTCTTGGGCTCCGGCTTAGCTTTCTGCTTTGCCCACCAAGCGGCTATTCTGGCTCGTGCAGCCGGACTCATACGCCGAAGTTTAAAAGTAGATTTCTCGGCAGCGTTAACGGGTAAGCCCACCACTCTGTGTTGGATTGAAAGTCCTCTCCCAGCCTGCCTTCGTTTTTCACTTAGACGATAAAGTTGTGTTTTCAGCAGCCACTTGGCTGTATCACGCCCGACTCGTACATGTGCTGCCGGGCAACGCTGCCCCGAAGTCTGCTGGGACATTATGCCGCTTACAATCGCCGAGATTGCTTCCGAGCGACGGCCCGCACGAAAGTGAACCACTTTGTCCGCTCGATGCAGACAAGGGCCCCTGCTCAGTTTGGCATTCTCCGGCTTGCTCAATTACCCCCGCGAACCTCACCTGCCAAGTGCTTGATAATGCGGCACACGAGATCGTGCCGTTCGCCTGCCCACAAACAGAACACATTGGGCAGGCTGCACAGAGTGTGGTGACGTACAAAGGCGGCGATGGGCCAGGTTTATCCCGGACCATCCCCACGCGCGTGGGGAGAACGGCTTAGTGCTGTAGTGCTCGCGGGTCATGGCCGGACCATCCCCACGCCTGTGGGGAGAACTTCAGTTCGGCAATCTGCCGCGCCGCCGATTTCGGACCATCCCCACGCCTGTGGGGAGAACATAAGCGAACTCAGGTTTGTCATGGCCGTTCTCGGACCATCCCCACGCCTGTGGGGAGAACTTTCATTTCATCGTGAACGCGGGTTCTAATTGCGGACCATCCCCACGCGTGTGGGGAGAACGAATCGCAGGGTCTTCCGGTGGCGCGGTCTGCGGACCATCCCCACGCGTGTGGGGAGAACAACGCCAGCAAGCCTCCGAGACGTTGATATTGAGGACCATCCCCACGCGTGTGGGGAGAACTTTCCGCCGTTCTCACGTTTGCGCTTGCGGGCCGGACCATCCCCACGCGTGTGGGGAGAACTGCAACGCTGCCGCTGCCGCGGTAAGGAAGTTCGGACCATCCCCACGCGTGTGGGGAGAACCTTCAACTCATTTCCACCAGCGGGAACACCTACGGACCATCCCCACGCGTGTGGGGAGAACGTGTCGGAGCGCACCCACGTTGGGGAGTTCAGCGGACCATCCCCACGCGTGTGGGGAGAACGGATTTTGCCAGCGCAAGTAATCGGCTATGGGCGGACCATCCCCACGCGTGTGGGGAGAACGTGGCGGAAGCCCAGCGGCGCCGGCTGCACCTCGGACCATCCCCACGCGTGTGGGGAGAACTCATAGGGCGGGTCACACAGAACCGCGTGAAACGGACCATCCCCACGCGTGTGGGGAGAACGCGTCAAAGTCGCTGTAGAGAACCTCGTCTAGCGGACCATCCCCACGCGTGTGGGGAGAACACCGGAACGGTGTTTGATAAGGTACGTCCGAACGGACCATCCCCACGCGTGTGGGGAGAACGCCATTGATTCCACCGCAAGCCAGTCACCAGGCGGACCATCCCCACGCGTGTGGGGAGAACGGCGATGTGGTCAGCGTGACCGTGGGCTGCTTCGGACCATCCCCACGCGTGTGGGGAGAACTACAACAATGTATTCATCAACGTGTATAGCCCCGGACCATCCCCACGCGTGTGGGGAGAACAACTCTGCTGCCGTCTGAATGGCAAAAGCCGACGGACCATCCCCACGCGTGTGGGGAGAACTACAACAATGTATTCATCAACGTGTATAGCCCCGGACCATCCCCACGCGTGTGGGGAGAACCACGTCGGGCGGCGACCAGGGCCGGCAGCTACCGGACCATCCC
>Ga0097691_1002214_pt1 | contig 13367 bp, 14 predicted proteins | sample NGESurdeep072012_8_FD_72858 | JGI IMG/M metagenome (GOLD analysis project Ga0097691, IMG submission 72858) | Arctic peat soil microbial communities from Barrow, Alaska - NGEE Surface sample 210-1 deep-072012 | ecosystem: Environmental > Terrestrial > Soil > Wetlands > Peat ...
TGCCCCGTCATACACTACCGGAGCAAGGTAACGAAGACCTGCGGCTTCGCCCTCATTTACAACTCGGGAGCTTTTGGCAAGTGGACCGCGTGCGCAGGCACGCCCGCGAAGGTCGGGTACACGGAAAATGGCCAGCAGCCAAGCGTTATGACCTGATATCGGTAGCCTTGGCGCTGGCAGGCGGTATCGCGGGACCCCGCCCACCACGACACGCTCTCTTGACCGGCGAGGCGTGGCAGGCGCGGTTAGCGCCATTGAGGTACTCACAGGTTAGCGTTAGCGGTTACCGGATTTCTGAACCATGGCGTTGATGATATTGTCCTTCACGCCGGCTTCCTTCAACCGGATCAGGTCCTGGGTGCCGATGTCGAAGTTGGCTGTGGAGCCGGCGATCTTGCTCAAAATGATCTCTTCGGAAAGTCCGGCTTTCTGCATTTGGACGATGTCGGCGTTGGTGAGCACAACGCCGGGTGCGACCCTGCGATCGGAGGCGCCGGGGGAATCGGTGCTCGGACGGGATTCATCGAGCCGGGCGTCGCCGCTGACGTAGGCGGTGGTTTCAGTACCTTTTTCGAAGGTCACGTCCTTACCTTTCACCCACACCAACACGGGGGAGGCCGCAACAGTGGCGGCTACACGGGCGCCGCTGATGTCGCCTTGTCCCTTTTCGTGGGTGGCGCGCAGGGGGATGGTCCGTCCATCGGTGAGGCGCACGGAATCGATGCTGAGTTCGAGGGCACCAGCGCGTCCGAAGCGCCGTTTGGTTTCCACCTTGGTGACGCGGCCGAGCGCGACGGCACCTTTCGGGATGACCACGTAATTCTGGTCGATGACGGGTTCGGTGACTTCGAAATCCACCGTTTCTTGGACGTGCGCGGTGGAAGAAGAGACGTTTCGACTGAGACGAAGACGCACGGGTGTGCCGTCTTGAAGGGTACGCACCTGGGCAGTGGCGGCGAGTGAGATGAGGAAGAAAGTACAGGCATAACGCACGGTGAACCTTTGGGAAGCGAGCATGGTTACGCTTCGGGAGCAGGTAGAAGTCCGCAGTCTCGGACCCAGAAGCAGATTTCGTTGGCCACCAAAGATTTGGAGAACAACATTCCAGGCGGTAACGGAATTTAGATGTCCAGGTTCATTATAGGTCAGGAAGGTATGCGGCCGCGTAGGACCACTGCGTAAATCCTGTACGCTAAGACCCGTGACAAGAGCGCATGGCCGTCTCGAAACCCGTCGCAGAAGGAGAACTCAGCGAGGTTTGTTTTTAGACGAGTTGTGTTGCGACAACATTCCACCTGCGGCAGACCGATTCCGCGCCCGGGTGCCGCTCGGCGGCCTTCATACATGCCGTGGACCAGGGAGCGGGGGAATTGGCAGGATTCCTTTGCGTTCCGGCCGGATGGTCGCCCACTCGGAGAGTGTCGCCGGAACGGCCTCCGGCCGCGGCAATCGGCTTTGTCGAAGGCGTTATCTACGAATATCGGTAGCTAAGAAGAGCCCGCCAGCAGCCACAACTTCGCCCGCAAGTCCCTGACACCGATCCCCATGGCCCGTGCAGTCGTCTCCGCCAAGCTCTCGTTGGGGCCGCGTTCGATTCCCCAACCGGCGAGACGGGAGGCGAGCAAGAGCGCCGGGCACTGGCTTGGCACCACGGGTGCCGGCAATCTCGGGAGCGTCCTTTCCATGCGGGCGATTCGGGATTTGAGCCTATGGTTCATCTCGGTTCTTTCCCAAGCGGCGACCTCCAGCGCCCGGCACGATAACCTGGGGACCATCCTCGACGGTCCCGTCTGGGGACACGAATTGGATCTGGACGATCAACGGCTCGCCGGCCGGCAGCATCCGTTCCTCCAACCGTTCCAATCGCTTTGAAAGGTTCCTGCTGGCCATCCGCTCAGCCCCCCTTTTCAGCACCTCGCGATTCGGCCTCGGCGCAGCGCCGGGCACGCGCACTCCGTAAGACCTCGGCGCAGGTCGGTCGTCTACAGCCCCGGCACGTCCGCTCCCAGCTTGGCAGTTAACCAAACGTGCACTGGTTGGAGGAGACACTGAGAAAGTCGCCCTGGAATGGGCCAACGAGCAAGTCTGGGCCGGGTGTACGGGTCAAATTGCCGGACAGGAGAGAAGCCGCTTTCCGCAGTATTGGCCATTTCCCGCAAGTCCGCGCCGGCGTGCCGTTAACCAGAAGCGCAGAGAGTTCGTTGCCGGATCGTTTGGCTCCCCAAACAGGATTCGAACCGCCGACCTGTTGGTTAACAACCGGCGCCTACAGTCGTTGTGACTTAGTCCGCTGAGAGAGACTCCTGAGAAAGTTGCCCCCGGACCGGCCCAGCCAGAATGCAAGGGCCATTCGCCCTTCTTTTTCTCACTCTTTCTGCCAGATTCTGCTTGCCTCTCCGCACCCAAAGAGCGTTCATGTGACTGTCGTCGGACACCCACCGACGAGGAGAAAACATGAACTCAGCAGGTCCGACTGCGATCCATGAACGACATCGGGCAGGCGGGCGCCGCCCCTCGACCGCCACCATCGCCTGCCCCAACGGCGGCATCTACCAGCCGGTCGAAGTCGAATATGACGGCGATCAGGGATACGCCGCACCACCCGTCACTCCCTGCAGCGTTTGCCACCAAGACCTGTGCTGCTTCTGCGACCAAGCCTCCTGCGAATGCGGTCGTACCGTCTGCCTCAATTGCATCGTTACTGTGTCCGACGCAACACCCGCTGGGCTCAGACTGTGCAAACCCTGCGCTCAGCCGACCGCTCCCCGCTGCCCCGCGTGCGGGGAATTCGCGCGCATGATGTGGCGGGAGAACTCCGAGCAGCAGTGGTTCGAGTGCACCGCCTGTGGCGCAGCCATGGACGGGGACGAGATTGATGCCGCTCAGCAGGTACCGGCTGCGAGTGGGCACGATCCAAGCGGATACAACGCTGGCTGAAGTTCCGGCGGCCGAGCCCGGCCCTGAACTTGGCCGAGGCCGCCGACCCAGTAGCCACGGTTGGCGCACAGGCGTCCGACGTGGCGCCGGAGGAGGCTCCCGCGAAGACCAAGGCCACCGGCGCGAAGAAGGTGCCCACGGGCGAACCGAGGACCCAAAGGTGCGCGCACTGGCAGTAAGACGGCCCAGGTGGTCGCCACGCTCCAGCGCAAGAACGGCGCCTCGCTGGCGGAAGATGGGCTGGCAAAGTACACCGTCCGCGGGTTCATGGCCGCCGCCGACAACCAGGAATCGCGCGGGAACAGGCACTGGGCCCGGTGTTTCCTGAAGGCATCGCTGCGAGCCCACAAGCAAAAAAGCCCGCCACGGCCGGAGCCGGGCGGGCGAGTTGGGGGCTGCCCACGCTACCGGTTGATCCGGTACGTGCGCTCCCCGCCTTCAGGCTTGAAGGACTCGATGGCGTAACCGGCTTTCTTCATGGCGCCGGCCATGAACCCGCGGACAGTGTGCTTCTGCCAGCCCATCTTCTGCATGATCTCGATCAGGGTCGCCCCGCCCTTGCGCTGCAGCATCGCCACTACCTGGGCGGTCTTACTGCCCTCGCGCGGTGCGGCCGCATCCTGCGGTTTCGCGGCCTTTTTGCCCGGGGGCGGGTTCTTGGCCGTCGTGGCCTTCTGGCCAGTCTTCGCCGTCGCGGGCGCACCCTTGGCGCCCCGTGCCCCTCGCTTGGCCTTGGCTTCCGCTTTCGGCTCCGTACTCTGGCCCAGGCCCTGGATGCGCGCCCACACTTGGCCGGCCGCGGCCTTATGGTTGGCGAAGCGCTTCACCGGCCTTACGCCAGCCAGGCTGTTCCAGATCGCTACCAGCCTCTCCTTGGGCCAGGCAGCGGCGAGTTCCCCCCATTCCTGCTGGCTGGTGAAACTGTCGAAAGGAGTGGCTGTGGTGGCCGCAGCCTCTTCGGCAGTGGCAAACGCCACAATTTCGTTCTGTTCGTTGATGGTAAACGTCGTCATAATGGTTCTCCCTTTGCCCGCGCTGTGGCGGTCATGGACATGGATCACTCTGGTCTGCTGGAAAAGCAAGGCAATTTGAACTTAAGTCGAACTTTGAGTAGGGATGGCTACCGGATCGGCACAGGGGAGAGCAACGGAGAAGGCACCCCGCAAGACTCATCGGCAAGATGAAGACAGCCGTTTGCCGCACTGCTCAATCACCGGAACGGGGACGAAGCCGTCCGCGATTTTAGGGGGAGCCCATCTGGTCCGATGGGCTGCCGTGGTCTCTCCACCATCACCACAAAGAAAACGCGGCATTTGTCCCAACCGCCCAGCCAGCATACGCGCCAGCCATCGATGCGCTCGCCAACTGCGGCCGGCCGGCACAACCACAGAAACCTGGTTTCAATTTGCATGAGGATCGAGGACAGCACCGGTGCGGGCCGATGCGCATGCGACGCAGGGCACCATATCGTGAGCCCGCAGGCGGTTCACCAACTCCGTGGTGGTCTCCACCGTATCTTGGATCTGCTGGCGCTGCGGGCAGGATGGTGCTGCGGCCAACTCGTCGGCCAGCTTTTCCAGGCGGCGCACTTCTCCGGCGCAATCCTCGCACAGCAGCGGCTTGCCGCCGTCATCGGTCCAGATCTCTTCGATGTACCCGCAAGTGGTGCCGCAGTGGTGGCAAGCCAGAACCGCAGCGGAGTCTAGTGAAGGGGCTTGTGTGTTTGTCATATGGGCTGTGATCATCCTTTCCGCGCCTGCCTGGCGCATGACGATTCATCCCTCTGGTAGGCCCGAAAGGCAAGGCAAAAATCTTCCAGGTTCGCTTGCCTGTGTGGCGATAAAGAGCGTTCATGTGACTGTGGTTAACGGCCACCAAGGGGAGAATATTCATGGATCAGTCGGTGTTGATCGAGATTGAGAAGCTGCGCCGGGCCAGCTTGGCGGTGCTGCGCCAGAAGTATCGGGAGGTGTTTGAGGAAGAAACGCAATGCCGGCATCGCGGGCATCTGTTCCGTCGGATCGCCTGGCGTCTCCAGGCGCTGGTCGAAGGCGATCTCACCCAACGGGCTCGCCAGCGGGCCAGCCAGATCGCACGGGATGCCGACCTGCGAACGGTCGCACCGCGAGACTTCTTTAGCGTCGGTAGCGCACGCGTCGAGACAACGCCCGCCGACCCCACTGGCCCGCCACAGGACCACCGACTCCCCTTGCCGGGCACCCTGCTCACGCGCCAGTGGAAGGGGCGAAGCATCCTGGTGGAGGTTCTGGCGAAGGGATTCCGGTATGAGAACCGGCATTATTCCTCGCTCAGCGCGATCGCCGGCGCGGTCACCGGCACCCGCTGGAACGGACTGGCATTCTTCGGGCTTACCCGTCCTTCGGGCGGGGAACGCAAGGAGCGACCCGGTGCGAAAAAGTAACCCGGAAGGAAAGGCGGTGGAGACGCGGCCGGCTCGCCTGCGCTGCGCCATCTATACGCGGAAATCGACCGAAGAAGGGCTCGACCAGGAATTTAACTCACTCGATGCGCAGCGCGAAGCGGCCGAGGCGTTCATTCAGAGTCAGCGGCGCGAAGGCTGGATCGCGCTGCCCGAGTGTTATGACGATGGGGGCTTCACCGGCGCCAACCTGGACCGGCCGGCAGTGAAGAGGCTGCTGTATGCCGTAGAAGCGGGCGAACTGGATTGCGTGGTGGTGTATAAAGTGGACCGACTGAGCCGTTCGTTGCTGGACTTCACCCGCATGCTCAGCATCTTCGAGAAGCACAAGGTGAGCTTCGTTGCTGTCACGCAGCAGTTCAATACCAGCACATCTCTGGGGCGTTTGACGCTCAACATTCTGCTCTCCTTTGCGCAATTCGAGCGGGAGTTGATCGGCGAGCGCACGCGCGACAAGATGTCGGCTGCGCGGCGGAAGGGGAAATGGGTGGGCGGCTGCCCGGTGCTGGGCTATGACGTGGATCCGGCGGGCGGAAGGCTGGTAGTGAACGAGGAAGAAGCGGAACGGGTGCGGACGATCTTTGCGCTGTTCGAGGAGTATGGTTCGGCGCGGCTAACGCTGCCGGAGATCGAGCGGCGCGGTTGGCGGCTCAAGAGCTGGACCCTGCAGACGGGTCAGTTCCACGCTGGGGGCCCATTCACACTGAACTCCCTGCGGCGGCTGTTGACCAACATTCTGTATACGGGCGCAATCCGGCATAAGGGGCAGTCGTATCCGGGCGAACACGCCGCGATTCTCTCGCCCAGCACCTGGGAACGCGTGCAGAGCCTGGCCACTCATCGTGGTGCCTTGGCGCGCGGCAAATCACGGAACAAGCACCTGGCCCTGCTGAGCGGCCTGTTGTATTGCGACACCTGCGGGACGCGGATGGTGTACTCGTATTCGGGGAAGAACGATCGCAAGTACCCCTATTACGTGTGCCTGAACGCGCAGCGCAAGGGTTGGGCCGTGTGTCCCGGCAAGTCGCTTTCTGCGGGCGCCATCGAGGAATCAGTCCTGGGGAGGATCAGGGAAGCGCAGCATGGAATCCTTGCTCTCGCCGAGTGGGGAGAAATGGATCGCGTCCGGCAGGTCGAGGCGATCCAAGCCATCGTCGAGCGGATCGGCTACGACGGGACCGCGCGGCAGATTTCGATCCGGTTTCATAAGCCTGCAGTCACGGCGGCGGGAGAGGGGGTGCGGGCATGAGCGACCACCAGGAGGTCACATACACACTGGACCTCAGACAGAGCCGGCGGGAAAACCAACCGGTCTGTGATCGACACCCAACCGGTGGCAAAACCGCTGACGGCCCGATTCCCCGGATCGCTCGGCTGATGGCGCTCGCGATCCGGTTTGAGGGACTGTTGCGGGAGGGAACGATTCGGGACCATGCGGAACTGGCCCGCCTCGGCCGGGTGACGCGGGCCCGTATGGCACAGATTATGAGGCTGCTCAATCTGGCTCCCGACATCCAGGAACAGATTCTCTTCCTGCCGCTGGTCCAGGGCCTCAACGAGAGAAACCTGCGACCCATTGCGGGCCGGATCGACTGGGACGAACAGCGGCGCATGTTTCAGATGATTACCGGCAGTTTGTACAGAACCGGGGCTCAGTTTGATCTCCTCGCGTTCACGGCGAAACCGAGGTGAGGTGTCATGACATGCCAAAGAAGGTTATCCCATTCCCCCCGCGAAAAGCCCCACCGGCGACGCCAGCCCCCCCCCGCATCCTGATTCACCTCGGCGCGCGGCGATATACCCTCAGCGTCCCCAGCCCGAGCCCGGTGCTACCACCGGAACCAGCCCCGGTAGCAACGCCGGGCCGACTGGAGCAACTCCAGGTTCAGACCCGGTTCCTCCGCCTGAGCGAAGCGGTAAGATTGGGCGACCGCATCGATGGCTGGCGGGTGTGCTGGGTGGGCGGATGGGATAAAGGCAAGGTCCTGTTCGTCGTGATGGTGGAACGCGTCGTCGGAGCGGGTCAAACCTAAGCTATACCGAGCTCCAGTTCTCTAGCTATGCGTCTCGGGACCAGTCCCAGGGCGACGGGTCCAAGAAAGCCACGATCCTGGGCTTTGTTCGTTAGACCGGGGTTCTGGCGCCGAGATGGCCAATGAGCATCAAGAGGGCTGCCGCGGCGTACGGCGCGGTAGCTGGCGAGGTCGGGCATCAGCAACGATCGAGCGTTCGTGGAACTGGCCGGTGAGTCGCCAGAACGCGGTGAGGGATAGTTGCACGGTCACCGACCCGGTCGGACCTCCCAACACGAGGTGGATTGGTTGGCGGCCTGACGTCACGACCAATGAGGCAGTATGCACCGACAAGCGCTCCGTCTGCCTGCCACGTTGAACGATGATGGTGGCCATGCCAAGTCTCACAATCGTATCCGATGAATCGCTGCGCATGGATAGTCCTTCCGACGCGGGAAGCCCGCGGCTCACACACATTCATGCCTCAGTAATAGTCGGAAAGCAAGACCCAGAGACGGAACGCTGACCCATGCTTTAGTCAGGCTGCCGGTGCCAAGGGCCACCCAAGAGACGTTCTACACTGGACACCAACTCGGCAGCCGGAATCTCCAATGCAGCCGACAAGCTGAGGATAGTTCGCAAGGTCGGGTTCATCTTGCCGCGTTCGAGCAGGCTGATGTAGGTCCGGTGGTAGCCGCTTTGAAAGCCAAGCTCCTCCTGTGAGATCTGGTGCTCGCGACGGATGCGCTGCAGAGCTTTGGCAAAAGCCTCCTCAGGAGTGAAAGCGGCCGCTTTGTCTCTGCCACGCTTTTGCATGTGCAGTTCGATGGTGACGGATTGAAGATCATAGTTCTACAGAGTATACTCTGAGATCAGAAGCGCATCCCCCCTATCATGGGCCCGCGCCCGGAAAGGTGAAGCAGAGCTTTTGGCCGACATCAAGCTGTTCCAGCTCGAGTCCGATTCCGTGCGCGAACTGCGCGCCGAATCCGTGGACATCGAAAAATCCCTGCAGTCGCTAATGGAGCAGCACCTGGAGTCGTTTCTGGGTGTGCGGTTCTTGGCCAGCGAGCATGTCACGGGAAAAGCCCACGGCGGGCGCATCGACACGCTCGGCCTGGATGATAACAACTGCCCCGTGATCATCGAATACAAGCGCGCTCTCAACGAGAATGTCATCAGCCAGGGCCTTTTTTACCTCGACTGGCTGATGGATCATCAGGGCGAGTTCACGCTTCAGGTGATGAAGAAATTAGGCCAGGATTGGTCCGAACGCATCGACTGGTCCGGGCCACGGTTGCTGTGCATTGCGGGTGATTTCACCCGGTACGATGAGTATGCCGTGTTGCAGATTCCGCGGAATATCGAATTGCTGAGATATCGCCGTTATGGCGGTGATCTGCTGCTGCTGGAACTGGTCCGCGCCAGCACCACGGTTCCGCATCGGCAGCGGCGTTCGGAGGCGAGCGAGGCGACCAGGGAGAAACTCTCTGCCACTGTGGCCGCCGAGGCCGGAACCGAGGCGAAGGCTTTGCAAGATGTTTGGGAATCGCTGAAAGCGTTTCTGCTGGCACTCGGTGATGACGTGCAGATGAAAGAGTTGGAGCAGTACATTGCGTTTCGGCGGCTGAAGAACTTCGCCTGTGTGCGACAGCGCAGCAAGGATCTGCAGGTCTGGGCAAAACTGGATCCGTCCTCGGTATTGATGGAAGAAGGATTCACGCGCGACGTGAGCCAGATCGGCCACTACGGAACCGGGGATCTGGAGATACGGATACAAAGTGCGGCCGATCTGGTACGAGCCCAACCGCTCCTGGTTCGCAGCTACCAGGGAGCCTGATCGTGCCGGGCTACAATGTAAGGTGTCAGTCGCCATCGCTGACCACTGGCGGGGAGATCCTTGACCCGGCGCTTTTCAAGAACCCCGCCCTATCTTGTCGCCCCTCAAAAAGCCAGGTGATGCGCGGCTCTCCTGGCAGCCTCAAGCGAAGAATATCGGACAATAGAGTCATATGCTGATGAAAAGGCCGCGTGCGTCCGACGACCAGAAGGCCGAGCGCCTCAATTGCGCTCGGATCCAACTGCGGCAAGGCGGTCCACGTTCCCAGGCGGTCCAACGACTGGCACAGGACTACTCGCTGTCGCCGCGGCAAGCCTACCGCTACCTGGAACATGCGCAGCATTTGCAGGAGCCGATTTCTCGGGGCGAGGCCAAACTGAAATTCACGGTCAAGCTTGCACCCGCCCTGATTCGGGGGGTGCGGAAATCCGCCACGAAAAAGCACTGGTCTAACAGCGAGGTAGTCAGCCAGGCGTTGCTTGCGCAGACCCCACGAGGCGGGACCCTTCCCGGCTCAGTCAGTGCGCCAGGCCACCAGAAGACGCCCATCGATCTCGACCTGGTCGAGAATCTGGCCTCGATCGGCTGCACGCTGGAAGAAATCGGAACGGTGGTCGGCATATCCCAACGCACGCGGATTGGGTGGGAGAAGGATGAGACAGTTCGTAATGCGATGAAGCGCGGTCGCAGTTGCGGCCGGGTGAATTTGCGGCGCATGTCGTGGAATTCTGCGATGGGCGGCAACGTCAGGGCGCTGATCAGGCTCGGCAAGCAAATGCTGGGACAGCAGAGCTTCGAGGGCAAAGAGAAGAACTACGCAGAAAGAGGGGCGCCGCCGCTGATCATTCAGGTCTACGGGAAGGACGATCCCGGGGCGGGCAAAGCCAAAATGCCGAGTGCTTCCGCTGCCCAGAAGGCCGAACGTCTCAATCGCGCTGGGACCCTGCTGCGGCAAGGCGATCCACCTTCCGAAGCGGTGCAACGACTAGCGCAGGACTGCTCGCTGTCACCGCGGCAAGCCTACCGCTATCTGGAACAAGCGCAGCATCGGACGGAGCCGGGCGAGGCCAAACTAGCATTCACGCTCAAGCTTGCACCCAGCCTGATTCAGTGGGTGCGGACTTCGGCCGCGAAAAACTGCTTGGCTATCAGCGAGGTGGTCAGCCGAGCGTTGCTCGTGCAGCTAGGGACCTTGCCTGGTTACACCCGCGCGCCAGGCCCCGAGAAGGCGCCTATCTCGCTCGAACTGGTCGAGAAGCTGGCCTCGATCGGCTCCACGCTGGAAGAAATCGGCGCGGTCGTCGGGGTGTCCGAACGCACGCTGATCCGGCGGGAGAAGGAGGAGAAGTTCCGTGATGCGATCGATCGCGGTCGCTGCCTCGGCCGGGCGAGTTTGCGGTCTGCACAATGGGCCGCCGCGGTTCGCGGCAACGTCGTGATGCAAATCTGGCTCGGCAAGCAAATGCTGGGACAGCGGAGCTTCGAGGGCGAAAAGGAGAACCACGCGGATCGAGCGGTGCCGCCGCTGATCATTCAGGTCTTCCCGAAGCACGATCCTGGGGCGGGCAAAGCCTAAGGGGTTGCACGAACGGGGGTGCTGGGCGCCGATAATTACGGCTTTTTGGTCTCTGCGGGACCGGATAGAGTGAATTTTGGGTGAAATGGGGCTTGGGAAACGAGCATTTTCGGGTTTGGGTTGTACGTTTATGTCACGATTCCGCGCGGAGTGTGGGCCCGGCCGCCTCGAAAAGCGCCGGAAGAGGCTTAGGGCGAAGCTTGGCTCAGGGTGCGAGTCTTCAGCATTCGAGGGGAGGCTGGTGCGGAAACCGTTGACGTCTGGACAGCCTTTATAGGGACGACAAGATATGTGGCAAATCGGGAGGCAAAGGCCTTTTCCTGTGACTTCGGTAGGATCTGATGCGAGTGCCGCTGGAAATTCAGGCTAACACTCACAAATCAGTGTGGTTTTGATCCGATTGACCCTCCTTTCGTGATTTTCTCATCCGTTTCCACTCAGCCAGCACCGGTTCTCTCTTGACGCGGCTCTCTCAGGTTGCTCTCTCTCAGGAGAGCAGCTCGAACTCAGCCATATTTGCGGAGCCAAATAATCCGACGACGAACTCTCTGTCCTTCCGGTTAACGGCGCGGCAGCGCGCTCCGCCCGTTTCCAGCCCCACCACGGCGCCGAAAGCGGCGCCCGCGTCCGAACCCTACCGGCCTATGCTCCTGAACGCCATAACGCTGGTCAACACCGGCCCACTTATTACGCATTACGGGGCAGCCGCCGCGGAGAGCAGCCTGTGTACGGAATTACACCTCGCGTGCGTGGACCGTCTACTTCCGTCGGGCTGGCATGGCACCGGAAGTTGATCGCCCAAAAATACGATGGGAGCCACCAGTCCCCAGTACCCGAGCGGTACCGCCCCCACTGTTGTTCCCGGCGGCGGGGGTCCATGATCGAGTTGCGACCCCGAGTTCAAGCTCCTGCTCCCGCCCTTCCCAACTGCGCGCCCTTTCAATGGGCGTAACGAACTCAGCGGTTTCGTCACTATTCGGTAGACGGGCTCCGGCCTGGAGGAGATTACGATGAGTCATATTGCGGAGAGATTGCAGAGAGGCGTCACGGTGTTGTCGGAATTGCAGCAGAAGAGAATGGAAACCGGCGATCCACAATTGGGGTATGACGTGGAACGGGGGATCATCGAGACGGAACTGCGGGATCTGGAGGAGGACATTCTTTGTGACCCCGGTGCCCTGAAAGCGGAACTGGTTCGCGTACGCCGGGGCCACAGTTCGTAGTGCCGGGGACTTTCCATGGCCCGGCGCAGTGCCCGTTCTTTAAGGAAGACAATTGTCTGTCTGAGCAGGTGTACCAGTACCCATGGGGCTTCCATTCCCCGCCGCTTGCTCCCATACTGGCATCACCCATATGCGCGTCGGATACGAGCCGAAGGGAACGGTCGCCGGAGTACAGGGCTGGTTCTCCTTGCTTTACCCGACCTCTTCAGGGGGTGAACAGTGAGAGCATCTGAGTCTTGTTTGGAGCGAAACCGGCTAGTCGACTTCCCGGTCAGAATCTGGAACCACCCGGTCACTACCCTGGGGAATCTCTACTGCCGCATATTCCACAGATCCATCTCCCGTCCCATACAGGGGAGGTATCACTGCTGGAAATGCCTACGGGAGTTCCAACTCAGGTGGTAAGCGGGATTTGCGGCGGCAGTTTCGCCGCTTTTTGCGACTGGCGAGCTGCAATCGTCGCGGCGCGCCTTTAACGTCATGCCCCGACGATCCTGCCCGGCGAGGGCCCGACGGCGTCCTGCCGATCCAGCCCTCGCCGATCCTTCCTCAGGTACCCACACCCTGATCGCGTCTGGAATCGGGATTCCCTACACGCCAATAACTTACGCGATAGAGCTCGGAAGCAAGGTAACCGTCCCGGTCACGATGGGCGTCGCCGCATTGCTTTCGGTGAGCCGGGCAGGCGGCGATGAAGCGCGCGTCGTCTCAAGCGGCTCACGCGCGCGTGGACCGTCTACAATCGTTGAGAAGGACTACGGGCTGAAGCGGTGAAAGGTTTTCCCTTGACGGCGATGCGCGGCTCGCGCGCGTGGACCGTCTACTTTTCGTCGCGAATGCGGCCGGAACAGCCCCTGAACCGCGGTTCTTTCGGCACTGGGCCAAGCTCGCGCTGAGATGCTGTCTCGCGTTCCGCATCCCCGCTCCGTGTCGATGTATCGCGCATCGGCCGCGGCGCCGATGGTCAAGGTCCGACGCGCGTCACACCCGGAAGACCGGCTCAAGGGAAGAGATCCTGGTCTTCAGCCCCGTCAGTTCGGCCGCGCTCAACTTGGGCAGCGGCGTGGATGCAAGTTCCAGCGCCAGGTCAAAGATACGCTCGTCACCAGGTGGCACGGCAGCAGTGATCTCCTGGTTCAAGGTGAATCGCAGCGCCAAGCGAGCCATCTCGCGATCGTCGATCGGTTGATACCAACACTTCGGATACTTGCGATCGCTCTCTTTCATGTCCGCGGGCCACTTGCCAAACGCAAGGGCCTTCAATGCCATGCGGGCCATGCCCTTCGATTTCGCTTTGGCTAGAATCTGCGGGCCGAAGCCGCCGTTCTCCCAAGCGTTG
>Ga0097691_1002215_pt1 | contig 13358 bp, 14 predicted proteins | sample NGESurdeep072012_8_FD_72858 | JGI IMG/M metagenome (GOLD analysis project Ga0097691, IMG submission 72858) | Arctic peat soil microbial communities from Barrow, Alaska - NGEE Surface sample 210-1 deep-072012 | ecosystem: Environmental > Terrestrial > Soil > Wetlands > Peat ...
GCTTCCGTGTCCCCCCAGCAGAATGCTGGTGCGGACGCCGCCTTATGGCTTCCGTGTACCCCAGCAGAATGCTAGCGTTCGTCAGCATCGGCTGGGGTTACGCGATCGTCTCCCTGAGCACCAAGAAGATCAAAGGACTGCACGAGAACGATTTCATCATGGCGAGCAAGATCGACCGAGTGCTCGATCGTTCGGGGCCGGTCCCTCGACCGCTAGCAGTGATACGGCAAATCTTTTGCCAATCAAGTGAGGCCGTCTATGCCACACATCCGAACCGACAATCAGCCCGTAACTCAGATCACGGTCATCGAGTCCGAGCCGGGGAAGCAGGCCGAGGCGCTGTCATTGATGACTGAGCGAGCCCGCTTCATGGCGGGCCAGCCCGGGTTTATCTCCATCAGCCTACATCGCAGCCTCGACGGGCGCCGCATCGTCAACTACCTCCAATGGCAGAGTCGCGATCTCTTGCAGTCGGCTCATAAATCGCCGGAATTCCGCAAGGAGTGGGGTCAGTTCGATCAGTTAGCGGAAGGGATCGATCCCCATCTGTACGAGGTAGCCCACGTCATGGATAGCGGCGAGTAGGCATGCCGTTTACGTGACCTGAACCGTACGGTCGAGACAGCTCCGGCGTGGGTTGACTAATTTGAGGTTCGACGGCCATGAACGATCGCACCGTTACCGTTTTCGGCGGAACCGGGTTTCTCGGCCGCCGCGTCGTTCGGCATCTCCGTAAGCACGGGTTTTCCGTTCAGATTGCATCAAGGCATCCGGATCGGGGGCACAGGCTGTTCGGTCTTGATCCGCAAATTCAATCGGTCGAGGCCAACATTCACGACGAGCGGTCAGTCGCCGAGGCACTTGCGGGCGCTTTCGGTGTGGTAAATGCGGTCAGTCTTTACGTCGAGCACGGACAGGAGACGTTTCATTCCGTGCATGTCGAGTCTGCCGAACGGGTAGCAGCTCAAGCACACCGAGCCGGAGTCGAGCGGCTCGCCCACGTTTCAGGAATCGGCTCCGACGCTGCCTCACCCTCGCTCTATATCCGCAAGCGTGGCGAAGGCGAACTGGCGGTCCGGGCCGCGTTTGCCGACGCCACACTCATCCGCCCCGCAGTGATGTTCGGACCGGACGACGCGTTTCTCACCACCATCCTCAAGCTCCTCCGCCGGCTTCCAATCTATCCGATGTTCGGCCGCGGCCTCACGAGATTGCAGCCGGCCTATGTGGAAGATGTGGCGGAGGCGATCGCAAGGGCGCTGCAACGGACGGAAATGCATGCGATCACATTCGAGTGCGGCGGCCCTCGCGTTTACTCTTACGAGGAATTGCTCAGAGCCGTTGCACACGAAGCCAACCTTAAGCCCATGTTGATTCCAATCCCATTTGCCGCTTGGCACGTGCTGGCTTGGTTCGCGGAAATGCTCCCGAATCCGCCCGTCACTCGGAATCAAGTGGAACTGATGCAGGTCGACAACGTGTCATCGCCAGAGATGCTCGGATTTGGACAACTTGAAATTTCGCCGCACTCTGTCGAGGAGATACTCCAGCAGATGTCGTGAAAGTCGTCGAACATCAAAGCCAAGAGCTTGCTGAAAGCTCCAAAAAGCTCAGAGATTCGAGCGGTAAAAAGGCTCGAGGTCATCTGGAGTCAATGTTTCAGCAGAGGATTGGTTCGTAGAACTTTGGCTTGCGGATGGCGCCATCGCCTGAAGTGCCTTCAATTGAGGTTGGGCCAATTCCTGAGGCAGAGACCAAGATAGGTTTGACGATACAGCAGATGATTCATCATGATGATGCGCGGAGGCCTGTTTCTCCGACGATTTTCGTTACTCACCAATCGCGAGTCGTTTCAAGTATTTAAAGCTCTAAATTCAGAACAATCTCACAACAACGCAAGGAGCGTAACAAATGAAGACAGATGGATCGGCAGTCTGGAGCGGCGGGATCAAGGACGGCAAGGGTGCAATTTCGACCAAGAGCGGAGCACTCAAGGAATACCCTTACGGCTTTGCCGCACGCTTCGAAGGCAAGCCCGGCACCAATCCCGAGGAGCTGATCGGCGCGGCGCACGCCGGCTGCTTCACGATGGCGTTGTCGCTGATCCTCGGAGAGGCAAAGCTCACCGCCGACCAGATGGAGACAACCGCGGAAGTCACCCTCGACAAGGAGGGTGACGGCTTCGCCATCACCGCCGTGCATCTGACGTTGAAAGCCAAGGTGCCGGGTGCAACCAAAGAGAAGTTCGAAGAACTTGCCAACAAGGCGAAGACGGGCTGTCCCGTGTCCAAGCTTCTGAAAGCCAACATCACGATGGACGCGACGCTCCTGACGTAGATCACGATTGACGCTCAACAAAAAGGGCGGCTGAAAAGCCGCCCTCGGGCGCTTTGGTGAGGTTCACAATAGCCGTGATCCGTTGGCACCGCGTCGGCTTTCAAGTCTATTGGCGATGAAAACCAAGACCCCACGTTGCCCCTTTATGGCTTCCGGGTACGCCAGCAAACTACGATTATTCACGTGGATCCAGTCGTTATCTGAGAAATATCGGACCAAACCATTGTAGCCGTTTATCAAACTGACTGCGTATATTCGCTGGTGTGGGCGCGATCCCCCATCGTCGGTTAGTGTCCCAAGACCCTACGATCGCCGGGCGATGTTCAGACCGGCTCTAGGCGCTGGTGCTGCTCCGGCGGCAGCTCGACTCGGATCGGGTCGCCAGCTCGGACTTCGCCGGCGGCCAGGACAATACCCATGATACCGGCCTTGCGGACGAGGTTATCCTGCTCGTCGCGGCCCAGGACCGCCGCCATCAAGTTGGGCTGGTAGTCGTTCAACTGCCTGCAAGGGTCCCGCAGGCCAGTCACGCCTACGACTGCGGCATCACCGATGTACAGCCGCGCTCCCCGTGGCAGGGCGAGCAGGTCAATGCCGCGCGTGGTGATGTTCTCGCCAATCGCCCCGGGCGTAACCTGAAAACCATCGGCACAGAGCTCGTCATGCAGTTCCTCGTGAACCAGGTGCACCTGGCGGAGATTTGGCCGGGTTGGGTCCTTGGCAACGCGCGAACGGTGCTGGACGGTCACTCCCAGGTGGGCGTCGCCCTCGACCCCCAACCCGACTAGGAGCCGGATGCTTTTCTGCACCGGTTTGCTGAACTGATGCACCGCGCTGAGGCTCACCGCCACCACGATGCCTGGCGAAAATCCGCCCTGCATATAGTCTCCTCGGTTAGCGGCGCAAAAAACTATTCCGCGGCGACTAAATGCGGCGGCATATTGCGCATGCCACCCGCCCCGCGCATGAAGATCGGGAGGTCGATCAGCGGCAGCGCAGCGGGGACCTGGCAGAAGGTCTCCACCACGAAACCCCGGTGATAGGTGTTGTGATTGAACATATGCATCAGAATCATGCGCCGGTTCATGCTACCCTTGGCGCCGCTCAATAGCGTAAAATCGATCTGCTCGTCGGCATCGTTCTCCGAGAGGTCGTCAACATAGTCGATCAAGCGCTGGTCCATCTCTTCACGCGCGGCCGCCAATTTTTCGAACTCGCCATAAAGAACCTCGTTCAGCGCCTTATGGCTGTGATCTTCCTTATGCATATGTGCCCACCACACGCGGTCGGCCGCTCGCTTTTGGCGCGCTCTCATTCCGATGGCGCTAGTCTCCGCGCCGGCTCATGCTGACGGCACTCCCGTGCGCGTGCGTGGCTCCGTTGTGAGCCTTGACGGGTCCAAACTCGTCGTTCACGCCAAGGACGGTAATGACGTCACCGTCAGCTTGGCCGACAATTTTGCCGCGCTGGCCGTCGTGAAGTCGTCGATGGCGGATATTAAAGAAGGCACGTTCATTGGCACCGCGACCGTGACACAACCCGATTCGACCTTGCGATCAGTGGAAGTCGTCGTGTTCCCTGATAGTTTGCGCGGGACCGCCGAAGGCCACTATCCTTGGGACCTCGGCTCATCAAGCATGATGACAAATGCGACGGTCGCTAATGCCGTTAAGGGTGTTGATGGTCAAACAGTGACGGTGACCTATAAAGGCGGCGAGAAAAAAATTGACATCCCCGCCAATGTGCCGGTCGTTGCGGTTGTTCCGGCGAGCAAGGACGATATTGCGCCCGGTGCCATCGTGTTCGTGCCAACCGAACGCCAATCGGATGGCTCCTTGCACGGCGGTGCTGTTCTTTTCGGCAAGGACGGCGTGATCCCGCCCATGTAAGCGCTGAGATTCTCCGCAAGCCCAACTCAACGGCGACGGCCTTCAATCGCGCCGAGACGGCCTCAGCCAGGAACTGAGGCCGTCCGGCCCGACCCAGATTAAGGCTTCGCCGCACCCTGAACGCCCACGTAGCACGCATAGACGGAGGTGCTCGCGCACATGTATAATCGATTGTGCAGCGGTCCACCGAAGACCAAGTTAGCGCAGGTTTCGGGCAGATGGATTTTGCCGAGGAGGTCGCCCTCGGGGCTGTAGCAGCGAACCCCGTCCTCCTTTGGGTCGCCCCAACCCATGCTGCACCAGACGTTACCTTCGACGTCGCAGCGCATGCCATCGGTAAATCCGGGTGCGAAGCCCTCGGCGAAAACTTTTCCGTTGATCACTTTGCCCGTGGCGATGTCGACCTCGAAGACGCGGATATGAGCCGGACCACCATGGGTGATGCCGCTGTCAATGACGTATAGCTTCTTTTCGTCCGGCGAAAAGCAGAGACCATTCGGCTGCACGAAATCGTCGACGACGAGTGTGACAGTGCCGCTCTGCGGATCGACGCGATAGACGTTGCGCTTCTCCTGTTCGCGGTCGGCGTGCAGCCCCTCGTAGTTTCCGTCACTGCCATAGGTCGGATCGGTGAACCAGATCGAGCCGTTGGAGGCGACCACCACATCGTTCGGCGAATTGATTCGCTTGCCGTTGTACCGATCGGCAATCACGTTGATAGTGCCATCGTGTTCGGTGCGTATCACGCGTCGGCCGGCATGCTCGCAGCTGAGCAGCCGCCCTTCCCGATCAACTGTATTGCCGTTCGAATTGAACGAAGGCGTGCGGAAGACGCTCAGATGATTGTCGTCCTCAAGCAGGCGCATCATCCTGTTGTTCGGAATGTCACTGAAAATCAGATAGCGGCCGGCACTGAAATAGGCGGGGCCCTCGGCCCAGCGAAAGCCGGTGGCGACCCGCTCGACCGCGCCTGTGCCGACGCTGCCTTTGAAGCGTTTGTCGAGGGATTCGATGTGGCTGTCGGGATAGCGAGAGTTGGGCAACGTTCCGAGCGGAAGCCTTGCCGCCGACGACGTAGGCACGAGGACTCCGGTTTCTCCGAATGGACCCTCGGTGGCGGCGGCCGCACCCTTTAGAGTTGTCGCCATTGCACCAGCTGTGGATATTGCCAAAAATGCGCGTCTGTCCATGTTTCCTCCTTGCGCCCGTATTTGTCGGGCTTGAAAAAAATCTATGTTGGTCGGGACGAACTTGCCGCACGCCCACCGGGCTTGTGCGGTTTGTGTATGCGGGGATCGCTGGGCGCGATGTCGGATCATGCCGCGCTCGGTAAAGCCCGTGATCCCCTATAGCACCGCAATGTTATGCGCGTCCATCGTGCGGCGCACTCGGCATCGATATCATCAGGCGGTGATTGACGGGACAATAGGTCGTCGAACACATGTGTCGTCTATGACGAAAGACTGGCGTCGAATTCCGGCACTGTCAACGCAAGTTAGGCCGGTCCCTGTCGCAAACCAGGGGAGCCGAAGAAGTCCGATGTCGCGAATGTCCCGCTATGTTCCGATGCTGGAACCCTTCCGATTGTGGCCGGTCATTAGGAGTTCTTTCAATATAACCCGGAGATCAAAATGCGTAATCTAATTCTTGCAGTACGCTGTGCGGCTCTCGTGGGGAGCATATCGGTTGCCTCTGCCCAGACCACCAGCCCGGCTAGACAGGAAGCCATGAAGGCCAACGACCCAATGAACGCAAATGCCAAGACAACGAAGAAGAACATAAGACGAAGAAAACCACGACGAAATCCGACGACGGCATGTCGAAGGATGGAATGAAGAAAGATACCAAGTAAATTCAGGCTCTAGATGACGGCATTGCCGCGCTACCTCCCGGTGGCTGGGCCTGTTCGTGCCGGAATTGATCCGGTGCCGCAACCCTGTGGAAAGCGTACGGGTCAACACGTCAGGTCGGCTGTCACTTCTTTGATAAAACTCACCCCTGACTCGAAAGCGTCACACAGACTCGATAAGCCCCTTTCAAGGTCGAAAGAAACCAAGTCTAGGGAGGTAGCCATGAACGACTTAGCAGGTTGTCATTATATGGAAGGATTGTGCCGCCAACGCGCTGTGTTTGACCACGCACACAGTTGGAAATGGTTGGGTGAACCGGAACGGTGGAAAGACCTCGCGCACCTTAAAGTCGGTGATCGCTTTCGTGAGAAGCCGAACCATCCAGTTCCCATCACAATGGGGCCAAACACGATAGAAGACGCCTCCCGTAGACAGACGCATAAGTCGCTGCAGCGTCTACAATCTGCAATGCGCGGCGGCTGAAAAGGCGTTAGTGCGTTGATGCGGCTGATCTAGACGCCAACACCGCCATCACCGCGCGGCAGCACCAGTCGACGCTATTCGTCCTTTGCCGAAACATTGCTTGCAGAGTGCGGGATAGATTTTTCGACCGGGCTGAACCGGTTGCCTTATCTTGGGAAATCCCGTGCCCTCACAAGCGCGGCATTCGACTTCTGTCCCAGCGTCTTTTCGTTTAGGTCTTTTCATGAAATTCATTTCTTTTGAATGAGGAAACCATTTCTATTGCCCGCGGGAATTATCCCTTTGAAGGTACGCCAGACCTTTCGCGCCGTATCGCCGGTCATTGTGCAAATCGCTCAATAAAAGCGCAAACTATTTAGTGATGCAGACTTTGATGATTTTCATTCCGTTCTCGGCTTCCGCTTGAGTCCTGTACGTTGCGTCACCGACGATCTTCAAAGTTTTAGTCTTCGGCTTTTTGTCTGCGACGCTGCATGTTTTGGTCTTCGTATCCAGAACAACAAAATACTCGGTCGAGGATCTTGTTTCCGCAACTGCCGCCGTTATCGCAAGAACAGCTACGCTAGAGCATATCCCGCTCACGTTTACCCGTACCCCGCATGCCTGAAGAAATTTCTACATTCTTGAGTTTTGAAGGAGCGGGAAATCAAGCCGATTCTGCGACAAAGTCCTTTGACTGTGCGCTCGGCGGCCTTGCGCAGCTTCGATTTCACTTTGCTGAAGCCCTGTTCGATCGGATTGAAATCCGGCGAATACTGCGGCAGATATCGCAGGCACGCGCCCACCGCTTCGATTGCCTGGCGCACGCCAACGACCTTGTGAGCCGCAAGATTGTCCATGATGACGGTATCGCGGCGAGCGAGCGTCGGGGCCAGACATTGTTGAATATATGTGACGAAGGTTGGCCCGTTCATCGGCCCATCGAAAACGAAGGGGGCGACCATTCCGTCGTTGCGTAGGCCGGCTACGAAGGTGATGGTTTTCCAATGACCGTGCGGTGCGTGACCAATCAATCGAACGCCCCGTGGACATCTACCGTTGAGCCGCACCATCTTGGTGCTGGCGGCGGTCTCGTCGATAAACACCAGTCGCGCAGGGTTAAGCGTGCCTTGCTCTCGAATCCAGCGTCTTCGCGCGCGGGCGACGTCTGGCCGAGCCTGCTCCGCGGCCCGCAGGCTTTTTTTTAAAGGTGATGTCGTGCCGGATGAAAAACCGCGACAAAGCGCTGCGGCTTCCGACGATCCGTCGCCTGCGCATCGCCGTAACCGCTTCGTCCAACGTCAGATCCGGATGCTCGGCGATCAGCGCCAACAACCAGCCCGCGTGCTTCTCCAATGGCGAGACGCTTCCGCCACTCGGCTTCGCTGCAGAGCTGCCGTCATCGCTCCAGCGACGGAGCCAGTTGATCACCGAACTCGGGCTCACTTCAAGAAGCGCGGCCACCTCGTGTCGTGAGGCACCACCTTCGACGATCGCTATCGCTCGAACTCGCAGGTCGTCCGAATACGGTTTGGCCATCACCCTGTCCTTCCAAAAGGAATCAAGGGCGCCAGACTCGCTCATCCGCAGACCTTTGGGAATCCCCCGATTCGAGGCCGGCGGGATATGCTCTAGGCTGGCTCACCCGGCGGCGCGACACGCGCGCGGTTCGCGTGACCCCTGCCGGGCGGCGCGGCTTGCGCGACACACTCGGTATCGATTTGGATTTTGAAGGCCGGCCCCCGCTTCATACCCGGCGGTAGCCGGCGAGCAAGGCGTCCTCGATATCGGGCAGATTGACCACGATATTTTCCGGCGAGCGGCAGGCCAGCCACCACAGTTCTTCCGTCGTGCTCATATTGGCTTCGAGATGCGGGATGAAAGGCGGAACGAACATGAAATTGCCTTCCGACATCTCGACATATTCCTGGTAGTTCTCGCCGAAGTAGATGCGGGCGCGGCCGGAAAGCAGATAGGCGCCGGTTTCGGCCTCGCCGTGATGATGCGGCAACGAGCGGAAGTCTGGCGGGTTAGAGGCCTTGCCGAACCAGATTTTGGTTGCCGGCGTATGCTGCGGGCCGACGCCCGTCATCAGCTTCAAACCGCCCCATTGCGCGGTGTTGCCGTGCTCGTGGCCTTTCCTGGTGACCAAAGGCCGGTCGTTCGCGGTCATTTGAAACTCCCGTCATGCGCTTGAACCGTGTTGCCCGTCATAGCCACACGCCCCGCGCGGGTTGGTAAACCGCACGCCCCGGTGCTAGACTTTCTTCAACAAAGATACGGGCTTCGCCCCAAAAACGCGAGGAGGAACACGATGAAACTGACCCAGCAACAGATCGACGATTTCAACCGCGAAGGCTGGTTGTTTCTGCCGGAGTTGTTCAGCGCTGAGGAAGTAACCCTGCTGGCGCGCGAGGCAGAGGGCATCTACGACACCAAGCGCCCGGAGGTATGGCGCGAGAAGAGCGGCGCGCCGCGCACCGCCTTTGCCGCGCATCTCTACAACGAGGCGTTCGGCCTGCTCGGCGCGCATCCGCGCATGATCGATCCGGTCGAGCAGATCTTCGGCGAGAAGGTCTACATGCACCAGTACAAGATCAACGCCAAATCGGCCTTCACCGGCGACGTCTGGCAGTGGCACCAGGACTACGGCACCTGGAAACGAGACGACGGCATGCCAGAGCCGCGGGCGATGAACATCGCGATCTTTCTCGACGAGGTGATGCCGATCAACGGGCCGCTGATGCTGGTGCCGAAGAGCCAGCATGCCGGCGATCTCAAGGCCTCACACGATCTTGAGACCACCTCATATCCGCTGTGGACGCTGGATGAGGAAACCGTGACGCGGCTGGTCAGGGAAGGCGGCATTGTCGCGCCGACCGGAAAGGCCGGCGGCATGCTGATGTTCCACGGCAATCTGGTGCACGGCTCGGCCGGCAACATCACACCGTATCCGCGCAAGATCGTCTATCTCACGCTCAATGCAGTCTCGAACTACATCCGCACCCCGACGCGGCCGGAATATATCGCGCATCGCGATTTTGCGCCGATCCAGACCGTGGATGACGATGCACTGCTGCGGCTCGCGCGCAGCCATCGCCAGGCGGCGGAGTAAGGCATTACGCCGTCATTCCGGGGCGCGCTGAAAGCGCGAACCCGGAATCTCGCGCTGATCATCTCGGGATTCCGGGTCTGCGCCAAGAGGCGCATCCCGGAATGACGGAAATCAAATCGGATGACCTCTCCATGAACCTTTTCCATCTGCTCAACGCCCGCCGCGCGGCCGGAAAGCCCGTCCGCGTCGCGTTGATCGGCGCCGGCAAATTCGGCTCGATGTTTCTGTCGCAGGTGCCGCACACCCCGGGGCTCGAGGTGCCCGTGATCGTCGATCTCGATCCGCAGCGCGCCCGCGAGGCCTGCCGCACCGTCGGCTGGGACGCCGCGCGCATCGCGGCGACCACATTCACCGACGATGCTGCCAAGGCGGCATCGGGCGATATCGAAGTAATTGTGGAGGCCACCGGCAATCCCGCCGTCGGCATCAAGCATGCCCGCGCGGCGATCGCGGCCGGCAAGCATATCGTCATGGTCAATGTCGAGGCCGACGTGCTGGCAGGGCCGCTGTTGGCGGAGGAAGCACGCAACGCCGGCGTGGTCTATTCGCTGGCCTATGGCGACCAGCCGGCGCTGACCGCCGAGATGGTGGACTGGGCGCGCGCCACCGGTTTTCGCGTTGTCGCCGCCGGCAAAGGCACCAAATATCTGCCGGCCTATCACGACGTGACGCCGGCCGGGGTCTGGGGTCACTACGGCCTTACGGCTGATGAGGCGCAGTCGGCAGGCATGAATCCGCAGATGTTCAACTCGTTTCTCGACGGCACCAAATCCGCGATCGAAATGGCGGCGATCGCCAACGCCACCGGGTTAGGGGTGCCCACTGGCGGGCTGTTGTTTCCGCCCTGCGGCGTCGACGATTTGCCGCATGTGATGCGGCCGCGCGACAGGGGCGGCGTGCTGGAGAAATCAGGCGTGGTCGAAGTGGTGTCGTCGCTGGAGCGCGACGGCCGACCGGTGTTCCGCGACCTGCGCTGGGGCGTCTATGTCGTGCTGGAAGCGCCGAACGATTACGCCGCGGACTGCTTCAGGCAATACGGGCTGAAGACCGATTCTTCGGGGCGCTATGCGGCGATGTACAAGCCGTATCATCTGATCGGGCTGGAGCTGAACATCTCGATTTTGTCGGCAGCACTGCGCCATGAGCCGACCGGGCAGCCGCACGGTTTCCGCGGCGACGTCGCTTCCGTCGCCAAGCGCAATCTGCGCGCGGGCGAAATGCTCGACGGCGAAGGCGGCTATACGGTTTGGGGCAAGCTGATGCCAGCGGCGGCAAGCCTTAGCGCCGGCGCGCTGCCGATCGGCCTGGCGCACCGAGTGAAGCTGAAGAACGACGTCGCGCAGGGTGCGGTGGTGCGGTGGAGCGATGTCGAGATCGATGCCGGTAATGAGACGGTCATGACGCGGCGGGCGATGGAGGCTGCGTTTTCAGGCGGCGGTAAGCCATCTACGGCAGCAGGCGGCTGAATCTCGCCCGCCTGAACCATTTGCGGAACATGTCTTCGGTATCCATCATCTCGGTGAAGCCGGCGTTGTTAATCTTCACGGTCGAGACGATCGAGGGCGGACCTGGTTGGGTCTGGCCGTAGCGCATGCTGTAGTCGGCATATTGAAACGACAGGCCGACGAAGGCTTCGAGGCCGGGTGCAATCAAATTATATTTGCGCCGCAGTGCATCCCAGCGCGCGATCCATTGCGGATAGGTTTGCGCGAGCGACAGCGGGACAGCTGCCCCCGGCTTCATATCCAGCGCATCGGCGATCGCCGGCCAGACGTTCTCCCATATGAAGACATCCCCATTGGTCACGTTGAACGCTTCGTTGCGGGCCGCTGCCGCCTCTCCGGCCCAGCCAATGGCGCGCGCCAGCAGGTCGACGTCGACCGCCTGCGACACCCGTGCTGCGCCGCCGGGATAATCGAGCGCCCGGCCCTCCTCGCGCAGCATCGCGGCATAGACGCCAAGCGGCGGGATCAGATCCATCGCGCCGCCCATGGCCTCGCCGACGATCAGAACAGGCCGCAGGATGCTCCAGTGCCAGGCCTTGCCGTGCTGCAATTCGCGGAGAAAACGCTCCTGCGCCCAGTAGAAATTCGGCTGCTCGTACATTTCCGAGCGGCCCTCCCGCGCCGGCACCGTGAGCGGACGAACGTGCACGCCGTAGGCTTTGGTGCCTTGCAACAGCGCAACGTTCTTGAGCGATGGGGCCACAGGCTCGAGAGCCGCCATCAGATTGCGGAGCATCAGATCGTTGGTTCGAATCTGATTCTGGTCGCGCCAGCCGTCGATCAGATTCGGCGCCTCATAGAGCGCGGCGTAGACGAGGTGGGTTGCGCCCTGCAATTCCACGGCGGTGCGGGCGCATTGCGCAGAGTCCGTCAGATCGAGCTGAACATGGCGGGCGCCACAGAGATTGCGCGGCTTGCGGCGCGACAGCGCCACCACCTCGCATCCGCCTGATCCGCCGAAATGCCGCAGGGCGGCGTTCCCGACGAGGCCCGTCGCCCCCGCGACCACAACCTTCTTGTCCGCCATCTGCATGCTCCACAGCCATCCCCTCGCTTCTGACTAGCAGATGATGGCGGATCGCGTCAGCCTGTCGGTGTCATCACGACAGTCGCGATCGCGCATCCGTTACCGATGGGGGCTTTTCGCAACTGCGTATTGAGACGGCGCCGGAGCAACGACCCTGATTCTTGGACACTGACTGGTCATCCTGTTTGCGGTCCGGGATTTTCAGATTTCGATTGCGCCCGCAACCAAGGGCTCTTGTTTTCAAGGTCTGGGCTTCAGGTACCAATCTCAGCGCCGGCCGTCGGCGATACACGTAAAGCGACATCCAAGATCGTTACCCCTCGTCGATGTATCGACAACAAAACAGAGGAGGAAGCGCATGAAACGTCGTGAATTTCTTAAAGCAGGAGGCGTTGGTCTCGCTGCGAGCGCAGTTACTGCACCCGCGATCGCGCAATCGATGCCCGAGGTGAAGTGGCGATACGCGACCAGCTGGCCGAAATCGCTCGATACGCTTTACGGTGGCTGCGAATTCTTTTGTAAGCGTGTTGCCGAGGTCACCGACAATCGCTTCCAGATTCAATCGTTTGCCGCCGGCGAAATTGTGCCCGGCTTGCAGGCGCTCGACGCCGTGTCGAACGGCACGGTCGAGATGGGCAATACCGCGCTCTACTACTATTGGGGGAAGAATCCGGCATTTACCTTCGGCACGGCGGTGCCGTTCGGACTCAACACGCGCCAGCACATATCCTGGCTGTTATTCGGCGACGGTCAGAACATGATCAACGATCTCCTGGGAGAATACAACTGCCACGGTATTCCGACCGGCAGCACGGGAGCGCAGATGGGAGGCTGGTTCCGCAAGGAAAGCAAATCGATGGAAGATTTGAAAGGCCTTAAGTTCCGGATTGGGGGTTTCGCCGGAACCATCATTGCGAAGGTCGGCGGGGCGCCGCAGCAAATCGCGGCGGGCGATATCTACCCGGCGCTCGAGAAGGGCGCCATCGATGCCGCCGAATGGGTCGGCCCTTATGACGACGAGAAGCTCGGCTTCGTGAAGGTTGCGAAGTATTATACCAGACTGCGTATGGACTGACTCTCGGGATTAGCGGCGGGTTGTGATTCATTATGAGCTTCACGATTTGATTCGGGGGCACGAAATGAGCGCAGCGATTGGTCTTCGGGATGATTTTA
>Ga0097691_1002216_pt1 | contig 13356 bp, 11 predicted proteins | sample NGESurdeep072012_8_FD_72858 | JGI IMG/M metagenome (GOLD analysis project Ga0097691, IMG submission 72858) | Arctic peat soil microbial communities from Barrow, Alaska - NGEE Surface sample 210-1 deep-072012 | ecosystem: Environmental > Terrestrial > Soil > Wetlands > Peat ...
TCCGCATCGCCCTGGCGCGTAAACTGTTGGTCCGGCTCAACGCAAAAGCACGCGATGCGCGTGCCGTATACGCTAATGCAACTTGACTCCTCAGATAGTCGCTCACCCGGATCGCAAGAGCGACGTAGCCGAAGCTTCGCTTCGGCGTTCTTTTCCAAGAACGGCCGCCGAAGGCGGCCTATGCTCTCCCCGCAAGCGGGGGAGAGGTAAGGCATTACGATCCCTGCCTTAACCGCGCCAATACCTTCAACCCGCCGTAACCGTCCGCGGGCAACAGCCCCGCCTTGGTTTGATAATCCCTGATCGCCTTCATGGTGTCGTTGCCGACGCGGCCGTCGGTGCCGCCGGTATCGAATCCCGCCTTGGTGAGGCGGACCTGCATTTCCTGCACTTCGGCGAGCGTCAGCGCGCGCTCGGAACCCGGGAACGGCTGAATGAATGGCGGGCTGCCTAGAATGCGATCGCCGAGATGGCAGATCGCAAGCGCGTAGTTCATTGAGGGATTGTAGCTGCGCACCGCGTAGAAATTCGGACCGAGCAGGAATGCCGGACCGCCTTGCACCGGCACCCACATCTGCGCGCTCGCATTCGGCTGCGGAAACGGCTGGCCGTCGGCGCGCGAAACGCCGGCGCTGGACCACGCCGCATAGGTCCGGTTGCCGCTAGAGGCAGCGCCGGACGCGCGGACTTCGTAACCCCAATGTTCGCCGCGGCGATACTTGCCGCGATTGACCAGAAAGCGCGCGCTGGAACCGAGCGCATCGTCGGGCTTGCCGAACGGCGACACCCGGCCGTCTTTGTCGTAGTCGATCCCGACATTGAGCCAGACCTCCGGCATCCACTGGGTATGTCCCATCGCGCCGGCCCACGATCCCCGCATCTCCTCGGGCGTGCTCCAGCCGCGGTCGACGATCTTCAACGCGTTGATCAGTTCGGTTTCCCAATAGGCGCGGCGACGCGGCTCGTTCCAGGCGAGTGCGGCGAGTGAAGGGAATACCGGCCGCATATGGTTCTGCTGCACCAGCGGATCGCCGAAGGCGGATTCGACGCCCCACAGCGCCAGCAGCGTGCCGCGCTCGACCCCGAAATCCTGCTCGATCCGCGCAAACAGCGCCTCGTTCTTCCGCAAGGCTTCCTTGCCGGCGATGATGCGCCAGTCCGAGACGCGACGATTGATGTACTGCCAGATCTGCTCGTTGAACTCCGGCTGCCTCTGCATCTGCTTGAATACGGACATGTCAGGTTCGATGCGGCCCATCACGCTTGCATAGGTCGCCTCCGAGATGCCTTTCGCCAGCGCGCGCGCGCGAAAGCCGTCGCGCCAATGATCGAAGCCGGGCGGCGCCGCGGCAAAAGCCGCGATCGGGTAAGCGAGCAGGGCGCCGGCGCCGGACCGCAGCAGCGCGCGACGGGTCGGTGTTTTCAGAGAATCAGGCTGTTTCATCGGCGCAGTCTAGCGGTGCGGGCAGGGGCGCGGCAAAATCGTTATGCCGCTGGAACTAGCCATCCTGCTGCAGCTCTGCGGCGATTTTGGACAGCCAGCGCCGGATCGTGACCTGTGCCTTGGCGCTGAGCCTCGCCATCAACCGCCGTTCCAGGGCCCTGACGTGACGCCGGCATTTCTCGAGCAGGATTCCGCCGCGGCGGGTCAGCGTCCACTGCAGCACCCGGCCGTGCACGGGATGCGGCGTCTTCCGGATCGCGCCGCCGGCGCGGCCAAAAAGCGGCGGATGCGGCGGCGTCGTAACGACTAGTTCTCGCTGCCTTCCTGCGTGTCGGAATGCATCGCATCCTCCGGCACGGCATGCGCCATGGCGGGCGCCGCGGCGGATTCGGGTCCGATCTCGCGGCCGCTTCCGCGGATCAAACGCTCATAGGCCGAGATCAGCGTGACATAGGGATTGACCCAGAGCCAGCCGTCGCGCGTGAACACCTGCACATCGAAATGCAAATGGCGGCTGGTGCCGTTGGGGTGGTCCAGGTAATTCGAAACCACGCCGATTCTTTCGCCTTCCTCGACGCTTCGCCCGTTGAGAACGCCGTCGGCATCCATGCGCGCCGGGTTCATATGCATGTAGCGAAAGCGGATATGTTCGTTGCGGCTGTTGATCTGCAGCGTCGTCGCCTGCTGCTTCAGCGAGCGGATCACGACGCCGTCGCGGACGGCGACCACCGCCTGCTGCTTGGGGTCACAGTTATTGGCACCGTCGTTTTGCAGCGGACACGGCGCCGGGCGAATATCCTGGCCCTGATGGCCGAAGCCGCCGGGGCACTGTCCCACGCCAAAACTTCGAGCTTCGCAGAAATTATCCTGCCATGGATAGCTGGAATTGCTGCCAACCTGCTCGTCGATCGGTTTGTCGCTCGATCTACGGTTTCGGAATGATTGCGAGTGGATGAAAGCCGGAGTCTTTTGCAGCGGAAATCGAATTTGCGAATAAGTGGTGAAGTCGGCGTGGCCGCTCTGTTTGCGAAAGCCGCTTTTGGCGATGATATCGCCGCTCGGGCGATAGCTGAAATCAGGCGACTGCTCTGCCGGCCGTTCGGCGACCCCGGACGGAATATTCATTCGCGGCCGCGAGGGTTGGCCGCCGGTGATGCGCAGCGCTTTCAGGAAACGCTCGGCGACGGGGTAGGCCTCGCGGCAGGCAAGCCGCCGCGCGCGAGGGGGGCTGTCGAGACACTGGATCGACACCACATAGGGCACGCCGAAGCGGGTGAAGGCATAACGCACATATCCTTCCCGGATAAAGCGGCGCAGGTCGGGGAATTGCGCTGCCAATGCCTTGACCGGTTCGCCCTTGCCGCCGAGCGGATCGCTGATGTCGTAGGTCAGGATCGATCCGGTGATCTGCACTTCGACAGGCTTGGCAAAGGTTCGCTGCGGCATGCCGTCACCGGCGCCGGGCTCGAGTGAAAACACCGCGTCGTAGCCGGCCGGACCGGCGTCAAACAGGTCGGCGGGGCGGAAGTCTGCCTGATAATGCGACAGCGAGAGGCTGGCCGGCGCGCCGTTCAGCCGTGCGTCAAGAAACGCCGCGGTGTCGAACGGCAGCAGCACCGGCACCGGACTGCGCCCGATACCCGTGAAGATTGGCGAGGTCACCGCATTCAGTTGCACCAGCGCCGGCGTCGAACGCGGATCGAACCTAGGCAGCCGGCGCTGGCCCGAAAACGTGAAGGCGGACGCGACCGCCGGCTGGGTGTTGATCTCGGAGCGGAGCTGATCGAGCGCCGCGCGCCATTCGACGCGGACCGCCGAAATCGCAGGTGTTCTGAATTCGTCGGCGGCAAGGACCGCGGTGCCGGCAAGGAGCAAAAGGCAGGATGCCAGCCAACGCGTGACGAACCGGACAGCTTTCGTACCCAATGCGTCGCCCCCCGGCGCCAAAGCGTTGAATAAAGTCTAATCCTTGGCGCGCTCGACGTAAGAGCCGTCCTCGGTCATGATCACGATCCGCGTTCCCGTGCCGATATGCGGGGGCACCAGCGTGCGCACGCCGTTGGACAGCATGGCTGGCTTATAGGAAGACGACGCGGTTTGCCCCTTGGTCACCGGCTCGGTATCGACAACCTCCAGCGTCGCGCGCTGCGGCATCTGAACGGCCACCGGAATGACGCCGTGCAGCGAAAGCTTGACGGTCATGTTTTCCTGCAGATAGGGCGCGGCCGTGCCGACGACATCCTTCGGCACCCGGACCTGATCGTAGGTGTCGGTATTCATGAAGTGAAAGCCGTCGGCATCCTCGTAGAGATAGTTGAAGTTTTGATCCTCGATGGTCGCCTTCTCCACCTGGTCCGTGGTCTTGTAGCGCTCGGAAATCTTTACCCCGTCGCTGATTCGGCGCATTTCGATCTGGCTGACCGGAGTTCCCTTGCCGGGATGGATGTTCTCGGCGGTCAGAACCACGTAAAGCTTGCCGTCTTGCTCAATGACGTTGCCCTTGCGAATTGAACTGGCGATGACTTTCAAAGCTGATTTTCCTGATATTCTGGCCCGGGACCGATCAGGACAAGGGCGTCCCGAGGCCAGCGAAGCGGTTTCGGGCTGCAACATACTGATTTATGCGGAATTGCAAAAATCATGTTTCCCGTCAGATACTTAGGTTTCCGTCGGTAAGCCTACGGTAAGTCTACGGCGCATTAGCGCGCCTCCGCTGGTCCCGTACCCCAATCCGGGTTGTGGTGTCCATAGACGCGCTGAAGCATCTCGACCGACATGCCGAGCGACTGCGCGGCTTCCCACACTGGCACATGTGCGTCGCCCGGCTATGGCGCAGGGTATGGACCGTCACATCGTCTGAAAAGCCACCTTTCACCCGCGCCCTGGCCCAACCATCGTTGACGTCGCGGACCGGCTTGCCACCGAAGACGATCAGGTGCGTCGCGTCGGGTCCGTCAAGGCGGCGCCAGCGTCGTAGGTGAGCCAGTAGCCGACGGCCGACGCGGACGGGCGGGGTTCTTTTCTTCGTCTCAGCGACTCCCGGAGGGCGCCTACGCATGAGCCCGCTTTCGAGGTCGATCATATCCCAGCGAAGTGCGCAGATCGCCGCGTGCCGCGTGCCAGTGTACCAGCCGATCAGGAACACCCGACGGACGCGCTTCTGATCCCTGGCCGCCCAGAGGAAGCGGGCGGCTTCCGCTACGGTCAGCCAGCGCGTGCGCGGCTCCGAGGATGGTGGCTTCTTATGACGGGGACCGAATTGAGCTTGGTCCGGTGCTTGTGCCAGTAGGTCACGGCGGCGGACAGGAAGCCAAGCTCGCGCCGGCAGCACGTCGGACGGTCGCGATGACTGATGTATGACCGGCAGTTCTCGGCGGTGATCTCGACGACGGTCTTGGCGCCCCACCAATCCGTCAGATTTTCAAGATCGTAGGAGACCGAATAGGCTGAGACCTTCGTGGCGAGATGCTCCTCGCCGTAGACCTTGAGGACGTCCGCGATCAGCGGGTCCGAACCGACGGTTACAGTGTGGTGTGCGGCGAGGTACGCCTGGAGGAAGTCCTTAGCGCCCTGAATGTCGCCTTCGCCGCAGCCTGTGCGGATAACGCGGCGGCCGTCGATAACGCTCCACGCGGCGCGCTCTTTGTCAAGCCAGAGACGGGGACCGGACTTGGGACGCGGCATCGCTCTTTCATGTCTTGCAGATCGGCAATCGTGGTGAAGTGCTGGCGCCCGATCTTGAACAGGGCGAGTCTGCCCCGGCCATGCTCGGCCCGCAAGGTGGCAGGGGTGAATTTCCCCCTAATACCTCGCAAGCCTGCTCCAACGTCAGGAGCGCGTCGGGCTGGATCATGCCCGCTTCGTCCTGCTCTGCGAGTTCGTCACGGATGCGAGCCACTGAGTCGTCCTGCGAAGAAATTTGATAACCCGGGGGACGCCTGACACTCTCAGGTCAGGCGTACGGACGGATACAGGGGACTTGATTTTTGGAGGTGCGCCAATCTCTCTCACCGCGAATGAGAGAAGTCAGATAGGCTGTAGCTTGGACGGCGATTGCCAGGGCACAGCTTGGTCGAACTCTATGCGAGTTATGAATCTTCCAGGATTTGATGCCCCGGACTCGGCAGAGGCTGCAATCGCCTTCTACAAAGCGCGGCTTCAAGGAACTTTCCGTGTTCCTCTGCCTACATCACTCATGTTGCTCGCCTATTTGGCGTGGCCAAACGATGAGCAACAACGCAACAGTTGGATGGCTACAAGTCTCGCTAGATTGCCAGTCGAACAGAAGATGGATTCTTCGCCGGCTCTCAATGTGTTTGAGATCTTTGGCGGCCTCAAAGCCGTGTCGGACCCCGCTTTTGAGTCGCTCGTTGGCGAATTGACCGCAATTGGAAAGAAGTGGGCTCCGGTCGCAGACGTCTTCATGCGCATCGTGGACATGTCGCGGGATAACCGGCTTCAATTGCGGGGCGGTCCCAGCATTTCCAAGGCTATCGACCTCTGCGAGTACGAAAACGAAGGGCGAAGTCGCGCCCAATTATATCGGCTTTGGAAAGAGTTTCATGATGTGGCTCATCTCATTGCCGCTGGTGCATATTTGGCTGGCTGCATTCCGAGTGGACCCGGGCGGTCGATATTTTCCGCCATTTGGTACGCGCCAGATGCAGTGTTGGGCATTGCTGCCGGCTTTGAGCAATTTGGACTTGGCCTGTCACCTCACGGGCAGCAAGACTCGGTGTTGCCAGCAAAAACTACTTGGCGGCTCCCATCCGAATGTTGTCCGCAAGTACCGTTCCTCATTAAACGTCAGCTATCCGACAGCCAGGTGGATTTTCTGAACGCCCGGCGGTCTCCTAAAGCCCACATCTCAAAATCCTAGCGCGACTCCTCTCAATGTAGCGGAGAGAGGTTATGGCCTCATCTTGTCGGGCCTAAGAGCGGTACCGTCAGCGGTGATCGCGTGCGCTTTCATCGCCGGAGCTTCCCCTCCCAAGGAAAAGCTCTGAGGGCGAGTGTCCTTGGACGCAACACTCAGCGCGCTTTAGCCCCAACACGCTTTCAGCCTTGAGAGCAACCTCGCTAACGCGCGTTCGACCGCGTTTGGTCGATCGTCTGCTCGCGATGGCGGGTCCGCTCGGTGGTTCCCGCCGCCATTGCCTCTGACGACCGGCTCCGCGCGAGAATTGCGACGGGTCGAGATCCGGCCATGATCCCGCCGCCGGCGAGATCGCTCATTGAGAGCAGTTTGCCGTTGATGAATGACCGCAAGGCGCCGCACTCAACGCGGCAGCGCGCCCGCGCTACACCGGCCAGCCCGGAACGGAAACAAAGCCGGCAACCGTGGCCCATAGGACCGGCAACCATACGGTTACTGCGCAAAACGCAGGACGGTCGAGAGGCGCCGTGACTTGTCACCGGGACGACCACCCGGACCGAGCGCGGTGCGGAAACGCCGAAAAAAGTTTCCGGAGGCGTCGAAGGGACAATTCGACGAGCCAGCAATGGCAAAGGGAACCAAGTACTCGGCGCATCGCCGTTTGATGCGTTCCGGTTCGTCACCGGCCTCGGTCTCCTATAGACCGGAGGGAGGAAAGGGCGGAGCTATGGGTGCAAGCCCCCCTGCCTCCGCAGCAAGCTCCAAGCATTGCTGGTCATGTAACGCTACCGTAACGTTACATGTAACGCTACCGGTAACGTTACGTGCAACAATGGCGCAACGTTTCATGCAACAATGCCGTAACGTTGCATGCAACGCTTCTGCAACGTTTCTCGCTCGCGGCCCTGAACGGCGTTGACGCCCCTAGCGAACCCTGGTGAACCGCGAAAGCCCATATATTCGATCGCCGCTTGGGCCCGAATGAGCTCACTTTTGCCAGCGGCCCGTGATGACCGTCACGTCACGCCTGTGACGACCGTGACGTCACGCTTGTGACGACCGTGACGTCACGCTTGTGACAACCGTGACGTCACCGCCTGTGGCGACCTGACGTTACGGACCGCCCGCGTGATGTCTGCTTTACTCCTGAAAGCGGACATGCACCGACACGACGGCCATGTCCGAAAAGTGCCAATTGCAAACATGTACTATGCGCTCGGAGCAAGTAAATCCCGTTAACCCCGGAGGCCCTTGAGTTCATGCGACCCGCGTTCGGATAATTTCGGAGAGGCTGTGCTCGCCTTCCGCCGCTAGTCCGCAAGGCCGATCACTAGTGCGATAGCCCCCACCAGAATGAGGCTGACGGCCCAAGACGTATCTAGATTGAACCAGCTCCGCGATATGAATTTGAGACCAAGATAGCGGTAAACTAGCCACGCTGAACATCCGCCAGCAGCGATCATCGCGGTGGCGTGGACGACGGAGACCAGCACGGCCATACCGAGATTGGCATTCATGAGGGTCCCGGCTGCCTCGTGGCCTTTGTCGAGGTCGGCCTCCCGGCAGAGCCCGAGATAGATCGGCACGAGCATTAGTCCCGCGCCATGCGCGATTGCCACGGCGAAGGACCAAAGCCCCAATTGCGCCGGTCGTATCCGCGCCAATGCCCGTGGATGGCGCCGGTCGACAAGCCGGAAGACACCGAACCCGATGACAAGAAGGCTGGCGCCGATCTGTATCTGGCGCTGCCATTCGACGAGGGCGACCAGCAGCGCGAAGGGAAAGATCACTAGGAGCATCGCGAGCAGATGGCCGGCCATTAGTGGCCAAAGCGCGGCCACCAAGGCACGCGAACTCCTTTCCATCAACCCAGCCGAAACGGCGAGCGGCCACCCCATTCCCGGATTTATTCCGTGGTAGAGGCCGCTCGCGACGACAGCCAGCCAGAGCCAGGCAGGTGTCCAATCCGCTCCGCTCAAATTCAAACCGACGGATAGCAGAACGAATCCGTCGAACAGTCACCGCCATCGAGCCGAATCTGATGCGCCCGGTATCCGTCGGGGAAGTTCACCCAGTAGTCCTTTGCCAGCTCGAGGCCACCGCTCGGGTTTGCATTGGCCATCACCTCGGCGCCCGGTATTCCGTTGGGATAGAATTGGTCGTCCCACGTCGAGTAGAGCGAGTTGGTCCAGTATACTCGTTTGCCGTCGCGGCTGATCTCTACCATCTGCGGACCGCCTGCATATGGCTTGCCGTTCGGGTGAGGCGTACGGCGTACAATGCCGCCGATGCGGACCGATCCGGCAAGCTTCGGCTTTTTCGGATCGGTGACATCGTATTGACGCATCTCGCCGGTGCCCCAGCAGGAAACATAGAGAAACTTGTCATCCATGGACAGGTCGATGTCAGATACCAGCGGTGGCACTGCGCCAAAGCCCTGCAGCAGCGGCGGCAGCTGGTCCTTTGGCGCGGGCTCGGGTGGGATCGTCGCCGTCTTTTCGACGTGAAACTTGCCACCCTCACGCCACCAGGTCCAGATCGAGCCCTCGAGGTTTGTGGTGTCGACCACGACGCCCAGGAAGCCGTACTCGCGAACGGGATCATGAGCGGGACGCACTTCCAGCGCCATTTGATGGTTGGCACCGAGATCGATTGTCTGGACATTTCGCCGGGCACGGAGATCCCAGAAGTGTATCTGGTGGCCATACTTGTTCGAGAGGAGATCCTCCGGCACAATCCCGTTCTCAAACTGCGGTGGCAACGCCCACTCGCTCGTCACCATGTAATCGCGTGGCAGATTCCACCAGAAGTCATAGTGCAGTTTTTGGGGACCACGATCGATCTCCCACCGTCCGAGGACATCGAATGTCTCGCAGTCCATGATGAAGACGCCGGGCGGTCCGTCGGTACCATCCTTGCCACCACCACCGAGAGTGCTGACGTAAATGCCTTCTGGCCCGCAGTGGACCGTGTGGGGCCGCGAGTAACCGGTCTTTTTAAAGATCTCCTCAGGCTCGATAATTTTGTGAATTTTCGCTTTGGTGGGATCCGGTTTCGTGTCCACGATATAAATTCGAGAGGACCTGATCCCGGGAATTATGAGGTAGCGGCGCTCGAGGAAAGCGTGCCCAGTGAGCGGCGACAAAGCCGACGAGCAAGCGTTCCAGCCGAAATGATGAAACTCGTCACCCTTGTTGGGCATCGTCACGGTGTGAACGATTTGACTGAAAGTCGGAGAGCCAGGCTTTACGTCGATTACTGCGAGCGCGTCGGGTTTTGAGAAATCCGGGCTAAGCAGCAAGGTGTAAGCGAAACTCTCTGGCGGAGCTTCCATTGCAAGCTTCGGCGATGCATGAAACGTCGGGTCGGGCCTTATCGTCATGGTACAGCCTCCCTGTTTGCGTGGACGCGGCCAGAAGATATCCAAGCCGCCTAGCGAACGCCAGTTGTTGGTTCTTGCTGCGATGCAGCGATGACTGGTGTGGGTCAAACTCGGACGTCGGGCCGCATAACCGGGAGGTCCGCTTTACTCCCGGGAACGGACATCGTCAGCTAGACGGGCCATGTCCGAAAAGTGCTGCCAATATCGGAAATCGACGCACCTCATTCGATCACCTCGTCGGCGCGGCCGAGCAGCATGGGCGGAATGGTGATGCCAAGCGCCCTGGCAGTGTTTGCGTTTATAACCAGCTCGAACTTGGTCGGCTGCTCGACAGGGAGGTCGGCGGGCTTGGCGCCTTTGAGGATTTTGTCGACGTATCCCGCGGCTCCGCGCTGCAATTCCGCACTGTTTGCGGCGTAGGTCATCAGCCCTCCCGTGTTCGCCACTTGCCGGTTACTTGAGAACGAGGGCAATCGATGCTTGATCGCGAGATCGAACAGTTCCTTTTGCTGCAGACTTCCCTGAACGATGAGGGCCTCGGCCTTCTTACTGCTGATCTCGTCGAATACGGCGTCGAGCGGCGTCTCCGGCCGCACCATTGTTGTATCGACCTCGAGCCCAAGCGTGCGCGCCCCTTTGTCAATCTGTTCAAGGAATGGCTTTGCGAGCGGATCGGCCTCGTTGGCCAGAACCGCCACCCGGCGCGCCGACGGCAAAGCCTCCCGGACTAGCTCGAGACTTTTGCCCGCAAGCTCCGCGGTCGCAGCCGACACGCCGGTGACGTTTCCGCCCGGTCGGGCAAGGCTGGCGACAAGCCCGGTCCCCACCGGCTCGCCGGCCGGCGCCATCACGATAGGAATGTCACTGGTCGCTTGCTTCGCCGCCTGGATGGCGGGCGTTAGTGCGGCGACGATGATATCAACCTTCAGGCCGACCAGTTCCGCGGCCTTTTGCGGAAGGAGAACACTTTTGCCTTCGGCAGAACGAACCTCCAGCCGAATGTTCTGCCCGTCGGTATAGCCGACGTCGCGGAGCGCGCCACGGAAGCCCTTTAAAAAGATCTCAGGGTCTGGATTGCCGGTGAGCAGGACACCGATGGTCGGCACCTTTGCCGTCTGCGCGCGCACGGCGAGCGGCAATATCGCGGCGCCACAAGCCAGCGCGATAAACTCGCGCCGCTTCACTCGATCACCTGGTCGGCGCGGGCGAGCAGCGTCGGCGGGACAATGAGACCAAGGGCCTTGGCTGTCTTGAGGTTGATCGCCAGTTCATACTTGGTCGGCGCCTGCACCGGAAGGTCGTCGGGTTTCTCGCCCTTGAGGATGCGGTCGACATAGCCTGCGGCGCGCCGATACTGATCGATCGGATCAGGCCCGTAGGAGATCAGGCCGCCGCTGGTGGCGAAGTAGCGATAGGAGTAGACCGCGGGCAGCCGGTGCCGGGCAGCCAGTTTGATGATCAATTGGCGATGAACCGCCGCCAACCCGCTCGACGTAACGATCAATCCGCTATTCGATCCGCGCGCGAATGCGGCGACGTCGCGCTCGATCTCGCTGGCGTCGCGCAGGTCGACCGGGCTCAATTCCACTCCGAACGACGGCGCCACGGACTGGATTGAGGCGAACTGGCCAATCCCGCTGGGTATGGTGGGATCGCGAAGGACCGCCGCTCGGGTCACGCCCGGCGCGATCTCTTTGAGCAGCTCCAGCCATTTCCCGCTGATGCCGTATTCGGAGGTGGTAAACCCGGTGGCATTGCCGCCCGGCCGCGCCAAGCTTGCGACGAAGCCGGCGGCGACCGGATCGGGGGTCTGGGTGAACACGATTGGGATGGTGCGGGTCGCCTGCAGCAACGCCCCCACGACCGAGCCGCCAGAGGCCAGGATGACGTCCGGCGCGAGTGCGACCAATTCATCCGCATATCTCTGCGTGGAACCGGTATCCCCCGCGCCCCGGCGATAGTCGATTTGCAGGTTGCGGCCCTTGGTCCAGCCCGATTGCTGCAGACCCTGCTCGAACGCTGCAATTCGATCTTGCGCTTCCGCATCATCCGCGGCCAGTCCCATGAGGACCCCGACACGCCGCTTCGGCTCGCTCTGCTGCGCGCGCACCGCGAGCGGCCACGCCGCTGTTGAGCCGGCAATCACTTTGATGAAGTCGCGCCGTCTCATAACCATACCAACCCCAAAACCAAACAAATATTCCAACATACGTGGGTGGAGAGAAGCCGCAACAGCCCTCGGAGTTGTAAGGTCCGTTCCGGGTCATTCGCGTCGATTCCGCGATGCACCCAAAGAGTCCGGTTCACCCCCGATAGCGGACATGCAGCGACTACTGCGGCATGTCCGTTCAGTGCCATGAACAGACTAACCGTTTATTCGATCACCTGGTCGGCGCGCCCGAGCAGTGAGAGCGGTACCGTAACGCCGAGAGCCTTCGCGGTTTTCAAGTTGACGATCAATTCGACCGTAGTGGACCGCTGCACCGGCAGGTCGGCCGGCTTGGCGCCCTTGAGAATCCGGCCGGTGTAGATGCCGGCCCATCGGTACGATTCATTGATGCTGCCGCTATAGCTCATGAGGCCGCCGGCATTGGTGAACTCGCTGTATTCGTAAATCGCGGGCACCGCATAGCGCAACGAAAGTTCGGCGAGCAGTTTGCTCCTGGAATTGAAAAAGGCGTCGCCGCCGATCACGAGCACGCCGGCTTTCAGTTGGGCAAGGCCGGCGAATGCGGTTTCGATCTCCGGATCGGTACTCGCGCGCAGGATATGAAGCTGTAATCCAAGATGGTCGGCCGCGGCCTGCACTTCTCTTGACAGCGTTTCAGCGCGAGTGGCGTCACTTGGGTTCACGAGCAGCGTTACGACGGTTGCGGCGGGCATCAGCTCGTGCGCCAGCTCCAGCCGTTTCGGGCCTAACGTCACATTTAATTGGCTCACACCGGTGACGTTGCCGCCGGGTCGGCTGAAGCTCGAGACGAGACCTATTTGAACCGGATCGCTGGCGGTGGTGAATACAATAGGGATCGTGTCGGTCGCTTTCTTCGCAGCCAGATTGGCAGGTGTGTTGGCGACAATCACCGAAACCTGACGGCGAACAAGTTCGGTCGCCATCTCGGACAGGCGGTCATAGTGTCCCTCGGCCCAACGAAATTCGATCGTGACGTTCTGGCCCTCGACAAAGCCGCTTTGTTTAAGGCCATCGCGAAACGCGGCGACATAATTCACATATCCTTCCGGCGAAGCCACGTTAAGAAAGCCGATTACCGGCATCGCCTGCTGCGCCCGCGCTGCAAGCGGCCATATCCCCGCCGCGCCGCCAAGTAGCTTGATGAAATCGCGGCGCTGCATGTCCGACCTCAAGCTTAGGAGAGAACATCTTAGCGGCTTAAACTGGTACTTTGATAGGGCTGAAACCGGCATCAAAATCATTACGCAATGCGCAGTCAATGTCGCAGTTGGGTCAAACTCGGACCTCTGGCCACGTCCGGGCGAGGTCCGTTCATCCCCTAACATCGGACATGCTGGCACCATGGCGACATGTCCGAAACGTGCCATTAGGCGACATCAGCCGTCGAGCCTATTCCAGCCCGGCCTTAAGCATGCCTTCTAGGTAGTGGGCCATCGGCCCGGGCGGATAGGGAACGTATTGTT